>Ga0307507_10000167_pt1 | contig 118516 bp, 56 predicted proteins | sample 7_EM_MG_FD_207223 | JGI IMG/M metagenome (GOLD analysis project Ga0307507, IMG submission 207223) | Populus trichocarpa ectomycorrhiza microbial communities from riparian zone in the Pacific Northwest, United States - 7_EM | ecosystem: Host-associated > Plants > Roots > Unclassified | place...
GGCGCCCCCTAATAACTCTACAGTAGTAGAGCAAAGTTTGCGATACTAGCGCGTCCGTAGGCTTGTTACGGCAGCAGTGGTTCCTAAGGAGGTCAAAAAGTAAGGTAGTAGAGCACTATAGGTGACTCGCAGGCGCCTTATAGGCGAGTCCTAAAAGGCAGGGAGACGGATCACAGGGTTTTCTTAAAAGAGTTTTCTCCCTATATGTATATAAGGAGTAGTCCGCGTGGGCCTAATAGGGATCTAAATCGGACGTTAAGCAATGAATAATAATATAAGTGCTAATAGTATTAAGCGGTTCTTTCTTGCCCCTATTTAACTTTATAGTAATAGGGCGTGTTCCTTAGCTATATCTACTATATAGTCCGCTATTACCCTTTCTAGGATCTTACTAAGGGTGTTTTTTAAAGCAATAGGGTAGTAGCTTTTTAGGATTAAGTAGTCTACTTTACCTTTTTTTTATAGAATAACTATTATTATAAACCTTCTAAGTTATAGGTAGTAGCCTATAGTAAAGTATGCTTTAGCTATATCTATAAGCTAAGGTGCTATAAGTGGTCTATAGGTCTTTAAAGCTTTATTTAGTATCCTATCTAGTCCTAGTATTATATTATTTAAAAGGCGGCTAATAGTTCTAGCTATTTCCTCTATTATTATATTACTGTTAACCTATAGGCAAGTTACTAGTATTTTACCTATAATATTATTAAGGTCTACTAGAGCTAGTTAAGGGAAGAATTTTTCTATAAGGATCTTTACCTTCTTATTATTATTATTAGTAGCCTATAACTCTCCTACTCTTTATAAAGGTAGTAGGTATAAGTCTTTTACTAGGCGCCCTACCTTTTTTTTTTTTACCTATTTTACTATAGCCTAAAGGCCCTTATTATAGGGGAGGCTTAGGTTAAAAGTGTACTTATTTATAAACTATCTCTAGTTATTCCTTACTTTTTTTTTTTAGAGTATTCTTTAACTAGTTTCTTATGTCTTTATATTATTTCTTATCTTTAGGGTTATAGCTACTTATATATTTTCTTTTTACTTATTATTAGCTAGTAATAAAAACCATATATTATACAAACTATATATATTGTATATAGGGGCCTAGTTATAAAACTAGGCAGTGCTCTTTTAGCCTATTTTTAATTGCTATCTAGATCCTTTTTAGTTTTTAGTTAATTTCCTTAGGGGTAGCTAATAAGCCTTACTTATTTAGTATTAGGTAAATTTCTTTTAGGTCTTAAAGTTATTATTTAACTATACTAAAAAAGTTATCTATTTTAAGTTTTCTTATTATATATCTTTTGCTATTTAGTTACGCCTTAATATCTAAGTCTAGCTATATTTAGATAGGGATATAGTCTAAGGTAAGTGCCTATTCTTCTTTAGGGTTATACTTTTTAAATCTCTAGTATAGGCCTTCGTCTATAAATATAAGGTTAATTGTGCTTTTAGCGGTACCTTATTGCTATATAATTGCTTTTAGGGGGGTAGCTAGTTTAAGGCCCTAAATATTTATAGCTCTTAATAGGCACTCTACCTATTATTTAGCAGTAATATAGATACCCCCCTATTATAGGTAGTAGAGGTTTATATCTCCTAATAAGATAAACTCTATACTTTTATTTTCTAGTAAGCTTATTACTAATATAATATTCTCTATTTATAGGACCCCTTTGACCTTAGGGTTATATATATTAATAATTTATACTAAACCCCTATATATCTAGATTATTATAACTATAATATTTAGGTTTATACTAGAGACTTAAAAGGTATAACCCTAAAGAAAAATAGGCATTTACCTTAAACTATATCCCTATCTAAATATAGCTAGACTTAGATATTAAGGCGTAACTAAATAGCAAAAGATATATAATAAGAAAACTTAAAATAGATAACTTTCTTAGTATAGTTAAATAATAACTTTAAGACCTAGAAGAAATTTACCTAATACTAAATAAGTAAGGCTTATTAGCTACCCCTAAGGAAATTAACTAAAAACTAAAAAGGATCTAGGTAGCAATTAAAAATAGGCTAAAAGAGCACTGCCTAGTCTTATAACTAGGCCCCTATATACAATATATATAGTCCATATAATACATGGTTTTTATTACTAGCTAATAATAAGTAAAAAGAAAATATATAAGTAGCTATAACCCTAAAGATAAGAAATAATATAAAGACATAAGAAACTAGTTAAAGAATACTCTAAAAAAAAAAAGTAAGGAATAACTAGAGATAGTTTATAAATAAGTATACTTTTAACCTAAGCCTCCCCTATAATAAGGGCCTTTAGGCTATAGTAAAATAGGTAATAAAAAAAAAGTTAGGGCGCCTAGTAAAAGACTTATACCTACTACCTTTATAAAGAGTAGGAGAGTTATAGGCTACTAATAATAATAAGAAGAAGGTAAAGATCCTTATAGAAAAATTCTTCCCCTAACTAGCTCTAGTAGACCTTAATAATATTATAGGTAAAATACTAGTAACTTGCCTATAGGTTAACAGTAATATAATAATAAAGGAAATAGCTAGAACTATTAGCCGCCTTTTAAATAATATAATACTAGGACTAGATAGGATACTAAATAAGGCTTTAAAGACCTATAGACCACTTATAGCACCTTAGCTTATAGATATAGCTAAAGTATACTTTACTATAGGCTACTACCTATAACTTAGAAGGTTTATAATAATAGTTATTCTATAAAAAAAAGGTAAAGTAGACTACTTAATCCTAAAAAGCTACTACCCTATTGCTTTAAAAAACACCCTTAGTAAGATCCTAGAAAGGGTAATAGCGGACTATATAGTAGATATAGCTAAGGAACACGCCCTACTACTATAAAGTTAAATAGGGGCAAGAAAGAACTACTTAATACTATTAGTACTTATATTACTTACTACTATTATTAAATCTATATAGGCGATATAAAGGGACTTTATAGTATTAATACTTAGCCTAGATATTAGTAGTGCCTATAATAATATACCCTATAAGCGCCTCCTATATATCCTTAGGGTAAAGGGCTTCCTAGAATAGATTATATAATTTATTTAAGGGTTTATAAGCTAAAAAGAAATATTACTAGTCTTTAGTAGATACCAGAGCCCCCCCTATTATAGTTATAATAGGAATACTATAAGAATTACCCCTCTTACCTATACTCTTCCTTTTCTTTATAAGTAACCTACTTAAGTCCTTTAAGGAAGGGGCGACCTAGGAAATAGGCTAATAGCTATAAAGAACTATAAAATACTAGAGAAAGCCTATAACACCTATATAGAATAGGCAAGATAATATAGAGTCTAATTCTTACTAGAGAAATACCAGCTAATCTATTTTATAAGAAAACATAACTAATCTGTAGATCTTTAGCATATAATTTATATTTAAGGCTTTAGGGGCTAACTAGTTTAAGGCCTAAGGGTACTAGGAGTATAGGTAAATAGTAAGCTTTAGTAGAGCGTATATATATTATAAGCGGCCTATAAGGGCCAAGCGTAGTATATTATAATATCTAGAATTGTTAATTTTATATAGGGCCTATACTTCTAGAGGTTATGCCTACTATATATAGCAGTTATCTGGCTAACCATAATATATAGATCTAGTATTTAGGCTATAGGAGAAACTAAAAAAAGCCCATCTAAAGTACTCCTTAAACCACTCTAAAAGGTCTAAATAGCTTACCTTTAGAGTATAATAGATGGGTATAAGCAAATAGCTATAGCACTACTTAAGAAGGAAGCTAATATCTCCCCCCTATAATTATATATTAAAGCTGCTATAATATAAAGGGTGTAAAAGGAGCGCAACTTTAGTATTATAAAGTATATTAAGTCACGCCTAAATAAACTATAGAGGGACCCCAGGGTGCCCTATAGGAGAGCTAACTAATAACCCTAAAATAGGAAAGACATATTAAAGAAATATATAAAAAAAAGTAGAAAAAAATAGTGCTATATTAGGGCCTAGGCCTATATAGAGGAGGAAGGGAAATATATAAAAGACTAGTAAAGATAATAGTAAAAGAGAAAAAGAAGCTAAAGTAAAGTATAAAAGAGTACTAGGAAACTATCTACTATAATATAATACTAGTTAGACTAATACTAGAGAGGTATATAGGAGTTAAAGGTATAGAGGCTATCTTAGGTAAGAGGAACCTAGGCCGTAGTATAGTTAATACTATAGGGGGTAAACACCTAAGAGCTCTAAAAAGGCCTAATAAAGATAGAAAATATAATAGCAACACTTCTAAGAATAGGAATAATAGGACTAAAAGACTAGCTCTACTAGGTAGGTATTCTAATAGGTAGCCTAAGATATAAATATAGCTAGCTAAGATAGACACTAAAATATATAATACTATTATGCCCTTTACGCACTAACTAAGAAGTAATATTCTTAGTAGCTAGCACAGAGAACTATAATATACTACTCTTAACATAAAAAGGTCTTAAGGCAGTTACTTAGTAGCTTATTAGCTAAAATATACTAGACTAGTTTTAGGTTATAAAGGAAATGGTAATAGAAGGTAAAGGGGCGAGCACTAGGCGCCCCCTGATGACTCTATAGTAGTAGAGTTAAGTTCGCGATACTAGCGCATCCATAGGCTTGTTATGGCAGTAGTGGTTCCTAAAAAGGTTAAAAAGTAAGGTAGTAGAGCACTATAGGTAACTCGCAGGCGCCTTATAGGCGCTGTATAGGCAAGTCCTAAAAGGCAGGGAGATGGATTACGGGGTTTTCTTATATAGAGTTTTCTCCCTATATATATATAAGGAGTAGTCCGCGTAGGCCCAGTAGGGATCCAAATTGGACGTTAAGCAATGAATTATATATTTATTATATATCTTATAGTTTAATTTAGTAGGGGCAAGTTTTTAGAAGAAAAAGGCTACTGGATATAGCTTACTGTCCTTATTATATTATAATAATACTCCCCCTAATATATAATTGGACGAGTCTGTTTTAATAATATATTTAAGGTTAGGGTTAAAGTAGGTAAGGATTAGAGTAGTTATAAAGTAATATTTTAAGTTATTAAAAGCTTATTTGCATCTAGCGGTTTATTTAAATTTTATATTCTTCTTTATTAGATTTATTAATAGCTAGGCAATTTCTAAGAAGTAGTTAATAAATTATTAATAGAAATTTACGAATTCTAGAAATCCTTAAATATTTTATATATTGTTAGGGCTTTCCTAGTTTATAATTATAGCAACTTTCTTAGGGTCTATTTTAATTCCGTTATAGGATATAATTAAGCCTAAGTATATAACCTTAGACGTGTAAAACTTGAATTTTTTAATATTATATTATAAGCCCGTATCTTATAAGCGCTTAAGAACCATTCTAATATATTTCTAATATTTAGAAAGTAAGGATGAGTAAATTAAGATATTATTAATATATATAGTAATAAATATATTAAGGAATTTACAAAGTATATTATTAATATATTACTAAAATATACTAGGACTATTCTTTATGCTAAATAGTATTACTAGGTATTTAAAGAGTCCCTATTATATACAAAAAGTTATATACTTCTTATCTCCTTTATATATACAGATTTTATTAAAGGTAGTAACTATATTAAGCTTTATAAAGTACTATACCTTTAATAAATAGTTAAGCGTCTCTTAAATTAGGGGAATTAGATATTAGTTTTAAATTATATTTATATTTAGAGCTTAATAATTAATATAGAATCTTAAGCCTCCTTCTGGCTTTTTAATAAATAGTATAGGTAAGGTAAATAGAGATTAACTAGGGCAAATAAATCCTTTTTCTAAATGCTTATTAAGGTATTATTATATTATAAGCAGTTCTTCTTATAATATACTATATAACAGACCAAATTTTAGTATTATGCTAGGCTTAAGTTCTATCTTAAAATCGTGCTTATCTTAGTACGGGACTAGTTAGTCTATAAATTATTTTTTAAACTTGTTAATTAGATTATAGTACTCTTTAAGTATAAAAGGTTAAGGATTAGTATATTATTTTAGTTCTAGTGCTTTCTTAATATCTTCTATAGTTATAGCAAAAAATTTATAATCTTATCTTTTTGCTAATAAGATAAAAGGTATGGCCTATATTATATAAATTTTAAGAGGTTTCGGCGTAAGATCTTTATATTCTTTACTATAATTAGTAGTTATAGCCTTATTGTTTTAGTTTAAGGCTTATAGTAAGGGCAATTCGTATTATATTAAATTTAAATAGTTATATACGTGTTTATAGGGTAAATGGTTTTTTAAGTAATAACTTTAGTATTTCTTTAGCCCAGCTAATTAAAGGGTTATATTATTTTAGCTATTTATATCTAAGTATTACCTTATAATGCTTTAAAGGTGTTATAAATAGGGAAATGTATTTAAGGTATTTGCCTATTTATAATTTTATAAGAGCGTAGTATATTAGTTCGCTATATATTAAGGGTTTACCGTTAAAGCCTTAACGTACTCTATAAGCGAGCGGCCCACCCAAGCGAGCGGCCTACCTCAAAACTTACCAAAAATTAGAAAAATCGCACTTTAGTATCTCGACAACCACTTAATAATAAATTCTAAAAATTTAGATTTGGGCTTTTATATATACTCTATAGCTTCTATTAAAGCTATATAGTAAACGGTTTAGTAGTTTTTAAGATATAGCAATTTGGGGGCCAAAACGAGGCCAAATCACCAAATCTCAAAAACTACTAGACCATTTACTATATAACTTTAATAGAAGCTATAGATTATATATAAAAGCCTAAATCTAAATTATTAGAATTTATTATTACGTGGTTGTCGAGATACTAAGGTGCGATTTTTCTAATTTTTGGTGAGTTTTTGAGGTGGGCCACTCGCTTGGGTGGGCCGCTCGCTTATAGAGTACGTTATAGGCCTTAGGGCTTTGTTCGTACTAATTTAATAGCACGAGTGAGTCGTATCCAGGGGCACGAAATACGTATAGTATTGTATGCTCGTTTGGATGGTGACTGTCTTGTCTATTGAAGCAGACTGCGTGGTCTATATACTGATGCGCCTCCCCCCTAATTAGTTAGTGCTTTATAAGTGCGCCAGACGCGTAAGCGGGTGGTTGGTGCACTAAACGCGTAAACGCGTACCTAGTGTACTGAACCGCGTAAGCACGCGGTTAGTACAATAGGTGCTGTAATTAGACACTGGCGGTACTTAAAAAATAAAACCACTTATGTATAGTCTCTGTAATTGCTTTAATAAAACTATAGAACATAAAAGAAAATATATAGGAAACTCCCCTAAGGTGCTATTTAGGCTGCCTTCTAAACGGTGCTTTAAGCTAGTTGTAAGTTAGATCTTAAGGGCCGCTAAGGCGCTAGTGCTAAGTAAGCTAATAGCGATTTTCCATCCCAGGGATGGAAAATCGTAATTAGTTAATTTAACTCCCCTAGCAGAATATGGCAGAATTTGGCAGGTTATGTAAGTCCACTAAGTTCCACCGCAGCTTTCTACTGTTTTCTACCTAACAGCTTACGGTCCGTAGAATAGGCCGTATAACAAGCCGTACGGCCTTTTAATGGGCCGTAGGCGTACCGTAGGTGCTCCGTTAGTCTCGTTTTACCTATTCTATAACCTTTAGATTAAGCTTATTTATATTAATTAGGGTTCTAAGAGCTTAACACGGCTTTGCCTTAGTTATAGCATCGACTAGGTTATCTTCGCCGCTAATCTATTTAACCTCCGTAATCTTATGTTGTTTATAGGCCTAATATAAGCATATTAGGTCAACCATAAGCCTCTTTTCTTGTGTTGTACCTAGTTTAACTAGGCAGTTGTATAGGGACTTTAAATTAGTGTATAGAACTAGGGGTAACTGCTCTAGCTATAGGATCTTCTAGGTTGTTAATTTGATTACGGCTGCTATATTAAAGCCATGGGCTAGTATATATAGTTTAGAAGCTAGTACACTTCGGGTTACTTATTTGCACTTAATTAAAAACTAGTATAGTATATTTACGTCCTAATTGCGATTCGTAAGTACAATTATAAAGCCGATTTATAATAATAGGTCTTTGTTATTGGCAAAGGAGGCGTCTATAAATACTAGTAGGCTAAAGAAGTTTAAGTCTAGTGGTATAAAGGTAAGTCCTCTTATTGCATTATCAATTTGCCACTAAATACGCTTATTAAGCTGTTTAATATTTTCCTCTTGTAAATCTACTGCCTAGGCCGCAAAGGATAAATTATAGGCAGATTTAGGTTGGCAGACTATAGTAATATAGGCGCCTCTTGCGCGTTAGGCGACATATTAATCTTTTATATTTACAGTCTTATAGGTCTCTCCGCGGGAGCTAGTAAGGTCTATAGGCCTTGCTATAACGGGCTTTAGGTTTTTAGCTTGGCGCTCCTAAGTTAGCTTAATTAGGTTGCCCTTTTATGTAATTAAGCCTCCGTTAAACTTAATCGGAGTCTGCTTAGTTAACTGCTCTTATAGCTTTGCTAAGAACTTTACCCCTTATAGTTTAGTTTCTTTAGCGTCCACAAAGGTCTGGTCTGCTAGGAAGAAGGTGTTGTCTATTTAGAGCCCGATAATACTAAGGCCATTTAATTGGGTGTATAGGAGGCAGGGGTTGTAGGTTGACTGTTCCATTTTAAGTCTACTAATGTAGTGCTAGTGGTATGTCTTAAACTAGTGGTTCCTAGCTTCCGGTACTCTGTAGAGAGGTTTTAGGACCTATAAAATTGTCCCTGGTTATAGGTTAAGTTTATAGGGTGGTTATATAAAGATGTCTTTGCTTAGGTAGGTACTAGACTGTATATAGGCTTATAAAATATCCCGTAGGTAAAGAGCTACAGGTTTGCTTTGCTATAGGCTAGGTATAAGTGTAAGTATAATCCGTTGGCTAACTTATTAAATTATAGGTAATTGCGTAAGGACTAAGTCCTTTCCTTAGTTATTATAAGCTTATATAACAAGCCTTAATTTTTTAAAGGCTTTGTTAGTACTAGGGTATTTAATTTTGTTAATAAAGCGTAAGTTAAATATATGGACGCCTTATAGAATGTCTCTTTCTGCTATAACTACAAAGACACCTTTTTCAAGTAGTCCGTTAATCTTTTTACGTCGTGAGTTTATAAAGGGGGTTTTCTGTACTAAAACTAATATATCTATAGGCGGAGATTGCCTTGCGGATATTCCTATAGAGGTTAGGTAATTCTTTGTTATAGGGTTCTTAGTTATAGGGTGCTTCCAGGGGCGTCCTTAACTATGTTTTATAGCAGGTTTAGTAGGTTTAGTAGGTTCCTAGGGGGCTTTTAGAGTAGGTAGGGGTGCTCCTAGTTTGTCTAGTTTAGTGGTTGCTTCTAGTTTATTTAGTTTAACGGTTGCTTCTGGTTTGTCTAGTTTAACATTATAGGTATTTTTAGGCCGAAAGTAGGGTTTTATGGACGTGCTTCTAAAGCTAGTTAGGCTGCTAGGGAGTTATATATAGTGCATTTTGTTTTCTACAGCTAGTAAACGGTAAGGTCTAGTCTAATTGCCGCTTTTACGCCATATAAGGACTTTAGAGTTAAGCGGGAGGTCGTATACTAAGGTTATATTAGGTCTATTATAGTAGTATAGGGCGTTATTAACAGTTTATTTAGCCTGTAGCTTAATTATCTCGGCCATCGCCTTCTGTATTGCAGCTGCTTATTCTGTAATAGACGGGGCAGGAGGATCTAGGTTACTTATCCTTAGGTAGGCTCCGTAGACCAAAAGGGTAGGTACTAGTCCGTCTAGACTAGCAGTATTATTAACGGTTTTTACGGCCATCTATAGAGCTAGTTCCTTTTAGATGTTTTTATATTTTTCTGTAATAATCTAGTAAGCTCTCCGTAAAGCTAGGTAAGCTTATTTAATAAGCCTAATGGACTAATACGCCTTAACTAGAATAGCTTTTATTAATATAGCTATAGCTATAGTATACTACTAGAATTCCTTACTGATAAAGTTCCTACCAGTGTTATGGGTGATATACTGCAGGGGTCTAACGTATATGTTAATCTAGTAGGTCCGTAAAATATCCTAGGTATGCTTTATAGATATATTTTACAACTAATAGGCGGCTTGGTAGCGGGTTACCTTATTAATTATATATAGTACTAGGCTGCCGTTAATATATATAATGTTTATATACACTAAGTGGTTAAAGTTAAGATCCTTATAAAGGGTAAACTTAAATTGGCCTAGAGAATGTCTGTGTTTCTAGTAGTAGGAGCAGTATTTAGTTAGGTAATTAATTGCCTTTTTATTAATATTATATCTAGAGCGTTTAAGGACTCTATACAGCTTCTTAGCTAATAGGTAGCCGAAACAGTAGTATAGGCGGTAGATCTTAGTACTGGTGAGGTAACATAGGTTATAGTTAAAAGACTCTTAAATGTACGTCTATAAGGTCTCTCCCTATATAAGGAATAGGTGTCCAAATTATTATATAATTGGCTAGGTAATATGCTTACTTCCTAGGGTAATTGCAGGGCTAATTAGAGTGTCTGTAACGTTATTATAGTAGACCTATAGCCTATCTATGTCCGCAAGGTAGAGTAGGAAAGGGGTGTCCGCTTTTACTATATAGAAGTTAACTAGACTAATTAGAGTCTTAACTGCGACTAATTTAATTAATGTGGTTAAGCTAATGCCAAACTAGATGTTTATGGCCCCAGTTTACGTAATATTAATTTCCGTATTATTATCTGTGGTGGTCTTATATGCAAGGTATTGTCCGTAGCTTATGGTAGACTTCTTAAAGGCACCTGTGTTAATTATAACACTATAGAATTCTTTGGGGGTATAGCGTTCTATAGTGATATATATAAATAGGTCCTGTTTGTAGTCCGTAATGTCCGTAATAGGTCTAGTAGGTATACTTATAGATTGGTTTTTAGGTGCAATTAAGTATATAAAGGAGTGGTTGGCTAATGCGGTTATAGTATTAAAGGCTTAGCTGTCTGTAAGAGGTTTAAAAGTAGTTAGGAACGTCTCTAAAGTCTTTTATTCCTAAGCATCTAAGTTAAAGTTAATTATAAGGGCTTCTATTAACTTATTAGGAGGCTCCTTTACTTTCTTTCCTTTATATTCTAAAATAAACTAGTTAATATGGCTATTAAGTCTCTTCCTGGACTTGTTATGTTCTTCTTAGGTATGCCTTATAAACTAATATCCTTCATTGCCACACACAAAGCATTTCTGGCTTGTTTATTTATGGGGGTATGCTTTTATACGGGAGTTGCTACGGGGGTTATAAGTGGGACTTGGTCGGTATGGGTGCTGCTAGCGGTAACGGCGGTCCGTAAAGTAGACGTCTAAGTCTATTTGCGGATATTAAATATCCGTAGCAAAGGCTTAAGTGCTGCCTAGTAGGTTTAAGACTTTGTATGTTATAATAGAGGAGTGTAGATTATTAATAAGGCCAGCTAAGGTATCTGTAGGCTTGTAGTAGGTATACTTACAGGGCTCTACTTCCTGGCAAGCCGTAATAAGTTTGTTATATAGGAAGTCGTCTATTTAAAGCTTAGCGTTAAGGCCATACTATAGGTGCTGGAGGTCTTTAATAAGGATTTATAGACACTCTATAGTTAATTTTTTTAGTGTTCTTGTTAATTATGGTCCGTAGCTTAGTTACATTCTATTAGGTAAAGATATTATACTTATATTCCGGTCCTTTAAAGTAGTTATATATAGCTTTATATAGCTTATTAAAAGGGATACCAAGGGGGTTGCTCTTAAGGTTAGTATAGTAGTGGTTAAGTGCTAGGCCGCGCAGCATGGTAGAGTAGGCTTGGCTAAACTTCTATTTAGGAATATTAGCCTTTTAACAAAGGTCTGTAAAGATGGTTAGTTTAAAGTTAAAGTTATTGTTTTTACCGCTATATTTAGACTTGTTGGTATAGAGCTTGGCTAGGTTAGCTAGCTCCTTGCCATAGGTCTTTGCTTAGGTAGGTTACAGATCTATAACTTGCAGGTCTGTGGCTTGCGGATATGTAGCTTGCGGATATATGGCTTGCGGATCTATAACTTAAACAATAGGGGTAATTTGGTCCGTATTTTGGTTTATAGGGGTGTTGTGGTCTATAGCTTGAGAGTAGGGTATATTTTGGCCAGTAAGGTTAGTTCTAAAGCCGCTTGGGTCTGTGGGATAAATTTGGTTAAGTGGGTTAGGTATAAGGCCAGTGATCTTATTAAGTTTGGAAGAAGCAAAGAGTTCTTTAGTGGCTTTAACCTAGTCTAGGATTTCCTCTTTAGTCTATTCTATTTGGTCCTTTTTATATATTATATTATATAAAGACTATACAATAGTAACTCGTTTGTCCCTTTTAACCCATACGCCTTGGTAATGTAAAAGGGTTTATAGGTTATAGATAATAGTAGGATTATAGGCCTTAAAAATGGCTTCTGTAAAGTCCGCAAAGTCTTCCTAGTATTACTCCTATAGGTCGTTATTTATAAGCTTAAAATATTTATATTTAAGAACTTTGAATTTAATATAGTTGTTAATATTGGTTATAGACGTAAGGTTAACTCCCTACCTCTACTTTTCTTGGCCTTTATTAACTTGCTTCCTTAGGTCTGCTATACTATATAGTGTAGTATAGTACATAGTAGGTGGAAGAGGTCTTATAGTGGTCCGTAAAGGTGGTTAATGTCCGTAATAGTTTGTAGGAGGGTAAGGGGCTTCTATAAGGGGTCTGAAAAAGGGGTTGGGGTACTAAGGGAGGGTGTAGTAGGGGTAGGGGTTTGAGGTTTAAGGATAGGGGGTTTTATATAGGTCTGTATTCGCGTCTATTATACTTTTAGTAAACTGTACTAAGACTTAAATAAGTATATAGAATTGGTGATAAGTCCGCAATCCCTGACTTCTAACCTTCTAGTAGGTCGTACTAGGAGTCTAAACGGGTGGTTGCTGTCGTGTATTACTTAGGGGGAGGTATTAAGTGATTGCTGATCTATGCGCGCTTACTAATTAGTGTTTGTACTAATTTAATAGCATGAGTAAGTTGTATCCAGGGGCACGAAATACGTATAGTATTGTATACTTGTTTGGATGGTGACTGTCTTGTCTATTAAAGCAGACTGCGTGGTCTATATACTGATGCGCCTCCCCCCTGATTAGTTAGTGCTTTATAAGTGCGCCAGACGCGTAAGCGGGTAGTTGGTGCACTGAACGCGTAAACGCGTACCTGGTGTACCGAACCGTGTAAGCACGCGGTTAGTACAATAGGTGCTGTAATCAGATAGGCTTATTAAGTTTCTTTAAATTTAGGCTTTAAGTTTTCGCGTAGTTTATATTAATAAAGCCTATACTAGTGGCTCCGCTATCTATAAGGATTTATACTTCCTTCTATTTTCTAAATGTTTAAATTTTACTAAGTATATTAAGGGAGTCGTATTATATATTAGTGCTAGAAAAGCCTAGATACTTATACTCTTCTACTTTTTATCCTAAGGCGCAACTTGGCCCTAGGATAATTTATTTTCTAAGTTAACTAAAGGTAAGGTGCTTTATAGCGTCTAAGTACAATTTATAGAATATATATAATTTAAGGAATAGGTATAATTTAAGAATTAGAAGGAGCTATAGCGGACCTTTTTAAAAGGGTAGGTTTAACAATTCCTTTAAATATATCTCTTTTTACCGCATCTAAAGCATTCTCTATTTATGGCTTAAGTTTTTTATTTATTGGTTTCTAAGGGTATATAGAATTAAGTGGTATTAAGGCCCATAGGGTTATATATAGGGTTTTTAGGTTTTAGAAAAGGATTATATTTTAGGGTATTTACTAGGTTTATAGAGTTTTAAATATAAGGTATAGTTAGTTTTAGAGAATAAGACTATTTATTATATTAAAGGTCCTTATTAATTTTTTAATATATTATAGCAAATTTAGATAGGTTTTTTAGCAGTTCTCTACCTACTAACTAGGCTTTAATCTTATCTAAAATGGCTTATTAAAGGGTAGCGACTCTAGTGGCTTTATTCCAATCTAGCTTACTAATAAGGCCTAAAAATTCCAAAAAGAGGCTGGTAAAGTCTCGGTTCCATTATTATAGGTTTTTAAGTTTAGTAATAGCTATATATTTGCGGCTAGCGTTATTATATATTTATTCTAATAGGGAGATAAAGATTTTAAAATTAATAAAAGTGCTATTACAGAAGAATAGATCTATAGTTTATATAGTATCTTTACTTAAATTAAATATTCTATAGCTAACCTTGCTAGCTTTAATAGGGTATTAGTTATAGTTTATTAAAAGTTTAAGATAGAGCTTGGTTATAAAGGGATATAGGTTATTTTAATTTCTATTAAATATTAGAGGATTAGGGAGCTTTTTAAATTTTATAATAGGTACTAGGTTTATTATATATATAAGTTAGGCTACTATTACTGGTTTAGTATTTGTGTTTAATAGGCCGGGTTTAGATATAGTTATTTTAATCTCGTTTATAGGTACTATTATTAGGGTCTCTAATAAAAGTGCCTTTAATGGCAACACTCCTAAGAACAGGAATAATAGGACTAAAAGACTGGCTCTACTGGGTAGGTGTCTTAGTAGGTAGCCTAAGATATAAATATAGCTAGCCAAGACAGACACCAAAACACATAATACTATTATGCCCCTTACGCACCAACTGAGAAGTAATGCTCTTAGTAGCTAGCACAGAGAACTATAATACACTACTCTTAACATAAAAAGGTCTTAAGGCGGTTACCTAGTGGCGTATTAGCTAAAATATACTAGACTAGTTTTGGGTCGCAAAGGAAATAGTAATAGAAGGCAAAGGGGTGAGCACTAGGCGCCCCCTGATGACTCTATAGTAGTAGAGTTAAGTTCGCGATACTAGCGCGTCCGTAGGCTTGTTACGGCAGCAGTGGTTCCCAAGGAGATTAAAAAGTAAGGTAGTAGAGCACCATAGGTGACTTGTAGGCGCCTCGTAGGCGCTGTGCAGGCGAGTCCCAAAAGGCGGGGAGATAGATCACGGGGTTTTCTCATATAGAGTTTTCTCCCCACATGTATATAAGGAGTAGTCCGCGTGGGCCCAGTAGGGATCCGAATCGGACGTTAAGCAATGAATTATAATATAATTATAATAAAAGTGCCTTAACATTACAGAGTTCTTTATGGAGTACTTCCATTAATTACTAATATTAGGCTTCTAGTGCAGCCCGCTGCTAAGCTAAGGCATCTATAAAGGATTGTTATATTATAGTTAACTATTACCTAACTAGGGATATAATACTTATAGTTATTAAAAGGGATTTAGGTTCATTTGCCATTTTTAATAGTAGTTGTTTTAATATAATATAGTATTAGGGCACAAAAAGGCTTTAGGGAGGATTTAAAGGAATAATATAAATTCTATCTAAATTTAAGGGTATATAGCTCTTATGGAGAACAAGACGTTGCGTAAAGAAGAGAAAGGAATAATAAGAGAATTATATAATTAAACAGTTAGGGTTTTTAGTGATTAATGCGTATATATATATACACGCGGTCTTTAACAGACTTTAGTATTATAGCGCTAGTAGAAAACGGTAGATTATGGTAGATAATTATAGATAGTTGTAGACAGTTATAGACAGTTGCAGACAGTTATCTGTTAAGTGTTTCACCAAGACATTCCTACTGTAACTGGGCTAGTCTCGTTATAATTAGATAGGCTAAATGCTAAAATATAGACGTAATAATGGGAGCCTACCTTAGCTACTTATCTTATATATTTATACGATTAATTATTAGCTTCTTAAAGAAAGAAAAGAACTACTTTTTCCCTTACGTATAGAAGGTACTAAAGAAGGCCCTCTATTTAAAAGGTATAGCCTAAAACTAATATCTAGCTAAAACGTACTTAAAGAGGGCTAATAATAAGTTTATAGAGCCTAACCTTACAGGCTTAGGATTTTTACGCCTTCTTTATACGCTTAGGGTAATCCTATTATAGAACTTGGTAATTCTATATAAGTAGTTCCCGCTCTACCCCTTATAAAAAAACACTTTTTAGCTATAAGAAGTACTAAAGGTTTACTATATAGGTAGAAAGATCGCTAGCTAATATAGTTACGCTAAATAAGCTAATAATATAGAAATACTAGCCCGCCTATAAGGCCATAGCTAAGCTAAAATATAAGACTAGGATCTCTAAGATAAAGGGGGTTTAATTATATATATAGATAATTTTAGAACGCCTTAGCGAGATAAAAAGGTTATTAGTGTTATTTATACTTATATAGATCTAGTAAGGGAAAACAGGCATCTAAATAGGGTATATAGAGTATATATATCTACCTTTAAACGGCCTTATACCTATACCTATATTTATACCTATACTTATACTTATACCTAGGTCTATTTCTAAACTTACTAATAGCTAAATTCCATCTTTAGATAACCCCTAAAGAAATACTAAGGGGTCCTCTAAAGAGGCCTATATCTACTATAGATAATTAACTATCTACTGCCGTAAAGTAGTTAAGGGGTCGTTCGGTTGCAATCTGACGCTTTTAAATCTGAACTGAAAGTCCGGCAGAAAGAACGCGTTCCTTCCCGATTTGACACGCGTCTGTGGCACAAGTGCGTGCAATCTGAAGGCTTCAGATTGGGCGACAATTCAAATGAGGAGCTCGAGGCTCCTTGTTGAACTGACGCCAAGACCTTCAGTTCAGAAGCTTTATACGGTAAAGTTGCCAATTTTTTAGTAAATTTTAGCGCGTTTTTTGGGCGGTCAGAGGAATATCAAAAATTTGGGGCTGAAGTCAAGTTGAACTGGAATTCAACCGAACAGTCGCCTCAGAATCAGATTGGAGCTCCAGATCAACTCCATTCTGAAGCCCTCATTCTGATCTGAACTTGCAACCGAACGACCCCTAATACTGCTTATACGTCCAAACTATTGTCAATATATTGTAGCTTAGTGCAGCTCGATATGCCCATACCGTTGGCATTGTAGAAAAGCATTTAAAAACGAAATCACGCTGTGAAATGCTCTGTCCCTCTACGCATCCATTCAATCAGGTTTTGTTGCTTTTTCCACCTGTTGTTTTTTTCCTTTCTTTCCTTATATGCTTATTTCCCGGACCATGACACCTTGCGTAGCTTGGGGATCTATGGATGATCTTGCATCTACGCTGCAGGAGGCAACAAACTCCCATCATAAATTCCCTCATCAGGCGTAACCGTGTACGTTGGTCTCTCCTCTGGTTTCAGGGATTCAGGGTCAATATAGCGACATGTGAGTGCAAAACGCAATTTGCCGGATGGATCAACAGCATGCTATCAGTCGTTAGCTAAGCATCCCCTGCAATATACTACCCTATCCGAATACGAAGTATATGAATCAGCTTACTTCATAGAACTCTTGTATACCCACACCATGCATAATAACAATGTCGCCATGTCCCAGAGTCATCGTAATCGCGTCTGGTGCCTTGCCTGTCTTTTTCACCAAGCCCAGCTGTTGCGGAAGATCTTTAATCTTTTTCTTGTATGCATCGCGGTTGGTCATTTTGAGTGCTTGGATACTATCGTAAGCGGCTTTGCGTACATCATAATGTCTGCTACCAGGCAGCGGGGCAGCTTCTGTGTAGTTCCCGGTCTTCGAAATGCCATGATAGTGCTTAGCTTTCAAACGGAGTTTCATGGTAGCCGGAGCGCCTAGAGAAAGGGTAGCAATTGTAGGGCCAAGACCGAATTCGCCATCGTCATGGTAATCAATAGCTTGTTTTTCAAAATATCCAAGGGCCAGAACCTCGTTGAACTCCTTGTGGTCTTCTCTTGCAACATATCGAGCTGCCCAGTTGAGGCGTGAGCGAGAATTCTTAATCGCGTCCGCCGCGCCATCAAAGCTTCTGCTAGCAGTTGCCGCAATGAACTTATACGGCATACCATAATTCACTAGGAAATGCTGTGTCAACATCTGCCCTTTTAGCATTGCTGTTTGCAAAGGTCTTCTCCGCACTCCGATATCCGTCCCTTGCAACTCCACAAACATGTCGTCTGGGCCGCTGGCTTCCTCATTCACAGTCTTATTTGCGATAAGATGAGCAACGAAACCATGTATACCTGGAATCTCAAAATAGTTGATCCAGTAGTTGTGAGCAAAGTCTAGCTTCATTTTGATCAAAGGTAAACACTTGTCTCTGGAGAATGCATAATTCGAGGATAACGGATAATAAGGGTCATGGAGTAAGTTCGGTGTGATAAGAGTGTGAGTAAGGCTGTACTTGAACCCGCAATTGGCATTGCCACATTCCCAACCTATCCAGGATTCTCTTGAATTGCAACGCCCACATCGAGGACAAACAAATCCTTTCCAAGCAGCATAAGAAACATCTTGGCCAATGATGGGCAGTGAACTGATTTTCATTAACTCCGGACGAAGTTCATAGGGCTCACTGGAATGCGGCCATTTGGTATGTTGCTTCATGAATCTCGGATCGAATAGCAGATATGCTTCCTGTGGCTCAGAGCCATTCTTAAGCTTCCAGAAAAGCAAGCATTCGGGTTGCAAACACATCCATCCCTGAATATATACCTGTAAGCTCTCTTTACTGCAGCCACAGCACTGCTTGCTGATTGCTGGAGAAAGGTCTCCAAGGCCCACTGGTTCGTACATCTGTTGAGGAGCCCACCAGCAACCATCATATGGCCTTAACTTCTCAAACCGGTATCGGATAATTTTCTTGCCCTGTGACTTCTCGAACCAGACATGTGTAGGTTTAAACCAATCCAGAACACAGTACGGGTGCGGGGGCTGAGATAGCGATGTTGGGTTGTTTTCTCCTACAATTATTACGACTGGATTAAAATGGAAAATGCTATTTCGGACGCTGGAAACCTGGCTCCCTTCTGTCTGGTCTTTTTCCATTACCATATCGCCAGTGGCTTTATCCTTAGACAGCCCACCACCAGCACGAGATATGATAATATTCGCGTCCATGTAGTCTCGCTCGTGGCTTTCTTTGTCGTACATGAACCCGCGAGCGAAACCGCCAGTGCAGTACCCGCCTCCTTGGTATGATCGGAAATAGGGAACCGTTTCACATAGCGCTTGACGGCCATCGGCCCAAACAGATGGTTGACCTGAAGGCGCGGGCTTTGGGAGAAGTGCTGCCGCAGTAGTGAGCTGCTCGGCGAGATCAGTGAGCCGTCTTTCATCGTCACTGATCGCGACATTATGCAAGTATACAGCATTATATTCTACCGTCTTCGGAAGGGCTTGGTGTGCCGGCCATCGCTGTGGCACCGGAGTGCTGGTAGAAGTATCATCAACGACGTGGATATCAGGGGGGTTTGGGAATGATGTTTCGACAACTTCCATTTGAGTATGTTCCTTTAGCTGGTCTGGTGCAATTTCTCCGGTACCCGTTTGCAACGGATATAATGGCGAGATAATACTACGAAGACATTCTTGATTAGGCAGCGGCGCATGGCCTGTACCATTGCCTGGCTCATTATTCTGGCCCGTGGGGCCAAGGGAGATAGAGCCATCTTCAGGCCAGGAATGAACGTGTGTTTGGTCATCAATAGAGCTCGCCAAAGGAGCAAATCTCGTTGTGCAAGTGGTACCACACTCTTGTTGCGGCTGTTTCGCCTCCACGACATTCAGTGAGTCCGGTTAAGCCAATATAGTATTAACTAACTGCGGTGCACTCTTTCGGCGTGTTGACTTTTGGCCAGAATATCCCGGGCTCTTTGCAGGGGAACGAGAGGTGATTTTGCGGCGTGATCCAGTAACCGCCGCAGTCTTTGTTCGTGATACAGCAATCAACCCAAGTGACTTATTGGCAAGTGCCTCCGCTGTCGGCTTCCTCGCACGACAACCTAAAGGAGTAGGACTGGAGATTCCGACTCCCTGTGTACTAGGTTCTGCGGATTTCTGATCTGATGTGGAAGGTATCGAGAATTTGGCTGTATTTTTTGGCTTCTTATGTGGCTTGTGTGCTCTATCTCCTGCATCTGTACCAGTCTTCAGGCGCTTCTCAAGGCGTGCCTCAGGCCAATCACTAATGTCGGATGCGGGAGAGCTCAATGGGGAATCTGGTGCGTCCAAGAAATTTCTCGGCGAGTCAAAGACACTTGATAGTTGCGTAGGCAGGGTGTCTGATGCGACTCTCTTCTTTTTTGGGTCTGTGGTGGTAGGGCGTAGTATTGTCGAGAGTTGGTCATCGGTTGTTGATCTAGTACGGCCAGAGCCAATTACAGATGTCGGTGTGAGAATTTGGGTTGGTAGACCGCTGTAATCAAGCGAGCGACGTATTGCTATGCGCATGGAGGACATGGCACGTAACAGATGAACACAATTATCCCTCAATCTGGACGTCAGGAGGGATCCCCGTTGAGGAAATCTGAGGCGTAGATGACCCTGCTGCCACAAGTGAGAGCAATGCAGATAGCGAGTCGAAGAACGAGAGGTAAAGGCACATGAAATTTCTTAGAGCAAAAGCGATGCGGTGAGGTGCCGGAGGCTCGAATTGACCACACGTGTGACTCAATTCTACTGGAGGTCAGATAAGCTAGAGCGCCCGGTATGGTGTCATGTGAAACGATTTCAGAAAGAAGCGAGTGATGCGTGTGATAATGCTGTCTAGTAGAAGTCTAGTGATGTATTATATAGACTTTCTTGACTCCGATACAATGGTTACCTTGGAGTGAGACGATTAATAGCCGGCAAAGTAAATCGGTGATGGGGCTGGGATAATAAACTACTTCTCGCAGAACTATCATTTCTATTAATTCTAATGCTAGTCATCGCAAAAGCGCTTCGTCCGGATATTGAGACGCTGTCCTTCAGGTGAATGAGCCCAGGTGGGGTTCGAGGTTGGGCCGGTTCCTCGGTCATTATAAAGGCTGCGAATCATATAAGTTTCGCTCCGAATACAACTGGGTACTATTGGCTATGCTCACTTAAATACTTCTTCTTTATAAGTAATGAAATTTCATAGCTGGAAGAGATGACCCGAGGGACTTATATAGTGCATTAATACTTGAGAGCTTTCTATTAAGTGATCTGTACACTGGCAAAACAACAATTGGACATCCCAACTTAATCCGATTGGTTCTATTGGGCTGGACCTTATCGATAACCGTAGGACGAATTGTACCATTCAACGAGCGAAATGCCGTACTTTTTGGCTCGTTTGACCACACAAGGGATAGGGCGGAGCACGTGTACCGAGGACCTTGAAGTAAGCGCGAGCTAGTTCTTGAATACCTACGCAACTCGTTTTACATCATGGACAAATATCTGGAGGTTATGCCCTTGTTAGTCCCTGTAATGTGACTGCGTCGTTCCTACGTCTTTTGAGCGATCTTGTAATCCCCCTGAACTTCCAGGGCTGCAAGATGGGCCTATAATTGTTGAGGGATATTTGCAGGTCTTGAAGCCAGATACGTAAGGGAGTCTGATTTCATGGTGGCGGTGAGGGGTTTATTATTCTGAAACTTGACCGCAATCGTTAAAAATAATGAAACTCACGACGCCGATTGCTCTACAACTTCACTGTCCATTTCTGCATACTTGAGAGTTCTCAATCCTACTCCCAACTTTCAACGGCTTCTTATTTGAGATAAGCCACGGGAAACGGCAAAATTCCGAATCCGCACACATGTCTCAGGTACAACGCCATAATCGACCTGTCACCCTATGAGGTTAAAGAGCTTGTAAGCTTTGCAGTGTGTGGGAATTGACCGAGCAACTTGATTCTAAATCTATGGAAATCATGTGGAATAAATACATAAGGTAGGTAATGGAAATAGGTAATGGAAATAAGTAGTAAGACATATGATGTTAAGAAATAGGGTAGTGGGTCATAAGGTGGGATAGAGTGGTGTTTTGGTATGGTACCGGTAGTCGGTTATAGAGCTTCATATCACTTATCAGGGTTTTGATGCGGCGGGCTTCCTTCTCCATCCGCTCAAGTAGGCGCGTCTTGGCCCCATTTTGATATTCAGTTAAAGTCTCCCAGTTGCCACTAACAATTTTTGGAGCGATGGCTGCTGTGCTAGCATTGGAGTCTTCCACAAGGTTTTCAAGATCTTTCACGCTTTCGTAGATCCGTTCCTCCGCGGCGCGCTGAATTCTCAGCAGGGAGAATAGTTCCTGCTCCCGGACCACTCTATCGGGCATAAATTCTTCCAGTTTTCTTAGGTCCAAAACGTCATCAATATGCAGAGAAGTCAGCAGGTATTTATTTCAGTGAACACAGCAAATTTTTTACCTTTATGGAGTCCAGAAAACAATTCCACCCCTTGTTCCATTCGGTTAAAAGATGCAATAATGCCACTTGAAATATGGCAATACCGATAAACTGTTCACATATGTTGAGCTCAATTCGGTGACAGCCCTCCAAATCATTCAGACGAATTGTATGATGATCACTCAGCATTACCATTGAATAACAGGCAAAATTCGAATCCAGACTGGTATTGATGGCAACTGCCATTCGGCGTTCAATGAAGGAGATCTTATGTCCCTTTTCAAACGAAAAAATCCGGCCCTGTTGCCGGCAGATGGATAGCCCCTCAGACCGATCCTGGGGAGTCCGGGGCGATGCGGCCTTGTCGGAGACCGAGAAATAGCGGAGATGAAATTGGATATGACAAATACGTTTGCCCAAGCAACACCATCTTGTCCAGTTCGTGCTCGGCCAGGTGACTGCGTAACGCTGGGCAAAGACCATGGCGCAGTAACCAACCTCGTCAGGTTCAAGATCATGACCCAGTGTGGCTTGGCAGAGAACGAATGCCAGAACGGCGAAACCCATGGAGGGTTCTGTTGGAGAAACACACCTGTTTACCGTTACTAAATATATCTAGGACTCTCATGTCAAACATCGGCCTACCAAATTCTACCGTATATCTCTTTCCCTAATACTAATTGAGGAACAACAGGGATGGAGTATGGAAACCCACGATCTATCAGCTTTGGAAGGCCAATCTTGTCGTAATATGACTCGATCAAATGTATCGTGGTTCCTTTAAGGGACCCCATCTCATATTCATGGTCTCCTCCGAATCTCTCGGGCCATATTCCTCTAATATATTCCGCTATTTCCCGGGAAAATTCGTCCCAGGCATCCTCCCCAGAAGGTTCATCTGACTGACACTCTACGTAGTGCAAGTTTCCTCGTTCATCAGGTTTCTGGAGGACCAGCCGGGTAGGGTTGAAAAGGTTTGTGACGGAGGGATCGGATGGATCCCTGACACCTCGGATGTCTAATTCCGGGGCGTGTGTCAACACGTCAAAGAACACGATTCGTAGTTCGTTGAGCTTCCCCTCAGTCGGGTAGTGCGCGCGCCAGAAGTTTTTGGGTGTGGTGGTAATGCGGTCTGTTCCATCTGATGTTGTGGTAGATATATTTGAATATGTAATCTCTCCTTGAGTCAGTTCACCCTTGGTAAAAGTCGAACTCAGATTCCGCCACCAGGCGATGGCAACGTTAACAAAAAATGCCGACATGGCCCTTGAGCAGTCTGAAACCAGAAGAATACTGTCGAGGGCCTAATTTCAGATTAAACCAGTTTGAGCAGCCCCGAAATTTGCAGAAGATAAGTCATTGTTGCTGCACGTCAAATTTGTGACCACTGCCATTCTCCAAGCTCAGGCGTGTCCATCCACTGGGGTAAGTTAACCATCCACTCATAGATTACGACCGGGAGTTTCCACATATCTGCATACGTCAAAGCAAATGGGGAGCAGTTGATAGCTAGGGCGTAATGATGAGCTGGCATCGTCCAGAAGGCGTCGAGAGCCCTCGTATCATTGGTTGCCTGGCACGGCTTCCATGAACTCACCGGCGACAGACACAGCACCGAACACTCCACGACGCAACCTGGGTAAGCCACAGAGGCATTGGACACGTGAGTTGCCATAATTGAGCTGTGGAACTTCAGGTAGCTACACTTCGACGGTTCGACACTTAGGTAGATGAATGGGTCACACGATCGACGAATGCCACCAAACTTTGGGAAATTGGGTCTACTCAATTAATTACCCTTCAATAATGCTAAAAGGAGAGTTTACTTTGATGCCGTTGGGTTTAGGTGATACTCAACCGCCTGAGGGATTCGAATCGGATTTTGGGTTGCTGGCAATGCTTACAATATTCCCGCACATATATGAAGGGAAGTGTCCTTAGGCTCTTTAGCGTTCTTCTAGATATCACTTTGTTTGCTACTGAAGGTTCTGAACTGTGTGCACATTTTGGAAATGCAGCTGACAGAGTTATTTCAATCCCAAACCTTCTGCCAGGGCTCAACCGCGCACAGCTTGTTGATGGCCGAATGTATATTAAGACGTTGGTTGGTGGTTGATTAATGGATGATTTTTTTGTATGGCGACTTTATTTATTCCGCAACTAGACCTTCTACCGAAGCCCAACGCTAAACCGCTTTTGGGTTTCACCTTCGTTAGAAGTACTTTGCAACTAAAATGTCTTTACTTGGCTAAGGCTTTATTGTAATTCTCCATAACCTTATCCCTTCACGAGGGCATGACTAGAACGAATAGGAAATCTGGCTGGGAACGATTTAAAGATTCGGGCCCTAGCACCGGTTTGGACAAAAAATTCCGAAAGCAACTCCTAGACTATTCGCTAAACCCCGCGCTATTGGGTGTCCATTTGATCAGTTGCAAAGCTCCGGATCGTCAACACGGAAAGCTCAATGCTACCGGTCCATTTTCCTTCTTTTTTGACACGTCCAGGATAGCTGCTCGTCATGATGTTGATAACCGCGGAAATTGAGCAATTTAGCTTGCATCGGCCCGACAACAGGAAGCCTCGGCACCCAATGGCGCAAGGAAAATAAAGGGGGTCATCACCGTCGCCGCTGGACGGCCAAGAGCAACATTGCTCAACTATAAACTCCACATCTCCGTCCATTGTTCTCGGTTATTATTCTCCCTGTCTCCGCCTTAGTACCCGAACGCCTTAATAGCCAGCTCTGGTAAATACCTCCTACATACTTTAAAATTAAAACTCTGTCAGCTCTCGCAAGGCGAAGATTACCATCAACCGACAGGATACTCTTCTGCCATGCCTTTTCACCCACCACCATGGGTCCCAAAGCTTCCTTTCGACCCTCCCGACTCAATTCCTATTTCCGATTTTATGTTTGATGAGAATTATGGTCGATATCCTCTGGGATACTCTAGAGCGCCATTCACTTGTGGTCTCTCTGGCAAGGAATACTCAGCTCTCGAGGTTAAAGAACGAATAGATTACCTTGCGCGCGGACTCGCTAAGGAATTTGGGTGGCATCCAAATCAGGGCTCAGAGTGGGACAAAGTTATTGGCGTATTCAGTGTCAATACGGTAAAATGGTCCAGCAACTGCGCTTTATCTCACTCTAGCTGATGCGCTTTGCAGCTGGATACTGTTACCTTAGCATGGGCCGCACATCGCCTCGGTGGTATCCAAACACCAGCCAATGCCGCCTATTCCGCCAAAGAGCTCGAATACCAGCTGAAGGATTCAGGCGCCAAATGCCTGTTCACCTGCCTTCCCCTACTCAGGACATCTCTTGAAGCCGCACAAAATATCGGAATACCTAAGAATCGCATATACATTCTCGAAGTTCCGAAGGAACTAACAGGCGGACAAGGAAGTCCTAGTGGATTTAAGACAGTGGATGACTTTATCCAAGAAGGTTCCAAGCTCCCACGTCTAGCACCATTAAATTGGGCGAAAGGGGAGGGTGCGAGACGAACAGCGTTTCTATGCTACTCGAGTGGGACGTCCGGCTTACCCGTATGGTTCTCTTAGGTATTCCCAATTGATCATTGACTGATAAAGTACAGAAAGGCGTCATGATCTCGCATAAGAATGTCATTGCCAATACTCTACAAATATATACATACGAAAAGCCTTATCGAGATACAATGAAAGAGCCGGGAAGTCAGGTCGACTATGCTGAAACCGCTCTAGGTCTTCTCCCTATGAGCCATATCTATGGACTGGTGGTCATCTGCCATGCAAGCATCTATCGAGGTGACGGCGTTATAGTGCTCCCGAAATTTGAGTTTCAAACGTTGTTGGCAGCCATACAACATTTCAAAATCAACACAATGTACTTGGTAAGGAACCTTGTGTGGTATTTGTCTCGAGATCGATGACTCACATGTCGACTATGAAGGTACCTCCGATTATTATACTCATGACCAAAAATAGGAGTACTATGGATAAGTATGACTTGAGCAGTGTCCGAGGTATATACACCGGTGCTGCACCACTTGGAAAAGAGACCGCGGATGATTTACAAAAGATCTTTCCCAGCTGGGCCATCCGGCAAGGCTACGGTAAATGAATTTCTAATGTCAATCTGCAATGTAGCGGAAATTGGGAACAACCAGTACTGAGACTGTTATTAGGCTTGACAGAGACTTGCACAGTGGTATGTTCCACAAGCAATGATGATGTCTGGTTCGGTTCTTCCGGATCTCTTATACCAGGTATCGAATGCAAGCTTGTTAGCACAGAGGGAGCAGAAATCGAAGGCTATGATCAGCCGGGCGAGCTCCTCGTAAAATCGCCTGGTGTAGCTCTTGGTTATCTTAACAACGACAAGGCAAACAGGGAGACCTTCCAAGATGGCTATATGCGCACCGGGGATGAGGCGGTAATCCGAAAGGCCCCCTCTGGTAATGAGCATGTCTTCATAGTAGACCGGATAAAAGAGCTTATCAAAGTGAAGGTCAGTATCGCATACACCTTTTCTTGATACCGCGTTAACTATGAGCTAGGGCCACCAAGTCGCACCTGCAGAGCTTGAAGCACATCTTCTTACCCATCCGGCCGTTAACGACTGCGCGGTCATCCAAGTCCCTGATGAGAAGTCAGGAGAAGTGCCAAAGGCTTTTGTTGTCAAGTCGCCTTCCGTGGGCCTGGAAGAAAGCGACCGAATGCTTGCGCGGCAGATCCAGAAGCATATAGAGGAACACAAGGCACGATACAAGTGGATCACCGGCGGGATAGAGTTTATCGATGCTATTCCGAAGAGTCCAAGCGGCAAGATCCTGAGACGGTTCCTCAGAGATAGGGAAAAGGAATCACGAAGGAAGAAGGGGGCGAAGTTGTAAATATTAGTTGAAACGTAGGGGAAGAGCTTGGAGGTTAGCTGGAGGCGAGTTGGAGGCAAGTTTTTGGGTGATGATACCCGCAGCGTACATAGGATTAAGAAGTAGAAGCAAATTCAACAATAAACTTGTTGTACCTTGCAGAAGATACCTATCACGAATCGACGTTATGAGCAGGTCGTGCAGTAAGTCGTGTCACGAAGTGCATATAGAGCAGTTCATTGATGAAATGGGTTGATTGATTGATGATCTTGTTGTTCGTCTTGAGTGACGTGTCTTGAGGCCCTAGGGCTTCGAGCTACGAAGAGATTTCACAGTGCACGTGCTCCGTGCACGTGACCCACGCCTTTAGAGAATACAGATTATCTGACAAGTCGCTAGCCTGCCGATGACGTTCGGCGACTTCAGAGCTCCGAATGCGAGGGGCACTTTCAGAAAAATGTTTGCTCAGCGAGATGAATTTCTAAGCACAATCCAAAACCACCGCCTTCTGTGCCCATTCCTTCTCCAATAAATAGAGCTTTCGAGCGTAAATTGCATGCTCCGTCTCATCTCTTCACGTTACTCACCATTTCTCTTAGACCCGCCCCAAACTTTCCCACAATGTCCGCCCACCAGCCCCACCAAGATGAACACGAGCTCGATGATGAAGACGATGCAGCAATGCTCGACCCAGCCGAAGCTGGCGAGGAAATACCCGACGACGAAGATGCTCCCATGGGGTCTGATGATGACGAAGATCCCTCCGCCACCCTCGAAGAAATCCAGCTACAGAACGACAGCGTAGCCCACTTTGACGGCCACAAAGACAGCATATTCTGCATATCGCAGCACCCGGTCCACCCCGAAATCATAGCCACGGGTGGAGGCGATGATCTCGGGTATATAATAGATAGCACTCCACCAGAAACGCCTGTGCTGCCAGCAAGCTACCAGAGCAATCCGCAGCCACAGGAGCGCGAGAGCTTGAAAGCGATTTACAAATTGGAGGGGCATACAGATTCACTCAATGCGATCACATTCACATTACCCAAAGGGCAGTATGTAGTCTCGGCGGGCCTTGACGGGAGATTAAGAGCATGGCAGGGTGAGCCAACAGGACGGCGGTGGAAATTCCTGGCCGAAGCACAAGAGGTGGAAGAGATTAACTGGTTGGCGCCATGTCCGCACCCCAGCTATCCAAACACAATAGCATTGGGAGCCAACGATGGTTCGGTGTGGGTATACACGGTCAACGCTGCTGACACCTCCTCGCCCCTCACCATCGTCCAGGCGTTCTATCTACACACGGAAAGCTGCACAGCAGGATGTTGGACGCCGGATGGCAAACTCCTAGCTACGGCCTCGGAAGACTCAAGCCTCTATGTGTGGGATGTATTTGGTGAGGCAGCAGCGGCTGGTCTTGCGGAAGCTCAAGGAAGCCAGAGTATAGTAGGATTAACGGGCCTGGATGAACGATTTAGAGTGGATGGCGGCCTCTATAGTGTTGCGGTAGCACCTAATGGAGCTTTTGCTGCTGTTGGGGGTCGAGAAGGCAATATACGCATAGTAGGACTCCCGAGGATAGGTGCAGAACCGTCGTCAGTAGCAGGTGGGAAGGGTGCAAACGCCAAAAGCAAGGTAGGAGGCAGAAAGCAAGCGGGAGGACCAAAAGCGGCTTCATCATCTGCAAGTGGTCAAGCTGGGCAAATTCTCGCCTCTTTACAGGCTGGGACAGACAATGTAGAGACGATATCATTCTCGCAGCCCCCCTTGACTCTTATGGCAGCCGGAAACGTCGATGGCTCCATTACCCTTCTCGATACAGCACACCGCTTCGCCGTTAGACGGAATATACGCGGTGCTCATGAGGATGATCAGGGTGAACAAGCCGTTGTCAAGGTCGAGTTTGTCACGAATACAAGAACTGGCGGCTGGCTATTCACCTCATGTGGTTATGACGGTGTGGTGAGGAGATGGGATGCAAGAGGAGGTACTGCGGCGGCAGCAAAAGGCCTCGTTGGCGAATGGAGAGGACATAGGGGTGGTGGTGAGGGCGGCGGAATAATGGGCTTTGTTCAAGGCGATGGAAAATATATCACCACCGCGGGTGATGAGTAAGTCCACTCTTCTCAGCAATAGCTCTGAGGAAGTGAAAAGCTAATTCAGTACACAGTGGAATTTCGTTGGTCTTCTCCACGCCCGTAGTATAGGCACAACCGTAAATAATTCGCCATGCCGTCAAATTCACAGTACTCATATTATTACCTCGTGACAACTAGACCTAGCTAAAAGCTGGCTATTTGTTCTGCGTAGCTATTTACAGCATGTCAGCCGGATTGAAGCGTTATTAGCCATATTCTGAACCAGGGAATTCACTTAATTCTAGCAGTTGAATCTCAATCCTACAGTAGGTTATTACCTTACACTTACAACACTCTACTCAATCTGCCCTAACATGCGACTATTCACAGAGAGCCTTGCGATCATTACAGCGCTCTTTGTCTCTCTCCCCCTTATGGTTGCGGCACCAATACTTTTAAACGGAGCTAGCCCCGGCGTTCACACACACCTTATTTCAGCAATTTATCCCAACGCCAACCTTGCATCGGGAACCCCAACATTCTCATCAGTGGCTGCTAGTTCATCTACACCTAGAAACATCCTGCCCATTCTAGTCACAGTCGATACCAATGGCTTGTTGAGACCCGAGAATACGGTGCCAGGCGGTCCAGCTACTGAGTCGAATCCTCTACGGGATGCAATACAGGCCGTTGAGCAAATCATTGGCATGCCGGATCCACCAGAGCCTACCCGAATCAGCCAAAATGACGGCCCGATCCGCATTACGCCGATGCTACCAGGAACGTCTCCACTAAGTAAAGTGGTCATACCAGGACTTACACCGGCAGAAAAAAACGAAGCACGGCCTTAACCCAGTCAACAATTTGCCTGCCGCTCCGCCAGGTTTTACGATAGTAAAAAGGCCAGTGACTATTGAGGGAAAAGGGTTGTTTCCGCCACCGATCAGTATCTCGCACGGCGCATCAAGCCCCAAATTTACCAAACGCAACTTTACATCTGAAGAGACAGCATATGCCGAAGTTATATTCCAGGATGTGCAGGAACCATTACTTTATTCTGTTCCAGCAAAAAACCCTGAGTGCAGCGGAGTCTATCTTGGCTAGCCCAAGGTCAAAAGGTTCGCTTAGGTACCTTTATGATGTCTGCTATGATGAAATAGAATCTCAGTAGAAAAGGGATCCTACTAGAACGTCAAGCGTAGTCCGTTAGCGGTTAGTATGACTTCAAGTAGACGACCTAGTAACCTCCGCAGGGCGTCGGCTAGATAATGACATGTAATGTTAAGTACCATTAGATAGAGTGATAAAAGGTAAGCAGAATTTGCCATGAAGGAGTGGATTTTGTCAAATAGTAAAATATTCCAGAATACGATATTATCTCCAGGTATTTCGTAAACCTCAGGAATAGGAGTGCGCTTGCCGGACAGAAAAGAAAGCCGCAGTCCTCTAAGCTACGTATACGGGCTGGGAAGATATTAAACCTCTATTTCTCCTTTATAATAGCCGTATAGTATATAGTAGTATTATTAAAGCGTCTTACTATAGGGTTCCTAATCTAGCCCTAAACTATTGTAAGGGATATTATTGCGGTTGCCTCGGGATGCCCTCAGGATAACCCCCGGACACCCCTGGTAGTCAGTCATGTGCCCGTAGTATATAGTCTCTCCAATCCCAGAGGCCTTACCTCCTTAAGAATTCGTCTCCTCTACAATCTATCTTATTCCTCCCTTTACAGCCCCCTCTGCAAAGTCCCCTTATATTTAAATCCTTTATACTTCTTTTAGAAGGATAGCTGGCCTTAGAAACTAGATTGTTTGTTTATATCTTTTATTTATATCTACCATCTCTTTCTTAAAACCTCGCGACGACCCAAATGGAAACTCTATAGATACCCCATAGAAAGCCATCGCTTTAAAGTAAGAAGGTCCCTTTAATAGTAAGAGGTTATAATAATATAAACCTTTAGGTAAGATGGCCGTATAATTAATTATAGACTCCTATTAGGAAGTTTAAAGACATTTACTAAAGAGTATAAGGATACCTTAAGAAATAAAAGGAGTAATAGAAGTATATAAAGCAGAGCCTATAAGATGCTTAAGAGCAACAGAGACTTTAGTATAACTATAAATACCAAAATAAGCATTTTGGAGTAGGCGATAAGGTTCTATTATATTTAACGAATATTAAAACTTGTTAACTATTAAAGAAGCTTAATATAAGATACCTAGGTCCCTTCTAAATTAAGAATAAATTAGTAAGCTAGCCTACCATCTCCAGCTACCCCTATTAATGTAAGCTTGCAGTGTGGGAGAATTGAATGAGCGACTTAACTCTAAATCTATGGAAATCAAGTGAACTAAATACATGAAAGTAGACCCGGAACTCCGTAGTCTATGACTCAATATTTGACCGTATCCGAGACATACGAGGGTAGCGTCGATCATGTGTCGGAGCCTTTCAGGCGACGATCTTGTGTCTCAGCGTAGTGCTGGTGAACTGTTACAATTAATGGCCTGTATATATCTAGTATTTTATATAAATCTACTAAAGCTATAGCATAAACTACCGCCGGAAAAGAACTTCTATCTAGGTCAAATTAAACACCCTAAAGTAGTAGGCGAGCGGTATAAGGTTAAAGCTATACTATGCTATAAGTTTATTAAGAATAAGCTTTAATATAAAGTTAAATGGCTAGGCTAGCCCGCTAAGGACTCTATATAAGAACCAGAGAATTACCTCAATTATTGCAAATATATTTTAAAAGAATATTGGGACTAAGGCCCACAATCTACAAATTGTAGAAAGCGCTCTAATATTATAGTATTATCGCAACCTATAAAGAAAGCTTATAATAGGCCGTAAAAGGCCTTAAAGAGTAAGAAATAAGTTAAATTGGATATAGAATAAATAGGCTCTAGAAACTATAAGGATTAAGGCTACGGCCTAAAGTAGGATAGGTTCTTAGCTGTTACGGCACTATTACAGACCCTAGTTAGGGGCTCGCCAGGAGACTTAGCTTATATATATAGACGTATCCTTTCCTCGACCTTCTTCCAGTCCTCGTCTTGGAATTCTCGTTCACTGGCTACCAATAGATTCTGTTCTTTTGACTAAGCCTTTATATTAGCCTTTTTACGTACATAGCATAAAATTAATAAAGTATTTTACTAAAATTGCATTCCTATTAATTAGTTTATATTAGGAATAGTATTTCTATAGGTTTATAAGCCCTTTCTAAAAGCCTTATAAGGCCTTTTTAAGTACTAATTAAGATCTTTAATTGCTACTATATATAAGAACCAATCCTAAATTCTATAAGTCTAAACCATAAATGCCTAATCTAAAAGCCACTATGCTTTATCCTTAAGAGTAGAATTAGCGTCCATTAGCCTACTAAGTAATGGCTAACGGGAATAAGGTCTAGATCCCTTAGTAGGGGTATAAGTAAGTATAAAAATAGGGGTAGGACAATAAGCTATAGCAGAAGCAGAGACTCTTAAACGCTTAACACTAATATTAGATCTAAACTAGTACTAACAAAGCTCTTAAGGCGTAGGCTTATAGTTAATAATAATAATTCATTGCTTAACGTCCGATTTGGATCCCTATTGGGCCCACGCGGACTACTCCTTATATATATGTAGGGAGAAAACTCTACTTGAGAAAACCCCGTGATCCATCTCCCCGCCTTTTAAGACTCGCCTACTTAGCGCCTACTTAGCGCCTACTTGGCGCCTATAGTGCTCTACTACCTTACTTTTTGACCTCCTTAGAAACTACTGCTGCCGTAATAAGCCTACGGACGCGCTAGTATTATAAACTTTACTCTACTACTGTAGAGTTAACAGGGGGCGCCTATTGCTCGCCCCTTTGCCTTCTATTACTATTTCCTTTGCAACCTAAAACTGGTCTAGTATATTTTAGCTAATAAGCTATTGGGTAACCGCCTTAAGACCTTTTTATATTAAGAGTAGTATATTATAGTTCTCTGTGCTAGCTACTAAGAGTATTGCTTCTTAATTAGTGTATAAGGGGCATTACAGTATTATATGTTTTGGTATTTGTCTTAGCTAGCCACATTTGCATCTTAGGCTACCTATTAGGACACCTACCCAGTAGAGCTAATCTTTTAGTCCTATTATTCCTATTCTTAAGAGTATTACTATTATATTTTCTGCCTTTATTAGGCCTTTTTAGAGCCCTTAAGTATTTACCCCCTATAGCATTAACTATGCTATAGCTTGGGTCCCTCTTGCCTAAGTTAGCCTTTATACCTTTAACTCCCATATACCTCTCCAGTATTAGTCTAACCAGTATTATATTATAGTAAATGGTTTCCTAGTATTCTTTTATACTCTACTTTAGCTCCTTTTTCTCTTTTACTATTATCTTTACTAGCCTCTTACGCGTCTCCCTTCCTTCTCTATATAGGCCCGGGCCCTAATATAGTACTATTCTTCTTCTACTTTCTTTACCTATTTCTCTAATATATCTTCCCTACTTTAGGGTTATTAGTTTATTATCCTATAGGGCACCCTAGGGTCCCTCTATAGTTTATTTAGGCATATCTTAATATACTTTATAATATTAAAGTTATATTTACTTTGCACCCTTTATATTACAGTAGCTTTAATATATAGTTATAGGGGGGGAATATTGGCTTCCTTCCTAAGTAGTGCTATAGCTATATGCTTATACCCACCTGTTATGCTCTAGAGGCAGGCTATTTAGACATTTTAGGGTAGTTTAAGGAGTAATTTAGAGGGGCCTTTCTTAGTTTCTCTAATGGCCTAAATACTGGATCTATACGTTATAGTTAGCCAGATAACTGCTATGTATAGTAGGCGTGACCTCTAGAAGCATGGGCCCTATATAGAATTAACGATCCTAAATAATGCGATATACTATACTTAGCCCTTACGGGCCGCTGGCGCTGTATATACGCTCTACTAGAGCTTACTATCTACCTATACTCCTAATACCCTTAGGCCCTAAACTAGTTAACCCCTAAAGCCTTAGATGTAAATTATATGCTAAAGATCTATAGATTAGTTACGTTTTCTTATAAAATAGATTAGCTAGTATTTCTCTAGTAAAAATTGGACTCTATATTGTCTTACCCATTTTATATAGGTATTATAGGCTCTCTCTAGTATTCTGCAATTCTCTGCAGCTGTTGGCCCGTATATAATTAGGTTTATATTATTAATAAAGCCCATCCCCTAGGTCGCCCCTTTCTTAAAGGAGTTAAATAGGTTGCTTATAAAGAAGAGGAAGAGTATAGGTAAGAGGGGTAATCCTTATAGTATTCCTATTATAACTATAATAGGGGGGCTTTAGTATCTGCTAAAGACTAGTAATATTTCTTTCTAGCCTATAAACCCTTAAACAAATTATATAATCCATCCTAAAAAGCCCTTTACCCTAAGAATATATAGGAGGCGCTTGTGGGGTATATTATTATAGGCACCGCTAATATCTAGGCTAAGCATTAATACTATAAAGTCCCTTCGCATCGCCTATGCAGATTTAATAGTAGTAGTAAGTAGTATAAGTACTAATAGTATTAAGCGGTTCTTTCTTACCCCTATTTGGCTTTATAGTAATAGGGCGTGTTCCTTAGCCGTATTTACTATATAGTCAGCTATTACCCTTTCTAGGATCTTATTAAGAGTGTTTTCTAAAATAATAGGGCGGTAGCTTCCTAGGGTTAAGTAGTCTACTTTACCTTCTTTTTATAAAATAACTATCATTATAGCTTTGCCAAGTTATAGGTAGTAGCCTATAGCAAAGTATACTCTAGCTACGTCTATAAGCTAAGGTGCTATAAGTAATCCACAGGTCTTTAAAGCCTTATTTAGAATCCCATCTAGTCTTAGTGCTATATTATTTAAAAGGCGGCTAATAGTTCTGGCCATTTCCTCTATTATTATATTACTGTCAACCTATAGGTAAATTACTAGTATTTTACCTATAATGTTACTAAGGTCAGCTAGAGCTAGTTAGGGGAAGAACCTTTCTATAAGGATCTTTGCCTTCTTATTATTATTATTAATAGCCTATAATTCCCCTACTCTTCACAAGGGCAGTAGGTATAAGTTTTCTATTAGGCACCCTACCTTTTTCTTTACCTATTTTGCTATAGCCCAAAGGCCCTTATTATAGAGGAGGCTTGGGTTAGAAGTATACTTATTTATAAACCATCTCTAGTTATTCCTTACTTCTTTTTTTAGGGTATTCTTTAACTAGTTTCTTATATCTTTATATTATCTCTTATCTTTAAGGTTATAGCTATTTATATATTTCCTTCTTACTTATTATTAGCTGGCAATAAGAACCGCGCATTATATAGACTATGCGTATCGCGTATAGGGGCCTAGTTTTAAGACCGGGTAGTACTCTTTTAGCCTATTTTTAATTACTGCCTAAATCCTTTCTAGTCTTTAGTTAATTTCCTTAGGGGTAGCTACTAAGCCTTACTCGTTTAGTATTAGGTAGATTTCTTTTAGGTCTTAAAGTTGTTATTTAACTATATTAAGAAAACTATCTATCTTAAGCTTCCTTATTGCGTATCTTTTACTATTTAGTTGCGCCTTAATATCCAGATCTAGCTATATCTAAATAGGGATATAGTCTAAGGCAAGTGCCTATTCTTCTTTAGGGTTGCACCTTTTAAGTCTCTAGTATAGGCCTTTGTCTATAAATATAAGGTTAATTATACTTCTAGCGGTGCCTTATTACTATAATTACTCCTAAGGGGGTAGCCAGTTTAAGGCCCTAGATATCTATAGCTCTTAATAGGCACTCTATCTATTATTTAGCGGCAATATAAATGCCCCCCTACTATAGGTAATAGAGGTTTATATCTCCTAATAGGATAAACTCCATGCCTTTAGTTTCCAGTAAGCTTATTACTAATATAATATTCTCTATTTATGGGACTCCTTTAACCCTAGGGTTATATACATTAATAACTTATACCAATCCCCTATATATCTAAATTATTATAACTGCAATATCTAGGTTAACTGCTTGCTATAATTATAAGGATAGGCTAATAGCCTTACTAATTATAAAGTATATATATATAGCTGCTTCTAGTTTATATAGGAGCTGGAATCCTTAGGGGCAGTATATTAATTATATATACTTATTATAATACGGCTCTTATATAGCAAGGATATAGTATTTCTCTAGGTCTAGACTATCTAGTAGGGGCCTTACAAGACAGTAGTTTATATTACCGCAGTTATACTATATAATAGATAGGTAGCAGACCCGTAGTAAGGGTCCTTTATCTCTCCTTTATTTCTTACTTCTTCTATTTCCACTTTCTCTAGAATTTTTAGAACTTCTATCTCTTATATTTACGCCCTAGTTACAACTTATTTTATATAGAGCTTTTTATTCCCATGTTTTGTATTCCTACTAACACTTCTATATCTAAATCTATTATTATCTCTAGTTTTTCCCCTAATCTTACTAGTTGGCTATATAACCTTTATAGGTTAGCTACGAATATTATATTTACTACATTAAGTCTAATTCTTAATTATCCTAGTCTTAAGCTTACTATAGCTGTCTATAGAGGTCTTCCTATAGGGCGTCCTCTCCCTTATATCCTCTATAACCCTTATATCCTTATTTAGTCTAATAATATTACACGGCATTACTTCTAGCCTATTAAGGCTTAGGATGGCTAGCCTAGCCCCCTAATATTAAAGGTAGGAAACACTAGGAAGGCACCTATATCCCCCTAGCTTATTGCCTATTATTTCCATTTATATAACCTAACGTACAATTATTCCCGTAACTATTAAGCCCTTGCCTTTTATCTCCTATATTTAATACAGTCTTCTCTCTCCCACGCCTTATATATATATTTTAGTAGCAGTTTACGCATTTTATTTAATCTTAATTTAAGCAGTGTCTTATATTATAAGGGCCTATATAGTGGCCGCAGCACACCTATACTGCGTATATGGACTAGGTGTATCCCTATTATATATAGCAATAGTATTATTCTAGGTGTAGTCTATAGTTATAGAGCCTTATATTATATATAAGGCCATTTATAATTATTTCTTTTTAGATAAGGAGTTTTTGCATTCCTAGTATATATATACTAATAATAAGGGAGCTATATGTTTAACTAGTGTCTCCCTAGCAAGACTCTAGCGACCCTTATATCCTCTTATTATTCTTATTATATACTTAGTTTATATTTTTCTATTAAAGCTATTAGATTTAGGTAATCTTAAAACCTAGTATAAGGCGTTCCATTTATTTTACTATATTCTATATAGTTACTATATTATCCGCCTAGCGTCCCTTTTCTACCCTAAGGCTTATAGGAACCACTAGGACTTTAACTAGGAAATCTTTATAGAGCACTTTTATACTAATATATTCTCCTAGCCTGTCCCCTACTCTTATAGCTTATTCCTTTACCTATTAGTCCTTTAGGGTAACTCTAATATCTCTACTCCTAAGGTGTTAGACTATAATAGCGTTATAAACCTCTTTATAAATCTCTATAAGGACTTCTGTTTCTAATTATCTCCTAAGCCCCTCTACTTTTTTAGTATTTAGTTATATTATAATTATATACCTAGTTATTGTTTTAAGGGGGGTGGGTTCCCTATACTATAAAAGTATAGCTATAGCAGCTTAGGTGCGGTTCGCCAGTAAGGGAAGGTTTTATTTATTTTTAATTTTGCTTATCCATTAAAGGATTTAATTAAGGGTTTACTAAAGGGGCGCCTAAGGTTTACTAGACTGGCGGAGCCATTCTACTAGCTACGTTAGTTTATTATAGCTAATAGTTACTCCCCTATAGTTCTAAATACTAGACGCGTCTAATAGGCTTTATATTTTATTAGATGCCTTCTTAATAGAGGTATTTCCGCTTTATGGTGTGGTATTCGCCTATCTTTATTATAAAGGGCTATTGCTAGGCGTGGTTCTGGCGGTTACGCGCGAGTGCAAACTACTGTGATTTAACATGTGCCTCCCGTGCGATGCATGTATCTTAGGGGGATTCTCTGGGAGTTCTTTAGGGTTCCTTTAGATGGTTTTAGTCTTTTTAGGCCAGGTGTAGCAAGAGCTCCTTCCACGGTAGTTAAGTGGTATTGTTACTTGGCTTATAGTTAATAAAGATACGCTTAAGCCCGGAATAAATAGAGATATTAGCTAGCTGGAATAGTCTAGAACCACTAAAACCTTACTATAGTAACTATTAGTTACTTATCCGCTAAGTACCTAAAGGGTAACCTACCTAATAATATATATATATAAACTCTTTCCTAACTCTTAGAATAATCCCTAAATACCCCTTAAATAGTTATTAGTTATATACTAAAGGTATATACCTATAGTATATAGTCTCTCTAATCCTAAAGGCCTTACCTGTTACGGCACTGGCAAATTGCCATTAGATTGCCGCAAACTACTATCACATAATGGCAAGTTGCGGCAAGTTGCCATCACGTAACCAGAAGATTGTATATAACTTTAAGCGGTGCTTCCGTTCTTCTTATTTCCTTTCTTTAGCTTTAGATCCTCGTTTATAGATAATATAATTATATAGGCTTGCGCGACCCTCTTGCTGTGCTTATGCCTTAATTAACTAAGTCGCTAACATTATCTAAAGCTCGTTACTACTCTTCTTTCCTAAGAAGGAACTTAAATATATCTATAAGGCCACAAACAGGACAAGGATATAGAATAGGACCCTAAGGACATTACTAGGACCATAAGGACAGGATAGACCCCCAAAAACCAAAAATATAAATAGAACGCGAAACTTAAGAATAGAATACGTATAGACCAGAACCCCTAGGAAATAAACAAATACTAGAAATTACCCAATATCCCTACCACTATACTAAGAAATATAGCAGCTGGTAAAGCCACTATAGGACCCGCAAATACCTCTAATAGTAAAACAGTTACCGTCCTAACCCCCTAGAAAGAGCTTATAGCAGCTAATACTAAAATTAAATAGCTTTAAGAGCTACTTAAAACTAGAGACACCCCTATACCTAGTAAGGAGTTATTAAACACCTAGAGACTTGCTATAGTTTTTAAGGCCCTAGCCCAATATATAGTATTAGCATTATTATAGTCCACAAAGGTTACGGACCCCCTACTGCTTACAGACGGAACTAACCCTATATTTAATAATTGGAAGCTTTAACTACAAGACAAGCTTAAAGTTAATATAGACTACTTCCCTACTACCTAAGCTAAAATAGCCTACGTCTTTGGCCGTACTGGTAGGGACGCACAGACGCATCTATGTCCGCGATATACCTAGGACTTAGTAGACCCCTTCCTCTCTAGAGAAGAGATAATTAATTACCTATCTTCTATTTATAAGGACCCCTTTAAGATATAGAACGCCCGCCTTAACTATAAAGCCCTTAATATAAAAATAATAGAGACCTTCTTAGTCTTTTAGACCCGCTTTCTATACCTAGCCAGATAGGCTTAAATCCCTTAAGAAGATTTAATGCCAGACCTCTTTAATAAGCTTACCCTGGACCTACAGCGCGCTATGCTGCTGGTTTATACTACCATATAGATGCTAAAGGAACTTATAGATTAGTGCCTAGCTATTAACTAGGGCCTCTACTAAATTAAGGCATATGCTAAGCGGTATAAGACTAGAAGCTCTGCCAACTAGAATATAAGTATTGTAAGAATAGGCTATAGCACCCTAGTAAGATCTACAACCCCTATAGCACTAACTGTACCACCTGCCGTTAACCTAGCGGCTAACCGTATAGCTAGCCCTACTGTAGGTCCGGTAAATACTTAACCTATATACAGCAACCCCTATAAATAGGCCCTTAGTAATTAAGGAGCCTGCTTCTTATACGGCTAGAAAGACCACTTTGTAAAAGACTGCTTAATAGCGGCAAAGATAAATAAGGTCCTATTAATTCAGGAGGATAGTATAAAGTTAAAAAAAGAGGAACCCTAGAGCAAGACTCCTCTCTAGGGTTAAAAGGAATTAATATATTATATATTAATCTAGGTTAGCTAGTTAGTGGAAGAAGCTGCACTATCTCTTATACTTTATTCCGTAATAGATATTAAGTTTTAACCTCTGCTTTAGCTAACTTTAGAGCAAATGCCTTTGCCTTAATAAATATATAGTGTACTATAAAGCTAGCTAACTTTTTAAATACACCCCTTAAGGAACTGCCCAAACTAATTCCTATTCGCGGGTATAATAGACGGATAGGACCACCCATTACAACTATCTTGCGGATTTACCTCTATATAGACGGACAAAGGTAGTATAATATCCCCTTTCTTATTACGGACCTAGGAAGCCATAATATGATTTTAGGAAGAAAATGGCTAGCCTATCTAGGCTTATAGCTTAATGTATGGAGTAGACGGCTTACCTGGCCCAAAACCCTACCTCTAACACCTTCTTTTATAAAGGAAATTAGCATTATAATAGAAAATCTTATACAGCTATAGATAGACACCGTTTACTAGGCTAATGCTATGCGTAGGGACTAGGCCTTTAAGAAAGATATATAGCTTAATTTATAACGGGTCTGTATACTACGCCGCCCCTAAATTACTAATGTTGTACTACCGGTACTAGAAACCTAGGAAGTTAGTAATAAGCCAGCTGGCTTAGGCCCTATATAGCTATAAAGAACAGCAAGGAATATTAGACGCTATACTAAATATATAGACTAAAAAGATAACTTATGGAAAATGGAATAGGAGCTAAAGAGGGTTATAAACCCTCCACTGTAAAATACGGTTTATAGAACGTCTATAAAGAAACCTATAAACCTCCCACTAGTTAATATCTGCTGTATTAGTGCTATAGGGTTCTACCAGAACTTAAAATAGCCTAATACTATTGCCTTTATAACTAGCTTATACAAAATTAACCAGATAATTAAAGATAAGGAAGCCCTGGCCCGTAACTAGCTTAGTAGGAAAAGTAAGCTTATAGATAAAAAGCTGGTAGAACAGAAACTACCCCGCTAATACTAGGAATTTAAGAATATATTCTCTAAGGCAGTATCTAATATACTCCCGCCTTACTAACTGTATAACTATAAGATTAAGATTAAGCCAGATAAATAAAATACCCTTAGCTATAGCCCCCTCCGCCAGCAATCTACTAACAAGCTATAGGCTACTAAGTAGTATATTATTGATAACCTTAATAAGGGCTTTATTAAGCCTAGCTAGGTCCCCTTTACCTTACCTATCCTCTTTATAAAAAAGCCAAATAGCGGACTTTGTTTCTATATTAACTACTATAAACTAAACCATATAACCCGTAAAGACCAATATCTGCTACCCTTACTTAAAGAAACACTGGCCCGTATAAGTAAGGCTAAGATTTTTACAAAGCTTAATATCCGCTAGGCTTTTTACTAAATTAGGATAGACCCTAGATCTAAGGATCTCACTATATTTTGGACCTGCTATAGATTATATAAATACAAAGTACTACCTTTTAGACTAACTAATGGACTAGCTACATACTAACGGTATATAAATAACGTACTCTTTAACTACCTTAATAACTTCTGTACAGCCTACCTAGATAATATTATAATTTACTCTAAGAATAAACTGGAACATAAGGAACATATTTATAAAGTCCTATAACAGCTCCGCAAAGCTGGTCTCCAGGCCAATATTAGAAAGTTAGAATTTAGTATTAAGCGCACTAAGTACCTAGGGTTTATTATTAGTACGGATGGAATTAAGGTAGACCTAGAAAAAACGGCCGTAATTAACTAGTGGGCACCTCCATGGACTATAAAGGGGGTATAATTATTTTTAGGTTTCTGTAACTTCTACTAATGCTTTATTAAGGACTATAGCAGGATCTCCTAGCCCCTTAACTATCTTACTAGGAAAGACCAGCCCTTCTATTTTAACGCCATATATAGGCAGGCCTTTAATAAGCTTAAAAAATGGCTAGTATTAGCTTCCCTACTTGCCTATTTTAACCCAGAATGGCCCTTAATACTAGAAACTAATGCCTTAAATGGCGTAATAGCTAGTGTCTTTTCCTAGAAGCAACTAGACAGAGAATAGCACCCTATTATATACTATTTAAAGACTATAATAGATGCTGAGCTAAACTACCACATCCATAATAAAGAAATGCTAGCTATTATCTCTAGCTTTTAGCACTGGCGTATATAGCTAGAAGGGACCCCTAAGCCTATTAAAGTGGTTTTGGATTATAAGGCCTTAGAATACTTTATAATAATAAAGGCCCTTATAGCCTAGCAGGCACGCTAGGTAGATATCCTATCTTAGTTCCACTTCCTAATTATATATAGGCCAGGCATAACCAACCGTGTAGATGCCCTTATAAGGCGCGAACAAGACCTAGATAACTAGATAGCCGCAAAGATTACATTATAGACCCAGATGCTGCTATAACTAGAGCACCTTAACCTCTAAATATAGGTAGAACTAAATACAAACCCCGTAAAGGCCGAGATGTGCCCTATTAATACTATAGAACTTAACCTTATTAATAAGCTACTGCAAGCAAATTATACGGCCCCTTCTTTATAGGAGTACCATAAAAAGATAAAGGACGTTACCAGCCTATAGTCCCTTAAAAATGGATTACTTAAGTATTAAGAGCGGCTAGTAGTAGTAGAGGAGCAGAACTTATAGACTTAGCTTATTACTAAAGTATATACCTAGGTCTCTACGGCCCACCCTAGAAAAAATAAGACCCACAGGATTATTGGCGACCGCTACTATTAGCCTGGAATGGTTATAGATATTAACCGTTATATATAGAACTATAATAGCTGCTATAGATCTATAATCCTATAAGACAAAACCCTAGGACTATTAAAACCACTTCTAATACTAGAATACCCCTAGTAGTATATCTTTATAGATTTCTACAAGCTACCTATAGACCGTAGCGGATATAATATGGCTATAGTTATAGTTAACCGCTTTAGCAAGCGCCCATTTTTAATCCCTTATTACAAGAATATTAATGCTAAAGAGGTGGCCTAACTATATATTTACTATATCTACCGAATTTATGGACTACTAGATACTATTATATCTAATTACGGGCCGTAATTTATATTAGCTTTCTAGAATAAGTTTACCTAGCTCTTAGGTATTAAGCTAAAGCTCTCTATAGCATACCACCCCCAGATAGATAATTAGACAGAGATTGTAAATTAATATTTAGACTAAAGACTTTGGCCCTTTATTAACTACTTTTAAGATAACTAGGCTGAACTGCTACCCCTAATAGACTATGCTTAGGCAACCTTACCCTATAACTCTATGGGGTTTATACCTATTTAGCTAGAAATGGGCTACTTACCCTATATAAGCTTTGACTAGAAAAGACTAAAAGGACCCTAAACTATACGCGAAAAACTATTTTATAAGGAAGCCTAGCAGTACGCCAAGCGCTTAGAAGAAGCCTAGATAGTAGCCTATATAAACCTAGAAAAGGCCCAGAAATTAATAGAATAGTAGGTAAATAAGCATAGGCGTAAGCCTAACTTTACTATAGGCGATAAGGTCTGGGTTATAACAAAAAACTAGAGGATAGAGCGGCCTAGCTATAAGCTAAACTATTAAATGGTAGAACTGTACGAAGTTCTTAAGAAGAGAGGTGTCACGGAACCCTACCGCAGGGGCCTCTATAGGAGAGCCCCGTGCTCTCGCGTACACCTCGCGTACAGCTTACGTCAGCTACGCGTAGGTACATCACCTCCTTACGCCCTCGACCCTTACGATCGATCGCGCAACGTCTTGTAGACTCCTCGAATACATATATTTAGCTACCACTGTTCCGCGCCCCGTGACATTACGTTGCGCCTTTTTTTACTACTGATACCTAGCCTATGACCAATTCCACGTCTCTATGATATTGTAGGCGCTGCTAGAAGTAGCGTATCTACGAGCAACCTTCGCACTATAATAGTAAGACGATATTCCTTACTAGCCACTATATTAAGCCTAAAGAGCGACCTAATACCCTAACCTAACCTACGATGCCAATTAATTCTAGGAGAATTTAATTTATTAACCCTAGCCTTAACCCCTAAAGGCAAACCTAGCGGCTTAAAAGAGTTATGACTATAAGTACCCCCAAGCACCCAGCACCACCTTAAAGACGATAAAAGTTAACTAGCCTAGTAGGATGGGTACACCCCTATTAGTATAGGTAGCTATAGTGACGACCTTAACGAGATAGATACCGGTAATGTTTTATCCTTTATTAATTATATAGCCACGGAAAAGTAACCCGAAGGGTAGCTACCTATTAAGATTGAAATATGAGACGCCGAGATATTTGTATAAATAGTAGTATAAGAACCCAATAAATACTACTACCTTCTATAGAACTACTACCTAAAGCTTACACGAGCTGAACTACGTGCTGCCTAAGATTATAATATTATCTAAGACTTATAAGCTAGTGAGGTACTTGTTAATAATACACACTAAGAAACCGAAGATGACCTTTGTATATCTAAGCGCGACGTCTAACGATTAAAGAAAGCTGAGATTGTACTTATTGCTGAGGTTACTAAGAAGGAGGGTATAATTAAATACCTACAGTCTTAGCTTAACGAGCACATCCGTAATGATACCAAGCACCCCCCTACTACGCACTATACTACCTAAGCCTCTATGCCTCTGGCAACCTTACCCACCTAACGCTTGGCCGAAAGTTAGTATTGAGTAGCTTTACCTAACAGTAACCCCTATAATAGCAACCGAACTTAAGCCATAATTGTGGGGTCTAATATATAATACCTAGATCCCCTAGTCTTCTAGGGAGACTGCAAGGAATACAGCTACTAGAAGATGCAAATCTATAAAAAGCTAACTTAGAGCGCCTGCCTTTTTCCCACAGAGGATACTAAGATTGGTTATATTATTGGGCGTATAAAGGGTACCCCATTTAATAGACTCTTTGCCTAATAGGAGACTAATGGCCCTAGGAAGTAGAAGTCTAACTAGGAAGTTTTTAATAACCTTAACCTAATATATCGTAACTACGACCTAGTGGCTACTAGTTGAGCCAAACTACGCGCCCTAAAGATAAGTCCTACTGAATTATTTGACGAGTTCTATATTAAGTTCTAGAAATACACTAGAGTTTTTACCTAAGACGACGCTAAGGACCAAGAAGATCTCCTTAAAAAGGTCACCTATCGCCTTAGTTATGCCGCCGCTAGTCACAATTACAATGATGTGTATAATATGGTAGCAGCCCTACAGAAGATTAAATGACGGCTAAATTAGGTCTCTACTACCAACCCTCGCCTAAAGGCCCCTATATAAAAGCCCTCTGGGCCTACTACACCTATATACACTAAGCCACTAATGCCTGCTATTAATACTAGTACTAGAGCTAATATCAACCTCTCTATACTAACCTTCCCATATAAACTCCTAGACGGAGAGCGCGAGCTACTTTAGAAGCTAGGGCGCTGCTATAGATGCCGTTAAGAGGGCTGTTATTGTAAAAACCCAAACTGCCCAATGGCCAGATTTGGTAATCGCTACCTAACACCTAACTTTATACCTTAAACACCGAACACCTCGCTATGCGCCGCTACTATACAAGACGAGGACGCAGCAACGGTAGTAGGATTAGAAATGGAAGCGGAAAATACCAAGTCCTAGCCCTAAGTCGCAAGTTAGGACGCCCTAATAATAGAGGGATTTATATATTGGCCTACTTAATAGATAACTTAGTAAAGATAAACAGATGGAAGTAGATAGTTTTACCTATAGTAGGAACTACTGCTAAAAAATAATACAAAAGCCGTTCTATAATTAATTGTGGAGCTATTAATAAATTTATAGATACCCAATTTGTGCGTACCTATAACCTACCTACCTTACCCCTCACTAAAGCCCGCGCCCTATAACTTGCTAACAGTAGTTGTACCGCATAAAAGATCACCTATATAGTACAACTCCACCTAGATATAAATGGGCACTAGAAAGAGCTCTAGGCCTATATTATACTACTTGCTAACTACCCTATTATCCTTAAAATAAACTAGCTCGAATAATATAACCCTATTATTAACTAGAAGAAAAGAGAAGTAATCTTTAACTCTAACTACTACAGAGAGACCTGCTTAGGGCATAGCCTAGCCGCCTCTACCTACTCTCTAGGCTATCAACCTAAAAAACCCCTTATTACCCCACCTACGACCAACTGCCACTATGTAAGTGCCGCGGCCTTCTACCGCATAGCACGTAAGAAAGGCTGGACCATTGCTACAGCTTTCTAATTATGACTATATAAGCTTAATAAAGAACAGGACCACGTCCTCTATAGTAATAGGATAGACATAGTTAACCTTCTAGAAGACAACGCCCCTATAGAACTCTACGGACTTTTACCTTTAGACTTTAAGAAGTTTATAAAGCTTAAAAAAGGACTTACTAATAAGGAACTCCGCAAACTCCTCCCTAAGAGGTACCACGACTTTATCAACATATGCTTATAAAAGGGCGCAGATACACTCCCTCTACATTAACCTAATAACCATGCCATTAACATTAAATAAGGAAAAATGCCACCTTATAAGAGACCCTACCTAATATTAAAAAACGAACTCCTAGTTATTAAAAAGTATATTAATAAGCACCTTAATAAAGGGTTTATTTATCCTAGCATATTACTAGCAGCCGCCCCTATCCTTCTCGCTAAGAAGCTAGGAGGAGGTATCCGATTCTACATTAACTATAGAGGACTTAACGCTATTATAATCAAGAACCAATACCTAGTACCACTTATACGTGAGACCCTTAAGCGGCTTAGTTAAGCCAAAATCTATACTAAGCTTAATATTATTGCTGCCTTTAACTACCTTTAAATACAGGAAGGTAATAAATGGAAAACTGTATTTGTATTACACTTTGGCCAATTTAAATATACCGTTATGCCCTTTAGCGTATATAACGGCCCAGGCGCCTTCTAAAGCTATATTAATAACGCCTTATAGGACTACCTTGACGACTTCTGCTCTACATACCTAGATAATATACTTATTTACAGCGATAACCCTTCTAAGTATACTAAATATATTTAAAAGGTCCTACAGCGCCTTAGGGACGCAGGACTTTATATTAATTTAAAGAAGTGCGAATTCTTAGTTATAGAAGTAAAATACCTTAGACTAATTATTACTATTAAGGGTGTCCGCATGGACCCTAAGAAGGTATGTATAATTACTAAATGGTAAGCCCCTAACTGTATTAAAGACGTATAAGCCTTCCTCGGTTTCGCTAACTTCTATCAGAAATTTATATACAACTTCTTAGGCGTAGTAGTATTACTTACAGCAATAATGCGAACAAAGGGCCTTTCCGTAAAAGGAAGGAAAACGCACCTACGCTTTACCTAGACGCCTAAATATAAAAAGGCGTTCTAAGACCTTAAAAATGCCTTTACTAAAGCACCTATCCTAGCTTACTTTATACTAGGACAATAACTCTATCTCAAAACCAACTCCTTAGACTATATTAACGCAGGCGTCCTCTCCTAAATGGGCGACAACGGTCTTCTTTACCTAGTTATATTCTACTCGTCTAAGCTCACACTATAAGAGTGTAACTATAAGATCTATGATAAGGAACTCCTTGCAATTATATAAGCGTTTAAAGAATTTTGCTTAAAACTCTCCTTAGCAGAACCTAACTAACTAACTAAAGTCCTTACAGATTATTGCAACCTTAAGTACTTTATAACTATAAAGCAGCTAAACTAACACTAAGTATATTGGAACGAGTTCCTCTCTAGTTTTAACTTTAAAATCGCATATAGGCTAGGAGTATAAGGTACTAAGCCTAATAGCCTAATACGCCGCTTATAAGACCTTCCTTAGTCTAAAGATAACCCCTATAATTAGTTCCAATAACAAACAATCCTAAAAGCACGGAATTTGGCCCTAGGTATACTACCTATAACAGAGCCAACTGTACCTCAGCTTTATACTATAGAACTAGAGTTACCTCCTAAAATCAATAAGCTTATTACTACAGCATATAACACCTCTATTAACCTATTACTGCACTAACTTATTACCGTAAAGACCGCTAGCGCCTATACGCTGCCTACTAACCTCTAAAGCTTAGGCTAGATTAATATGGCAGCCTTAGAAGTAAAAGAGAATAGGCTCTATTATAGAGGCCGCCTATTTATCCCTAACTTAGAAAACCTATAACGGCAACTAATCCAAATAGCCTATAACCTCCAATTAAGCGGCTACCTAGGTAGAGGAGAAACCTACAAGCTTCTTAGCCAATACTACTTCTGGCCTAAAATAATAGACTTAGTTAAACGCTTTATAGGCGCCTGCTAGGGTTGTAAGTGCGCTAAAGCCTTTAATATAAAGTACTAAGGACTACTGCACCCTCTACCAGTGCCTATACAACAATAGGCAGATATCGCTATAGATTTCGTTGTTAACCTACCACCCTACAAACGATATGGCCGTACCTATAAGAACATCCTTATAATAATATGCCAACTTATAAAGGAGCGCCACTACGTCCTAACTAAAGGCGTAGCCGTTAGTGACGTTACTAACGCCTTCCTCTGTAAAGTCTACCGATTACATAGGTTACCTAACTCGATTACATCCAACTAAGGCACGTAGTTTGGCTCTGATGTATAGAGACGAATCTACTAACGCCTTAGTATCTCTATTAAGATGTCTACATCCTTCCACTATAAAACTGCTGGGCAACTGGAAAACGCTAATGCCAGCATAAAAGCGTACCTATAATAGGTAGTCGCCTATAGTTAAGATAACTGGGTAGATTACCTTCTACTAGGTAAATTTACAGTAAATAACTACGTCTTAACCACTATAGGACTTACCCTATTCTTTGCAAATAAGGGTTATTACCCCTAATCTAGTATAAAGCCACTAGAACCTATTAACAAAGAACTGCTATATAGAAAACGCCTTAAGATGCTACTTACTAACCAGTATGCAGACCGCATAAAAAATCTACTTAACTACTACAAGGGAGAAATGGCCTAGGCTTAAGTAAAGCAGGCCTACTTCGCCAACCGTTATAGAACGCCACTACTAGAAATGCGTATGGGCGACTGGGTATGGCTAGATACACGCAATATCTCTATATAGAGGCCTATAAAGTTACTTAATTATAAGAACCTCGGCCTCTATCCAATTAAACAAGTTATTAATAGGGGAGCTGTATATAAGCTAGAGCTCCCGCCTGCCCTAGCTACCCGCGGGATATGGCCTGTATTTCACCCATAGCTACTATACCTTTATTAGCCTAACCCCTTACTGGGACAAATATAGCCTAAACCCCCACCAGTACTAATCCGAGATGAGAACAAAGACGAGAACTATAAGGAGTGGACTATTAAACGAATTATCAACTCTAAATACTTTGGCAAAGGCAGAGGACGGCGGCTCCACTATAGAGCTATCTATATAGGATTTAATATAGATCAGCCAGAATAGCAACTATGGGAAGACTTTAAAAATGTAAAGGATCTAATTAGTGACTTTTACCACGCGAACCCACAGAAACTGGGCCTAAGTAGAGATTTTATGCCTAACCCTCTATGGGAGCCCTTATAGAGTTAAACCTTTATATATTGCCACATAAGGGCAAATTGCCGTTAGATTGCCGCAGATTGCTATTACGTAACGGCAAAGTGCGATTACGTAGCCGGAATATTATTAAGATGTCCAGGAACTTTGACCGGTGGTTAAAGTTATCTAATTAGTTGGATTCTTAGGTGCTAAGCCTTATTATATAACGTTATTTGCAAACCTTTAGCAATACCCCCTTTTTTTTTCCTCTCTATACCTCAAACGTCCCTTTTATATGTATATAGTAACCACAGCGTCGCCGGAGCTCCGCCTCTATAAGAGGGGGGGTAGTGTTACGGAACCCTACCGCAGGGGCCTCTATAGGAGAGCCCCGTGCTTTCGCGTACACCTCGCGTACAGCTTACGTCAGCTACGCGTAGGTACATCACCTCCTTACGCCCTCGACCCTTACGATCGATCGCGCAACGTCTTGTAGACTCCTCGAATACATACGTTCAGCTGCCACTGTTCCGCGCCCCGTGACAAGAGGCAACTTATATAAAGTAAAGCTCCCAGATTTAATTAAGGTCCACCCTAAATTTTTACTGGATAAGCTATAGAAAGCTATAAACAACCTATTACCTAGATAAAAGAATAAACCGCCCCTACTAATTTAAGTTAATAATAACAATAAATAGGAAATTAAAGAAATACTAGCCTATAAACTTGTATAAGGAACACTAAAGTACCGCGTAAATTGGAAAGGATATAATCTAGACCCTACCTAGTACCTTATATGGAATTTTATAGGTAGCCCCTATAAGTTATAAGAGTTCTATAGCTATTATCCTAACAAACCTAGACCGCTAAAGTACTTAAATAAGTAGATGGAGTGCTAGCATAGCAAAGACAATAAATTACCAGTAGAGCACAAAGATAAGAATGCCTTGTGGGGGTAATACGGATATACAAAGCCTAAGGGCAGGCTTTTTTGGAGGGGGGGGTAATATTATGGCATTGGCAAATTGCCGTTAGATTGCTGTAAACTGCTATTACGTGATGGCAAGTTGCGGTAAGTTGCCATTATGTAACCAGAAGATTGTATATAACTTTGAGCGGTGCTTCCGTTCTTCTTGTTTCCTTTCTTTAGCTTTGGATCCTCGTTTATAGACAATACAATCGTATAGGCTTGCGCGACCCTCTTGCCGTGCTCGTGCCTTGATTGACCGAGTCGCTAATATTACCTCCTTAAGGATTTGTCTCCTTTATAATATATTCTATTTTTATAACTATACCTTATAGCCCCCTATCTATAAAGTCCCCTTATATAAAGTTAATCTATTAGGTACCTACTCTACCTATTAGAGTTTATTATATTATATCTATCTATATACCTAGCCTATTAATAGGTCTACTAGGAAAAGTATATAGCCTTCTAACTATACTATTAGGGATATAATGGGGACCTAATAGGGCCTCACTAGGAACTAGAGTATAAGGATATTATAGAAGCCTCTTAGTAGTCCCGCTTGGTTTCTATTAGGTTTCTGCTAGGTCTCTGCTAGAACTACTAATATAAGGGCGCGAAGAGACTTTGGGGAAGATTCGAAGAAACAATATAAATTCTATCTAAATCTAAGGGTATATAGCTCTTGCAGAGTACAAGACGTTGCGTAAAGAAGAGAAAGGAATAACGAGAGAATCATATAATTAAATAGTCAGGGGCTTGGTGGTCGATGCGTGCGCACGTGCGCACGCGGTCTTCGACGGACTTCGGTGGAGTTCGATTGATCTGGCAGAACTTGGCAGAAGTCGATCAAGCTGGCAGAATTCGGCAGAATTTGGTCAAAGCTTCGGAATTTATCTGTCGAGTGTTTCACCGAGACATTCCTGTAACTGGGCTGGTCCCATTACAACTAAAAGGCTCTAGGAGGCTCTAGGAGCCTAAGGTCTTAGCACGCGAACAATTTCCTAATATCTACTATAGTATTTTCTATAAGGCTTTGTTATATATAGCTATAAAAGCCCCCTCCTACTTATGCTTTATATAAATAATTATATAATTCCTATATATATAACTCCTCCCTTTTATATAGCCTTTTTATTACCTTTTTAATATTACTAATAAGTTTTAATAGCTACTTTAATATTGTAACGGCTTGTATAATTGCCTTCAAGGTAAAGGTTATAGATTGCTATTTTATAAAGATACTAAGTTAAGAAGAAGAAGGAAAAGGAGAAGATCGTTAGGGGTAGTATAAAAATATCTTAAGGGAGCTAATGGCGCTAGCGGTAAGCGAGCCAATAGTAAAATAGTGGGATATAGTAGAATATAGCAGAATGCGGTAGAATACGGCAAGTAATAGGCCCTAACGCCGTCACAAATATCTTTTATATTATTTTTAAAGTAAACTCTTTTTATTACCGCCGGAAATATATTATTTAGCGACATTTAAATTAAAATAGACGGAGACAAATTTAAAAGCGTTAAATATTGATACGTATCGACGTAACAGGCAAGCATGCCACGGAACTGCCTTTGAGACATTTTCACACTTGCCAGTTGGGCGTAGGCCAATTCATAATTGTAGCATATAGACTTGAAAAAATTTCCATTGTTTTATCTAACCTGTTCGCATTGATGGTCCGGCGGTAGGATTCTTGCCTTCCAAGCAAGAGGCTCGGGTTCCTCCCGGTCAATGCATGATCATTATTAGGTCAGAAGAAACTTCTTCAGTTGAAGGTTCCGTTTTTGCCATTTTGCGTTCAATATACGGTTCTTTTTATTGGGGGTTAAGGAGTTGTATTTGCGATTTGCGATTTTCTTTTGTGCAACCGTAGCCGCTGGAAGATTTCGAGCCCACCGACAAGGCCGCACGAGGGGCCGGTCTGCGTATGACAAGGGACTTCACAACCATATCACTAACCGCAGCCTCTACACTCATTCCTCCTACCAAGCTACGCCCTCCCCACACAATCTTGGAGCCAACGACAGGTATCAGCTGTTGCCTGATTACAGGAAGTGCATTCTGATGGGCAGAGTTAAGTCTAGACCTCCAAAACTAGAGCTGCATCTTCCAATAGATGGGTGTGCCCAGAAGGCCAAGCCTCCACGCGCTCCTGAGGCCGTCTCAAGTGGAGAGTTTTGTTATCAGGTGGCTCAATAATGGCTTCGCCATGATGTAAGATTAGAAGGGCGAGCGAGGTGCCTCACGCCCTCTGCTATATCTTTACGCGTTTCTGCTGTTCTAGTCTCAGCTCATACTTGCGTTAGCTTTCTTGACTGGGCGGTCTTGTGGCTGCCTCTTTCTCAATTTCAGCCTACAAAAACTATTTGAAATACCCCTACGTTTTATTCCGAACCACGAAGTCTCTTTGCTACAATTATGGCCTCGCAAGAACCCCTGCCCCACAGCGAGCCCCCAAAGGATCGAAATAGAAAGCGCCTCATAGTCCTCTGTGATGGTACTCATCTAAAGCCCAAGTCGTTTTGCAATAAGGATTTCAGATAATACTAACTACAGCTTTCAGGAACATGGCAAGACTCCACTTCCGACAACGAAAAGGCCAATCCAACAAATGTAACTCGGTTTGCTCGTGCTCTTAGCAAATGGGTCCGAATCAAGAAGGAAGATGGCACAGATGAAGATGTCGAGCAAATTGTATATTACCAACAGGGAGTTGGTACCGGGACTCTGGATCGACTTATCGGTGGTGTTTCTGGCCTAGGTGTCTCCGCCAATGTTCGTGCTGCATATGGCTTCTTGGCTAACAACTACGATCCTGGCGATGAAATTTTCTTCGTTGGCTTCTCTCGTGGAGCCTACACTGCACGTTCGATTGCGGGGCTTGTTACTTCATGCGGGTTGCTCACTAAAAAGGGCATGGATAGTTTTCCTATTCTATACAACCTATATTACAAGGACTACAAGAAGAAGGGATATGCGGAGAAGGAGACGGCATTTTTGCACAAATTGCATAACGATAAGCTGTTAGAACCGGCTGCAGAACTTGCAGTGGAGGCTATCGCCGTTTGGGATACGGTTGAATTCCATCAGACTTGGATTTCAACGACATGGATAGCGAAAATGCTAGGAATACAGCAGGAAACGATTGAATTCCATGATAAGGAGCTGTCCCCGAAAGTCAAGTATGGGTTTCACGCCCTCGCGCTGGACGAGACGAGAAATCCATTCAAACCAACGCTCTGGCAGATGCCCAAAGCTCCAAACGGTGCTAGATTTAAGGAGCTGAAACAAGTCTGGTTCTCTGGTAAACATTCAGATGTTGGCGGCGGATATTCCCAGCGCTGGCTTTCTGACATCACTCTTGCATGGATGGTGGCACAATGTTCGCAGAACAACCTGCTCGCATTCGATCAGGATTATCTACTCAGTCTCCCTCTGCCTTCTACTCCCGCAACAGACACGCCTTGGGGCACCGTGAAGGGCCAAACCACGAGCGACAAGCAGGGTATATCTTGGATAATTGACAAGGCGTCTAGAACGTTACCGCTTCTTAGTTCTTACCGTGCGCCGCTTAGCCAGCCGGATACGAATGAGACCATCCATTGCTCAATCGAAAGCCGCAAGTTCGGCCAGTATCCTGGTTCCAATAACGCGAAACTATATCCGTGCGGCGCTTTAACGGGTTCCAAAGGACGCGATGGGTGGCAACTGAAGAGGAAAGCCGACCTTTATCTTTCTGAAGCCACTGCAAGCAAACTCGAGCAAACCTTTAAGGACCAGATAAGGCCACCTACGAATCCTTCCGTTCTGGATCTTGAACGCCATAGTTAATCACTAGCCGGGATGTCCCAAACCCTAGTGCATACACCATTAATATACGCTGGCCTAGTTAATAAGTTTTCAACACACTCTTTGTACGATGGTTGATACATGATTATAGCATGTAAAAGTGTTACTTAGGATTTGGTTGTTGTTTTTAATAAGAGTGCTCTAAGTCAATCCCACTTATTAATTGCCAAATGAAGGCAGAATTCTTTGCATAGCCAGAGAGACAAATGTACACTGTTGATATTTACGTTCTATACAGGGCAAAATTCCGAATTGCAAATCTATTTCATAAGGCTCCATGCCTCCCAACCCCAGCGTTTCATTTTCTGCGCAAAAGGCTCCGGCGGACCACTAGGCCCAGCAAAGTTTGACAGGGCTGTCGAAGCTCGGTTCCCGCTAAGTTGTACTTGACTTTCAGAGTCCCCCGTGCCGACCATCGCTTCTGTTTTCTCCTCATCACCAGGGAATTTGTCCTGTAGTATGTAGACATTAAGGCCGAGAGACGACACTGGGCGGATGTGCGTCTTATGCCACAGTTTCCATCCCAAGTAAAGAATGCAGAAGAGAAGAGGCTAAGATGCCAGTCAGTGTACGGTTCCAAGTATATCGAATCTAGAGGCGTACCCCAGCATAGGCTCCAATCAAGTCAGCGGCAAGCTGCGTATTGGTTTTAAGATCTTTATCAGCTGCTAAATGGTGTCTGGAATGCAGAATATAAATCGCTGGCCACCCCGAGAAAACGACGATCATTACGCATCCAATAAGTCCTATATAGGCCCACATTGGTTGCCAATGTGCCCGGTAATGCCTACTCATGTAGCGACGTTGGTCTCGTGAGTAAACTTGACGTTTGTGTAGGTGGTCGAGACTTTTTACATCAGCTATTGGTTGCAATTAGGTAGCCTAGGAAACTCACCCGGCTTTGAAACGTAGGAATGCTATACACTCGCTAGCATACACACAGGCAACCGATCCCGTGAAGAAAGCAGAAAGAGATAAGATTGGTTGGTTGAAGGATACATCTGCAAGACCAAGCAATGCTAGGAGGCCGAAGGATGAACAGCAAAGAATAGCTGCGATTGGTGTGTGGCCATTGTTTGTATTCCCGAGCGTGGACCTCAGGAATTTGTTGCCGTACTGCTGCGCAAGCGCAAAGAGAGTTCTACTCGAGACGAAAAGACCAGTATTGCTAAAAAATTATTATTAATATGATATTAAGTCTTGAGGGTATTGTGTATACATACGCTGCAGAATAACCTGATATCAGAAAGCACGCGTTCAAGAAATTGGGCAGGACTTTAATTGCAGTTGACTTGACAACTATAATAAATGGCGAATGCGAGGTATTTGTATTGTTTAGAGAGTAGGCTCGGAAAAGATCCGGATCTGCGAAGTTGATGTTGAAGCCTACACAAAGTGACGCAAAGAAGTAAAGACTCAATGGAACCCAATACATGAAGCGTGTAGCAGGTGGGAGGTCTTTGCGTGGTCTTTTAGCCTCACCCGCAGTTACGACGACAATATCTCCACCCTAACACAAGATTAGTATGTATTCGAAATAGCCGGGAAAAGGTCTCCCTACCATGCAGGCGAACATGGCCAGAGTAACGGAAGTCCTACGGGTACCTCGTAAGTTTGGAGAGTCCTTACATGGCACTAAATACATACCAAACAGCTAAAAATCGCCCGGGGGATCCGGAAATGCCTAGTGACTTATTGCCGTCTGACAGTCCCAGTGTGCTTTCGGTTTCGTTGAATCCAGCTGGGTTGAAGTAAGGAGGTAGGGCGTTTTCGCTGTAGTCTATACCCAACAGTTGGCGTTTGATAAGTCTAAAACCTATTCAGGAATACTTACTGCCCACAGCAGAGCCAGTTCTTGCCCCGCCAACTGCTCAGAGTATGTTTAGCTCCTGCTTGTCCAGTATAACACGGAATGTTTACCTCCAAGGTTGATTGCGACCATCAATATGCACAAACCAGTGATTAATAAAAGCTTGAACCATTTAATGACGCGCTCCAATCTTCCGTATGTCTATAAATATTAACCATTGCATTAACTAATATTTTAATTAATAGTCTCACCTTTACCCCGCAAATATTCGAAAGTAATGTTAATGTGAGCAGCCCTACGACAATACCGGCTCTCTTGCCTTTATCAAGTGGTGGGCTTCCTGATGGCGCAAAGTCGTTCGCAATTCTTGCAGCGCCTGATGTTAGAGCAGCCATACTCAGACATTGGGCAAGCCAGTATGTAACTGCTACTGCAAACCCCAGGGCAGGATCAACCTCCAAACGTGTCAGTAAGAGTAAAACTGTCAAGCAACACTGTTTTATGCTTACGAAAGTGTGAGGATAGTCAATGAGAGCCCCTGAGAGCGGGCGCACTGAAACTAGCTCAGCCAGCGAACGCATAACTCCAACGACTACGAAGCTTGCGAGTATGAATCCTAAGACACAACCGCCGGAGCCTGCTATAGCTATAAGTTCTCCCGAAGTGACGAATAGCCCAATGCCAATCGTTCCAGATATGGCAATACCTATGTCGCTCTTAGATCCTTTGTTCAGATTCACAACTAAACCTTCGGCTTACTCGTGATGTGATGTCGTTCCAGGGCTCTGTCTAGGTAATCGCGGTGGAAGATCCATTGAGCAACATGGTCGAAAAACCAATTGCTATGCTCATTGCCATGGGCTTCTGATCCGTCAGTTTGGATGGAGTGATCGCTCTGATTGTCGCTGGTGTTGTAAATGGTGGTAGACTGAACATTGGCCACCGTTTTGGCCGGGATAGCAAGTTCGATCGAATTATAGTCATGATCAAATTCTCCTTTATTGGTGGCCATTTTCTAGAAATGAAGACTAGAAATACAAAATACTATAGGAATCAAGGGCGAAGGTGTCCAAGGAAGAAAGAAAAAGCTGGGTGTTATCCAAACATAAAGGCCTGAGACCTATAGATGGAGCAAAAAGGCAAGTGAAGCGGAATGGGCTGTGCGTTCTCGTGTCGTCCTGGAGTATGCCTTGCGGGCTTCGATGGCGGACGAAGACAGGCTGGCCAATAGCCTCTGTCACAAATCACAGGTCTCGTGGATGGTTCGTAACCGACCATTAGGCCTAATAGAGAGAATCGCTTATATTCTCCTGATCCAATGTAAAACTCAGCCTCGGAGGTCGAGCTACTTGACGCCTCATATTGACCACGCGGTCAGCCTCGTGCAAAAGGCTGGAAGGGCGCTTTGCTCAGCCGCAACTGTTTTAGGGAAGTTCAGTAACATTGCAATAATTGATAGAAGGATACCTCAGCATTCCTTCAGCCCTCCCTAAACAACAACAAGCATGAGCCTCGAACATCTTCAGCGCGACCCAGCGTGGTATTCGAAATGGATGTTTGAAGACGTGGGCTTTCGCCGCAAGGTTTTAGAGCAGCTTCGCCAAGCCATCACGAGTCGGAACTTCGACGATCAGACCACGGCGGAACTTCAGCAACTTCTCGATCATGAATACCTCAGCATCCAATATGGACGACCTCAAGTCTTACTGCGCAATGGAGTTCCTGATCGATACATCATGGAGAGTTGGACAGCGGAACTTCTTGACCAAATCCCTCAGTGTATTGTCCAACCCGTCAGCGGGCCGTCACCGCTGGAGAAAGAGATTCTGTTTCGAGCGCTGCTCTCCACTCTAAACCTCATTCGAGCTCAAGGAGCAATCCAAAACTTAGATGCGTATCGCAGGCAACTCTATTCGCACTTCGAATATGAGCTCAGAAATTTACAGCCTCAAGAGCGTAAAAACCCTCCAAAACTTACCTCGGATTATTTTCGCATTGTCCAGTGCTCCTTCTTGCTTCGTGTTGCTCTAGATTATGCCCAAATACTTGTTTCACCGCTGCCGGAGCTTATTACTCGTTCATTGGAACAGTGGATTGCTTGTGCCTTCAGTGTAGCACATCCTGTAAGCAGTCTTCTCTAGACATAACTTCTAACTACAGCTAATAAAAAGCAGGATACCAATCCAGATATACAGGGACAAGCAGCCATCTCTTTTCAATCACTAGAGGAAGAGCTTCGTAAATTCTGGTGGCAACTAAATGAAAAAACACAAACCTTACTCGCTTTTCAGGAACTCAGCCGGGTCGCTGTTGCGTTACATCTTATTGCAACAGTGTCAAATCAGGCCCGTCGGCCAAACTCTCGTATGATGATACGTCATGCTCAAGACTTTGCAAAAATGATCTTGGAAAGACTTTCTCATGTGATAACACAAGACGAGCAGGTTGACCTTCCTATTCAACCACTATCTCCGCTGAAGACAATGAGTGCAGCATTGCCATCATTGCCATCATTGGATATTTCTACGTACTTTTATGGAATTCTTGACTGCGCTCGACAGCTCAGCAAAGTTATCGAACAAGATAGTCTTCCTCTAGCGTTCCCGGCTTTGATGACCAGAATAATCGCCAGGGCTAAAGAACCTAGATTCCGCTGGAAAGCGGTGAGTTTCTTAAGAGGGAATACCTCACCCTTGAGTGATCCAATCTAACTTTATTTTAGATTGAAATACGTATTTCGAATGCTAGTGATCGAGAGTCTTGCTCAAAGAGCATCATCTCGAGTGTTTCTGAGAGCTATTCGCTCGAGATGAAACAGCCATTACCGCAACTACAGAAAGAAATCACGAACATTTGCCAATTTATCTTACTAGAACAAGGTCATTACGTTCAGCAACGACGACAGTCGAGAGCGATTTCAATTTCAAGCAGTCTTACTCCAAATGATGGACCAAAATATCGTTTGAGGCTTGATTCTTGGATTGAGGATGGCATCCAACCTATGGAGCGGTCATCCGAACGCCAGACTATATTGGCTGAGCTTGAAAGACCATTAAAATCCTCAAAGATGCCACGATTCATTAAAGGCTTGACACCCCGTATGGAATGTATTTCTGCTGGCCTTTCCCCGAACTGCGAGGCTGCATTCCTGTTGCATAGAAGTCGCCTAATGCTATATGACGTTCGTAGCCTAACTAACAGAGCTGTTGTCCGACACGGGGCAGAGATACCTAGCCCGCGTGGACACATGAAGGAAGCCATACTTTCCGATACATTTATTGCCTTCATCTTTGACTCGAGCCTTCATGTTCATGAATATGCATTCCCACTGCGGACTCGAAAGGTAGGCAAGGAGCATGTATTCGAACGGGAGGCGGGCCATCAGTGGGATCCAAGCTGCATCGCAATTCACGAGGATTCAGATCGCGTGTGGATAGCAGTCGGTGGCGGTATTGACTGTGGTGAAGATATCTACGGCGACATTAAAGTTTTCCATATCGATAAGCTCACTAGTAATAAGACACTTCTGCCTCAGGTAGCCAGGTTTCGCAGGTCACACCCCGATCCACTTGCGGGCGGTCCTATCAAAGGGCTTAGTTTTAGCCCTAACAAACGAAAACTAGTCTGTATTACGAACAACAACCACATCCTTGTATGGACGCTTTCGAACAATTCAAAGCCTCGTGGGAATCCATTCAAAATTGAGAAGTTCTATCATCCGGTATGTTCTTGGTCTGTCTGTGAACAGTTCAGCCTCACGAGATGATACGCAAATTTTCAGGTTTTTTCTAACACCTGCCACCCGTCCGTCTAAGCGCTTATTTCCAGGTCCTTCTAATACATATATAGGAAACTGCCGCGGATGGTGTAACATCTGCTACAATATTCTTCGCCCCTTCAACGCGACCCTACATTCTCACTACAACTTCACCCTCTTTCCAACGAGCTGCCAGTGGTTCGTATGGAGAATGGTCTTATATATCGCCTGTAGCTCCATGCTCGGCTGAAGTACCAGAAGCAATGGTACACAATATCACTGAACTCCGAAAGAAAATCCTGGTCGGGACGGTTACTACAAATGGGGGTCTTGTTGCAGTTGTCGAAAAATCAGGTAAAATAAAGGTTCTCGGTCTTACCGAGGGTTTATCCTGTGGTATTTGTTGTGAAAGAGAAGTTAATGAAGTGTATGGCGTCCAGCTGTGCTCTTCAGGGGAAAAAGCATCTCCAACCTCGCTACGCTTTGAGGAGACTGATCAAGGATTGTTTATCGTCGCTGTTGATACAAATGGCAAGTTAGTCAGGCACAAATGGTCAGGATTTCCTGTGAAGAGTGTGCTGCCAGACATCCCTGGTCTGCCTGTTGAACTACCGTCCATCGAGATCGTTTCTCCAACATCAGAGCTACCAACTCCGGACATATGGGAACTTGCATGACAGCATCATTGCAAAATTGTCATATAAACCCCTTCAACAGAGCAAAACCGGTAGCCATTTGAGATTCAATTGCTAGATAAGGTTACTTTTTCTGTATGTTCCCGGATCTACACACCGGCTTTCCAGATCCCCGCAAATGGGTCGTCATTTGGGTCCACATGCCTCTCATACTCACTAGCATTCGCAATATCCTCCGCAATTTTCCCGCCATAAACATGCTCTACAAAGGCATAGATCAAATCCATTCCAGCTGTGATTCCCGAGCTTGTCCAAATATTACCATCCACAACCCACCGCGCTTTTGGGACCCACTCAACTTTCGGACCTTGCGCTGTCACCTATTTGTATTACAGCAAACCTGAATCAGCATGATTGAAAAATAATGCAGGAAGAGAGAAGGCTGCTTACCCAAGCCCACGACTTTTTATTACTTGTGGCCCTTCTTCTATCCAAAATTCCAGTCCTTGCCAGGACCGCCGATCCCGTGCAAACGGTCAGTAGATAACTTAACTTTGAATACGTATCCCTCACAAAATCAACCACGGGCTTCATAGCCTCCTCGCCTCTCGTACCTCGCCCTCCTGGAATGAGCAATACTTCCAGATCCACTGGTGGATCCGTAAACGTATGTGTCGGCACTACGGATTCTCCAAAATCGGACGAAGGACAGTCGGACATGTTATGCTTTGTTGATACCGGATCAAGGGAAGCGGCAAGGATGTATAAGTTGAGGTGGCGTGAAGTGGAGAGGATGTTGAGGACATCTAGGGTGCCAAAGACATCAAGAGCTTGGAAACCGGGGAAGAGAATTACGCCGTAGTTAACCGGGGGCGTGGGCTGCATGGCTCAATTCTGGAAAGAGAGAATAAGTCCTTGGAATTGGTGATATTTTTTGGTTGAGTTTTAGAATAATCGTAGGATGGACTTATGAGCGAAGAGCTCCACGAAACAGATTTTGAACGTCTGAAGAAATATGGTTTGGGTCCTCAAACGCGCAATTAGAATGTAATATACCCCTTTTTTTTTAACTACGCCAAAGCAATACAGATGCTGTCAAAAAAAGACTAAGGTCCGACTTGTTTGAATGAGTCACATTATTGTTGTTGTACAGTAGAACCCCGCCGCTCGTCTTCGAAGGGCGAATTAGCCTGCATGTCTTGGCACTACTTATACGAAGATGGTGGACGCCTAACGTTTCCAAAGAAACGGTTCTCGAGGCTTGTAAAGTGAGCATATTCATTTTAAGTTGGTGATTATCCAAATGCCAGCAACTTTTCTTGCGTCAGCCTTGATTGCATGCTTCAAGATAATCAATCCAATTCTGCATCAGATACTAACTTCATATCTCCAACATATATCTAAATCTACAGCTACTTAAAAATAATTAATCCCTAAAGCTCCTTCTCTATCTGCTACCTCGACCGTTGGCAGACATCTCGCCCTTTCCATCCTTCCACGACTAATCAAATAGCTCTTTGGTATCTTCTCATCTTTAACCAACCTTTCTTCTACTAGCTTCACATCTTCAGAGTTGAGTTCTGCCAAAGCCATATCCACAATTGCCTTCCCGCATAAAGTCCCATTGGGCATCCCGTGCCCCGTATACCCTCCGCAAAGCCACAGCCCCACCTGACCCGGCACGCCACCGACCCAGGGATGATTATCCCGACTGTAGCCCATTATGCCTGTCCATTGCTGTACTGCCTCCAACTCCTCCAGCTCTTCAACCTCCCCCCCAAGATTCAGAACGCGTAGGAGCGCCTGTCGAAGATAAGCGGCCGCTCCCTCATCGTTCACACTGTCATCCGAAATACCTATGCACGGTAAGGCGCAAGAGCCGCGCCCACCTCCGAACATAAGATGCCCGGCGGGATTAGGGACCGAGGAGAATGGGCGCTGGATCAGATAGTCGTTATTTGCTGGCTGGTTGAGTGCGCCAACCATGCCGTACGAATTGGGCAGCAAAGTCGAGTTTTTGGGTGGGAGAAGCGCGGACATTTCACCACGTACTGGGACAATGAGATCGGCGAAGGAAGGGAGGATGGCGGATGTATAAGCATTTGTAGCGAGAATGAGGGTCGGAGTGGTAATAGCGCCACGAGGAGTGTATACTGTGTGTCTGCCGCTGGAAGACTGGCTTCCATAGCCCGTAGATGTGAGCATGGAAGAAATTTTAGTGACAGGGGTGGTGGTTTGAAGGTTCAACCGGCCATCTTTGATGAGCTTTTCCAGGATAAAAGCTACATATTTGTACGGCCACAGGCTGCCAGCGCCTTCTGTTATTGTAGCCCCAGCGCAGGAAGTTTTAACACGATATTTACTCAATTCGGCGCCATCCCTGATAACTGTGACCAACTTTCCAATCTCTGGGGCTTGTTGTTTTAACGACATAACTTTTTGTTCTGCCTGGGCAATCAGCTTTTTGCTCCAGAAAGTCCTGCATCCAGATACGCTACGCCACTCGCAGGGAATGTTATGCGCCTCGATATAGGACTTCACAGCGCGGACATTGCAAAGCTCGAACGCTGCTACGTCAGGTCCGCGGTCGAAGAGAAGCGGCTGGCAATGACCCCCGTTCTACAATCCGCAGGCCCAATTAGTAGTAGAACATATATGTATTAAAACCATCAAATGGAGCCTCAAAGATTCCCTGAAGATTTGCCGGACCATAGATTGAAGACTCACCCTGCCGGTCGCGCCCCAGCATGCCTCCCTGGCCTCAAGCATTACGATGGTCTTGCCATTTGCCCGTTCATCTTCGGCGAAAAAGCGCGCGATAGAGGAACCTGTAATGCCGCTTCCTACTATCACTATATCGGCAATCGATGGAAGGTCGTATGTTGTTCGATGCCCTAGAAGGAATTCGGATGGCTCGCTGTGCCAGAATGAAGCTGTGGAGTTTGGACTTGGTAAATTGGAGCGGCCATCTTTGGGGGGCAGCACTCCTGTCGTCATGGCGGATTGAGGTGTATGGAATTGGAGATGGGAGCTCCATTGACAGGTGCGGGGCTCATTACTGTTGGGAACTAGGTCGATAATAGCTGTGGGGAACTAGGTTGATAATAGCTGTGCGGTGGGGGGGAGGACACTGTCACGGCAAGTGTAATTTTCAGTGTCAGCGTGAGAATAAAACCCAAGAAGAGCTTGGGCCTGCCTTGATATATAAAGGCGCGCTACGATCATATGAAGGTCACGCTGCTTTTTAAAGCCATGCATTAAGAAACATTATTTTCCGGAGCAGACATGAATTAACTAACAGGACCCGGGCATCTAACTACAAATGCGAAATAAGTGGGTTTCCATTAAGAAAATATCCTCGTGAATAGCGATTTAATTTCTCAGTAGGGGTATCAGGCTAATATACAATCCATAGTGAATAAAAACCTCCAGGCCGTTCGATTCAATCATACCAAAGCATATGGGACAGAAAATATTCATCACAAGAACCCGATTGCTTAAAATTGTAAAACAAAAGAAATAAAACCTTGCTTTTTCTGAGAGCATTTGACTCGAGCCAGCGAGATTCTCTACCACGTCACATGGAACCTCTCTGTCTATATGCTAGATATGATGCCAATTTGTACGCCATTATATGCTTCATCTAGAAGCACTGAACCGCCCAGCAGCATCCTAGCATATATGCCATTTAAACAATTTTAATCAAATGTAGAGAACACCGGTGCTCTGCTGCATTACGGTCGGGAATTCTTTCCAATGTGGCAGAATTCCTTGACGTGGTCCGTCACACTGAAATCGTTGAAAAGCCAGGAATTCGAATGCCTTCCACGCCACGGATCGCTGCTTGCGGTGTTCCTCCGAACAGGACCCGGGACCGGTTGCTTTGGGTGATCATTGCTCGAATTTGTTGGAGAACGGCTTGCGTCTGAAAAGTGTCGCGACTGCTGTTGAGCTCTCGGAGACGAAGGTGGTGACATTTGCGAGAACTCCGAAGAAGATGCTGGGAGTTGTTCTGGAGGGAGTGGTGATTTTGAGCGATGACGCGGGACACCTTTACGGGACCTACTTCGGGAGCGACCTCTCCTTACTTTCGAAGCAAGCGCCTCGAAGAAGCTTGAATCGGTGGGCGACGGCGAACCCTGGGTGCTACTACGGGAGATGTACGATTTGGGAGAAGCTTGAGCGGAGTACCCGGGCGACATTGGTATAGAGGATGTCTGTGAAACCGCCGAGAAGTTTGTTGAAGTTCGAATTGGTGGGGGTGGTTGTGAATCAGTGGTCGGCATTGGAGTCATCTGGTCCTCAGGTTGGACGGTTGGGTGGAGACGGAGGTGCGGGGCACACGACTGAGGAACGACGACCCTTGGGAATTCTTGCGAGGAATAAGATGATTGCGACAGTCTTCCAGGTATTAGACGTTAGAATTAGGAAGAATTGCTCAAATAGTTGTGAGAACTGTTCTGGACAGATTTGCGGCTCATAGCAGGATGCGGCGCCTGGCCTTAAAAAAGTTGGGATTGTGAAGGACACACATGCCCTGATCACGCTGCAATATCTTGGCGCATCTCACAGGTGGACTGTGTCGTATCGGTGAGGGTTGAGGCCAAGAGCCAATCGTTGGCCGTGTTAATGACAGGTCGCGCAAGCCGAGCCTGCCTGGAGGACGACTGGGTTGCGGGTTCACCGACTCTTGACTCTTTTGACTGTGGGCGAGGCGGGGGGACAATGCCCGTGTAGAGTGCTAATGCAGCTTTGTCCTTCAGCGATGCAAGAACATGCAAGAACAACACATTCTTTCCGATAACCCTGCCCGTCATCCAATCGCCGTCCATGCTGTGTGCAGCTGGCCACGCATTAGGCATGGCTTCCGTTGCTCAGTAAGACGCTCTGAGCCGACACCTTGTCTTCCAGGTTGGGTGATTGATAGCCAAGTCGCGGCTCTGCAGCTCCTATCGTTCTTTGATCTGCTCTCTTGTAAACGTCGTGCTAACATAGGAGGAACCAAGGGAGCTGGCGAAGAGAGAAAAAAGAGGCACGAGAGTGATGATTGTAGGTTGGTGGAAATGTGTGGAGAATTGGCGATAAGAGGACTACAACTGCTGCGTCAGCATTCTTCACCGGAACTCGCTCAGCTACCAACTTCGCAAAGAGGAAATGGGAAACGGAAGCCCGCCAGTGATGAGTACCTATTGGATGGCGTTAACGGCACGACTCGGTTTGCAATAACGCAGCGTGGCAGGCATGATTTGTGACCAGTTCATATGTAAGATAGTCTAGGCACTTAAAAAGGCACAGGAATTATGATTACTGCTCCAATCTATCTTCTGTAAATTACATCTACCTTATGTACCCTTGTTGTTTCGATGCCCATCCTCATAGTATTCACTTGTGCCGGCCCCAATGCCATTGACCAAATTGAAGTTAATCGTACAGCACTACGACTACAACAACCTTTAGCACGTCCTCCTGTATGCTACATGATTTAACAAGCAAGGTTGTATATTGGGTTACGGTGTGCATCTACAACCCCAAACGAAGGTGAAGCAGAATAGTCCTGATACGCGTACCTATTCAGACATGAGCTAACGACCTCTCAAAGTATATAAAAGCATCTTACCAAAAAGTGTTGGCCTGTTCAAACGCCGCGCAGGCCACATTGGTCCAATAGGCCTGAGCATTCGAGATTGAGGGAACCCCCGAACCATCGTTAGGTCCGCTGACTGGCCATCCCGTTTCAGTAATCCAAACCCAGGTTCCTGGCTTGACGGAATTCACAGCATCTCGGGTAGCCTGAACGGATTGCCAAAAGACATTTGCACCATCTTGAATTGCTGCACCTTGAAAGTACGGATACCCATCCAATCCAACGAAGTCACTGGCCGTGATGACGGCATTGTTTGTCGAGTTGACCCTAATACGATATTAGTCCTGCTCGTTTACCTTAAACTGATATTACTTACCAAGCTGTCCAGGTATCGACTGTTTGTACAGGATGTGATTAGCAGATAAAACCCAGTCAGTAACGTAAAAGAGGACATATACATGAAGTCCTTCTAGACAAAATAGACTTGTAGCGGAGGATATGTGACCTGCCCTTGAATGTCGTAATCAAAGTCACAACGGAGGCAAAGAACATACCACACCTGAGCAAAAAGGCGCTCGCGGAATTGCAAATATGCAAATCAGAAATAGTTAACTCACCATGGCCGACTTCCTGGTTTGCGCCTACAGATCGGATCATGCCCCTGACATCGTTTATCTGTGATGCAAGCTTGGCTGGATTGGTGTCTCCGCGGTAGAGATCTTCGCTACCTACGGAGACAGCAATAATCCACTTGGAGCCATATTGTTGGATGGCGGTCAGAAGCGCTTGTTTTTCATTGTTAAAATGAGTGTCGTCCTCAGTCCAGACACCCACCAAGATCTGCATTCCCGTAGCCAAAGCGGCTGGGACAGCATTCTCCAGAGTATTACAGTCGGAAGAGGCATAGAGTCGAACCGAAGTGAAGTAGCCCGGTAAGCCTTTCAGCGTGTTGAAGGTAGTTTTCCAATCTGCCTGGCTTTTGCATGAACCATCTGGATTGTTTGCGCCAACATTGAAGCCTTTCCAGTAGGCTTCAGCACCGGATATCCCTGAGAGGGCAGTAGTGATGAAGGTAGCGAGCGAAAGGAGTTTCATTTCGATGAACGAGTGGTTTAACGGAACAGAGACCGTAGAAACAAAGTGAAATTATATTAAATAGCGAATGGAATTTGAATTGAAGAGCATATAAAGAGAGCAGGTGAATTCTTTAAAAATCTCGCTCGACGCAGGGTTTTCAAGTTTCCAGATGTTCTGCAGGGAAGCGTGGCTATCCCATAGCCAGCCGGTCATTGGTAGAATGTCACCCCTATATAAGCGGGTGGCGTATGTAACATTCATTTGCCTGAGCTTAGGTCGTGCGAGCTGGCAGAATAACACTTGTACAGACCCGCTTAAGAATAATATTTGTACAAAAGGGGGTCCACAAAACAGGTCGACTCCCCCTGCTAGTATGTGTCTCAGAATAAGCGAGCCCAAAGAGTATATAGCGGCTAAGTTATTTTGCTTACCTTACTAGCAGGGGGGGCGTCTGACCCGTTTGTGGTATCCCTTGATTCACGGCAATAATTTTTACGCAACATAACTGTCAGCATATCCATGGTAACAGCTTGAACACTCTGCCTGTGAACGTTCGCATAGCTCTGCCGATCGCGCCGCCAGACAAAAGAATGTCCGACTGGCCAAAAAGAGATTGCTCACCGGTCCGGAATTTGTGGGCTGGTCGAATATTGATGACGTACAGTTGCAAGGATCTCGGAAGCTATTTATGGCAATCCAGGAACGTAACGGTGTGTGGTGCAAGGGCGCTCATCGCATTTCTTCAGCTGCTTGAAATGCGGTCAACTGCAAGACTCGCTGCAGCATTTCGTGACAACACAAGCCGATAATAATTATGAACCATTAGAAAAACAGGCCTTTATTATAATTGCCCTCCGGATAGTATGTGATGCGCATACCTAGCATCGTAGATCGGAACGGACCCTTCTTCCCAACAATCTCTGTCGTTCAATGCAAAGCATGTGAAGTGGCCGTGCTTTGGATTATGAAGTACAAAAGGTTGTGTATCTTACTGGAAAGAACGGGGTTTGGAAGCAATGAGCATCTGGGCAGAGCTGAGAGCTTTCGAACATCTTCAGCATCCAGATCAAATAATCATGTGTTATGGAAAAGGTTATGCTTCAAGTGCCTTTCAGAGCAACGGAAATTCTCATGGTCTCATAGAATAACGTCTGACCGAGTGCATGTTCATTATGTGTCTCGGAACCCTTCGGATACGGCTGACCGCTAGCTTATTAGACCACCCCACGGGTTCTCGAAAATGGCTCGCCCAGTTCTGTCGGACATTATCAAACCTAATGAATTCTTCGAGCAAACATCATGATCACGAGTAGATCCGAGTGTACAATGCATGGCATTCGGACAAACAGAGAGAATTTTTTTAATTTATTTGAAGGTAGTCGTCTAGAATTAAGAGTATTTTGTGGCTCTTCTGCGACCTCGACGGCTTTTGTTCGAGTTCAGTCTGGCTATTGGCTGACTGCCAGTCTTTCCAACATCAGTGGGGTCTCTGGTTCCCCTTTGATGCCTAGCTAGATGTCTCTGCCGCTGCAATAATGTCCTGCTCGAGATTCAGACTTGCAAACTTCGGGAAATAATTAAACGGTAGCTTTGATGATGGCTTCGCGGCAATAGCGATCATAAAGTTTTCCTCAAATGCTTGGATTTCCATCTTGACGTCCTCCAGTTTCTTTCGATGGAGCCAAACTTCTACGTCGTCAACACGCTCGCCCCAGGAGCCAAGCGTAGAACATCTTGCAATGGTGCCAGCTACTGGTGCTCGTACATTGCGGAATTCCAAATTTTTGATCCATTTAGCCAACAGTGCTTCGCCTGTGAGCTTGATGAATGCTTCCTTGTAGCACCAGAGTGTGTAGAAGCGGCGTAGTTTCGCATCGATGAGTAGATCCGAACTAAATCTTCTCTCTTCTCCTGATTTCAGCACTACGGTGAGCTCCTTGTCCCTCGTGCAGCAACGATCGTTCCGGCCAACATCAGCTGGAGAAATCTCGGTGCCATCCAGTAGTTTAAAAGGATCGGTGTTGTACTTCATATCCCAACTTTCTTCCGCAGAGAATATTTCTTGGTAGACATCCACCCAACCATCAAAACCATCCTGGTCAATTACCCGGTAGTCGTTACGTTCATTCACACAGACGATATCCGCGCCAAGTTCCATATCGGCAATTTGGCAGCCCACCAACGCTACTAAGCCGGCCTGATGAGAAACATTGAATTCGATAGGGGCGGTACTACCATCAGGCAAAAGGCAGCATGGCTTTCCGTGTTTAGGATCACCTTTGCGGCCAAACCGTATGTCTAGCCATGGTAATCCAAGTGACTTAGAGACAAACAAGCGCTTCAGCAGCGCAGAGCCAAGGGCCATTTTGGCATCTGCAATATGATATTTGCGTTTAGCATTCTCTCTCTCCTCCGGGCTAACTAATTCAAGGGCTTCTGATGCCTATGGAGAGTTAGTTCTGGTACAGTCTGCAGAGATAAAAAAAAATTGACAGACAGAATGGTCTATATTATCGCCAGGCCAGAGGGACCTAGTGTCTAAAAGCCAACAAGTTATAGCGGGGGTTTCAAGCTGGTCCATAGCGTCATGAGAGAGTTGTGAAGCCGAGGGGGTTTGGGGTTACGGAGGTGAGAACATAAGCCCGCAATTTAGAGTTATCGATAACCGATAACCATCCCTGCTCAAAAAATTCCAGGGCAGCAGGGCAGACTTTCTTTCGCACGCCAACAGAAACACTTTCTTTCGCTTCGCCAAATCATTAGCACGTATATTGCAAGCCGTGTCATGACGCATAGCATTCAACAAGTCACTGTTGGCGTTCTTGCGCTCCAAGGTGCTTTCAGTGAGCACATTCAGCTTCTCAGCCAAGCTGCATTCTATCTAAAAGAGAATGGTGCAAATGACTCAGAGTGGCGGTTTATCGAAGTCAGGACAACGGAGGGGCTAGGCAAATGTGATGCGTTGATCATACCTGGTGGAGAAAGTACAACGATGTCTCTCGTTGCGGCACGTTCAGAGATGCTTGGGCCGCTCCGTGAATATGTAAAGTCTGTTTCCCCGGTTGCAGATGTTCTGGTTTCAACAACTAAAGAGTTTATAGGGTTCTTCGCAAGCCTACATGGGGCACTTGTGCAGGACTCATCTTACTCGCGGAGTCTGCTAATCGAACTAAGAAAGGTGGACAAGAGCTGATTGGAGGTCTTGACGTTAGAGTAAACAGGAATCATTTTGGCAGACAAGTTGAGAGCTTCCAGGCAAACATTGACCTGCCTTTTCTCAGAAATTCACGAACCGTGACGAACGACGAGGCCAATCGACTATTCAGGAGTGTTTTCATCCGGGCTCCAGTAGTGGAGAAAATATTACCACGTATGAAAGGCATACAAACTGAAGAAGCTTCAAGAGAAGCTACTATTGTTGCGCCTCCTAAGGTCCCAGCAGACGAAATAGCAAAGGAATTCGAGACTGAGGTTGAAGTTCTCGCAAGACTCCCTAACCCAGCGACGCCTCAACTAAAGCAGGATGATGCTGACCCAGTTCCGAGAAATGATGGAGACATAATAGCCGTCCAGCAAGGCAACGTCTTCGGCACAAGTTTTCATCCAGAATTGACTGGGGATCCGAGGATCCATGTTTGGTGGCTAGAACAAGTCTTGACCGCACTAGGGAGAAGGACGCTGCAAGGCTCTTAAGAATTAGATGTACATTTAGGACCGCATGTATAAGGGACTTGGTCCCTGCGCTGGGTGTACAGTCATTTAATATTTAAGAGGAAACAGTTGTCTTTTGGGGTATCAGATTTGCGTACAGAGTATCTTAGATGTGGCAGGCAACACCCGATTCCCACCTTGATATGCTGAAAATATTATGACTCCTCCGAACGCCCGGCCCAAGGTAGTTGAAGAACGAGAATCCTAGTCCCACTTGAAAGATCCCCAATCTACCTCAAGTCTCGGTCGTCACCCAAATCTTCAGCAATAGCTCTGCCGTATCCGCCACGGCCAGGATCGTATTCATCACGGTATTCGTCCCGTACTTGGCCACCGGATTTGCCGCGCCTAAGATGAGTCAACAAAACCGCACTTTTGAGGATAGATGAACTTAACATACCCATATTGTCTCCCCTCGGTGAAGCCTTCATCCAAATCTGTCCGAATTATACGCTCATCCAATTTGGTGCCTCCTATATATTTCATGCAATCCAATGCGTCTTGGTGGGTATAGTATTCTACAAAGCAGAAGCCGCAAGGTGTTTTCTGATATCTGTCAAGACCCATAACGAGGCGTTTGATTTCACCACACCTTAACCAGGTCAGAAAGAAATCAAACTTTATTGAGTGGAAGGCTTACTTTGCAAAAAGCTCGTGGATCTGCTCCTCGGTTGTGTAGAAGGAACTGTAAGTTGTTCAGTTATTAGATCTTGGAGCATGTATGGTGTGGAGCATATACAGATTCCCAACGTAAAGTGTAGTGGCTTCTTTTAACTTGTCCTCAAAGTCCGGGGTCTTGTCGCGACCCCTATCTGCATCATCGCCGTCCCTATTGTACTTGCGCCTCCTGTTCTGCATAGCTGTTAGCACCACGAAAGTTGCTATACATTCGTTGAAGAAGAAGAAAAGGCCATGTATTTCACCTTACTAGCAGCATATGAGCTTGGCTTATCTAGTCGGTCCACTGTATTGCGTGTAGTAGGAGCCATGGCATTCACAATGAGCAAGGGTATTGTTGAGCGTGTGAATGTGGTGAAGCTCTTCGCGAATGCTTGCCGAAGTTTACCCAGCTACGTATTTACATTCATTATTCATTCGACATCACAACCTACCTTCAACCCGCACTTTGTCTTCCCAGTCTCACGTTCTTCCCTGATTTACTGACGCACTGCTTCCACGGATTTCTTCGCTTCCTGCGAAGATGCCCCGAGTCATCAGCTACACGCCTTCGTGGCTCTCTAGGCCATCTCCCGGTTTCGATCTGTTCACATCAAAGTCCAAAGCATCTACAAGAGCCACCAATGGCCCTAGTAACGCAACTGAATACTCCGGCCCTCACAGAACAATCGCTTGTAGGGGCAGCGAAATATTTGTGGCCGCTGGGAACGAAATACGGTGGTCAGATTTAGTCCTGCTTCAAGAGACCTGCAGTGCCCAGAAGTTCAGCCAGTCGCATTCACAAGCTGGACAAACAACTAGCCGAGATGAGATCAGGCCGTACCGTGTGAGTGCCAATAATACTACGAAGTACCAGTCAAGTCTAATTATAAGTTTTAAGCTCCTAAAAGTTACAATCCATGGACCAATCAGGCAGTTGGTGATATCACCACAAGGGGAATATATGGCCATTGTCACAGCACATACAATCTACATCGCCGTGCTTCCAGATCCATCGCATCTCAATACAGAAGACACAAGCCCTCTAAAGCTGAAAACCTTCCAGCTTGGTCCCACTGCCCACGTTTTAGAGCAATCATCAATTGCATCTGTTATTTGGCATCCGCTAGGATACCGGGGCCGATGCTTAGTTACTGTGACAAAAGACGCTGTGGTTCGCTTGTGGGAGCTGAATCGCGCAGACCGATCGACGTTCAGTGAGCCAACATTAGCTGTAGACTTGAAAAAATTAGCAAACGCCACCAGCGCTGATGAAAACCTTAGTGCATCAAAATATGGTGCTAGCAAAGGATTCTCCCCAGACTCTTTCGAGCTAGAGGTTGCCGCAGCAAGCTTTGGTGGTTCCCTCAACCAGGAGGGCATACACGGCTGGGCTCCGATGACCCTATGGGTAGCTATGAAAGAGGGAGATGTATATGCCTTGTGCCCTCTCTTACCCAGCAGGTGGCAATTGAAAAAGACATCATCGGCATCCACATTTATGCAATCTTTAACGGCATCCATTCACTCCAAATACGCATCGACCCAGGAAAACCCTGCTGCATCTGCGGACGACCGGCGAGCATCTCGGCAACAGCTCTCATGGCTCTTAGATATCACGTGCCAAGAACCTTTGATAGAGGGCGAATTTTTCGAAGAAACCATGGAGGTGTATTCCCGACCAGCCAGTACACCTTCAATTCCTAAACTACAAGGGCCTTTTACACTAGCTCCAGACTTCAGGGAAGACTTCGAACTTACAGATATCATAATTTCAGGACTTAAGATATTGGATGAGGATAAGGGAGATAGCAGAAAAGACGGTATACCAGCATCGGCTGTTTGCTTACTTACAAGTAACTGCGATGTCCATATATGCTTAGACCTCGAGGGAATAGAAGGCCAGTGGTTACCTTCAGGCAGGGCATGTTTTCATCCTGGATTATAGATATTGATATTATTGCTAACATTATACAGAGTCAACACTTTCTACCCACAGATGATCCTGAGCATAACTTGATAGTCTTTGAAACTATCCATATTCTTCCTAGCGCAGCCGAAGGCAAGCTGGAATCATCGCATCCGACTATGACAGCCGATATTCATTCGGATTATTCATTTTTTGTAACCCATGAAAGAGGCGTCTTTTACCTCTCGATGTCATCGTGGATACAAAAGTTAGAGCGGGAGCTCAGTACTGCCCAAAACGAGGGTGCCGAGTTTCGATTAAATATATTCCTAGAAGATGCCCGGTCGGTGGTAGAACACACGATTCGCATACCAAAGGAACGATATGAAACCACTTCTACCAATATAGCATCTTGTGTTATCATTGACGATTCTGACATTGGATACTTCTTGCTAACGGCTGTGCATGGAGAACCATACGCCGCGAACCTCGATATATCCGCAGATGATGTTTTCCTTGATGATCCTGCCGTGGAGCGTCATATGTCTCTGGATATGGGCGACTTGCCCCAAAGATTAGAACTTCGTCAATCATATCAACCACCGCAGACCTTTTGGATGAGATCAGAACTCGCAAGCTTCATCGAGCAAAAGGTACCGGCCCGGAGGAGAGGCTCACTCAAGGAAGAGGTTAGGCTTTCAGAAGCAACTCTTAATCTTTTGATAAAATCACACCAAATTCTCAGCCAGGAGACGCATCAACTTAGCCTTGCTGCGGCGGACTTATTTCGGCGGTGTGAGCGACTCAAGGACGAGTTCAGAGATCAGATATTCAGAGCGAGCCAATTGGCGACGAGGATTGATGGAGTTACCGGCGATGATGAAGAAGATTTTGATGCTGGTGAGGAAAGGATTGTTGGGAGCGCAAAAATCGAGAAGCGTCTCGAGGAAGTTAAGCTGAAGCAACACTACCTGGTCACACAGCATGAACGAATAAGGAAGAAGCTAGCTAAGATCGGCGGGCGCGAGCTCACCGAGAAAGAGGAAGCCTGGGTGGTTGAGCTTGATATGATGGATCAGTCAATTGATTATGGCAGTCAGGCCAACAACGTGAATCAGGAGAACGGAGGGGTTCCGACTTGGCAACGTTTTGACGAAGTCAAGCGTTTAAAGGATGGCTTGATGATGCAGGCAAAGGAGGCAGGGACTGATACCGAGGACGAAGGTGCTAACGGCGCCGTCAAAGTGCCTTCAGAGTTTCGAAAGCAGCGGGTTGGAAGAGTCATGGAGCTCCTAGAACGGGAAACGGCTTTGGTTGATGCAGCTGCACAACGGTTAGATCGACTAAATGTCCAAGCCCTGTGATATCTCGCAGCACCAACCTTTGTGGTTTTCAATGAGGAACTTTCAGCATATGTCCTATAGTCGATAACAACTTCTGAGTTTCCTGTAGAACGGATGTGGACTCCGATATATCAATCATGATTTGAGGAGTTGGGAAGTGGTGAGCCTCATGGCAAGAAGCAATTAATGAGCAGAGTTATGCTTCCATAGATATGCTAAGAGTGAGTGACCTGTTGAGAATATTAAACTATCAAATGAGAAGCTAGTGAGACTCTGAGCATACCAAGGGCCGATCGTGTCCTGATATTGATATTAACCTAAGGATATAAATCCTTGCGGCCCCTTTACTATTCTCATACATTTGGGTAAAGGAATCGATACTGGCAGACTACATAAGTATGTGCGCCTACTGAAGAAGACCTCACCACTAGTCCCGTTCGATGATGCCATACATTCTCCACTAGATTGGCAAAGTAGGATAGCACAGAAAATGAGCGAAGGCAGTACGTAAAGAGACGGGCGAGTTAAGCTTGCTATCGCGCAAGATGTGTGTGGTGACTATCATTTGTTGCTTAAAAATACCGAAAGGGTTACCAAAATGCATCGGCTAAGAGTCCCTGAGAAATCCCATACACTGAGTCCATTCAATAGCGGCTGCAACGCTCGGCTGCGATAATAACGAGTCTCCAAATCTGATGTCATCACCAAACCAGGCATAAAGCACGGTTGATATCGATCCTGCGGTGGATGAAAAGTCCTCGCCCACTGGCTGTTTTTAATTGTTGCATCTGGGCATGACTGAATTAGATGGATGCCCCTGATGTTCGGGCTCAGCATTATTCAGAGCAGCATCTGGAACTCGATTCACCCAACACACCGTGGTAGGTTCGGTTGGCTTGGGTGTGGTAACCGTGCTTTTATCCAGGTACGCTGTGTCCCAATGAAATCGGGTTGTCGATCTCTCCTCTTCCTGCTAGTGCAACCACTATCAACAGGGTTGAGGTTTGAACTAAACTCTGCAGTCTGACAGTTTCCTGTCACTTTGTATCACCAGCCTGTCACACCAGCCTTCAATTGCGCGCGTCTGGTACAAGATCAAAGGCTCCCGAATGGTTGAAATGGCATCCTCATCAAAGTGGCCGTGAGAGGGGCGATCCAAGGGGCCGTCAAAGCGGCCATCGAACGAAAAAGCTTTCAGGTTCCAGATGTGGCAGGGTTAGCTTTATGTCACCCGTTCATCACATCACAATTCGAATCGCGCGCGAGATAAAGCGGTCGTGGTAACGGATAGCATCTTTGACATTCGTTCTCTCCACGTTCTTATGCAGTTGCAGGCAAGGCGTGGATGTGCGATATGCCCGGGCGCTTAGAAGTGGCGGTGGTGGGCCGACCCAAATGGACCCCTTGCCAAAGACTGCAGAGGTCATCACATCGCCGGACCCAAGTCAAAATCACTACCATCAAAGGTTCCGGCCTTGGCCGCAGACTGCCTTTGAGAAAGCCTCCGAACTTAGCTAGCCCTCCCGCACGTCAATCACAGAAGTTCGTGCCGGCACCATTCAGTGGTTGCTGCTCCCCATGCCATCCCTGTCATATCAATATGGGAGCAGGTCTCTCATTCGCTGCCGTATGCTCCCCAGAGCTGACATGCACACGCAGACCAGCCATGGCCCCGTTCCAGCGGGCCATTCGTTCTCTGCAGAACGCGGAAAAGGCGCACGACAAATGGGTCGCATCCATAAGTTCTGAGGCCCCCGCCGCGATTCCGGCCGTTGTCGAGTGCGCTACATGTTAGTTCTCCACGTCTACCCACCCGGCATACTGTATTGAAAGAGCTTGGAACGCAGTTCTCTTCTACTTGGAAGCTTTCGCCATGCCGAAACTACTGTCGCTTATCGTCTTCGCGACGAGTTTGGCTCTGGTCTCTGCTCACACCATCATAACATATCCCGGATGGAGAGGAGACAATCTCCACACCAACGGAACGTATTCGGATGGCAGCATCGTACCGGGTTCGCTTGGAATTAACTACGATAATGGTACCGCGAGTTTTCCATACGGAATGCAGTGGATGTATCCATGTCAGTATCTTTGCCAGAAGTGAAAGAGTGCCATTGCTGACTGTCGCGCAGGTGGCGGGATGCCAACGTCTAGCAACCGAACAAAGTGGCCCATCGGGGGTGGTGCCATCGCAATTCAGCCCGGTTGGTTTCCCGGGCACTCTCTTGCATTGTTCTACATCAACTTGGGATATGGAACCGAACCGTTGAATATGTCCCACAACATGGTTCCCGTGTTCCAGATTGTGGGTCCTTCAAACTTAGAATATCCCGGAACTTTTTGTCTACCTCAAGTCCCCCTTCCGGCAAATTTTACCCCGAAGATTGGAGACAACGCCACAATCCAGGTCGTTGAGACAGCCCAGCACGGAGCAGCTCTGTACAATGTTAGTCTTCTTGATCGCTTTGATAAATCAGCTCGGGTTTGCTAACCTGGCGTTTGGCAGTGCGTTGATATAACTTTTGCCGACCCTTCGGAAGTCGCAGAAGTCAATTCTTCCAATTGTTTCAATTCTACCGCTCCGGGCCAAAAGATCGGCTTCCAACTCGTATTTACATCGACAAGTTTACAGTCAGCAGCATATCCAACCTTGGAAATAAACGCCTATATCTCCGTTCTCTGTCCTTTGGCTCTCTTCGTGGCTACTCTACTATGGTTATGAAGCGCATGTCTAAGAGACCTTTTTCAACTACCTAAGAGTACTTTTTATTTCTTTTGACGGCGCTATGGTCAGTATATCCGGTACATTCTTCTGTACAGCATTTGGCGAAATGGTTTTGGTTACGGCGACATTGGGGTCGGTGGAACCTGGATACTTGGGGGAGTACGTGAAGGTTCTGCATGCACAGCTCCATTGTATATAGCTCGGCGCTGGGGTCCTTCTCTAATTTTGGAACGGGATGACAATCCTTTCTTTCCAATTCGAAGACGAGTATAGCACTTGTAATTCGTTAAGTGAGCTCAGCTCCTGCCTTTGTTCTTTGACAATCCAGGAAAAGAACTGTATTGTAAATTAGCCTATGTCTCTGCATGAAACAAAGTGTTCCATTATGACGAAAGCGACGGTTGTGGCGGCGTCATGTTTCGCTGCCGCATGCACCGAAACGTTTCATCGTCCCGCTCAACGTCAACCCTAAAATTCTCTACTTTCCATACCTCTCACCACTCCTCAGTAGCCTTCAAGTATTTCTCAGAGCCCATGGAAATTACAAAGAGTAGCAGATACCCTCAACTATATATCCGTCAATGACTCACTCTACGACCAACCGCAATGTCGCCCGCGCAAGCCACGTAAAACGCGTTACGGTCCCTCTCGAGGACGGCTGGAGCATGGTTACGCATTCATCCCCTCGTGGGCGCTCGAACATGCTAATAAGTCATGGGGCGCTTTGCGGCACTACCAAACAAACGGACGATTTGACAAGAGCAAATATTACTGAGGAGGCTTCGAAGCAAGCCAAGCAAGAGCACGAGCGCTTGTACCCGAGGTGCATAGTAAATGGTCTCACGGTGGAAAAGCTTCTTGAGGAATACCATCAATTGAAAAAGCGCTGGGATGAAACACTGTGTGCTAAACAGCTTGAGGCAATGTTGGGAAGTAGAAAGTGGAATGTGAAGGAGGCTTTCTGCCTCGCAACAAGCAGCTTCTCCTTCGACTGGGAAAATAGGACGAGAGCGCTTTGGCAGCTCGTGCTGTTTATGGATGTCGTCCAGAAGGGTAAGATACGAATTTTGCTCATCTTATGCACTCGGGCCATGGCTAATACAGAGTCCCACTTCCCCCAGTCTCCAGGGATGGTGAAACTATTTCGCTATTTGCGCAAGAACCCATGTTTAACGATCTCGATAAGAGCTTCTTGCATGCACTGAAAATCACCGTACTGCAAGGAGAAGCATCCAGAGCGGTCCCCGGAGATGTCAATACCTATATCACGCGTCGTTCCTTTGTCTATGCCCCCTTTCTGCAATGGAACGTCCTCCTCCCCTACGTACTGAAGGATAAAGACCCAGCTCTCTACATAGGGAATGACATTTCCCACACCATTCATCAGCTTCAGCGTCATCTAGCCGGTACCTCGTAGGTTGACTGTTCAAAATTGGCAAATCCAATCTTTGCTATAGTTATAATAACAAGAATTTCTAGGTTAGCTTTGAGCGATATCGAGGAATGGCTTGCTATTGCAGAGAAATTTCGGCTAGGACGATTCACAACGGCTGTTCCAAGCTTCGAGTTACTCCAGCACAGTTTGGAGGGCTTGATGGTCTACTGGAAAGATTCTTCTAGGGATGAATTTACTTGAACCTATCCAAAGGCCGTGCTATCTTCGCCGCTATAAGCATAGAGACTAGTCAACGTCTCTTGTCTTTATGCTCCAGAAAATCCCGCGTCTGCCCGCTTTGTCGAGCACGATTTCTCTCGATTCACTGGCTACTCCGCGCCATCTACGCTGGTACATTTTCACAAACTATGAAAGGTAGCACTTGCTAAAACTTCAAACATTCAGTGCATAAGAGACTCTAGTTGCTATGGGACTAGTCACCTTTCCGACACATCTATATGAAGTTGGTCCCTAAGTCGATAGAGGGGGTATCTCAGGACGTGAAGATTTGGTCGACGCCAAAGTTGCATTCCAACCCCAGTTGGTGCCATTGTGCTTGCCTTGCATTGTTAGCGAATCCTGAGATCGTAGAAAGTATCATGATATAGAGATTCAGTTCAGATCTTGGGTTGCTTGCTTATAAATTTTAAACCCTATCGTTTCCTTATAGATTTTCTAGCTATAGTATACTTCAACACTAGTGCTACTGTTATATAGGCCCTTATGCATGGCGTATAACCGTCCCACAGCGGTGTCCCACAGCGATAGTAGAAGCAGATATAGTTCCCAATCTAGAACACTGCCTTCTCGCTGGGGCCTATGCTTAGCTTCTATTTAGTATATGCAATAGTAGGGAGCCTTAGGTCTAACGTAGCTTATGGGCTTTTGACGGTTGGGGGGGCTTTTGACGGATGGTCTTACCGCTTGCCTATTTAAGCTTAGGCAGGGATCAAACTGCATCAGCCAAAACGCTTGCGATCGCTGCGCAATTGACGGCAGAGGCATCTACTATTACATTTGAGGCAGCAACGGCTCACTTGAAGGCCTTGATTATATAAAACTAGAGCTTCATTTTATTAATATCGTAGATAATGCTGCGTGATGGCTTTCATTAAGAAAATGCCTGCAATTGAGCAATTGAGGCATTAGTTTTGATGTTCAAAACCGTCAAAAACCCCCCAACCGTCAAAAGCCCATAAGCTACGTTATTACAAAATAATCATAACAGTTGCAGAGGAGTTATATATTTACTAATAAACACTAATCTAACAGGGTAGGCAAAAAATCCAATCAATCCTTATCGATACGATACGCGAGATCATAACAATAATAACGTAGTTCACTAGGTAGTGGCGGCCACCAGGTAGTGGCGGCCCCCATCAAAATCTCGCAACACGTAACGCCATTTTCAACTAATAATGTATGTATGTGCCCTAAACAGCAGGAAATTAGCTAGTAGATAGCTACACTAAATACAACTATTCGTGGTTGAGCAATTCGTATTTTTGTAGTCGCGAGTTTTGGTGGGGCCGCCACTACCTGGTGAACTACGTTATATCCACAACTACGGAGGCGTAGGTCAAAAGTTCCTAGCCCCTACCGAAACGATACACCCCAATAGCCGCACCAGTATATCTCCAAATTATATAAATAAGGGCTTATTTTGTAGCTTTAGAGTAGAGCTATAAAATAAGCCCTTATTTATATAATTTGGAGCTATACTGGTGTGGCTATTAGGGTATATTGTTTCGGTGGGGGCCAGGAACTTTTGACCTACACCTCCGTACATTTGTAACGTAACTGGGGGGCATCTCGCTCCCGGGGGCATCTCGTCGCGTTAATAAGCTAATACTACTAAGAAAGGCATTTTTCTCAATCACAACTTTATTTATTATAATAATCTATCTATCGCAGTCACGTGAGGGGATATAAATTTTTTTCTGTATAATTGGGAGGCGCAAGGCTATAAGGTCGCTCTAGGGCTGGTTCTTGGCGGTTTTGCTAGTACTAGCACTTAAATCTGCTAAGGATTTGCCCTAAAGCGACCAGATATCCCTGACCGCAAGCATATAGCTGCAAAACTGTCTAACTATAGTAGTCGCACTAAGGTGGGTTCTTAGTGATTTGCTAGTTCCTAGCATCTGCTAAAGAATTACCTTAAAGCGCTATCTATATATAATGCATACTAAGTATAAGGAATAGTGGGTAGGAAAAGCGAATTAACTATATAGTAACTATGTTTAATATTCGTGAATATTATAAAAGACCTTAGTATTATATATGTCACGAAGTGAGTATAAGCGACGATAATATATAGCGAAGTAGATATTATTAAGCTATATATATAAACTATATAATAAAATTAAGACGTTATATAAGGAAAGAAGGTAAAAAAACGAGAAGAAGGGGTATATATTATTAGCTTAGTTGCTTAGTTAATATATGCACGGGATAGAATAGGATTTAGGTAGTAGTCCTAGCAGAACTTAGTAGAATTTAGTAGACTTAGTAGAATATAGCAGAATGCGGCAGATTGCTATTAGATTGCCGTAGATTGCCATCTTGCGGTTAGTCTCTTCTTACTAAGTCGGTGGAAACAGGTGGATGTATATAAGATATTACGGAGGTGTTCCATAACAGTAGCCCCTTTTAAACTTAAGCTTCTGCGAGATAGGGCTATAGTAGTTCTAAGTAGAGTTTATAAAAGTCTTCTGTAGCTTATATAAGCCCTATAGAGTTAATGGGTTCCTATAAGGGCTTAGTAAAGCCTCTTTATTTTATAAGGTATGTGTATTAGCGTTTTCGTTTATTATACTTAATGTTATTAATTCTTTTAATAAAGTACTTATTTTTACTATTTACTTTAACTAGTAGAGGAGGGTTCTAGATCTATTTAGGCAGGGCGTTTAATATAGGGGTAGTAGGGTAAAGGACTAACGTATAGAATATGGGGTAGATTTTAACCGTATTAGGGAGTTTTAGTTAGTAGGTATAAGGAGATATAACCTTTTTAACCTTATAAGGGCCAGCGTTCTTCTAATTAAGTTTCTTAGTAAGTTATTTTATATTTAGATTTCTTATATCTAGTTAAATAAAATTACTTATTTAGTAAGCTAGTGCTAGGATTTGTTTCTTATTTGCTGCGGCTTTATAAATAGATTAGGCTTATTTTATTTTATTAATAAGGAACTATTATAGTTCCTCTATCTTCTTTATAAACTTATTTACTTCTATAACTTATAAGGCGTAATAATTAGGGTAAGGAATATTACTAAAGGGTTTAAAACCTATTTATAAATACTAGATATAGTTAGCTAGAAATAGGGAGACCTTTATAGTTTCTAAAACAGAATTATTTATAGTAAACTTGGTAAATATAAGCCAGTCTATTTAGTTGTCCTATAAATATAACTTATATATCTAAATATACTATTCTATTATAGCATTTACACATTCCATTTAACTATCCGTTTTTAAATTATATACTATAAATAATAGTGCTTCAATGCGGAGTTAGGTAGTTAGTTTTTTCTAAAATATAGAGATAAACTAGCTACTTTTATCGGAGATAATTATTTTAGGAAGTCTATAGAGTTTTTATATATAATCTAGAAATAGTTAGAAAATAGGAAATATTAATATATTAGAGCAGGCAATTAAGTGTCTTATCTTAGATAGTTGGTATATAACTACTATAACGTTTATATAGCCTTTACTTATAAGGAGATTAATAATAAAGTTAATTAAGATATCCTTTTATCTTTGGTTTGAAATAGGTAGTAGCTTTAAAAGGCCATTATACGTCTTATATAAAGCTTTAGCTTACTAGTAGGTATAGCAGCTAGAGACGTACCTTTGTGTTATATTATATATATTTAGCTAGTAATATTCTTATTAAAGAAGTTCTAGGGTTTTTTCTTGGCCTAGGTGGCTGGCTACTAGTAGATTATATATATATTTAAGAAGCTTAAGCTTAAGCTTATTATAGCTAGGTATAACTAGGTCGTTTTAGTAGTATAAGCGGTCTCTATAAGCTTTATATTTACTTAAAGAGATCCTTTTAAAGCGTCTAACGCTATCTTAAATTAGCTTAAGCATTTCTTAGATAAACTCGTTATTTAGGTATTCGTTAATTATAATCTATTTAATTAATTAATTAATTATTTTAAGGATGTGCATTATAAAGTCTTTAGTAGAAGAATTAAATAATTTAGGGCGAAGTAGGGTTTGGTTATAGTAAGAGCGTGTTACGAAGCGAGTATAAGTGGTAATAATATATAGCGAAGTAGATATTATTAAGCTATGTATATAAACTGTGTAATGAGATCAAGACGTTGCATAAGGAGAGAAGGTAAGGAAATGGGAAGAAAGGGTATATATTGTTAGTTTAGTTGCTTGGTTAATATATATATAGAGCAGAACAGGACTTAAAAAGTAGTCCTGGTAGAACTTAGTAGAATTTGGTAGACTTTGGCAGAATATAGCAGAATACAGCAGACTGCTGTTAGATTGCCGTAGATTGCTAGCAAATTACCATTAGGTTGCCGTCTCGCGGTTAGTCTCTTCTTACTACAACAGTAGAAATAGGTGGACGTATATAAGGTGTTACGGAGGTGTCCCATAACAGTACCCCCCCTTTAAACTTGAGCTTCTATAAAATGGGGCTATGGTAGTTCTGGGTGGAGTTTATAAAAGTCTTCTATGACTTATATAAGTCCTATAGAGTTAATAGGTTCCTATATGGGTTTATAAAAGCCTCTTCATTTTATAAGGTACATATATTAGCGTTTTTATTTGTCGTACTTAATATCATTAATTCTTTTAACAAGGTACTTATCCTTACTATCTACTTTAACTAGTAGGGGAAGGTCCTAAATCTATCTAGGTAGGGCGTCTAATATAGGGGCAGCAGGGTAGAGGACTGATATATAGAATATAGGGTGGATTTTAACCATATTAGGAAGCTTTAATTGGTAAGCATAAGGAGAGACAACTCTCTTAACCTTATAAGGGCCGGCGTTCTTCTAATTAAGTTTCTTAGTAGGTCGTTTTATATTTAAATTTCTTATATCTAGCCAGATAAAGTTGCTAATTTAGTAGGCTAGTGCTAGTATTCGGTTCTTATTTGCTGCAGCTTTATAGACAGATTAGGCCTATATTATTTTGTTAGTAAGGAACTCTTATAGTTCTTCCATCTTCTTTATAAATTTATTTGCTTCTATAACCTATAAGGCATAATAAGCAGGGTAAGGAACATCACTAAAGGGTTTAAAACCTATTTATAGGTGCTAGCTGTAGTTGGCCAGGAACAGGAAGACCTTTATAGTTTTTAAGACAGAGTTATTTATAGTAAACTTAGCAAATATAAGCCAGTCTATCTAGTTATCCTGCAAATATAACATATATATCCGAATATACTGTTCCATTATAGCGTTTACACATTCTATTTAACCATCTATTTCTGGGTGGTATGCTATAAATAATAGTGCTTTAATGCGAAGTCGGGTAGTTAGTTCTTTCTAAAATATAGAGATAAACTATCTACCTCTATTAGAGACGATTGTTTTAGAAAGTCTATAGAGTTTCAATATATAATCTAGGAACAATTAGGCAACGGTAAGTGCTAATATATTAGGGCAGGCGATTAAGTATTTCATCTTAAATAGTCGGTCTATAACTGCCATAATATTTATATACCCTTTACTTACGGGGAGCTTAACAACAAAGTTAATTAAGATATCCTTCCATCTTCGGTCTGGAACAGGTAGTAGCTTTAGAAAGCCGTTATATATCTTATGCAAGGCTTTAGCTTATTAGTAGGTATAGCAGCTAAAGACGTTCCTTCTTATTATATTATACATATTTAGCCAATAGTACTCTTATTAGAGGAGCTCTAGGGTTTTTCCTTAGCCTAGGTAGCCGGCTACTAATAAATTATATGCATATTTAAGGAGCTTAAGCTTAAGTTTATTATAGTTAGGTACAACTAGACGGTTCTAGTAGTATAAGCAGTCTCCATAAGCTTCATATTTACTTAAAGAAATCCTTTTAAAGTATCTAACGCTGTTTTAAATTAGCTTAAGCGTTTCTTAGATAAACTTATTATTTGGGTATTTATTAACTATTATCTATTCAATTAATCAATTATTTATTTTAAGGATATATATTATAACGTCTTTAACAGGAGGGTTAAATAGCTTAGGGAAAAGCAGGGTTTAATTATAGTAGGCACGCGCTTCTTCTTATACTAGTATATCTTATAAACGTTGGGTTAGGGCATTGGGTTTCTAACCTTAAACGCCTAGGCAGTATATAATTAAGAATTAGAAATAGAACAGATATTCTAACTAGCGGGCTTAATAATAACTCAGCTGTTTTATAGTTATAAAATACTATAGATTCTTATAATTGCTAAAGACCTTAATTAAAAATCTAGCGCCTTCTAGTTTAGGTTGCCATTATTTAAAACATCTAATAATGGCTAACAATTTCTTATTATAGATCTCGTAGTTAAATTTGGCTGGACTTAGTTGTTTTAAAAAGTATACTATAAGGTATAGTACTCCTTCCTTATTATACTAAGACAAAATACCTCCAGTAACGTAGTTAGGTGAATCAGCTTCTATAACACTCTTTTAGTTTAGGTTAAAGTATTAAAGTATAGGTACGGTAGTAAACATAACTTTTAGATAGGTAAAGGCCTTTTTATATTCCTTATTAAAGATAAAGGCTTTATTCTTTTAGGTTAGAGCTATAAGGAGTAAAACCAGAGCAGAGAAGTTATTAATAAACTATTAGTAGAAGTTAGCAAATCCTATAGAGGCTCTTACGTCCTTAACGTTCTTAGGTTCTTACCAGTTTATAATTACTTTAATCTTCTTTAGGTCTATTTATATGCCATCTATAAAAATAATAAGTCTAAGGTACAAGACTTCTATTTTATGGAATTTGCATTTATCTATATCTATTTGTATTAACTTAATGATACAATTGAGTTATATCCAGGGGCACGAAATACGTATAGTATCGTATGCTCTTTTGGATGGTGGTGACTGTCAATTCTATTGAGGTAGACTACGTAGTCTATATACTGACGCGCCTCCCCCCTAATTAGTCAGCATATAAGTGGTTGGTGCACCAAACGCGTAAATACGCGTTCGTACACCAGGTGCTGTAATTATACAATATCTAACTGTAGGCCAGTTCTATATAGAGCTTCCAAAACAAGGTTAACATATTTCTTATATTTAGTTAGGTTATTGCTATATATCAGGATATTATTAATATAAGTAGTACAGAAAACGTCCAGGTAAGGTTATAGGGTATTATTTATAAAGTATTGGAACGAACTTAGGGCATTTATAAGGCCAAATAGGGTTACTAAGTATTTAAATAGTCTATATCTAGTACGGAATGTAGTAAGCCATTTATCTCCTTTTACAATACAGAGGCGGTTAAATGCGTAGATAAGGTTAAGTTTTGTATAGTAGCGAGCCTTACTTAATTAGTTTAGTGTCTCTTAAATTAATAGGAGCAGGTACTAATTCTTAATAGTAATAGCGTTAAGAGCTTAGTAGTTTACATAGAAGCGTAAACCACTGCTAGGTTTCTTAACAAAGATTATAGGTGCAGCTATAGGTAAAGAGCTTGCTCTAATAAATCCTTTACTTAGGTGTTTGTCTAAGTACTTTTATAGTACTTTAAGTTCGTTCTAGGACATTCCATATAGGGGTCTAAATCCTAGTTGTTTTCCTTCTTTAAGTACAATCTTGTAGTTATATGGTTGGTGTTCTACTAACTTATCGGCTTCCTTTTATAAAAATACCTCCAGGTGCTTATAGTAGCATACTGGTACTTTTATGGCAGGGTTAGTATACTTCTTTAGTGCTAAGGCCTTCTTAATATCAGCCATTATAACAGCAAAGATCGTATATTCTAGTTTCCTGGCAAGTTATATTAACAGGGTAGCTCTAATTATATAGATATCTAAGGTATTAAGTAAGCTTAGATTATCCTTAGTTTCTTATACGGTTTCTTATTTAGGTTTAGGTTTAGTATTAAGTATAGAGTTAATATTAGATTTAGGTTCGGGTTCTTTAAGTATCCTTTTTATAGTAGAATACCAGTTCTTCTGGTACCTTTATATATTAAGCTTAGACTTCTACTTAGTTTAGGGCGGTATAGTAGTTAGAATTAGTTTATGTGGTTTAGTATAGTTTTTAGGTTCTTAGTAGATATTAGTAGAAATCTCCTGTTAGTGGAATTTGGTGGAATTCTTAGGTTAATAGAATTTAGTAGAATTCTTATATAGGTGGAATTAGGTGGACCTTTTAGGTATAGGGTAAACGTTGGTAGAAATTTTAAACTAGTAGATTCTGGTGGATTTTTTAGATTTTAGTTTGGGGTCTAAGTAGCGAGTTATAAGGCACTTCTGCTTATAATAGGAGGCGGTAAATAGAAGCTTAAGGTTGTCCTAATTAATGGTTACCTTATATAGCTTTATCTAGGGTTATCTAAGGATTATTAGGTAACCTAGGGTAGTCACAAAGAGCTTAATTAATTCTTTATAGTTTAGGTATTGGAGTCTTAGGGCCGCTACGTAAGTAATACAGCCTAAAACAGTGCGTTTGCTATTAAATCCAAATACATTAATATGCTAGTTAAGGGGTATTAAGGTAAACCTATTATTTTACGTAAAGATCTTATTAATAAATCCTATACTGCTAGCTCCTGTATTAATTAGGACTTAAGCGTTAGCCTATTAACCTTTCTGCTAAAGATAGCAGTTAATGGTTATACTATAATCCTAAAAGTTAGGGTTTGTTATATCTAATACATTTAATAAGATCCTATAATATAGCTATCTCAGAAAGCAACTTAACTCTAAAATATGCCTTTTAGTAGTAAGTAGGAAGGGGTTTCTTTAGAACATCAGTTATAACTTTATCCTTATAAGTAGTGCTTATTAAATATAGAGCTAGAACCAGGTAAAAATCAGGGGTAATAGCTAGAAGATTAGTACAGTAAATAGCTGCTAGTGTTAACTATTTATAGATCTTTTTAGAAGGGGGTAGAGCAGTAGTTAGAGAGGTGGGAGCTACTTTTATATTTAAAGTAGAGGCCTAGCTTAGTGCGTTGTTCCTATTTAAAGGACCCTAGTAGGGCGTATCCCAAGGTCCTAGTGTTAATATCTATAGTATTAGGGTGCTTAGGCTAGGATGATAACTTAGTAAATATTTATAGGATTGTTATATTATATTAAGGAGCGGGGTTTAGTATTAGGCGTAGTATATCATTATACTGTTTATTAATAACGTTTGTGTAGGCGTTAAGGGCTCCTAGTAGGTCTACACTAATTAGGGAGGTTTTTAGTTTAGGGCTTAGAGATTTAATAAGGCTGTTAATTAGTGCGGAGTTATTTCAGCCTATTTCTTTTATGTAATAATTAAATTTAGAGAAGTATACTAGGAAGCTTTTCTTTTCTTAAGTTATATAGTTTATCTTCCTTTAAGTGGTAGCTTGGCAGTTTGGGTTACTATATATAGCTTCTAGAAGTACAACTAGGCTTTATACTAAGTTTAGCTAAAGAGGTTTAATAAAGTTAGCTACGTCTCCTCCTAGTTAACTTGGGGCGTAGTAGAGTTAGTTGGCTTTAGTTAGGTAATAGTTAGCATTACCAGTTAGCTTATTCTTAAGCCGGCTTAAAAATAACTAAAGCTCTTATTATTTGCTAGTAAATACTAGAGGGTCTAGTAGTTTTTCAGATTATTATAACGCAGTAGTTGGTTCTACTAGTGGGACAACTATTGCTAGTTTAGGGCTTGCGTTCCGCGTATTGGCTTCTAGTAATAGTAATTAGTCTTAAGGGCTTAGCGTAGGCGTCTTAAGGGTGCGGATTTCTTCTTAGAGGGCCTTAATTGTTTTCTAGTGCCATACTTCTTATTTAGCTTGCTATTAAGCTATAGCAGCTTAGTTTTATGTAAGGGCGTCTATAAAAAACCTTTATATATCTGCTAATTGTTCCTAGAGTGCGGATATAATATTAGCGGCTATTATAGGGGCTTTAAGGTCGTTCTATATTTTAAATAGGGCGGGGTAAAGTATAGGTTTTTAAGGTTTTAACGCAATATAGTCTTACGGAGCGAGTATAAGTAGTAATAATATATAGCAAAGTAGATATTATTAAGCTATATATATAAACTATGTAATAAGATTAAGATGTTATATAAAAAGAGAAGGTAAGGAAACGGGAAGAAAGGGTATATATTATTAGTTTAGTTGCTTAGTTAACGCGTATATGGAGCAGAATAGGACTTAAGAAGCGGTCCTGGCAGAACTTGGCGGAATTTAGTAGACTTTGGCAGAATATGGCAGAATGCGGCAAACTGCCGTTAGATTGCCGTAGATTGCCAGCAAATTGCCATCGGGTTACCGTCTCGCGGTCAGTCTCTTCTTGCTGCGACGGTGGAAACAGGTAGACGTGTATAAGGTGTTATAAAGGTGTCCCAGAACAGAGCGCGCTTTTTTTAATGCTGGCGCGTCTTGCAAATATTAGGTTAGGGCATTAGGCTTCTAGCCTTAAATGCTTAGGTAATATGTAATTAAGAATTAGAAATAAGATAGATATTCTAATTAGCGGGCCTAATAATAACTTAGCTATTTTGTGGTTATAAAGCACTGTAGATTCTTATAGTCGCTATTATTTAAAATATCTAATAATAGCCAATAATTCTTTATTGTAGATTATACAGTTATATTTAGCTAGGCGTAGTTATTTTAAGAAGTATGCTACAGGGTATAATACTCTATTCTTATTATATTAAGACAGAATGCCTTTAGTAATATAGTTAGATAAACCAGCTTCTATAATACTTATTTAGTTTAGGTTAAAGTATTAAAGTATAGGCGCGGTAGTAAATATAACCTTTAGGTAAGCAAAGGCTTTCTTATACTCTTTATTAAAGATAAAGACTTTATTCTTTTAGGTTAGAGCTATAAGGGGTAAAACTAGAGCAGAGAAGTTATTAATAAACTATTAATAGAAATTTATAAATCTAATAAAGGCTCTTACGTCCTTACTAGATTGCAATTACTTTAACTTTCTTCAGGTCTATTTGTATACTATTTATAAAAATAAGAAGTCTAAGGTATAGAACTTCCATTTTATAGAACTTATATTTATCTATATCTAATTATAGATTAGCTTTATGCAGAGCTTATAAAATAAAGTTAATATACTTCTGGTATTTAGTTAGGTTATTACTGTATATTAGTATATTATTAATATAAGCTATATAGAAGATGTCTAAATAGGGACGTAGGGTATTATTTACGTAATATTAAAATAAGCTTAGGGCGTTTGTGAGGCTAAATAGTGTTACTAAGTACTTAAATAATTTATACTGTGTATGGAATATAGTAAGCTATTTATCTCCTTTTGTAATATGGAGGCGGTTAAATACGGAGATAATATTAAGCTTTATATAGTAGCGAGCCTTACTTAATTAGTTTAGTGTCTCTTATATTAACGGGATCGAATATTAGTTCTTAATAGTAACGGCGTTAAGAGCTTAATAGTCTATATAGAAGTATAGACCGCCGCTGGGTTTCTTAATAAAGATTATTAGTGCAGCTATAGGCGAAGAGCTTGCTCTAATAAATCCTTTACTTAGGTTCTTGTTTAGATACTTCTATAATACTTAGAGTTTATTTTAGGACATCCTATATAGGGGTCTAAATCCCAACTGTTTTCCTTCTTTAAGTACGATTTTATAGTTATATAATTAGTATTCTGGTAGCTTATTGGCTTCTTTTTATAAGAATATATATAGTTATTTATAGTACTCTACTAGTACTTTTGTGGCAGAGTTAGTGTACTTCTTTAGTGCTAAGGCCTTCTTAATATTGGCCATTGTAACAGCGAAGATTGTATATTTAGGTTTTTTAGTAAGTCGTACTAGCGGAGTAGCTCTAATTATATAGATATCTAAGGTATTAAACAAGTCCAGATTGTTCTTAGTTTTTTATATAGTTTTTTACTTAACTTTAGCTTTAGTATTAAGTATAGAGTTAGTATTAGATTTAGGTTTAGGTTCTTTAAGTATCCTTTTTATAGTAAAATACCAATTCTTCTAGTACTTTTATATATTAAGCTTAAGCTTTTACTTAGTTTAGGGCGTGTTAGCGACTTAGTTAATTAAGGCACGAGCACAGCAAGAGGGTTGCGTAAGTCTATATAATTGGATTGTCTATAAACAAGGATCTAAAGCTAGAGAAAGGAAAGGAGAAGAATAGCAGTGCCACTTAAGGTTTTATACGGCCCTTAAGTTATATAACTGCAACTATCTAAAACTGTCTGCAACTGTTTGTAACTGTCTACAACTGTTCACAACTATCTATAACCGTCTGCTATAATCTACCGTTTTCCACTAGCGCTATAATATTACCCCCCCCCCCCTAAAAAAGCCTGCCCTTAGGCTTTATATATCTATATTACGTCTATAGGGTATTCTTATCTTTATACTTAATAGGCAGCTTATTGTCTTCGCTATACTAGCACTCCATCTACTTATTAATGTACTTTAGGGGTCCTGGCTTATTAGGGTATTAGTTATAGAATTCTTTAAGCTTATAGGGACTACCTATAAAGTTCTATATAGGGTACTAAGTGGGGTCTAGGTTATATCCTTTCCAACTAATATAATACTTTAGTGTTCCCCTTATAAGTTTATAGGCTAGTATTTCTTTAATTTCCTATTTATTATCGCTATTAACTTAAATTAGTAGAGGTGGTTTATTCTTTTATCTAGGCAATAAGTTATTTATAGCTTTTTATAGCTTATCTGGCAAGAAGTTAGGGTAGACCTTAATTAAATCCGGGAGCTTTACTTTATATAAGTTGCCTCTATTTTTAAGGACCTTATATAGTCCCACTATTTAATAGTCCAGCTTATAGCTAGGCCGTTTTATATTCTAGTTCTTTATTATAACCTAGACCTTATTACCTACGGCAAAGTCGGGCTTACGCCTATACTTATTTACCTACTATTCTATTAACTTCTAGGCCTTTTCTAGGTTTATATAGGCTACTTTCTAGGCCTCTTCTAAGTATTTAGCGTAATACCGTACGTCCTTATAAGATAGTTTTTCGCGTATAGTCTGTGACCCTTCTAGTCTTTCTTAGTTAAAGCTTATATAGGGTAAATACCCTATTTCCAGCTGGATAGGTGCAAATCCTATAGAGTTGTAGGGTAGGATAGCCTAGGCGTAGTCTATTAGAGGTAGTAGTTCGGCCTAATTGTCCTAAAAGTAGTTAATAAAGGGTTGGAGTCTCTAGTCTAAATACTGGTTTATAATCTCCATCTAGCTATTTATCTAAAGGTAGTATACTGTAAAAAGCTTTAGCTTAATGCCTAGGATCTAGGTAAACTTATTTTAGAAAGCTAATATAAACTATAGCCTATAATTAGATATAATAGTATCTAGTAACGTGTTCCACTACTAAGCGCATTACACCACCAGGCGTATCACTTTGGGGAATACCAAAAAGCCTAAATTTCAATCTTGAATATCTTGACCACTACTTAATAATATTTTCTAAAAATTTAAATATAAGCTCTAATATGCCTATTTTAGTGCCTAGTATAATATAAAAGCATATAGTCTGGTGGTTGTTGAGATATTTCGAAATATCTCTATTTTTAGCCCCTAAACTCTATATTATAATAGTTATTAAGTTATACACTCTAATATTATAATATACACTAAAATATGTATATAAAAGCTTATATTTAAATTTTTAAAAAATATTATTAAGTTGTGGTTAAGATATTTAAGATAGAAATTTAGGCTTTTTGGTGTTCTTTAAAGTGATGCGCTTGGTGGTGTGATACGCTCGGTAGTGGAACACGTTAGTCCGTAAATTTAGTAGACATAGTAGATATATAGTTAGGCCGCCTCTTTAGTATTGATATTTTTATAATAAGGGATTAAAAAAAGGCGCTTGCCAAAGCGGTTAACTATAACTATAGCTATATTATATCTATTATGGTCTATAGGTAGCTTATAGAAGTCTATAGAGATATACTACTAGGGGCGTTCTGGTATTAGGAGTGGTTTTAATAGTCCTAGGGTCTTATCTTATAGAATTATAAACCTATAGTAGTCGTTATAGTTTTGCATATAGCGATTAATATCTATAACTATTCTAGGCTAGTAGTAATGGCTGCCAATAATCTTATAGGTCTTATTTTTTCTAGGGTGGGCTATAGAGATCTAAGTATACGCTTTAGTAATAAGCCAAGCCCATAAGTTCTGTCCCTTAGCTACTACTAGCCGCTCCTTATACTTTAGTAGTCCGTTTTTAAGGGACTATAGGCTAGTAACGCCCTTTGCCTTTTTACGGTACTCCTATAACAAAGGGGCTGTATAATTTGCTTATAGTAGCTTATTAATAAGGTTAAGTTCTATAGTGTTAATAGGGCATATCTTAACCTTTATAGGGTCTGTATTTAGTCTTACCTATATTCTAGGGTTAAGGTACTCTGGTTATAGCAGCGTGTCACAGGACTCACTCGTTCTTACGTCTCTGCGCGTCTTTGACGTTCTTGACCCGTGCTCACGTTCGTCCCAAGACACCTACGCACGTTCCCCTACAGTCCCTATTTATACCCATACCTGGCACACGAAGACTCTTCTTCTTCATCCAATGTCTTTGTATCAACCACGCATAGTTACGTGTACGTAGCCTTCTCAATTACTACCTCGTTTAGTGCATTGTATCCCGGCTCGTGCCTACTCCGTAACACAGCGTTTAGGTCTACAATATAATCTTTACAGCTATTTAGTTATCTAGATCTTGCTTATACCTTATAAAAGCATCTATATAGTTAGCTGTGCCTAGCTTATATATAATTAGAAAGTTAAACTAGGATAAGATATCCGCCTAGCGTGCCTACTTGGCTGTAAGGGCTTTAGTTATTATAAAGTATTCCAAGGCCTTATAATTTAAGATTACCTAAATAGGTTTAGGGGTCCCTTCTAGCTATATACGCTAGTGCTAAAGACTAGAAATAATGGCTAGTATCTCTTTATTATAGATATAGTAATTTAGCTCCGTATCTATTATGGTCTTTAAATAGTATATAATAGGGTGCTATTCTCTATCTGGCTGTTTCTAGAAATAGATGGCAGCTATTACACTATTTGAAGCATCCGTTTTTAATATTAAGGGCTATTTTAGGTGGAAATGGGCTAGTAGTAAAGCAGAGACTAGCCGCTTTTTAAGTTTATTAAAGGCCTTTTTATATACATTATTAAAATAAAAAGGTTAGTTCTTTTTAGTAAGGCGGTTAAAGGGCTAAGTAATCCTGCTATAGTCTTTAATAAGGTGTTAGTAGAAGTTATAGAAACCTAGAAATAACTATACCCTCTTTATAGTCCTTAGGGGTTCCTATTAATTAATTATAGCCATTTCTTCTAGGTCTACCTTAATTCCGTCTATACTGATAATAAACCCTAGGTACTTAGTGCGCTTAATACTAAATTCTAACTTCCTAATATTGGCCTGGAGACTAGCTTCGTAGAGCTATTATAAGACTTTATAGATATGTTCCTTATGTTTTAGTTTATTCTTAAAGTAAATTATAATATTATCTAGGTAGGCTATGCAGAAGTTATTAAGGTAGTTAAAGAGTACGTTATTTATATACCGTTGGTATATAGCTGGTCCGTTAGTTAGTCTAGGGGGTAGTACTTTATATTTATATAATCCGTAGCAGGTCTAAAATGTAGTAAGATCTTTAGATCTAGAGTTTATCCTAATTTGGTAAAAGGCCTAGCGGATATTAAGCTTTATAAAAATCTTAGCCTTACTTATATGGGCTAGTGTTTCTTTAAGTAAGGGTAGTAGATATTAGTCTTTGCGGGTTATATAGTTTAGTTTATAGTAGTTAATACAGAAACAGAGTCCGCTATTTGGCTTTTTTATAAAGAGAATGAGTAAGGTAAAGGGGACTTAGCTAGGCTTAATAAAGCCCTTATTAAGGTTATTAATAAGGTACTGCCTAGTGGCCCATAGCTTATTAGTAGATTACTAGCAGTAGGGGCTATAGCTAAATGTATTTTCTTTATTAGGCTTAATTTTAATCTTATAGTTATATAGTTAGTAAGGCGGGAGCATATTAGATACTGCTTTAGAGAATACGTCCTTAAATTCCTAGTATTGGCGAAGTAGTTTCTGTTCTACTAGCTTTTTATCTATAAGCTTACTTTTCCTACTAAGCTAGTTACGGGTTAAGGCTTCCTTATCTTTAATTATCCGGTCAATTTTATATAAGCTAGTTATAAAGGTAATAGTATTAGGCCGTTTTAAGTTCTAATAGAACCTTATAGCACCAATACAGCAGATATTAATTAGTGGGAGGTTTATAGGTTTCTTTATAGACATTCTATAGACTATATTTTGTAGTTAAGGATTTATAACCCTCCTTAGCTCCTATTCTATCTTTTATAAGTTATCTTTCTAGTTTATATATTTAGTATAGCGTCTAATATTCCTTGCTGTTCTTTATAGCTATATAGAGCCTAAGCTAGCTGGCTTATTACTAACTTCCTAGGTTTTTAGTACTGGTAGTATAATATTAGTAGTTTAGGGGCGGTATAGTATACGGACCCGTTACAGATTAAGCTATATATCTTTCTTAAAGGCCTGGTCCCTACGTATAGTATTAGCCTAGTAAATAGTGTCTATTTATAGCCGCATAAGGTTTTCTATTATAATGCTAATTTCCTTTATAAAAGAAGGTGTTAGGGGTAGGGTTTTAGGCCAGATAAGCCGTTTACTCTATATATTAAGCTATAAGCCTAAATAGGCTAGCCATTTTTTTTAAGATTATATTATAGCTTTCTAGGTCCGTAATAAGAAAGGGGATATTATACTGCCTTTGTCTGTCTATATAGAGGTAAATCTGCAAGATAGTTGTAATAGGTGGTCCTACCTATTTATTATACCCGCAAATAGGAATTAGTTTAGGCAGTTCTTTAAGAGGTGTATTTGAAAAGTTAGCTAGCTTTATAGCATACTATATATTTATTAAGGCAAAGGTATTTACTTTAAAGTTAGCTAAAGTAGAGATTAAAACTTAATATTTATTGCGGAATAAAGTATAAGGGATAGTGCAGCTTCTTCTACTAACTAGCTGACCTAGATTAATATATAATATATTAATCCCTTTTAACCCTAGAGAGGAGTCTTCCTCTAGGGTTCCTCTTTTTCTAACTCCGCGCTATTCTCCTGTATTAGTAGAACTTTATCTATTTTTACCTTTATTAGGTAGTTCTTGGCAAAGTAGTCCTTTTAGCTATATAAGAAGTAAGCTCCTTAATTGCTAAGGGCCTATTTATAGGGGTTACTGTATATAGGCTAAGTATATACTAGACCCGTAGTAGGGCTAGCTATATAGCTAGTTGCTAAACTAATAACAGGCTGTATGGCTAGTGCTATAGGAGTTGCTAATTGTGCTAGGGCACTATAGGCTGTTTTTATAGCGCTTATAGTCTAGTTTAAAGAGTTTCTAGCTTTGTACTGCTTAGCTTATACCTTAATTTAATAGAGGCCTTAATTAATAGCTAGACAGTGGTCTATAAGTATCTTTAGCGTCTATATAGTAGTAAAAACTAGCAGTATAGTATGCTGTAGGTCTAGGGTAAACTTATTAAAGAGGTCTGGCATTAGGTCTTTATAGGGAATTTAGGCTTAGCTAGCTAGGTATAAAAAGTAGGTCTAAAAGGCTAAAAAGGTCTCTATTGTTTTTATATTAAGGGCTTTATAATTAAGGCGGGCGTTCTGTATCTTAAAGGGGTCTTTATAAATAGAAGACAGGTAGTTAATTATCTCTTCTCTAAAGAGGAAGGGGTCTGCTAAGTCCTGGGCGTATTATAGACGTAAATATATCTATGCGTCCCTACTAATACGGCTAAAGATATAGGCTATCTTAACTTAAGTAGTAGGGAAGTGGTCTGTATTAACTTTAAGCTTATTTTATAGTTAAAGCTTCTAATTATTAAATATAGGGTTGGTTTTGTCTATAAGCAATAAGGGTCCGCAATCTTTATGGACTATAATAATGCTAATACTATACGTTATACTAGGGCCTTAAGGACTGTAGCAAGTCTCTAGGTGTTTAATAACTCCTTATTAAGTATAGGGGTATCTCTAGTTTTAAGCAGCTCTTAAAGCCGTTTAATTTTAGTATTAGCTACTATAAGCTCTTCCTAGGGGGTTAAGACAGCGACTGGTTTACTATTAGAGGTATTTATAGGTTCTACAGTAGCTTTGCCAGCTACTATATTTCTTAGCATAGTGGTAAAGGTATTAAGTAATTTCTAGTGTTTATTTTTTTTAGGGTGTTCTGGTCTATACATATTCTATTTTTAAATTTTGCGTTCTATTTATATTCCTTTAGTTCTTAGGGTTCTATTCTGTCCTTATAGTCCTAGTAATATCCTTAAGGTTCTATTCTATGTTCTTGTCCTATTTATGGCCTTATAAATATATTTAAGTTTCTTCTTAGGAAGAAAGAGTAGTATAAGCTTTAGATAATGTTAGCGACTTAGTTAATTAAGGCGTAAGTATGGCAAGAGGGTCGCGCAAGCCTATATAATTAGATTGTCTATAAATAAGGATATAAAGCTAGAGAAAGGAAAGGAGAAGAATAGTAGTACTGTTTAAGGTTTTATGCGGCCCTTAAGTTATATAACTACAACTATTTAAAACTGTCTGCAACTGTCTATAACTATTTATAACTATTTACAACTATCCGCCACAATTTACTATTTTTCACTAGCGCTATAATAGGGCGGTATAGTAATTAGGATTAGTTTATATAGTTTAGTATAATTTCTAAGTCTCTAGTAGACATTAGCGGAAATCTTATATTAGTAGAATTTAGTAAAATTCTTAAGTTAGTGAAATTGGGTGGATTTCTTAGGTATAGTGTAGATGTTAGTGGAAATTTTAGATTAGTAAATCCTGGTAGATTTTTTAAGATCTAGTTTTAGGTCTAAGTAATAAGTTATAAGGTACTTCTACTTATAATAGAAGGCGGTAAATAGAAGCTTAAGGTTATTTTAATTAAAGTTACCTTATATAGTTTTATCTAGGGTTATTTAAGAATTATTAAGTAATCTAAGGTAGTAATAAAAAGCCTAATTAGTTCTTTGTAGTTTAGGTATTAAAGTCTTAAAAATACTATATAGGTAGTACGGCCTAAGATAGTACGTTTGCTATTAAACCTAAATACATTAATATGCCAGTTAAGGGGGATTAGGGTAAAACCATTATCTTATATAAATATCTTGTTAATAAATCCTATGCTACTAGCTCCTATAACGCGTTTCACCATTAAGTGAGCAGCACCACCAAGTAAGCAGCCTTAAACCCCACCAAAAATTGGAAAAATTACACTTTAATATCTTAACAACTACTTAATAATAAATTCTAATAATATAGATTTAGACTTTTATATATGCTCTGCAGCTTCTGTTAAAGTTATATTGTAAATAGATTAGTATTTCTTAAGATATAGTGATTTAGCCTTATTTAGGGGCCAAACGAGGTTAAATCACTATATCTTAAGAAATACTAATCTATTTACGATGCAACTTTAATAAAAGCTGCAGAGTATATATAAAAGTCTAAATCTATATTATTAGAATTTATTATTAAATGGTTATTGAGATATTAAAGTGTGATTTTTCTAATTTTTGGTAAGTTTTAAGGTTGCTCACTTAGTGGTACTGCTCGCTTGGTAGTGAAACACGTTATTAATTAGGACTTAAGTATTAATCTATTAATTATTTTACTAAAGATGGTAGTTAATGGTTATGCCATAATCCTTAGAGTTAGAGTTTGTAACATCTAAAGTATTTAATAAGATCCTAAGGTAGAGCTATTCTAAAAAGTAACTTAGCTCTCTAACCTTCCTTTTAGAGGCAATTGGGGCGGATTTCTTATAGTATATCGGTTATAGCTTTATCCTTATAAGTGGTGCTTACTAAAAGACAAGTTAGAACTAGATAACGATTAGGGTTAGTAGATAGGGCTTACTTAAGGCGACCGGTTGCTTATATTAGTTATTTGTTTATATATTTAGAATAGCGGTACACCGCCTATACCAGTTATTTATATATATATTTAGGGCAGCAGGATAGAGTAGTAGCTTAAAATATAAGTGTTACTTCCGCACTTAAAATAAAGGCCATATTTAATGCCTTATTTACGTTTAATAGATCCTTTTAGGGCGTAAGAGAGGGTTCTAGCGTTAATATCTATAGCGTTTAGGTCTTTACGGGTCCTAGAGAGCTAAGGGGCAAAGTATTAAGGTATAGTATATTATTATATAAGCTATTAATAACGTTAATATAGGCAGTAATTAGTGTGCCCAAAAATAACACATTTTAAAACGATTATGATATTGTAAAATACGATAAAATATTTAATAAAATCTAATATTGATTTTTTTTCTATGCGGTAGAGCCTAGAAACCTAGAAGCTACTATTAGTATTTTATTAAGATCGTGCTAATAAACTACTAAAGTAAATTTAGAGACATATATATGGCTACGTAGCGCCAGTGCTGTAACGTAGTAGTAATATAAAGAATTTTTTGCTAGAAGGATAAGCCCTAGTAGAGGCCTATAAACACGACTACTATATCTTTATATATACGTCTAGTATACTATAGAGTACTCTATAAGGCGCTATAAAAACTAGATTAGGTACTACTACCTCTATTTTAACGTTTATAGATTGCCTCTATAGGTACGCTAGCGCCTACGCCTATACCTACGCCTATACCTATACGTAGGTAGTATAGCTAGTATTTTACTTAAATACTAAGAGCTCCCGCTAAGTAGAGTTATTAATGCAATTTATAGAGCTAGCCAGGCAACTGCAATAACGCTTTATAATTATAGGCTCTTAGTATAGGCGCGTAGTATTATTTTTGCAATTTAGGTATAAATAAGCCAAAATATACGTAATATTCTAACTTAAAGTGAAAGGATCTAAGCTAGAGGTATACGTATAGTAATTAGGGGGTATATACGCATTAATTAGGGTGTGTGTGGTTAGTAGTGCCTATAATATATATTAAGTAAGAAAAACTAATATTTATTATATATTTGGATAAATTCAGTATTTAATATCAATTTATTTCAAATTCGCTTATTATAATTTTTGGCTATACTAGCAGTAATAGTATCTAGCTGTTACGGAACTTACCCATTCTTATATTCCTGCGCGTTTTAACGTTCTTAACCCATGCTTACATTTATCCTAAAACACCTACGCACGTTCCCCTACAACCTCTATTTATACTTATACCTAGTATATAAAGTCTCTTCTTCTTTATTTAATGTCTTTATATTAACTACGTATAGTTACACGTATATAGCCTTCTTCAATTACTACTCCGTTTAGTATATTATATTCCAACTTATATCTATTTCCGTAACACTAGCAGCCTAACTCCTATAAGGGATGCTTTTAATTTAGGGTTTAAGGATTCTACTAGGCGATTAATTAAAGAGGATTTATTTTATTTAGTCTCTTTAGTATAGTGGTAAAACTTAGTAAAGTATAACGGGAAGTTCTTAGGGCCTTATATTATTCTATTTAGTTTTCTTTATATAATAGCGATTTGGTTAGGGTCGCTATAAAAGGCCTTTAGTATAGTAACTAGCTCTTTTATAGTGTTTGGTTAAAATAGGTATATAGTTTCTACGGCGTCTTCTATTAAACGGCTTATGGTATAATATAGCTAGCTATTAGAAGTAGGGCAGCAATTAATATTACTATTTAGCTTATTTTTAAGTTAGTTAAAAAAAGGAGCGTAGTTTACTCCTTTTACCTAAATAGGCGCAAGGATTAGAAAGATATTTAGTTAGCTTCTTTATAGGGGCACTAATTGGCGAATTTAGGGTTAAGGAGCTGGTTTTAAACGCGTTCTTTCTACTTAGTATTTATAGGTTAATACTAGTAGGGGTAAGTAGGGTAATAGTGTAGCAGATAGTGGGTTTTAGCGAATCTCTTTAATTTCCTTTTTTTTAGAGATTTAATTAACTTATAATATTAGGATTTTTAACGGGTAAGGGTTTTTATAAAAGCCTACTATAGGCTCTTTATTTATTCGGCGAATATAGTATATAGGTGTTTTATAGATATAGGGGCTTTTAAATTGTTTTATATATTAGACAGGGTAGTATAGACTAGAAGGGAACTCAATCTACCACCTCGCTACGCGAGGTGGCGTCTCGCTGCTTTGACTCAGGTGGCCTTTTACTATTTGCGACGTTAGGCTACCTTATCAATTTTTACTATAGTCTTACCTTTTATATACTTTTTTTTCTACCTTAATAGATATTAATTAAAAGTTCAAAAATGTAAAGATTTAATAATAATTAATAATAAATAAATATAGTATATAGAAATGCTATCTTTATAAACTAAAACGTTATTTATTTATTATTTAATTAATAATTTAACTTTTTAATAGAAGTTAATTAACTTAAATAAGATTATTTAAGATTAGAGCTATTTATATATAAAATTTTAAGTTCTATACTAAGGAGTTAAAAGGTTATAAAGATTTAAAAAAAAAGTATATATAAGGTAAAATGTAGTAATCTATAGTAATATTAGTTCAGCTTACTATCTTTAACTAAACTAATAGCGATTTTCTATTCCTAAAAAAGAAAATCCTAATTAGTTTATTTAATAATTAAAGACAGTAGAACTCTATACTATTACTAAAATTTAATAGACTATTAGAAATATTCTAAAAGCTTACTTATTATTCTATACTATTATATAGCTCTACCTAATAAAGTAGTGCTTTTAAGTATATAATATTTACTATTATAATAATCTTATTCATAGCTTAAAGCCCTTTTATTACTACTATATGGTCAATACTATAGAGGGTAAATATCTAAGGGCTCCAAGAAGGCCTAACAAAGGCAGAAAATGCAATAGCAATACTCTTAAGAACAGGAATAATAGGATTAAAAGATTGGCTCTACTAGGTGGGTATCCTAGTAGGTAGCCTAAGATGCAAATATAGCTGGCTAAGACAGACACCAAAACACGTAATACTGCTATGCCCCTTACGCACCAACTAAGAAGCAATGCTCTTAGTAGCTAGCATAGAGAACTATAATACACTACTCTTAATATAAAAAGGTCTTAAGGCGGTTACCTAGTGGCTTATTAGCTAAAATGTACTAAACCAGTTCCGGGTTATAAAGGAAATAGTAATAGAAGGCAAAGAGGCGAGTAACAGGCGCCCCCTAATAACTCTATAGTAGTAGAGTAAAGTTTATAATACTAGCGCGTCTATAGGCTTGTTACGGCAGCAGTGGTTCCTAAGGAGGTTAAAAGCAAGGTAGTAGAGCACTATAGGTGACTCTCAGGCGCCCTATAGGCGCAATATAGGCAAGTCCTAAAAGGCGAGGAGATGGATTATAGGGCTTTTTTATATAGAGTTTTCTCCCTATATATATATAAGGAGTAGTCCGCGTAGGCCCAATAGGGATCTAAATTGGACGTTAAGCAATAAATTATTATTATTATTATTATTGTAACTAACTACCTGGACTGTGCTAAGACACAAGACTGCAGCCTAGAAGGCTCCAAGACAACGTCAGCACTACCCTTATATGTCTCGTATATATCTCTATTGCCTATACTAGTCGCCACCTATTTTATGTATATATTACACCTAATTTTTATAGATTTATAATTAAGTCGCTTACTTAATTCTTCTATACTGCAAAGCTTACAGTTATAAGCCTGGATCGCACTGTTTGCTAAGCAATTAATCCATTACCTTATTTAAGAAGTCACTACTTCTACTACCTTTGCAAGTGTTTTAAGCTTCTTCCAGGTACTGCTCTTATACTCGTAATTACTTTTAAATTAAATACTAGACAACTAGTCTACAGTTATTACACTGCAGACATCTTCTACTATAACTAGTCGCGGCTATTACACTGCAGACGACCTTAAGTGTACAGCCCAACCATATAACCCAACCAACGAACGAACTGATAAATCAAATTGTCAAAATAAGGTTTCGCTAAGACGCTAACTGGACCCTTCTTAACCCTTTTAAATTAAAAGCGAAAAGACGACCTTAAACACAACCAGTTACAATAGACGACTCCCGCAGTACTATAAGCTTATAGATAGGCTAGACACACGGTAGGGACCTAAAAGAACTAGATATAAGGTAAAAAGCCAGAAATAAGGTAGGTCCTGGGGCTAGACACAAGGCTAATGCTAGATGGATAATTACTAAAATAGTATGGAATAATCTAAGCAGTACTACAACTTAGCTAGATACTAAATGGACAGTTACTAAATAATACTTAATTGGGAAACTATGTTATAAGAGACTTAATATCGGCCTATTGCCGAATTAAATTAAATTAAACCAAACCAGAGCCTTAATATTGGCCCATCGCCAAATTAAATCAAATTAAAAAGAATTACTTTGGACTACTTAAAGAACCTATATATTTTAACTTCTGAGCAAGCTTCTACTATTAGTTCGCTTAAGTGCACGTAATTAGAGTTAAATCTAACTTTTAAACAACTGTCTACCCTACTTAAAGACTATTATCATTCTTATTAAAATATATAAATATCTATTACACAGACGTTAGATACGCGTAAAAGAAGAAATAGCAAGTATTACTAACGCAATGGCTCCATTAGCTGCCCCGTTTAAGCCGTCCTATATAGCATTAAGGAACCTATAACAAAAGGGTTATAAACACACAACTACCTTAGTTAACCTTACCCTACCCATCTAACCTTAAGACCTCTCTACAGATTCGAATCCTTACATTAATGGCGCCATAGGGATGCTAAGCGACTCGACAGCCTTCCTATACGACAACGACGCTCCTTGGGCCGTAAGAGTAGCGGAAGTTAAAAGGGGTGTAGATTAAGTTGATGCCAAAGTAGACGAGGTCAAGACACAAGTTAATGAGGTTAAGATACAAGTTAATAAGGTTAAGACACAAGTTGATAAGGTTAAGACACAAATTAATAAGGTTAAGACATAAGTTGATAAGGTTAAGACACAAGTTAACGAGGTTAAGATATAAATTGATAAGGTCAAGATATAAGTTGCGGAGGTTAAAACGCAAATAAAATTAATAGATGTATGTCTTACGATACAGGTTAACGACGTTAAGACGCAGATAGACGAACTTAAGGCCGCCGTTAATAACAATATGGCACTTTAATAAAACTCTCTATGGAAATGGCTTGACAACCCAATTTCACCTATTTTAGCACCTGCTGAGGTTAAGGGCTCTTGGAAGTATACCATAGGCGAAGGTTTTCTTAGCAGAGTTAAAGACTTCTGGAAGCTTATTTTAAACCCTACTACCCTAATAAAGCTTATAAAACATTATTTAGTATAAGACTAAGACGAATGGAAACAAGCTAGCTTAAAGGATACTAAAGTTACCTGTTATATAGAACTAGAGGATGCGGTTACCGCGCATCCCTATAGGTGTCTTAAGGCCCTAGCTATAACATAGGGCCTATAGTATAGCGCCCTTAAACCACTAAGAGTACCTCTATAATGTTAAGGCCTATAAAAACGCTAAGGCCTAGGAAAGTGTAAGGCAGAGACAGATAATAGGTTAAGATAAGTTAGGGCATAAGAAGACCAGGACAACAATTCTGTAATAGGGTCGTTAGAATCAACCTCGTTATAGGATGTTGACAGCCAAGGGTCTCCACAAGATGTTAATAATTAAGGGTCTCTACAAGACGTTGACGACTAAGGGTCTTAGCTAAGCAGAGTGATATTGGTATAGCTATAAGTACCTACTTATACAGAGGGACGATATAGAGATCTTTTAGAATGGATACTGGCAGCTACTGACAGAGAAAGAAATGGTTAAAGAGTTACTCCTAGTAATCCTCCTAAAGATCATTATGGTAGATATATACTTAAATAGAGAATTAATTTACCTACAACTACTAAACAACGGAGGAATTGGATGCATTATCCCAACGGTTAATCAGTCTATACCTCTAAACTTTATAAACAATATTAGGACCGTAGCTTAAGGAGAGAACTTAGTTAATTACCCTCTAGTGAGAATCCTTATAGATTATACACTACTAAGGAGCTTCGGCTTTGTTAACTACTCTCTTAACTACTTAGCGGAGGAAAGACGATGGAAGATTAATATAATTGTTAACTTAACACCACGCTAAGACTAGTAATACAGCTTTAACTACACCGTTAAATCTAGGGGGGTGTATAACTAACTACCTGGACTGTGCTAAGACATAAGACTGCAGCCTAGAAGGCTCCAAGATAACGTTAGCACTACCCTTATATGTCTTGTATATGTCTCTGTTACCTATACCAGTCGCCACCTATTTTATATATATATTACACCTAATTTCTATAGATTTACAATTAAGTCGCTTATTTAATTCTCCCACACTGCAAAGCTTATAATTATTACTATAGCTATTAGTTTTATTATTATAGTGTAAGGGATCTTTTGGCGGCTGCCAAGGCTAGCCTTTAGCTAGCCCTTGGCACCTCCTTATAAGCTCCCTTGGGCTTACAGCCCTTCCCTCCTTATTAGTTTATCTCCGTATAAGGTATTGCTATACCTACTCTTATTACCATATCGTCCTCTTCTATTGACTCTCCTTGTGACTTATGCTCGGCTTGCCTGCTCCCTACTGTATACCTAGGCAATAGCCTTATATATAGCTATTAGTTTTATTAGTTTAAACCTACTTTTTAGAGGTAGTGATGTATAGTTAGGACGCCCCTTAGCTATAATTTTACTTTTGTTTTATTTACTACCTCTTATTATTACTATAAGTATTATTTTTATTGGAGCTATAGGTTCTTTTATAAAGATTATTAAAGGTATTATAAATATTAAGCATTTTATTTCTATATATAATTTAATAAAGATAGTAAAAGTATTATAATAAGTAGCTTATATGGTATATTTTTTATCTACTTTAGTAAGATAATATATAGTTAAGGTAAAAAAGTAACCTAGTACTTTAGTATTAGTTTTAGCTTCTATTTTAGCTATTATTGTTATTACTATACTATTTATTATTCCTATTATTATTAACTAAGATTAGATTCATTTATTACTTTATATATTACTACTTTATTACCTATTACTTTATTATCTACTACTTTATATATTACTACTTTATTACCTATTACTTTATTATCTACTACTTTATCACTTACTCTTTTTTTACTACTTATACTTACCTTATATATGCAACTTTAATAAAAGCTATAGAGTATATATAAAAGTCTAAATCCAAATTATTAGAATTTATTATTAAGTGGTTGTTGAGATATTAAAGTGCGATTTTTCTAATTTTTGGTAAGTTTTAAGGTTGCTTGCTCGCTAGTGTTGCTCGCTCGCTAGTAAAACACGTTATATATATTAAATATATAGACTTAGAAAAGGAACCGAATCGGGCAATAGATAGAATTAATAATAATTATATATATATTAAATATAACGTTAGTAATGGGGTTATGAAGGTGACCCTAGTTATAAAGGTTTTGAATATCAGACTTGCGGGTAATAGGCTTAACAGCCCAGTTAAACAGCCAGCCTATTAGCTGACAGTATTAAGATATTATTAGAACAGGGTCTGACAGCCTAAACCATAAAAGGAAATTTTAATTTATTATTGTCTTAAAACCCTCTACCAGTTACTATACGATAAAGAAACTATAAAGGTATACCCAGAATTCCTTAATTAGCCCAGTCCTTTAAACATTCTATTGCCTTAAGTATTTATATACTTATTTTCGTACGATCCTATAAAACTCTATGTTAAGAGCCTAAAAATACTCTCTCTAGTTTATCGCTTATTCTAGGTATAGAGAGAACTATAATTGCAAGCTGTGAGAGTTGTTTATATCTCTCTCGCTACTAACTCCACTATTAAATAGCCGTTATTTTACTATCTAGCGTAATTAGGTTCTCACTAATATAATTATTAAACTTATCCTGGCTTTGTAGACGAGTATGCTTTAAAATATATAGCTAACAAGCTTTATAGAAGGTAGAGAGATTTTGCTCTAGTTGGAGAGCAGACTTACTAGTACTTTTAGACTCTTATAGTATAGTTAAAAGTGGTGCCTTATTACGGAATCCCTCCTAGAGCTTTTATACGGTGTAGAGCTATTTCTCTCCTTTAATTATAATATGGTTATTCTTATCTTTAAGGAAAGCCGTATAATATTATAGGTTGAGAATTTATGCTGCTGGATAGTACGGAGAATCGTTTAGCTTCTTAACGTACTTTATAAGCCTTTCCTTAGCACTTTAGAGTTAAAGTGCTATAAACTTATCCTTAGCCTTAGTAGCTATTACCTAGTAGGAAAAAATTAGCTAAAGAAATATTAAGAGTATTATACAATATACTAATGCGTCTTATATTAGATCTTTAAGAATATTAATTAATTCTAGAACCCTTTTAAGCATTATACAATCTCCCTAAAGAAATATAGTTACTTTATAGAAAGATTAAAGGAAGTTATAAATTGTATAAAGATGTACCTATTTACTTATTATAAGAATATTCTCTTTTAAGATACTATCCTGGTAATATTTTACATAGAGTTAAAGCCTAGCCTTTACTCTATCCTTTAGAGCTATACTTAACATATTATACCAACTATTCCATCTTGTATAATTATTAAGAGAAATAATCTTAAGTGCACGTTCTTTAAACTATGTTGTATAATTAGCTAATTTGCGGATATGTATAATAAGGTTATAGAGCTTTCCCATAGGGCCTATAATATCTTAAATATTCTTGCCTCTTTTGGCTGATAATGGCTTTAGTTCTTTACCCTTTTTTTCCCTCTTATCTTTTGCCATTACTAGCTGCGGTATTAGTTATATGGGCTCTTCCTTGTCCTCTTCTTCTTTCTAATCCTAATCCTCTTTATTATATAACTCTATAAGCTTCTTATCCTTCTTTAATTTAAATAGGAAGGCCTAGATAATAAGATTAATAATATGCTCCTAGCAGCGAATTCTTTAATATATTATATTCTAGGTAATTTTGTATTTAAGCCTAAGCCATTAGCCTATTATACAACAAAGAACATTATTTAATCCAGCATTATCGTTAATAAGAGCTCCAATCTTTGCTGTAATTCTATACTTAATAAGGATAGAATAAAGTGCCTCCCATTAATCTAAACCACTCTAACTATATACCGTACGAAGGGAAATTAAGATATTTTGGTATTTATCTTAGATATTAAGAAAGCTGGCATAGATTCTAAGGAGAAGAGAATAATTAAGATAGGTCCAGATATTAACGGCAAGGTGGATATTTATCTTTGTAGATTAAAGTGCTCTTTATACAATATCTTAACTCTTAATAAAGTGCTTAGAGATCCAGTCTAATATTATTAAATAATATTTAGGGACGAATAAAGGTGCTTTTTAACTTAATGCTTTAATAAAAGCATAAAACTTCTTCTATTCTATACATAAGAATAGAAGCCGTTATACAATAATAAGATCTAAAAGTGCTTATTTTACAATATTCTTCTATACTATACGCTTTAAAACCTCGCCCTTAAGACCTTGTATTTCTCCCTTTACTAGAAGTCTTTAGTATAGTTATTAAATAAAACTTTCTGCCTTATCTTTTGTTGTTATACGTGGACTATTCTCTTCTTAACTCTATTAAACTTTATATTTCTTAAAATAAAGTTATAGTCCTTGCGTTAAGGCGTAATATCCTTTTAGATTTTTAAGAGGGCAATATTTACAGAAGTAATTCTTTTTTGTTCGCTTCTTTTCTTCTACTATTACTATACGAGTATATTTATAGATTAAGGAGTAAGATCTAAAGAACGCGGTCGTTTAACGTGTTAAGGCTAAGCCTATATTAGTATTGGCTTTAATAGGGTTTAAAAGAGTAAAAGGTATATTACTTTTAAAGGAGTTATTACTATAAAGATTATCAGATAGAATTTTACTAGGGCAGGCCATATTAATAAGATTGTATAATAGGGAGTATTATTTATTAGAAAATTTTAGATTGCTAAGCCCTATTATAACAGCTGTCTAATAGACAGCCCTATTAGCTGACACTCTATTTATTTAATAAGTTTAATAGGGTATTCTATTAGCCGCAAGTCTATTAAATATTAAAGTATTAGAGTACGGACGAAGCAAAGCGTATTGATAAATTTGTTTGTAAAACCTGCAAAGCTTTATTACTAGAGTCACCTTTATAACCCTATCATCAACGTTAGCATATATAATAGCTATTTTTATAAAGTAAAACTTTTTTATTTATTATATAACTATTTTTTTTAAAATAAAAGTTAATTAACTTAAATAATATTAATGGAAATTATTTAGTATACTATTTATTAAGATTAGAACTAACGTATTTAATTACTAAGACCGCTAGATTACTAAGGCCGTCACTCTAAAATATACCAAAAATCGTAAATTTTAATCTTAAATATTTTAATAACTACTTAATAATATTTTATAAAAATTTAAATATAAGCTTTTATATATATATTTTAGTATTTATTAATGTCGGTATACTCGCTTTATCAATGTGCACAAATATCACTGTATTGCGATACGTATGCGGTGTTAAAGTTGGTAGTTATTAATGTCTAGAAATAGGGGTTTGCTCCAAGGTCAGATTAGCTAGTCTCGCTTCATGGTCTCGTGACCATATTATATAACTAACATTCCGACACTAGAGCAACTCTAAAAAGAAGGCTAATCTACACTCCAAAGCCAAGTCTATTTCTAGACTATTCGTAGTATATACGTAATAGTTAGAGATCCAATTAATACGCAATAGCTTCTATGCTCCTTTTATAGGTCTGTAATTATATAACTAGTGTTACGGCTTGTATAAATGCCTCTAAACCAAAGCTTATAGAATGCTGTATTGCGAAGACGCTAAGCTAAGAAGAAAAAAAAGAATTATTAGGGGTAGCAGGTTAATATATCGCGAGGGCCGCCAAGGCGCTAGTGGTAAGCGAGCTAATAGCGATTTTCCATCCTAGGGATGGAAAATCCTAATTAGCTAGTTAAATTCAGGGTCCGCACTATTATAATTAGTTATATAACGCTAAGCCAAATCTAAGTTTGTTCGTTTAACCTATCCTACAACTTATAGGTCGATTTGGTTTGTATTAATAAGCTATTAAAGAGCCGCGTAAGGTTTTCCCTTCATTATAGCATTAGTAGGGTTGGCCTCTCTATTAATCCATTTCACCTCTATAATCTGTCTCTGTTTATAGGCTTGCCGGAGGCACATTATATTAATTATTAGGCGTTTTTCTTAGGTAGTTCTAAGTCATACTAGACAGTTATATAAGGACTTAGAGTTAGTGCAAAGCATAAGTAAAAGGTTAATTTATAGGATCTTATCTACTATAGACTTAATCGCAACGCCAATATTAAAGCCGTGGGCCGTACCATAGAGTTTAGAAGCTAGTACGCTCCAAGTAACTCTTTTACACTTAACTAAGCTCTAATAGACAATATTAGCCTTCTTTATAGCATTAGCTAGTATGATAACGTAGCCAATCTGCGAAGAAAGGTCCTTATTATTAGTAAACGACGTGTCTGTAAATACCAGTAGCTATAGGGTTTTAATATCTAACTTAACAAACTTAAGGCCTCTATTAGCGTTCTTAATTTGCTAGTTTAGGCGCTTATTTAACTATTTTACGTCTTTCTTGTTGGGGTTAATTACCTAGGCAGCAAAGGATAAATCAAATAAGGCTTCTAGCTGGCAAACTAAAGCGATATATACACCTCTAGCACGTTAAGCAATATACTGGCCCTTTAGGGTTAAGGTTCTTATAGCTCCTTTTAATCCTATACTTATGGCAAGTTTAGTACTAATTATACTAAGGTTTATACATTATTATTTCTAAGTAAGCGTGATACTCCTATTAGTTAGTAGCTAAATAACTCTGCCATTAAACTTAATAGGCGTATTAACGGTAAGTTATTCCCGTTTCTTAGCCATAAATTTAGCCTTATATAGCTTGTTTTATTCTGCGTTTATAAAGGTCTTATCTACTAGGAATAGAGTATTATTAGTTTATAGGCCTATAATACTAAAGGGTTCGTTGCTCTATAGGAGATAGGGGTTGTATATAGACTAGTCCATATGCAACTGTTAGATATAATGCGAGTAATATATCTTAAACCAGTAGTTACTGGCTTCCGGTACTCTATAAAGTGGTTTTATAACCTTTAAAACAGAGGCCTTATTAATCCCAAGTTGCTTAATTAGCTTGTACGGAGGTTATACATAGAACTCTTAATTTAGTGTGGTGGTTAATTGTACATAGGCCTATAAAATGTCTTGGAGGTAAAGTCGTGCCTATAGAAGCTTTATGGCGGCGATATAGAGAATTAGTTATTAGCTAACTTATTAAATGGTTATTAATTAGGTAAGAACCAGTTCCTTTTCTAAGTTATTATAAGCTTATATAACTAGTTAGGATTTCTTAAAGGCTTTATTAGTTCCTTTATTCTTAATCTTATTAACAAATCGCGAATTAAAGAGTTATACGCCTTATAGTATATCCGTAAGTCTTACAATCTTAAAAACTCCCTTCTTAAGTAGACTAGTAAGCTCCCTCTATTAGGAGGCGCTAAATTAAGTACTAAATTAACTATTATCCTATAGGTAGATAGTGATGTTAGTTATAGCTATAAGTAGAGTGTATTTGCGAGGGCGTCCTTTGCCTTATTTTAGGGGTTGTTACTAAGCTTTAGTAGGTCTCTCTAAGACAGTCTTAGGGAGGACTAACCTAAATGGAGGTTTAGGTAGCGATTCTAGTCCGACAATTTACTCCTGCGATTTAGTTGCTTAAAGGTAGGGTTTTACAACCATAGATTAAAAGGCTGTAGGTCCGCTAGACAGCTTAACGGTATATATTTCACCCTTAACGGTAAGTAAGGTAAATGGCCTGTCCCAATGGCCGCTTTAGCCAGTATTTCCTTCTCTCTAGACCAAAACAGGCGAATTTAGTAGGAGATTATGAATTATATTAGTATTAGGTCCGTTTCGCATATTTAGCGCATTAGCGATATGTCGTTTAGCTTATAGCTTCTATATCTCTACTATAGCCTTTTTAATTACAGCAGCGCGTTATATAACCGTAGGGGATGGTATATCGGATTTGACCATTTAGGGGTAGGCTCTAAAGACTAGAAGTATAGGAACTAGTCCTTTTGGGCCAGCTAAATCGTTAATTACTTTAAATGCTATTTAGAGTCCCATCTTCTTATCAATTTTAGGGATTTTAGTTATAATAATCTGGTAGGCTTGCCGTAATAGACTATAGTAGCGCTCTACTATTCTAATAGAGTTATATACTTTAACCAGTACTCCCTTTATACTAATTCCTATAATAGTGGCGTATTACTTAAATTCCTTACTAATAAAGTTCTTTCTAGCGTTATAGGTAATTAGGTCTAGTGGCCCTAGGTAGGTATTAATCTAGTATATCCGTAGAACATCCTATATATATTTAGCGCTAATATCTTATAGCTATCTACCAGCTTAGAATCGCGTTTCTTTATTAATAATATATAGGAGGGGTAATCCGCTAATATACATAATGTTAACAATGATATTATAGTTAAAATTAACGTTGTTTTATAGGGTAAAGCGGAATCTGCCTAGTAATTTGCTAAACTTTTAACAGTAGTAGCAGAACTTGGTTAGTTACTTAATAGCCATTCTATTAGTTTCATAGCCAGTATAGTAAAGTAGCTTTTGCAATTTCTTAACTAAGGGATGTCTAAATTAACGATGTAGGCGCCGTAGCTCTATATCTATTAAGTAGTAGGGGTTCGTGTTAAAGGATTTAGACAAATATAACTGTAGTAATAAGCTCTATAAGAGAAATAAATAGCTAAACCATTACGCTACTGGCACTTTTTTAGTGTGAGTAATAACAACATTTCTAAGGTTGTTGTAGTAGATTTAGAGTCTGTCTATATCCGCTAAATAGAGCAAGAAGGGGGTATCCGTATAGATAATATAAAACTATATCTTGCCTATAGGGGTAATAACATCCGTAGTTTTAATAGAGGTAGTAATTCTAATACCGAACTGCACGTTAACTTGTCCTTTAGTTAAGGTGTTAAGTTTTATAGATTAGCCCGCGTTCTATAGTGCCTAGAATTATCCATAACTGGCTATAGACTTCTTTAACGCACTGGTATTAATTATAATTCCTATAAATACTGTGGAAGTATAGCGTAAAGTGGCAGTTGTTGTGTTATAGTTAAACGGGTTAGTTTCCGTAGTAGGTTCTATAGAGGTTATAGTAAGTAAGTAAACGCAAGCCTTATTAGCTAGTTCTACGCTTATAGAGGTTGCTTTATCTATAGTAAAAGTCCTAAATAATATAAGGTAGCAGCCGTTAGGGTCTTCTAATTCTTCCTTACTATTATTATTATTAGTATTTTTATTAGCGTCTATATCTAGCACAAGAGCTTTAAAAGTCTTATTGCACTTATTATTGTCGTCTCCTTTATAGTAGATAGTGTATTGTCTAAAGCGTTCTTTAAAGTTACTGTTACGGCCCTTATTATTATTAAAACGTCTTTTATACTTATCTCTAGAACGGTTTCGCTTCTCCTCTATATGTTTCCATAAGCGGCAGGTCTCCTTTTGGCAAATATAGTACTTGGCCTTTAGGGATCTGACGGTGTTTTGTCTATAGGAGCGGGTTCGGTTATGGTTGTTATAAATATCACGGCGGTATATACAATCCGTAAAGTAGGCTCCTTAAGACGGTCTTATTAAGGCCTAGGAAGGGTGTTCCTTCTTCTATACAACTATAGAAGATTGCAACTTACTAATTAACTAGGAGAGGTCTTTAGAAGGGTTGGAAATAGCAATACGGCATGCTGGTACTCCTTAGCAAGCGGTAACTAGCTTATTTATAAGGAAGAGGTCTGTATAAAACTTTAGGTATAATCTATAACAATGTTTTAGGAGTTTATTAAGGAGTAGTTAGAAACTCTAATACATTTGCTTATTAGGGTTCTTATTAATAACTCCTTAGAAGTCGGTGGCGTTCCATTTAGTAAGGTTTCTCTAATAGTACTCTAGTCCTTTAAAGAAGTAACGCATGTGGTTATATACCTTAGTGAATGATCTAGTTAAAAGGCTGCTGTTATAGTAGTAATCCTAAGTAAGTCCCTTTAGCATAGTTAGGAATATAGTTATATAGCCTTTAGGAGGTAGACCAGCTCTCTTACAGATATTATAGAAGATAGTTAACTTAAAGTTAAAGCTATTACTCACTCTATCGTACTTCTGGCCGTCTATATAGATCTTGGCGATAGTAGCTGCCTCTTTACTGTATATAGGCAGGTATATAGCAGGGTCGGTATTAGCAGTACTAGGGTAAAGATACTGGGCAGGAGGAGGACTAGGTAGGGTAGGAGCGGTTACTAGAGGGAGGGTAGATGCAGTTGCCGTAGGCAATAATTGTTAATTCTATATCTATAGGAGTTAAGTAAGGAGGGTAAGTAGTTAATCTTGGGTAGAGGTAGGTGCAGCTTGCTATTAGGTAGCGGTTAGTGCAGTTTACTAGGGTATAAATGTAATAGCTGGTTAGGGTATTATAGGGGTAGGTATTTATGTTCTAGGTATTGTAGCTATAGCTATAGGCTGAATTACAGGCGTTAGAGGTAGTGTAGGTAGTTAATAGTTTATAGGCGTCGGCACTATATAGGAAGGTAGTAGGCTGCGAGAGGGGGTTATAGGAACTAAAGAGGCTATAGCTAACGGGGGTATAGCTTGATTTAATATTAGAGCTGTTTATATAGAGTTAAGTTATTCTTATAATGCCACTGTAATTATAGGGCTGACTTCCTTAAGAGCTCCTATAATTTTCTTATCCGTCCATTTATAAGGTTCTCCCCCTCAGAGGAGGTTGAATAGTGCTTCTAAGATTAAATATCTATTATTATGCCTTCCTATATACGCTCCCCTCCTAAGTAGATAAGTGCGTAATTTTACTCTTATGTTAATTCGCATGCGTCTAAAATCCTTAGTAGTAAAGCCTTTAAATTCCTCCTTAAATACTGTCTATAATATATAGTCTATAAAGTTCTCCTATATGTGTACGTAGACCTTCGTTTCTATATATTCTCCTAATTTATCTTTTATAGCATTTACTATGTTGATCCCGTCCCCGTGCTTTAAGATCTTCTTGGCCTATTTAGGATCCATTTTTAGAAAGGAGGTCTGTAGGTTTAAGTTTAAGGTTTAAGTGTTCTTTATAGCCTTAGGGCCTATAGAGTGTCCTTAGTCTAAGAGTTTAAGGGTTAAGGCTTAAATAGAGGTTAGGGTTAAAGTTAAGGTTAAGGTTAAGGTTAAGGTTAAGGTTAAGGTTAAGGTTAAGGTTGAGATTAAGGTTAAGGTTGAGGTTAAGGTTAAGGTCGAGATTGAGGTTGAGGTTAAGGTTAAGGGTTATGTGTACATTTCTACAGCCGTAGGGCCTATAGAATAATTCTTAGTAAGGCTACTATTCTCTTAGCGATCTGTTGTATTAGCTGTAAAGCCAGTACAAATTCTCTTAAGCGTAAGTAGAAGTTGTAGTCTTCTCCTTTAATAAAATAGACAAGAACTAGGCGATTGTAAACTGTTTCCAGTACTACTTCTTAAGCGCTAGCTATTGCGTATTTCCTAATCTGTACGTCTACTGATTAGTATCGGTATACTCGCTTTATCAACGTGCACGAATATCACTGTATTGCGATACGTATGCGGTGTTGAAGTTGGTAGTTATTGATGTCTAAAAATAGGGGTTTGCTCCAAGGTCAGATTAGCTAGTCTCGCTTCATGGTCTCGTGACCACGTCACATGACTAAAATTCCGACAATTAATAATAATTATTCAATGCTTAACGTCCGATTTGGATCCCTATTAGGCCCACGCGGACTACTCCTTATATACATATGGGGAGAAAACTCTACTTAAGAAAACCCCGTAATCTATCTCCCTGCCTTTTAGGCCTCGCCTACTTAGCGCCTACGAGTCGCCTATAGTGCTCTTCTACCTTACTTTTTGACCTCCTTAGGAACTACTGCTGCCGTAACAAGCCTACGGACGCGCTAGTATTATAAACTTTACTCTACTACTATAGAGTTAATAGGGGGCGCCTATTGCTCGCTTCTTTGTCTTCTATTGCCATTTACTTTACAACCCGAAATTGGTCTAGTTTAGTATTTATTATAATATAAGAGTATATAGTTTAGTAGTTGTTAAGATATTTAAAAACACCACTATTTTTAGGCCCTAAAGTCTATATTATAATAACTACTAAGCTATATACTTTAATATTGTAATATATACTAGAATATCCATATAAAAGCTCATATTTAAATTTTTAGAAAATATTATTAAGTAGTTATTAAAATATTTAAGATTAAAATTTACGATTTTTGGTATATTTTAAAGTGGCGGCCTTAGTGATCTGGCGGTCTCGGTGATCAAATACGTCATTTATATCTAAAATTTTAAGTTATATAGCTAAGAGGTTAAAGAATTATAAGAGTTTTTTTACTTTTATTTTTATTGTTTAAATATATATATATATAAGGAAAAACTATACGCGAGGTAGTAATCCATAGTAATATTAGTTCCGCTTATAGCCTTTAACTAAGCTAATAATAACTTTTTATCTCTAGAACAGATAATCCTAATTTACTTAATAAAGTAGTACTACTAAGTATATAATATTTACTATTATAGTAGACTATTAGAAATATTTTTTTAATATATAGATATAACTAATAGAGTAGTATTTCTAAATATATCCTTAACCCGCTAATTAATATACTATATTATTAATAAGACCTCGGCTAATAAAGAGCCCTAGATTAATGGCCGTAATAAGAAAATTATGTATAGACCATTATCTTATTAATAAGGTAGGACGCCAGCGGGTTAAGGGATAATATTCGCTATTATAGTAGGCTATTAAAGATATTCTAAAAACTTGCTTACTTTATATATTATTATATAGATCTAACTAATAAAGTAGTACTTTTATATATATAATATTTGCTTTTATAATAGTCTTATTTAGTAGCAGTAATAGTAATAGATTATCTATATTAATAATCTCTAATTATACTTAGAGGTCTTTTTTTAAATAGAGGCTCTTAAGAGAATTATAAAGAACTAAAGGTCTATAAAAGCTTAACGGGTAGCGGCTCTTATAGGCCATTAATATTAATATTATTAGATTCTACTACAGCTATATTTACGACCAGCTTCTACCTCCCTCCCCTCCGGCGAAAAATTATTTAACTTCACCTAATTGCCACCAACTATACATAGTAATCGTAGCAAACGCCTATGGCTGTACGTAAGGGCCATTTTGGTTGTCTGGGAGAACTGTCCTAAAGATTAACGGGTATGACTCCTCCCTTTCTTACAGCCAAGCATGGGCGTTCGCTACAATTGCTATGTACAGATGGTGGCAATTAGGCGAAGTTAAATAATTTTTCGCCAGAGGGAAGGGGGGTGGAAGCTGGTCGTAAACATAGTTGTATATTAACTAAATAGAAGTCCGTAGCCGTGCTAGGTAATTAGTATATCTATTAAATTTATACTACTCCCCTAGTTGCTGCCCTAGTTACTGCCATAGCTACTGCCCTACTGCCCTAGCTGCCGCCCTAATTGCTACTCCAGTTGCTGCTCCCAGTATTGCTCCAGCTGCCGTAGTTACCGCCGTAGTTGCTGCCGTAGTTTACCCCAGCTGCCGCAGTTTACCCTAGCTACTATAGTTGCTTCCTACGTACGGAGCCCTTTTCCCGTTGCTGCCGTAGCTTTTGGCAACGCTCCTGACGCTGTTGTAGCCGTTGGCTTTGTTCATTTGGATCCGCTTCTTGGAGGTAGTCCTCTATAGTTAGGACGCGGCTTAGCCGTGATTTTAGTTCTGCCTCGCCTGCTACCTCTTGCCACCGTTGTAGGTGTCGCTCTTGCTGGGGTCGTAAGTTCTCTTTGTCTTCTTGTAGAGGTTGAAGACGTTGTAGAGGTTGAAGACGTTGTAGAGGTTGAAGACGTTGTAGAGGTTGAAGACGTTGTAGAGGTTGAAGACGTTGTAGAGGTTGAAGACGTTGTAGAGGTTGAAGACGTTGTAGAGGTTGAAGACGT
>Ga0307507_10000168_pt1 | contig 118439 bp, 55 predicted proteins | sample 7_EM_MG_FD_207223 | JGI IMG/M metagenome (GOLD analysis project Ga0307507, IMG submission 207223) | Populus trichocarpa ectomycorrhiza microbial communities from riparian zone in the Pacific Northwest, United States - 7_EM | ecosystem: Host-associated > Plants > Roots > Unclassified | place...
GTGTAGAGCCCGTGCAGAGTTTCGAGCAGAGCTCCGTGCAGAGCTTTAAGCAAAGCTTCGCGCAGGCGTTCGTGTAGCGTTCGCGCAGACGTTCGTGCAGAGCTTCGAGCAGAGTCTCGTGCAGAGCTTCGTGCAGAACTTCGTGCAGAGCTTCGTGCAGAGCTTTAAGCAGAGCTTTGTGTAGGTGTTTGTGTAGCGTTCGTGCAGACGTTCATGCAGACGTTTGTGCAGATGTCTGTTGTGTAGGCATATTGTGTTTGCAGACGATTTAATTGTCAACACATTGCCCGTGCGGCGGCGCTTTCTGCTTAACATCGCGGGGGCTAATAGGGTAGATATATTCATCGATTATAGAGCTGCTTCTGCGGATTAATTTAACGGTATTTCTGAGATAATAGCTGCTATGGGGGTGTAGATCAATTTCGTTGAAGAAGGTGACTGCTCTACATACAAAATAAGTCGCGTCGCTTAAGAAACGTTGGCAAAGTCTCTCAGACCATAGAATCAACTTTTTGACAAAAAAGGTTAGCGATATCCGCTTGCGGATATACGTATGTCCGCTAATTGATTCTACGGTCTGAGCTTGCTGAGGTAATGAATTTGCTAAGGTAATCGCTGAGGTAAGGTCAGTGCCGTGACACTATACTCGGCATTACCGCGGACCTTACCCTAGTGCTAAACATAATATTACAAACCACTCGTTTATAAATCGCCCACTCCGCTAACCTCCGAAATCTTACCTAACCTCACCCCAGCGTATCAGCATGCTGGAACTTCTCCCTATCCACCCGATCCCCCAGACTCGCCGTCCGCACCGCCTCCTCGGCCGCAATCGCCGCAACATTCGGTCGCTGCACCTCCTCCGCCGTCGCGGGGACGGGAGGGGGCTCAAAGAGCTCGGTCTCGTGGTCGTTAAAGTCCTGTCCCGGGTTGACCGTCTGGTACTCAACAGTCTTCATCAGCTTATAGAAGCCGACGGCGAGCAGCGTGCCCATGAACGGCCCGACCCAGTAGATCCAGTGGTATCCGTTAAAGAAGTGTGTTACTACGGAGGGGCCGAAGCTTCGCGCGGGATTAAGGGAACCGCCGGTAAAGAAGACGCCTAAAGGGGATAGAATTAGTTGGTTAGAAAGTAGGGTGCGGGGATTTGGTAAGGGGGCTATTACCTGTCATTTCTGCTATAAAAAGTGATAGTCCTATTCCAATTGGCGCTAGGTATGTAGCTTTATGTTTCTCAGCTGCAAGCATAAAGATGGTAAAGACTAGCTCGGCGGTTAAGAACATCTCAAGAAAGACGCCCTGCGCAATAGTTGTGCCACCTCCAAGAGAGGTGGATACGTTAAGTGGGCCGGGGAGAATCGCAGAGACCACGCCCGCGGCGGCTATGCCGGCGAGCATTTGGGCGATAAAGCAGAGGACGGCTCGAAGAGGATTAATGGCCCCGATGAGATAGAGGCCGAAGGTTACCTAGAATAGACGGTTAAATTATGCTCCTTCCCTTTAGTATAGAAATAGGTTATAATTAGGACGTACTGCAGGGTTAAACAGCCCCCCGCTAATTCTAAAGAACACCCAGACATTAACTGCGAGTGAGAAACCAAACGCAAGACTAATGAAGAGAAGCACTGAAGTATTGGGTGCTTGTGTTATCGAGTGATTTTCCTGCTGTCCTCCTGCACCGTTTGCTACTACAGCTGCAGCATTGGCGACTTGTGTTGCTCCAAATGCAAAGAATAGGAACATGAATGTGCCCCCAAACTCTGCTACAAACGCGACTATCTCATTACGAGCACGGTTTGAGAGATATGGCAGGGGGTGATGTTGTCCCCGTTCATTTTTGTTGTTGGAGTCGAAATCCTTTTTATGGAAAGGCAGGACGTTTTGACGCATCGCGAAAGACGAAGCCTCCAATAGAGAATACGCGCGACTGGAGAAAAGTTTAGAAATTAAAAACCAGACTAAGAATCCGAATAGCGCCGATAAACGTACAGAGCTCAACGAGAACTGAAGACAGCAAGAAAATAAAGAGAGGAAGGTTGGATTAACCCGTTAAATACGCAAATATGCCCGGCTACGAAGGTGGCGTTTAGAGGGAGCAGCTGTCAAAAGAAGCCCAGGAGGGGACCCCGTCCCCGTCCTCCGCACCTCCAATGAAAGGGCTACGTGGTGCTCCCATGACGAAGCCGGCATCTCGAACTCACCGATAAGGCCACACGGACGACGCCCTAAGGGAATTTAGAAGGTCTGATGTGAATATGATCTTCGCAGGGTTCGCGTTGGAGCGATCCCGGGGGAAAATAAAGTTATTGATGACAGAGGTGGCGTGCCGAGTTGGCGTGCTAGGATCGTTGAACGTCCAGTTGTTGATGATGCACTTCTTAATCTGCATGTAAATGTGATGATTTCTTTTGACTGCATTCCTCAAATTTCATTAATTGGTTCAATAATTGCCATACAGTTGACAATATCAAAGGGATGACTTTTGAAATCTACGGCTGGAGCTGGACCCATTTATGGGACGTCATTTCTCCGCCTCCAGCTCAATTTTTTACTCGCCCGGCAAATCTCAGAACTAATAGGTGATAGGTATCGGAACTTTGATCGCATTTTACCACCACAACTTTCCCTAAGATTATAAGCTAAGAAGTAGCTTATCTAATCTTAGGGAAAAATAAGTTGTGGTGGGAAGTTCCATCTTAAAAGCACGAGGAAACTATAAGGTGTGCAAAACGCGCCCATTTGCTCCCAGACCCTCGGTGAGGAATTGACCTCACACGTGACGTGGGCTGCATAAGCGCTGCATAAGCGCTGCATAAGTGCTGCATAAAGGTGCAGAGGCGGATTCCTTACCGAGGGTCAGAGGCACCCGAGATAAAGAATAAGTGGCAGTGCACGGACACGGCAGCCCTATTTTCATGTGATCAGGCTGATTGTTGATTGGTTAGCGCTAGAGCCTCTTATGCGCTATCCCCGTTTCACCGGAATGAATCTTCGGGCAGTCTCGGGGCAGGCTCATCCCACAGACCCATTATGACTCAGCTTTTAGTAAGACGCGCACGGGCCACTATCGTCAACTTTTGAATAACAAAGCACTATCTACATGTGTAATACTCTAATATTCGACCGTCTATTTCAATAGGGTCCTTTCCCTTTTTATTACTACGCGTGCGCTTGGCCTTAGGGGACCTAATAGTAAGTACGCTAGCTTTATGAGCCTTATACTCATCTACAGAAGCCCCCTATCGCAATTGCTTTAATTTTGACGGAATAACAACCTCTTTTTTCGACGGAATAATAACCTCTTTTAGCTTAGGATCACTAGGACCCTCGTTAGTATCACTTAAGATTAATATAAAATTACTACGAGCTAATTAAGTATAGGTCCTTTAAGCTCTAGTACGCGCCGCTCTGCCAGATTAATAGAGTGGGAGAGATAGCGGCTCTTAAGGTACTAAATAGGTTGCAATAGGCTCCTCCTCACTAATATTTTAGTACTGATCGTCTAATATAGTACCTTAGAGTACCTCCGCGTTATTAAGCTATGAGTTATTATCCTCCCCTGCTTCTAAAATAACCACCTCGTCCTCCAACCCCCCTAAAACTTCGTTATATAGCACTAACGGCTTATTAAACGGTTGCTACTCGTCCTCCTTATCCTCCTTAATACCCTTATCTACTTCGTCTACTAGTTCTTCATTTTGGATCAGAAAGTGGCTAAGCTCTACACTACTGCTTAGTTAAGCAGGTATATGCTTCCAGGCCTCCTCCTACCTTTCCTTTTAGAGCTCCTATACAGCAATATCAGTAGCGCGTTTAGCAATCTTAGCGCTTATTTTACCCCACTGGTTAACCTTGCCATGCTTCTTTTTAGGTAGTGGCTGCCAGCGAGCCTTTAGAGGAACCTTAAATGGAGCGCCCTTGGGTAGCGATTAAAGCTCTACCTATCTACTTAAAATAGCTATTTAAGCTACCTTAAAGTCTTTAAATTTCTTAGCAAGCTCGCTTATTTCTTTAGTAGGAAGGTCCTTAATAATATTAAGGAGGTGGAGAACTAATAGCCAGATCCTAGTAAGAGCTTCCAGGTGCTCTGGCAGAGGGTTACCTTAGAACGCCATATTCTTAATATATTACGGTTGCCAATTTAGAGCAGTAATTAGCTTTATCGCGATATACTAGCGAGGATGGATTAAAGCCGGCGATATAGGAAGCCTCTACATTAAGCACTAAATAAGCATATAGCGGCAGGGGAGGCCATATCGGTAGGGGTCCTCGTAGTTATAGTCGTCCTGCTTCCACTCCCAATCGGCCTACTCCTACTTTTCCTTATCCGTCAAAGCTCTCGCGCTATACATGGAGTTAAAGATTCGCTAAAGCGCGTAGTGTGTTACTATACTATTAATCTACGCGAAGTAGTGCTGAAAGAGATCTAGGGTAATAATTTAGGGGATAGACGTTTTAGATATATATTCGGATTTAATCAATTCCTTACATAATATTAAAATCCACCTCTTTAGCTTAATTATAGTATCCTCAAGGCTTAATTAATAATTGGTAAAGTATTTTAATCCTCCGTTAATACCCTCACCTTATTAGCTTGCCGCTGCACCTAAATTTGGAAGGTATCTGGTAAGGGAATAAGCGGTTAAGGAAAAGTTAACGTTAAAATAAGGTTTTTAAGCTGGAGAGTAGGATGCTTAAAGGCATCCTAGAAATAAGCTTTACTATGGGCCGGCCTATAGTAAAGCTCGTTTCTAGGATGCTTTTAAGTATCCTACTCCCTGGATTAAAATAAAACTTACCTAATATAGCAGGTAATTATCTGGCTCTCCTTTTTAACGTATATAGTCTAAAACCACACCTTATTATATGGGTGTAGCTTGTCTAGGACTACCTTTTAATTAACTTTAAGCTCTGCTACCATTTCGGATTTTAGGTAGGGCTAAAATAGTTCCTTTACTGCCTTCCTCTCTTCTACTAAGTAGCCATACGGTGTGATGGGCTCGTACAAATGCTTCTGAACCGAAGCTTGTAGATTGCTACTATACAAGAATACTAAGCTAAGGAGAAGAAGAAGTCTGTTAGAGACTAGCAAGATACAAAGGGGTCGCCAAGGCGCTAGTAGTAAGCGAGCCAATGGCGATTTTCCATCCCGGGGATGGAAAATCCTAATTGGTTGGCAGGAGTCAGGGTCCACTAAGTATGGCAGGTAGCGTTGCCCTAGCACTATTACATCACCCCCCCCTCCCAAAAAAGCCTGCCCTTAGGCGTTGTCCGAGCTCCTTATTGTCATCTAAATTGTTATAGTTATCCACCCCTTCTTCCTAGCATTTAATCTAGCTTTCTAATTGGCGTGGTGGTCTAGGGAGGTTAGGGTGGGCTAGGTGGAAGTCCCGTAGCTTATAGGGAGAGTACTTAAAATTAGATATGGGGTACTATTTTAGATCTTTATCGTGATCTACCTAGCTCGCATAGTATTTTAGGGTACTGCGGTCTTTCTTAACTGCTAAGATCTCTTTAACTTCCTATTCCTTATCCTCTGCAATCTAAATTGGTAGTGGGGGGTCGTTGTACTATCTAGGTAACGGGTCGTCCGCGGCCTTCCGCAGTCGGTCTGGAGAGAAGATAGGGTGGATCTTTATTAACTCTGGTAGCTTAACCTTAAAAGAGTGCCCTACCTTCTTAGGGATCTTATAGGGGCCAGCTATTTGGTGGTCTAGCTTGTGGCTCGGCCTCTAGGTCTTTTAGTTCTTTATTAACACCCATACCTTATCTCCTACGTGGAAGTCTACCTCGCGATAATATTGGTTTATGTCAGCCTTTTTCTTCTCTTATGCTTTTTTTATAATTGCTTAGGCAGTCTCCTAGGCTCTGTGCATTCTCTTAGCGAATGTCTGGGCCTCTTTATAGCTAAGGCGTTCGCGGGCCGTTATAGGTCCTATAGGTCTATCCCAATTAAAGGATGTTCGTGGCTTATATCTATAGATTAACTTAAATGGCAACATTCCTATACTATTATAAGGGAGCGTAAGCTGTGCGTAGTCTATTATAGGTAGTAGTTCCGACCAGTTGTCCTAGTAGTAATTAATAAAGGGGCGAAGTGTTACGGACGCTTTAAGTACGATGTTACGACTACTTGGAGAAGAGTCGTAGGAAGCTAGTTAGTTAATACAGGCACGGTCCAAGATGGATCCAGTGGAACCATGTGACAAGGAATGGTAGCCGAGGTTATATAATATGATCTGTGTGATCTATATAATCTGTATAATCCGTAGGACGGAGCAAACAGAGTAGACAGAGCAAACGGAGCGAAGGGATTTCTTAGGAGTATGGTTATGTATTTAAAGGACTACAGTCCCTACCCAGATAGTTCTCTCTTTGTAGTAAATCTTAGAATACAATTAGAGTTAATCTGTTAGGCAACTACTCCACCAGTTATTATTACGTTGTTAATTTTGTTTATACCTATATACCCAGCCTATTGACAGAACCCACCGTAGTTCCTACTACAAGGTTCCGTTACACATTCACTACCAAGGTTACGGTATTAAACAGAGAGATTAAATAACATACCACTAAGAGTAGCACCAGTTATAACGGCGTTGACAAGAGCCACAACCTCAGGTCCAGGTAATACCAGTATAAATAAGGGAGATTCTTAAGTGGTTATACAAGGTCAGTTACAGGAAATAGTTAATCACTTATAAAACAATAATAGGATACTTAAAGAACGCATTAATGGAATCAAAGTAGCAAAGATTAAGTTACCTTCAATTAAATAATTCTTAGGAGAGAAGTTAAAGCTTAAAGGATTTCTTACGCAGATGCACTTTAAGGTAGTATAGGAAGGAGCGAAGTTAGTAATATCGTTAGACCAAGTAGCCTATACGGGATTGTTCCTAATAGGGAGGGCACTTAAGTGGTTTAAGCCGTATCTCACGGAAATATAGGCTAATGGCATGACAACTACTAACCAAGATGTATAGTACATATTTACCAGTTAGAACGGGTTCGCAGAGCGACTAATATAGATATTTAGAGACCTAGAGGCCATAACCACAGCGGAACGAAAGCTTTAGAACTTAGTATAATATACTTTAACAATTAAGTATACAACACAGTTTCAAACACTAGCTATATAGGTTAAGTGGAACGATAGGGCGCTTATAGCATAGTATAAATAGGGACTTAAGGCTAAAGTCTAGGACGCAATCATCCTAATAGAAGATGCGGATACTCTAAGAGAGTTAATAGATCAGTTAATAAAGATTAATAATAGGATCTACCAAAGGGAACAAGCTAAGAGAGGGCAAGACAGAGTTCTACAGTTGTATAAGGCGCAGAGTACGCAACGACAGACATAGAGTTAAAAACTATAGAATGGCGCAGAGCTAATAGACCTAAGCAATACTAAAGAAACCTAAAGATGGGAAAAGAAACTATGGAAACCTAGAGGTTAAGGATTAAGTAATTAAAGGACCTAGGAGTAGAGGCTAAACCAGGGATCTTAGCAGTAGAAGACATTTAAGCGGACTCTATAGCAAAAAAGATGGTTTAAAGATGGAGCTTATATAAATTGCGGAAAACAGGGTTATTTCGCCAGAGACTATAAAGGTAGTTAGAGTAACTATACAGTAAAGAGAACCAGACCAGCAGACGGCACGTACGTACAAAGGGACGACAGTACACTATAAGGAATAAAAGAGTGTTCAATTAACAGTTTTGCGTATTGTTATAATAACGCATGCCGAGTTCATAAGGACGCTAAGTATAGCGCAAGCTATTAGCCGTAAGAGCTAGAGTTAAAAGGACTCCAAGGAACTAGAGAGTTAAATAAAGAACAAGATCAACTCTATAAGCTAGATTAAGATATTACAGCAATATATAGATAAAGATTAGCAGTAATAATAATAAAGTTAGAGTACTTATTAATCAACAGCGATAAGGACAAAAAGAAGGCTAACTAGGAGCACTTAAACCTTAAAAACGCAACAGAAGCAGAAACTAAGACCACCACCAAGTAAGGTTTAGTAACGGGTATAGCGACACTATTAGATACAATTTCCATCGCTTTATAAAACGATAGGAGTAACGTTCAGAAGAAACTAAGTAAGTAGATAACTACTAGTGCTAGCTCATCACTTAATAAAGGCAAAAGGCCACAGGCTTAAGATTCTTAAGAAGAGATAAGAGAAGCTTAAGATTCTTAAAATAAGATAAGACACACCCAAGAACCTATAACAGACAAAAACCGATAGGAAAGGGTAGTAACTCAGTTTAGTAATAAACAAATGAGTATAGGACGCAAGTTCAAGAACTACAAGTTTAGGGAACGAATAAGAATGTTAGTAATTCTAGGTAAACGTAGTGTTCAGCCTAAAGATTAAAAAGTTAATACTAGAATTAAAAAGTAAGACGACTACAAAGATCTAGCTGCAAGACGCAGAAAATAAGAAACTATAGATAAGTTCAGAATAAGAATCATTATATAGCAAGAGCAGAAGCTAGATAAGAGGTCAGCTATACTAGGTTATATAAGGGACAGAGCACCCGTACGAAGAGTTACTAATAGGCCGAGTGCAGGGACACCTAGGGCAAAGTAGTTAAACGAACTAGAACAAGAAGAGGATCTAGATATTCTAACTAGGTTCAAAAAAAGACATACCAAAGGATGTCACAATATAGTAATAACAAGGTACTTTCTAACAGATAGACCATACACACTAAACTAGCTGTACGGAAAGTGGTATAGGCAACAACACAATGACGAATGGGAAGATTTTTATATATAGCTAAACAAAAAAGTTGTCTAAGACCAACCTATTACGGAGAAACGCATAAGTCACATTAAAGGAGTATTAATTATAACGTTAAGGAACCTAGAAGAGAGGTCCAGGGACTAGAGAAGTAAGTAATAAATCTTAGTACCCGCAGTAGAGATACTAGTGGTTAGGTTAACTAGGTATAGGTTTAAACTTAAAAACAAAAACGAACTAAGAGTTAACCTAAAACATACAGCGTATTATACACTATTATAGATAGCTTGTGTGGATAATATATACAACATACATAGAGCACTAAAAGATAAGAATCGGAAATACCTAGTAAAAATATATTAGGCACCAAAGAAAAAACGGTTCAGAAATGCCAAGTATATACATAGTTGGCACCTAGTAGAAGTACAAGGTTAAGGAGACTTAACACTTTAACCAGGAAAATTCCTTACAGAAGAATGCCTAGATAGATAACAGTAGTGGGAGTGCCTAGAGAACACTTATCCATAGCACGTAGAGAAAAAGAAATAAACTAAGTATTAGCCAAAGTTAGACTAAGTATAGGCAGGATCTAGCAGCCAACAGTTAGGAAAAGGGGAGGCGTACAAAACCAGAGGGAACTAGTGTTAGAGCCTTAAACCCTTAAAGGAATTTAAGGACAATACCTAAATTTAAGAGCTAAGTGGCAAGATCAGCAGTTTAAAGCATTAGTAGACAGTGGAGTAATAAGAAACCACATATTACCAAAGGCAGTAGAAAGGATAGGGTTACTATATAGACAGAAGGAACACCCATATCCACTTATAACAATTTTAGGAGATTAGATAGCCTATAGAGAAGGCGTTATTAATTTTAAAACAGGACCTATTCAGATAACTATTAAGGGGAGACCAGTTAGAATGTCTTTCAATATCCTACTATTAGGACAGGACGAGGCGATACTAGGAATACCTTAGTTATAGGAGTATAATCCAAAGATCGATTGGGTTACAGGTTAGGTCGATATTAAGGATATATAACAACGCAAAGTGCGACAGTAAACCAAGTTGGTATAGTACTAAGTTAGAGCGATATATAAAGAGACTAAGTAAGGCTTAAGTTATATACCAAAGAGATACCACAAGTATGGAAAAAAGTTATAGTTACTAGAAAGTAAGAAGCTGTTAAAGCATACAGCTTAGAACCACAAGATAGAATTAAAAAAGGGAATAAGTCCAAAGTTCTTTCCAATTTATAAGCTTACTAAAACAGAGTCAGTAGCGCTTAAGGAGTTTATCCAGGAAAACTTATAAAAGGGATATATTAGACCGTTATAGTTATTAGTAGAATATCCAGTACTATTCATCCCAAAGAAAAACGGAAAACTTAGGATGTGTATAGACTACAGACAGTTAAATAGCATCACTAGGAAGGATAGGTATCCTTTACCCTTAATTAGCGAAATCTAAGATAGGATAGGTAACGCAAAGATCTTTATAAAGATAGATCTAAGATGGGCGTACCACCAGATTAGAATTAAGGAAGGTAATAAATAAAAGGCAGCCTTTAGGTCAAAGGAAAAACTATACAAGCCATTAGTTATACAGTTTAGGCTTATAAACACACCAGCAACGTTCTAGAAGCGAATTAATAGTGTATTAGGAGAACACCTAGATGAATTTATTATAGTATACCTTAACAACATTGTTATCTACTTAGAGAATAAGGAAGAGCATAGAGAACATATTAAGTGGGTCTTAAAGAGATTACAAGAAGAACAAATGCTAGTAGCAATTAAGAAATGCGAGTTCTTTACCAGGAAAACCAATTTTGTTAGATTTATTATTAAACTAGGCCAACTTAGTATAGATCTAAAGAAGATCGAGGCTATAGTAAATTAGCAAGAACTAGAGAATATTACGCAGTTAAGATCGTTTCTAGGGTTTTATAATTACTGTAGAAGGTTTATAGCGCAATAGTTACAGGATATTAAGCCGTTTACGTAATTAACTAAAAAGGAAGAACCGTAGACATAGGGAAAGGAGCAATAAAAACTATTTAAGAGAGTTAAAGAGTTATTTACCTAAGAGCCAGTTCTTAAGATCTATTAACCAGGGCTAGAGACGGTTATAGAAATAGATACATTAGACTTTACACTAGGGGCGTGCTTCCTATAGAAATATTAAAATAGATAGCACCTAGTGGCATACTACAGTCAAAAGATAACACCACCAGAGTTAAACTATGACATCTACAACAAGGAGTTGTTAGGTATAGTTACAGCACTTAAGAAATAGAGAGCATTCTTATAAGGCATAAAAAAACTATTTATGGTTAAAACGGACTATAAGAACCTTACAGGATTCCTAATAACAAAGAAACTCAACCAAAGATAGGTTAAATAGGCGGAAATACTTACAGAATACCATTTTGAAATTCAGCATACTAAGGGTATAGACAATGCACGAGTAGATGCTCTAAGCAGAAAGGCTAAACTACAGAGTAGTAAAAAGCTATTAGGAGCTTTATTGCGAAAGGATTAAGACGGATTAATTAGGTATAATTATCCGAAGATTATAGCAACTAAGGAAAGTCAGATCTATAAATTACTAAAGAGTAATTAAACGCAGAAGATCTAAAAAGCATAGGTAGAGGATCCAGACTTAAAGCAATACAAAAATAGAGAAGCAACGTATATACCTAAGTCTATTGCAGAAGAGTTTATTAAGGAATTCCATAAGGGAATAACTTAAGGACACAACGAAGCTATAGGCTTAGTATTAAGACTTTAAAAGGAGTATATCGTTTAAGGAATCTAGGGACTAGTAAGACAAGTTATAAAGGAATATCTAGATTGCCAAAGGAACAAACCGACAAGGTATAAGCCATATGGAGGGCTATAACCTGTCAAAATACCAGGAAAACCATGGGAGGTTATATCATGGGACTTTATTATTAAGTTACTAAAGTTAAGAGATCCTATTACAGGACAAAATTATAACGCGATTTTAGTAATAGTAGATAAGCTAATAAAGTGGGGATACTTTATAGTATATACTAAAGAGATATCAGCAGAAGATGTCGCTAGAATCTATATAAAAGAAGTATTCGCAAGATATAGAGCACTAGATAAGATTATATTAGATAGAGATTTAAGATTTATAGCAGCATTTTAGGAGGTGTTTCTGGCAGAATAAGGGGTTCGCGTAGCAATATCCACAGTATATTATCCGCAGACGGATAAACAAACCGAAAGACTAAACTAGACACTAGAACAGTATCTAAGGCACTATATTAATTATGCACAGAATAATTGGGTATTATTATTACCAGTTATATAGTTTATATATAATATAATACTATAAGAAGGAATAGGAACATCACCATTTAAGGCGAATTACGGATATAAGCTAAGAATATTATTATCGCCATAATAAGCAAAAAAGACAAGTAGCACAGCTAAGCAAAGAATGGAGACGTTAATGAATCTTTATGTAGACCTTAAAGAAACAGCTAAACTAGTATAAAAATAAATAAAAAGGTACTATAATGCTAAGAGATCTAAGGGACCAGATCTTAAGGAGGGGGATAAAGTATGGCTACTATATAAAAATTTTAAGAGTCGACGACTAAGCAAGAAGTTAGACTATATTAGACTAAGACCTTTTGAAATTAAGTAAAGAATTTTATTGGTTACATATAAGTTAAACCTACCAGCCAAAATAAAGATCTACCCTATATAGTATATTACAATGCTAGAACCAGTATATGGAAATGTTAAACCACTAGTCTATAAGGCAGACACATATAGAGAATAAGAGGAAGATAAATAGTAAGTTTTAAAGATTATTAGTTACAAGGATGTAGATGACGAAACATAGTATAAAATAAAGTAGATAGGCTATAGTAAAACTACCTAGAAACCACTAAGCAACCTAAAAAACGCTATAGAAAAGGTACGGAAGTATCGGAAGAAAGTAGGTTAGGTAGTATTAATAAGAAAGGATTGCCAAAGAATAAGTTACCTAAGGGGGACCTAAGAGGAGCAATTGCCGAGCTACTTGGAGTTATTTCCCTTGCAGGAGAAAAGCCAGTCCTTTTGTTACCTAGCTTAGATAAACCCTATTAAACTAGTTTCCACTCCTTAGAATAAACCTTCTTATATACTTTCTTAAGACAAAGCAGACGAGCGTAAGCGGAGGTATAAGCTTTAAGGGTATAGCGCTCCTCGTCTCTCACCCGCTTAGTATAAGCGTGGTCTTCGTCCTGGAGACGGCGAATCTCGCCTAAAGCACTAGAGAGCTTAGCATTAAGTTTTATAGCGGTAGATTAAACACAAGACCCTATAACAAGTTACTTAGGGAACTTAAAGACTGTTAAGAGTTATAGGACGCGTATACTTAGCGTTAGAAATAGAGCGAACGTCGCAAGATAAACAAATGTTTGCTTTAGTGCACTCCAAATAAGAGGAAGGTTATTAGGTAGTAGAACTTACTAGCGCAATATAAACCAACCCCTCTTTTATATAACGAGAATACGGAGACGGCATTACCTTACTTAGCGACAGTATAGAGGAAACCATACGCGCATGACAAAGGGTGGAAGAAGAAGAAGAAGCTTTAGCTATAATAAGCAAGGATATTAACTAGACTAATTAAACGGACATTACACCTCTAGTGGATAACTTGGAGATGTTAGGAATCTTTAAGGACGAAGATAAAAAGGAGGGAGATAGTGTTATGGACGCTTTAAGTACAATATTACAACTACTTGGAGAGGAGTCGTAGGAAGCTAGTTAGTTAATATAGGTATAGTCCAAGATAGATCCGGTGGAACCATATGATGAGGAATGGTAGCCGAGGTTATATAATGTAATCTATATAATCTATATAATCTGTATAATCTATAGAACAGAGCAGATAGAGCAAACAGAGCAAATGGAGCGAAGGGATTTCTTAGGAGTACGGTTATATATTTAAAGGACCACAGTCCCTACCTAGATAGTTCTCTCTTCATAGTAAATCTTAGAATACAATTGGAGTTAATCTGTTGGGTAACCACTCCACCAGTTATTATTACGTTGTTGATTTTGTTTATACCTACATACCCAGCCTATTGACAGAACCCACCGTAGTTCCTGCTACAAGGTTCCGTTACACGAAGTCGTTGGTTAAGGTACTGGTTTATAATCTCGGTTTAGCCGTTAGTCTAAGGGTAGAATATGGTAGAGAGCTTAATCTTAATCCTAAGGATACAGCAGAATTTATCCCAGAAGTCCGATATAAATTAGGGTCCATGGTTAGAGATAATTAACTCAGGAGCGCCATAGATCCGGTAAATGTTGTTAATATATATACGGGCCATATCTTTTGCGGTTATAGTCTTAAAGTAGGGAAGGGAAATAGCTTACTTACTTAGTTGGTTAACTACTATAAAGGCTATATTATAGCTATATTTGTCCTTTGGGAATGATTTAAAGTCTATTATAATATGCTGCTAAGGGCGTTTGGGAACTAGCAGTGGTTATAACTATCTAGGGGTTTAATCCCTGGGGGTATCTACCTATTTATAAGCATAACAATTCCTAATAAACCGTTCTATATTGGATAGAAGTCCTCGCCAGTAGTAGCGAGGCGCTAGTAGTTGGTGGGTCTTATCTTAACTAGAGTGCGCCATAGAGACTTAATAGTGGGCTTCACGGATTAGCTCCATTTATAGGTTGTTAACGTCTGGAACTATAAGCCGTTCTTAGTATAAGAGCAGTCCGTCTTCCATTTCTAAATTAGGGTCGCCTTCCGTAGCTTAATCGCGGAGGGCTTTTAGGGATTTGGCTATGCGGTTTGCGATTAAAATGCGGTTAATTAGTCCTATTAGTTTATCCAGGATCTCTCCTTCTATAGGCGCCAGCTTATTCTGTTTAGAGTTTAGTTCCTTAAGGATACGTGGGTCGAGCTGTTTGGGATAGAGGAGGGCATATATCTGGTGCTAAGTCTTTAGCTTATTCTGTGGTTCTATATCCTGTTCTCTCTAGGTAAGGGCATTAGCTTTAGAATTTTGCCTACTAGGGCGGTATATAATTGTAAAGAAGAATTGGGAAAGTATTTTAGCCCACCTAGCCTATTAACCGATAAGCTGCTTTATTGTTATAAAATACTTAAAGGCTTTATAATTAGTATAGATTTTAATCCGAGAGTCTATACTTCTAAGCTCTGCGCGCCACTGGGACAATAATTGTATAATAGCTAGCATTTCCTTATTGTGTACCTCGTAGTTATACTTAGCTGGGGCCATTGTCTTTAAGAAAAACGCTATAGGATACTACTCGCTATCTAGGTATAACTGTGAGAGAACTCCCGCTACTACTCTGTTAGAGGCGTCCATTTCTAGTATTAATTTAAGGTCTGGGTCATAGTGACAGAGAATTAGGGAGAAGGTAAGTTGGTCCTTTAACTCCTTAAAAGCTTCTATATAGTTATTATTAAAAACAAAAGGCGTGTTGTTCTTTATTAGTTATATAAGAGGCTTAGCTATAACCCTATAGTTACAGATAAACCGACGGTAGAAGTTATAGAAGCCTAGAAAGGACTAAATGCCTTTTATAGTGTAAGGGGTTTTCTAGTTGCGTATCGCCTCGACCTTCTTAGGGTTAACTTTAATTCCTTCTATGCTAATAATGAACCCAAGGTACTTTGTTTGTTTTACTCCAAATTTACATTTCTTAATGTTGACTTATAGGCCTGTATTCCGCAGCCTCTCTAGGACCTTTTTAATATAAACTTGGTGCTTAAGTTCATTGTCTAAGTATATAAGAATGTTGTCTAGGTATACCATACAGAATTTGTTAAGGTAGTCGAAAAGAACATTATTTATATACCGTTGGTATATGGCTGGCCCATTCGTTAGTCTAAAAGGAAGAACTTTATATTTATAAGAACTATAGCGGGTGCGAAACGTTATTAGATTCTCTAATACAGGGTCCATTCTAATTTGGTAAAAAGCTTGGCGGATATTAAGCTTAGTAAAGATTTTGGCTTGGCTTAGATATGCAAGGGTCTTATTAATTAGGGGAAGAGGGTAATAATCTTTCTAAGTAATAGCGTTTAGTTTCTGATAGTTAATGCAGAAGCGGAGGCCTTTATTAGGTTTCTTTATAAAGAGGATAGGGGAAGTAAAAGGGGCCTAACTTGGCTTAATAAACCCCTTATAGAGGTTATCAATTAAGTACTGCTTGGTTGCTTTTAGTTCCTCCGTAGTTTGCTAGTAAAGGGGGCTGTAGCCTAGAGAGTTGTCGGCCTCTAGTTAAATCTTATAATTATAGGTTTAGTAGGGGGGCAGTATATCTAAGGCTGCTTTTAAGAACGCGTCTCTGTGGTCTAAGAGGTATATAGGGAGGAGGCGCTTAACTAACTCCTTATTAGTTTCCTCTACTAGCCCTTCTTCCTTCTTGTTAATAATTTGGTTAATTTTATATAAGCTGGTTATAAAGACCTTGTTGTTCTTCTAATATATATTAAAGTGGAAACCTATAGCGCTAATTGCCGCGATATCTACTATAGGGGGGTCGTGTGGTAGTAGGGGTGTCCGCAGCCTTGGGGGCTTTTGGTATATCGGTGTTGTCTTTACTCCTTTTAGCTCTTATTGCATCTTCTAAAGGTTATCCTCTAAGTCCTATTAGTATGTCCTCTTCCCTATTGGCCGGATCTCCGCAATTTGGAAGTTGTCTACGTTACTATCTATTCTACTTCCGTAAGTAGAGTCCTCCTTAACTGTAGTCCTTCAGGGGAGTATCTTTGTTGGTATAGATTTCTTACCGGCCTCGCAATAGGCATCTTCTTAAGTGAAAGCTAGGTCGCGGTCCCTAATATCCTGCTAGTAGGTAGGATCGGCCTTTACAGCTAATATCTTATGGTTAGTACGGATCTCTCTAATAAAGGAGGGTAACTTTGGTCTACTCTCTAGCTAGACAAACTGTCTTTATTAAACGTTTAGCTAAATATTAAAGTAGGACATCCATTTTTAGCTAAGGATTATGTTATGGGACCCTAGGTCTAGGATATAAAAGGGGATACCAAACTAGCGTTGTCCATTAATAGCAATATGTAGCTTTAAGATATAGGTAACCGGCTTACCGGCTTAGCCATTATAGCCTTTTACTTAAATAGGCTTCTCTAGTTGGGTAGCATTTATATTTAAGAACTTAGTAACGTTATTTATATAAGTAGTGTTTATAAAGGCAAAGCCATTTACTCTAGTGTTAATAAGGGCAGTTATATTAACTCTATATCCATTTTAAGATACTATACATGGAACTATAAAGTGTTTTCTACTTATTAGCTAACTTAGATTAATCTCTTTAAGATTAATAGGATACCCTAGGGGGGAGTCTTTCCCTAGGGTTCTTTTTTTCCTAACTTATCAGGCGTTTCTTCTTTCTCTATTTCCTTAATATTACCCGTATCCTTTGGCTCTGGGCAGGATGTGGCAAAGTAACTATCCTTTCTATAATTAAAGCACGTAACCGTAGTAGGGTTAATTAGGGTATTATAACGAGCATTAATTAAAGGTATAGTACGTAGCGGGTTGGGCGAGGTTCGCTAGTAGGTAGTTATAACCGCTTTTAGTATAAGGGCGGTTGTGGTTTGTCTTCCGATGCTAGCTCCCGTTAGTATAGCGGATAGGTTGCGGTCGCTACAGGACCTCTTTAGTTAATTAAAGCGAGTATTAATTTGTTTTAGTTCTAAATCTAGCAATAAATATTAGGCTGCAAGTCTTTGGTAGGTTAGTAGGTTGTTTAAGGCTACCGCGATTTTCTCTTATAGTTAGACTGTTAGCTTATTGTATAGGTCTAAATAATAGTTCTTAGGGGGGACCTGGCCTTCGCCTGCTAGGTGTAAGAATTAAGTCTAGAACTTAGTAAAGGATTAGTTTAATTTTATTATTAGGTGATTATAGTTATAATAGGCATCCCGTACTTTATTTAGATTAACATAGATAGTAGCTAGGTACTATATTATCTTGTTAATAGATATAAACCGAACAGGTAACTTGTCCTTGAACTTGGCCTAAAGGTATCGCTAGGCGTCCCCAATGGTTTAACCAAAGAGGTAGAGCATTTTAGCTTCTTTAGAGGGGAAATAGTTGTGGTTAATATAAAGCTTTCCTTGTACCTAGATTCTCTAGTTCTTAAAGGTCGGGTCTACGCCGTCCAATAATAGTGGGGGGTTAGGGAGCTTAACGGACTTTAATTACTTCATTATTATATCTATACTCTCTAGTGTATCGCATTTAGTAGAGCGAATGGGTTAACTAAGGCTTTGTAAAGGGGAGGCTAGGCTATTTTATAAGGCAGTAAGGCTTTCTAGGATCTCCTTTAGAGTCTCTTATATGCTTTAGGCTTGAAGACAATTAACCTTCTAATTAGCTGCAAGGGCACGAATCTGCTTATGTATACCTGTAATGTTGTTATTATTTTTAATTTCTAATTTTAACTGGACCTTATGTTCCTCTTAGGTAGAGGTAGGTCTTTTAGATAAGCTCACTTTAGGTGCCATTATCAGCTTCCTAAGGTTTATTAGAATTGTATAATTTAGTTTTAATTCTAGGGTTCTTTTGTGGGTGCAGGTTAAGTACAGTCTGGCCTATAAAGTAGGATATTGTTAGGGCCTTCTTAGGCGTAGTAGTGTGGGTTTTTTAATGTCTGAGTATAACGCGTTGACGCGTTGTTGTAGACAAAGGTCTTTTTAGGGTGGGATATTATTAAGGCCTTCTTAGGCAATATAGGGAGAGCTTAGTATAATGTAATAGGCTTGTACAAATGCTTCTAAACCAAAGCTTGTAGATTGCTACTATACAAGAATACTAAGCTAAGGAGAAGAAGAAGTCTGTTAAAGACTGGCAAGATACAAAGAGGTCGTTAAGGCGCTAGTAGTAAGCGAGCCAATGGCGATTTTCTATCCCGGGGATGGAAAATCCTGATTAGTTGGCAGGAGTCAGGGTCCACTGAGTATGGCAGGTGGCGTTGCCCCAGCACCGTTATATATGGCCTCTTAGCCTTTGTCTAGATCCCCTTATTAATCCACTTCTTTATTGCCTTCGCGGCGTGCCACTGGCAGTACTAGAGAACAACTACAATTAACTGCCCTACTAATAAGGCGGCTGCAAGGCCCTTACCAAAATCGGTAACAATAACTTTAGGTAGCCGTTTCTAAAGCTTCTGCTGAGCAGACTCTAGTAAAAAGGTCTAATCTAGCTAAGACTCGCTCTTAATAAACAACTGTATTGCTAGAAAAGAGGACCCTGTATTAGTAACGCCAGTAATAATAGCCAATAAGAGCTTGGATTGATTAGTATTAAATATAGCGTCTATTTAGCAGCCAAAGTCAGTAATAAACCTTTGCGCTAAATCTACTTGGATAGGAAGCCAGAACACAAGCTACTAGAGGTTTTGGGCAATTAGACAACCTAACTCTGGATTAATCGTGTAGGTATATTAAGACTGGTGCTTAAATCCATGCTGGTAGAGAAGCAGCTTAAGCGCGCTAAATGCTCGCGGCTAGCCCTTATTACTAGAAGGAAGATCGCTCAATAATCTAGCCAAATTATAATATTTCTTCCTACTTATATACAACTCCCAGATAGAAAGTTGACGCTGTGTAGTCTTATATGTCTTTCTTATTGCCCTAAGGCCGTAGGCTACAGTAGCTGCTTCTCTAGCTTTAGGTAAACGATCCTAGTGGGCAGTATAGGTAAAAGGATTTGTAGTAAATTTGTGTTTAGGCGCGTCCTCATCTAAAGGATCACTATGCTTAGTATAGGTAACTGTTGCTACCCATCCTTTTACGCTACTACTAGACAAAGGCAGCTTCTTCTAGGCTATACATATACTCCAGCTGCAACTCTTTTAGTGCACCTTAATGGCTTCTCACTGCCGGTTGCTATTCTTACCGCAAAAGTTATCCAATTTGCGCTAGTTTCGAGAGTCATCGCTATAGTGTTTATAGACGAATATTGCTACTAGTCTTTTAGCTAATAGATTATCTGAGCCAGTTACTTTAACAACTAAAAAGCCTTTGTAAAAAGAGTAGTTTTGATATCATTCTTCTACGGCATCTAGATCCTTAAAGATCTCACTAGTATATGGCTTCTTAAGGTGGTGGGCGGGCATGGCGTTAATGACTTGTTTTACTATTGGAACCAAACTTGTATCCAACTAGGGGCTCGGCTTCCACTTAGGACGTGGAATTTAGACTTCTAGTATCAGCGATCGCAGCCACGGTTCATCTATATACTCTATTTGTTGTTCCGAAGCACTAGAAGCAGTATAGCATTAATAATGGATAGGGGAAGAGGTTCTGGGTAGTGGTAGAGGAGGAAAAGTATTGCGCAAATAAAGGTGCACTGCTTTGTGATAGACTACCTAACGCCTCCGCACTGTAATCTAAGACTTGTGGAGCCCTAATGGACCTTGTATAACCTTATCTAATAGACAAGGAACAGATTGGCCAGCTATAGGGGTATTAGAAAGGAGGATTAGGTTACTCTAGCAATTACCAGGTGTTTAAGGCACATGGAAACTAGTTAAACTAGGTAGGGCAGAGGCAGCAGGAATAACGTGCGGACGGCTTAGCAGTACCCCAATATTAGAAAGATCAGAAAGAGAGTAATTAAGATTGTTATCGGCCATATTAAATAGTAGAAAGTTAATATAAAGAAGAAACGTTATGATTTTAAAGTAAATATATGGTATATACACCCGCCTGACTTCGGACCTTATCTTTCAGCCCCGCACTTATATATACTTTATAAGCTATTTAGCGCAGGTTCTTTACATAATAGATTATTTAATTGCAGCTTTAGATAAGAATTTAGACTACGTGGTTGTTATTCTATTACATTATTTTAGAAGCGGTGTACATATGCTTTTTAAAGCTTTTTTGATTTTGACGATAGTGGCCCGTGCGCGTCTTACTAAAAGCTGAGTCATGATGGGTCTGTGGGATGAGCCTGCCCCGAGACTGCCCGATGAATCTTTTGCGGAGCGTCTGATTCATGAGATAACCTCGATCCCAGAGGCCTTACCTCCTTAAGGATTCGTCTCCTCTATAATCTATCTTATTCCTACAATCACGCCTCACAGCCCCCTACCTGCAAAGTCCCCTCACAGCTTTTCTCTTGTATCTAAGATCACTTGAAGGTCTACCTTAAAAAGTCTAACAACAGGTAACAAGCCAATTAGCGCTGAGCTTGCAAAAGACCCGACCTAGGCAGGTTGCCAGCTAAGCAAACCCCGACCCTCGCCCCGTCACACCCTGAATCCCTCCCCATACTTGTCGCCAGGTGTCACCATTCAACTCGTACAGCGTCAATGACCGTTATTGGCCTGACTCCGCTCGTTGATCCGGAACGTGAGTGTATCGCCACTCTGGATGTGATAGTGCGACAGGCTGTGAACGGCCCGGAGGCTAGAATCGTCGAAATACAACCTGACCAGCTCCCAATCATCGCGGCTCATTCCCATTGCCTCTGCGATCATTCTCTTGACGGTTCTGACGGAGGCGTCCCTGGGCGGCACCTTGAGAGTGATCGTGATGGTGTCGTTGGGTCTTTCCCGCCGGCAGTCTGTGGTAAATGTTAGTTTCAGCCAAGATACGACCGGGCGCCAGGGAATACATACTGATTGTTATCGGCGCACCGCCACGAAGGCGGAGCACAAGGTGGAGGGTGGAATCCTTCGGGACTTTGTAGTCTGACAATGTGCGGCCGTCCTCCAGCTGCTTGCCAGCGAAGATCAAGCGCTGGTTATCAGGAGGAATGCACTCCCTATCCTGAATCTTGCTCTTAATGTTTTCAATAACATCAGAGGACCCGACCTCAAGGGTGATGGTCTTGCCAGGACTAGACCGAGATATGTTAGCAACACGTACTATCGTGGACTAACAAGTAGCTATTAAGAGGTGGGGTACCGTACGCGTTTTAACGAATATCTGCATATTGGATGTATTATATGAGGTGACGGGACAACTGCAGAGGGCTGGCTGTAGGTATTAGGAGCCGTTCATGAGGATAGATACAGATCGAAAATAGGTTAAACCAAAGACGAGTTGAGGGGACATGAGCTTTACCCCTTCGGCTGGTGACGTCACCGGCCGAAGGGATAGAAGAATCTGCCAGGACACGAGCCAGACCCGATCAGCAGCGTCCGATGGCAGCTGGCTGGCGTCGGGATCCTATGACCACACTGTGCGGGTATGGAATTTCGTCACCAGGCAAGTCGACCAGACGCTCAAGGGCCATTGCAACGTCGCGTTCTCGCCCGATAGCAGGAAATCGTCAACTAGGTGGGGGTTCGGAACAATCCCTCAAAGCTTAAAAAACCGGGGCTTCTCTGCGTCGGTTATCGCATAGATCTCCTAGGGCTCTGGAGCCCTTGGTGGCGTAGACGTATAGGCATAGATTTACCCCGCACAGCGTATCTTGGTAGACAATCTTACTGTCAGATAATCTGTATTCTCTAAGGCGTGGGACACGTGCACGAGTCACGTGCACGGGGCACGTGCATTGTAAATCTCTTCAGAGCCCCAGGGGCCCTAGTTATCTCATAAATCAGACGCTCCGCAGAAGATTTGTTCCGTGACACGGGATAACGCATAGACCCTCTAAAACGCCTGCAAACTCCTGAGCCAATTAGAATAGCGCCCTAACTCCTGCCAACTCCTGAGCCAATTAGAATAGCGCCCTAACTCCTGCCAACTCCTGCTAACTCCCGGACCAATTAGAACAGCGCACTAATTTCAGCTCCCTACGCACCCCTATTACCCAACAAAATCTTCTGCGGAGCGTCTAAGAGCTTATAGGCGTCGCTTTGGTGAGATTTGAATATTTTAGATCACGCATTTTGACTTTAACTGGCTCTACAAAGGCCCCACCAATAGTTATTTATGCTTTGTTCGATGCATTTCAATCTTAAGGTAATAGCCTTTAATTCTATATATATAAAAGCTAATTATAACGCAGTTAAAGGTATAAGATACATTATATAAAACCTTAACCATATTTTGGAATTAAATATTTATAACACTTATAAACCGTTCCTTCTACTACCATCTATACCACAACCATATTATATCTACTTTTGTTATTGGCCAAGTTCTATAACCTCCTATAAACTCCTGCGAACTTCTGCAAACTCCTAGGCCAATTAGATCGCTTATATACAAGACCCTAGGGCGTGTCTGGCGTTACTCCTCTGTACATACCACCTATTACCAATTAGAGCATAGCCAATTTATATTCTTTTTAACTCCTACAAACTCCTACAAACTCCTACGGACTCCTATAAACTCCTAGGCTAATTAGATGCCTAAATAAAATCACAATTATAGGAAGAAATGGTACAAGGATTAGCGGAGGACGGGGGTAAGTAGGGTAGAGATTTGTCTGCGCCCAATACTACAACTAGGTTATATTACAGCAATCAGCTTAATAGACCTAGAAGAATTACCATCTATTATTAAGGAAGCTCGGTGTAAGGAAAATATTCTATTATAGATAGCTGTTCTAAAAGCATGTCTTAAATAAATACTCTAGTATATAAACCTAGAAGGCCGCCCTTAAACCCCTTGTTTTAAATAGATACGCACCTTAAGACGTCTAATATTTGGTTTTAGTGATATACTTCTTATTACACACACGGGCTTTGGAAAGAGTCTTATTTTTTATACTTTTTTAATCTTAACGGGCAAGATTACTATCTAGATAGTCCCACTAAGCAAGCTTAGTAATAAATAGTTGGATAATATTTAGAAGCTTAATAGTTCTAATCCGTGTTTTATTACTGCTAAGAGTAGGAGCCTAAACAGGGCCCTAATTAAAAAAGTAAAGGATAGTATATATACACACATACTTCTTAGTCCTAAGTAGGCCTTATTAAAGTCTTTCCAGGATGCATTAAAGAGCCCAAAACTACAGGCTAGGATTAGACTTGTTATAATTAATAAATATTATTTAGTAAAGCAATAGGAATCGTTCCAACCGACGTTTATAATATTAGGCGAGCTACGGACAATACTTTATTAGGATGTGGTTTAGTTTAGTTATTCTACTACACTTAATAAAAAGGCAGAACAACTAGTTCTTAGTAACGCCAGTTTTCGCTCTATAGGTAACCGTATATACCAGACTAAGGTTATTAGGACTTCTATAGACCGCCCTAATATCTCAATCTGCGTACTGCCGCTTGGTAAAGGTAAGATGGATTTATAGAACGCACTATACTTCCTATTAGACGCGTGTATAGATTTAGATACCGCAGTCCCAAAGCAAATACTAAAGACAATTGTCTTTATAGACGGTCATTGGTCTGTCTAAGAAGCAGTGGTATACTTCCAAAGAGCATTTCTTATAAAGACTTTAACCTTTGCACCTAATAAATAGTATACTACTAATGCCAATAGTAAAGCTCGTTGCGTTACCAATGTGGTCTAGGTATATACTGTATATATTTAAGAGTATAATCATACTACTTAATATAAAGAGTTTAAGAAATCCTCATCATCTATAAGGATTATGGTGGCAACAACCTCTCTTAGCATAGGTATTAATGTCCTAGATATTAAACAGGTAGCGCTTTAGAAGTTTCTAATTATAAAGAGTCTTGCAGATTATTAGCAGCGCCTTAGTTATAGTAGACGGGGCTATAGTTAGACTAGCAAAGGTTATATATTTTTGCTATATTAGGCCTTTAATATAGAAGGTGTTAATAGACCAGAAATTAAACAGCTATAGTTATAACTAGACACACCTTAGAAGACCACTTATAGGCTATATTAAAATTAACTACTAGCTAATTAAGTAATAGCACGTAGTTAACTAGCCAATGGCTATACGCCTAGCAACGTAAGTAACACGGAAAGTATTTCCTCTTAGATATTAGCTTTAAGCCAGGCTTCTCCTACTCCTATTAATAAAGCTATAACGACTAGATTTTAGAGCAAAGCAGAAATATCTTATCGCGCTAGGCTATTAGCTATATAGATGGAAATAATTAACGGTATATACTATTAAAAGGCCTTTCTAACTTACCTTAGCAAGGATTAGTTACTACTATAAGTTTAGGTTACCCGCGTACCACTAGATTAATATTATAGTTATTATAATCTAGTACTGCTTCTAACTCTTACTTAGGCTCTGGATATCCCACAACCAATTATTTAGCTAAGAAATGGTACGCGAGCTTACCTTACCCTAACTCTTATTAATAAATAGGCAACTACGCGGGCAGAAGCATTATATAGTAGTATATACAGGCGCATCCCTATACCACCATCTGCGTATATAGATACAATATGCCGCTGGCAGCTTGCGTATATATATAAACTAGGACCGGACTTTTAGGATACGCTAACCTTTAATTATCTCTATACTAAAGCTTCTCTGCTTTAGACGTGGCCTTATAGAGAGAAATCTAGGCAACTATTAGTAGAGCAACTTTAGTACTTTATTAAGGAGGTTAATAATTTATATACTAAGATAAAGGATACAAGACATGCAAGAAAGTAATAATAGTAGCTATAGGAGCTATAAGGCCAGCATAGTTAGGAATCTTATACCAGTATATCCAATTACGCCGCAACTATTCGCAAAAGGGACGACACTCTTGCCACACAGGTTGCAAGACAAGAGGTATTAAGGGCTGCACAGTTATATATAATTAAGACGGCCAGAGCAAACAAGCGTACGTTGTTAGATATAGCGAGAGTTAGTACACCACCGTTAACCTCACAACTAGAAGAATAGGTTAACGGAGTTATTAGTACGCTAGTATTACCATTATTAACCATACCTGTCCCACCTGATAGTGTACCAGAAGGTATTCGGCGTGCTATAAGACAGCTTAAATAAGCTCACACTTTAGGAGCAAACGTCGCCAGGTATAGCCCTAATAGCAGCTAGTTAAATATCTAGCAGCCAGTTGTTAATATATTAAATATATAGAAAAGCGCTACTCCTAGTTAAAAAAGATAAAGGCAAAGGCGTAAAAATACAGAGCCTACTACCCCATTAATATATCGGTTGCCGTTAGCAGAAAGAGATTTAAATACTAATAAAATACTAACCTTTATACCTATTTTAAAGAGAGGGCGTATAAGGCAAGCAACTCTAAAGGGTATAGAGAACTTTTATATTAATATATAGAATATATTTAATTGGTCTAGGAGTTTATAGGAGTTTATAGAAGATAGTATATTGTTTTTATTAGCCTAGGAGTTTACAGGAGTTTATAGGAGATAGTACGTTGTTTAATTAGCCTAGGAGTTTATAATAGTTTAAAGTAAATATAAATTAAAATTCTAATTTTGTTTAATAATATCTTTAACCACTTTAAAATTGTTCTTTACACTTATACCTATTAACCGTCTCCCATTAAAGCTTTTAATAAAAAGCTTTTAAAATATCTCCTCCTACTCTCTGGGTGCGTGCGCACCCCCCCAACATCCTCCTTAATAAGGAGAGAACACTGCGGGCTATAGCCCTCCTTTATTATCGCTAGCTTCGGTTTGGCAGAATCCAGGTTAAGATATAGTCAGTACTAGAACTCTAACTATTAACTATAAGATATAACTAACTAGGTTTAATAGGCGCCTTTACCCTTACCGGCGCCCTCCCCTCCCAACAGCAGCAGCAGCAGTAATAGCAGCAGTAGCAGCAGCAGCAGCAGCAGCAGCAGCAGCAGCAACAGCAACAGCAACAGTAGCACTGCCGCCGCCGCCCACCGCCGCCGCCGCTGACGACGACAACGACGACGATAATAAGAATAAATAGTTTAGCAGTAGGGAGTTAGAAAAGGAGCCGTAAGTATTAATAACTGCATAGTATATACTTAGCTTAAATATGTTTATAGACCATTACTACTATTACTATTACCGGCCCTGGCTCCCGCTTCTATTCCTACTCCCGCTTTTATTCCTACTCCCGCTTTTATTCCTGCTCCCGCTTCTGCCCTAGCCCTTACTCCCACCCCGGCCCTTACTACTACCGGGTTTGCCCTTACCTAGCGCGCCAACCCCGTCCGCCTACCATAGGCTTGGGCCCCCCACGGCAAGGCAACTGCTGCGTACGCCCCCACCGCCCAAGGCAAATAGTGGTCGTAGTTAGCGGTGGGGTTGGTAGCTATAGGGCCAAATAAGCAGAGAAACTAAGGCCATATTAGCCAGATAATAGAGACGGAGTTAGGGGTAAAGTTAGTAGGTAGTAAGCAATACACTGCCTACCAAGCCTTGAGTGAGGAGTGTTAGGTATACTCTAAAAAGGGTGCACAGTAGGTAAGCAGGTCTGGGGACACCTATACTCGCTACTAAGTAGCGGCCCGTTCCAGTGGGTGCAGCCTCTTAAAGTAGAAGCGTAAGGACCTTAAGGATCCCTTACCCCTACCTCCTAGGCCAAGGTCTTTGGTGGCGTATAAGCCGTCTAGTAGTCCACCACCAGGTCCTAGCAGCAGTGGCATTATAGCATAAGGGGGAAGGGGGGGGGGGGGGGGTTGGTGTTGCTTTCTAGCACTCCAGTAAGCTAAAGTAGCGGCTTTTATAGCATATTCTTTATAGGTAAGCTTTAATCCGGCTATATTAATCTAAGGGGTAAAACCCAGACAACGATACTATTTGGTGTGGGCTAAACTGTAAGGCATCCTTTATAGGCAAGCTTTAATCCGGCTATGTTAATTTAAGGGGTAATCCTAGACAACAGCACTGTCTAGTATAGGCCCAACTGCAAGGCGTTATAGAAGCCCCAGAGTTGTCCAGTAGGTAGTATAGGTAGATAGTAGTTAAATACAGTTACCGGGTTCTGTTGTTGCCTTATATATAAAAGTTCGTATAAAAGTTTATGTAAAAGGTCGTGTAAAAGGTTGTGTAAAAGGTTGTCTAAAGGTCGTGTATAGGTTCGTGCACAAGTTCGTGTAGATTAATTAGCCTAGTTAAACAGAAACATAGGCATCTAATTGGCCTAAGAGTTCGTAGAAGTTTGTAGGAGTTTAAAAACTAAGTAAATTTAACCTAAGGGAGTTATTGCTAGTATGCTAGTTTAGAGCATTAATAAATATAGGTATTTAATTGGTCTAAGAGTTTGCAGAAGTTTACAGGAGTTTATAGGAGTCTAGATATTAGTCAGCTACTCCAATTCCTATAAAATTAATTATGTTAATTATTATAAGGTTAATTATTAGATTAATAACCCTATCCAACCCCTCCCTAACCTAGTTAGTATAATCTTCTATATTAGCAAATCCATTAAGATTATTTAGGGTATTAAAAGGGTATAACCCCCTAAGTATACCTAATTGTTGGATGTGCTGCTAGTTAAACTAATTAACTTTATTTGCTAGCACCTTAATACCTTTTTATAAGATGTTGTAAGAATTAAAAAACTTCCTACTAGCCAATTGTTTAGCACTCTGCGGTTTAGCCAGATCTGAAGTAAAGAGGGTATAAGTAAGTAAAAATATATCTAGTAGTGCAGTAGTAGTAGTATAAGTCCTAGGTATATACTCGCTAAATATAGCCTCTACTCTCTTACGTAACGCTCTAACCCAAGTATTAGATAGATATACTCGGTTAAATATAATATCTATATTATAGGTTAAGTTCTTATAACACTTTATCTTAATCTTATAGCTACTGTTAAGATGCTCAAGCCCAAGGTTAATTGCTTTGTGTATAGTAACCCTACTAGGCTAGTTAACAAGCCTAGAGGATAGTATTATATACTATAATTTAGGAGTGTTTACTAAGGAGAGATTCTATTAATAGAATAATATCTTATAGCTATAGTTGAGCTAGGACGCGCCAAAAAAGTAGATAATAAAAGGGTTAACAAAGTGCCTTAGTATGCCTATATTAGCATATTTAATAGTATACTGAATAGTTAGAAATAGCTTAACCTCCTAAAGTATACAATATATTATCCGGAATTTAATATTATTATATAGTTGCTTATTAGAGCTATTGCCATTCCATATATCTAATATAAAGGCGGCTAGATAGACGTCTTTAATAAGTTCTAAAAATTAATCTAATATAAGAGAACTAATAGCATTAGTAACGTGGTCTATTCGCTTAAAGAAGTCTCTACTAGAGGCAATAAGGTAGCCCTTATATTACATTACTGCATAGAATAATGCAACTATGCGTGCTGTAAAGCCCTACGCAACAATTGGTTCTATTAGGTAATATTTAGCGTTCTCCTAACTATACTAACTGCGACCCTATATAGTAGTATTAGCTTGTAAGTAATAATAAGCCTCCTCTTTAGAAACAATAGGTGCCCAATATATATAGATAATAGTATTTAGTAAGTTTATCTAAATATAGAACCATGTAGGTATACTAAAAAGCCAATCCCGTTAGTTATATAGTTGGCAAGCCTGGGTTTACTCATTTTTAATAGCCCTAATATGGATTGCCGTAAGTTAGTCTCTATAGATAGGCCAAAGTTGATTATGGAAGTTGTTACAGATAGCTTTAGCTTTAGTAAGATCTTCTAGTGCATATAGACCAAGCTAGTCTAGAAATATACTTTTATAGACGCTATATATACCTTTAATAGTACCCTTGTTTTTAAATATAGCGCTAAATTACTAGAACGTAGTCTTATTTATAGGAAGGCAATATATACTTAGTATTTTAGGATAGCGATTACTATCTCTAAATACAGTATTAACGCCATTTATATAAATTCTCTTAAGTGCATCTAATATAAGGCTTTATATAATATTTACCCTAATCCCTTTGTCTTTACTAGATATACTAGGGGCATTTAGTATATCTTTAAGCCTAAATGGTATTATTAGATTGTGCATGCCTTAATATAAACCTAAAGGTGGTAGCTTAGGGCAAAGAATAATAGCTACTGTCGTTATTGCCCGTATTATAGCTGTATGGCCCACAACCTTGTTACATTTTTTGTCCTTAAAATTAATGTTATTATAGACAATTACTGCCTACTCACTAAACGCTTAACACTAGAGCTGTCTCTAAGGAAGTTAGCTGATTGGCCTAGGAGTTTATAGGAGTTTACAGGAGTTTATAGGAGTTGGGTACTATACCTCTACCTCCTTAACAACTTTAACTATTAACTAACTAGAGTAATAATAACTATAACATATTCCAAGCCCTAATAGAGTCTTAATTACTCGCCGCTTTATACTAGAGCCTATTAAATAGATATCTAGTATTAAAGAAAGGAAGCTAGATCGCTTTTTGGCCTAAGAATGATATACTATACTAGTAATAGCAAACAATCGCCTAGATAACGCATTAGATTAAGATATAGCGTTATAACTAGCTTAGTGGGCGCGCTAATTACTTATAAGCTTTAAAAGAATAGCGTACTATATTAGAGCAACCTCTTGGATAATTCTAAAGGCTAGCTTAAAGTCTAGTGTCTCTAGGTCTGTAGTATAATTAAATTAACTAAAGTAGGGCTAATAGATAAGATTATTAAGCTCTATAGTAAAAGAATCTGCTAGAGAAGGACGCTGGCAGATGCCCCTTATGCGTGGATTATCTATAGCACGCATTAGTACACGCTGTCGCTATTATAGTTGGGTATATTGGAGGTGCTAAATTATAACCGCTTTGCCCTTTTCTGCCCTAGCCTAAGTAAGTATAAAGGTTTGAAAACTCTATTAAATACGGCGGAGTGTATTAGCTACCTATTATAGCTTAAATTGCGTAGACTGCTGTTCCCTAGAGCTTATATTGTATTAATTGCAAGTAGGAGAAGGTTTATTAGAGAAAGGCTAAAGAGCCTTAATAGCGTTACTATTAAGCTCATTATTAAGGTAGTCCATATTGCTGTCAGAATATTCATTTAGGTGTCCGTTAGGGTGTCCATTAGGAGGTAGAAGAGGGCTAAAAGGGGTGCTAGATAAAGGACTTTATAAATCGTCAGATAGGGGCATATATATTAAGCCGGCAATGTCCATTGTTTCTTAATTGGATAGAGTAAATAAATAGCTTTTAATTAATTCCAATTGCAAATATTTTAGAGTTAATTTGGGGTATAAGATATAGCGTTATAATAGAAGAGTTGTCGCCTAATAAGAAATAATAAGTTCTTATATAAAGGGCGCCTATAAGCTCTTAGACCCTTAGGGAGAAATTTTTTTTAGTGTAATCTAATTAGTCCAGGAGTTTGCAGGAGTCCATAGGACTAGGGTAAGGTGATCTTATTGGCTTAGGAGTTTGCAGGACTCCACAAGCGCAGCACTAGCCCTTAGCGCCACGCCGTGGCGCAATTTCTTCCCGGGGGTCTGATTTATGAGATAAGGCCCTAGGTCAACCACAAGAAGCATCAATCAACGATCAAGTCAAGATCATCAATCAATCAACCCATTTCATTAATGAGCAGCTCTATCTGAATTATCTGACACTTACATCGCCACCCCACCACAATCACGTGCATATCGCGTCTGCCCCGCGTCCACGCCGCGTGCGTATGATGGCGCATGTGAAAGTAAAGGCTCTACCGCCTACGGTAAGCCAAACGTATGCGTCGTGGGTGTGGGTTACAGCTTCAGAATCTATACGTAGGCCGGAAGAACTTTTTTGGCGGTGCGGGGGATGTACTAGGCCTCTGTGAGCCCCACGAGCAGGAGAAAGCGGCTCACAAGCAAAAAAGCGGTGCACACAGCATCCGCGCCGGCTCATTATAGCGGGAAAGAAACAATTGGATATCTTAAAGGGGGAGAATAGCGAGAGAAAAAGCGCCACGTTAATGCATAGCCGGTCGTGAACCCATCCATCCATCCGTCTATCCGTCCGTAGACCGCATACCGCAAACCATCCTCCCAAATAGTCTCCCTTCATCTCTTCATAACCTCCCTCCGCCCCACCGAAGCCTACTACCACCCCTCACCCCCCCCTCGGCCTACCCTGCCAATACCTCCCACCCACCTCGCCCCTCTGCCCCGCCACTCTCCCAGGTCCCACCGTCGCGCTCCTCACCTGGCCCTGGCCCTGGCCCACCCACCCCGGCTGCACAATCGGCGCCGTAGCACTGCGCTGCGGCGGGACGCTCCCCGGCCCACGCCCCGGCAACGGATTCGACGCCTCGCGGCGCTGGATCGCCGACTGCAGGACCGCAGGCAACGCGGCGCCAGGATTCGCGACCGGCGTCGCGTTGCGCGAGGGATTGAAAACAACATACTCCCTGCCGTTCCCGTCACTACTGCTAGGGTTGCTGGGGTTTCCCGGGACAAGGCTGGGCGGCGGGGATGTGGTGCCACGCCGCCGCTGCTGCGGTTGCTGTTGCTGGACGGGCGTCGCGGAGCGGAACGGGTCGTAGTCGTCCGCGCCGTAGTACGGGCTCTGGGCCCTCGCCTGGCTCTGAGCCTGACTTTGGTTCTGCAGATAATCATACGGCCTTGCGGGCGCACCGAGCGGCGAGATCTCAACGGGGCTCATTTCATACGCGGGGCCATGAGCCGGCGCGTGCTGCTGGTCGTACGGGGAGAAAGTTGGGTCGGCGAGGCGGGACGGGCCTGGGGCGCGGCGGCTGCTGGCGCTGAAGCCGGTGTTCTGGCGAGAGGGCCCTCCGGTGCGCGGGTCGTGCGTTGCAGAGAGCGGGCTGATGAGGTGCGGGAAGTTGCGGCCGGAGGGGGAGTTGAAGTCTGTGTTGGTATTGAGGCGAGAAGGCGCGCCTTGGGACATCGGGGAGTAGGGACGCTGGGGACCTTGCGAATCGCTCGTCATGCTGCGGTTCGGAGGTGGGCGCGAGAAGTACTCGCCGTTGCGGTCTAAGGGCGGCATTTGGGGGACGGGCGAGCCGCGACCGGGTTCTCCGTATCCCATCGAACCTGCTTGGCTGAGTAGTGGTGCGTTGGAGGTGTAGCTGGCGTTGGAGAATGCTGAGGATTGGGTATCCGATCGGGTTGGAGGTAGAGGTCTCTTAACATATTCTGGGAATGATGGAAGAGTAGGTTGTCTTGACGTGCCGCTTCTATTAGTGCTCATCGTGTTCGTCCGACTTGGAGGTTGTGATGAGTATGGCGGTAGCGAGCCGTTGTTCTCTTTTCCGAAGGAGTAGATCGAGTCCTTATCGTCATCTGAACCTGAAAGTACCGGTAGTGTTGGTACACGCTGAACTTGGCCTGGTCGATCGCCATTCTTGATGGCCTTCTGCTCTTCCTTTCTGCGTTTTGCGTCTTGCTTTTCCAATGCCTTCCTGATTTTCACACTAACAATCTTCTCAAGTCTTGAATCTACCTTTCGGCGGCAGTAGATTGACAGTCTTCCGTCTGAGCTCGGAATATAATGCCAGAGGAAGAGTATGTAAAGTATGACAGAAATAATGAGTGATATGGCGGATATGACCCAGACAACAAGTGTGAATAACATGGTGAAGTAGATGATTACTTCCTCCCTATTTTGTTGGGCGAGAAGATCCACGTTGATCCAAAATTGTTGAAATGAGGAGTGACCGTCTGTGGCAGCATTTTTGCCCTCAGGTATCAGATCAGCTTTCATAACAGCCCATAATGTGAGAGCATTAACAACTACTCTCGGGCCTTCAGCAAGAGCAATGACAAGAGCTCCTACAAATCGGATCAGCATGAAACCCACATACTGTTCGAGATGCCAACATACCTTTGAATTGAAAGTAGACAAAAAGGGCAATATAATCAACGCCCTTCTTGCTCGTTGTTAATTCAGCAAAGACGAGAAATCTTCTCCATCCTTGTCCGTTTTTGCCCATTCGGATACTCTGCAAGATGACGGCAAGAGGGTCAAGATAGCTCTCGGCAACACCGCCTGCACGAATAACCCGAATGGCTCGGAGCCATTCCAATGCAAGTAGTACATAGGATAGAATGATACAGATGGCGAAGATCCATTTGGCAATGTCGAAAGGAATTGCTGGCTTAATCTGGCTGGACCACTTGTTGAAGGCTAGAAGATTGATTGCAGTGAATGCATCGGCTATGTAGACGGCAATGGAAGTTATGACAAGTATCCACAACCAGGCATACGAGAAAGGTGCGATGCAGGATGTTGATTTGAAGTCCGAAAGTGTCTAGAGGTAGTTAGTAAGCTTTCAATCGATCGAGTGAAGAGATGTGCGCTCTGGCGTAGTGCGGCTCTCGATCTACCGTCGGTATTGAAAATCACAACTTGTGTGAAGCAGCGCCCATCATCCAGGAAATTAAGGATAAAGAAGAATTGAGCCTCCACATACGATATAATCCCACTTCTGTTCCTCGGTCACCTTGACACCTTTCTCCCTATCACCTCCACAACAGTCCATGTTGACTGCTGTAATGTATTAAATAAAGTAGACGTCCTAAGTCTACGACCACCTTCGGAATTATGCCAGACCAGCTGGAGCCGTTTCTCGAGGTAATAGATGGAATGAGCGACAAAGACGCGTAGTCTTAAGAGGAGGTCGCGGTCGGGAAGCCGCAATTGCTGTGCCGGTGTGCTGGCCTCTGTAGTAACAGCCCAGCTGTCCACCGCCAGCGGGTATGTTGGTGAAAGAATTGGTCGGAACGAACTCCCTGAGGATCCAAGAGAAGAGGCTGAAGCGCGTGTCTAAGGAGTGTATGAGGTCTGTTAGGAAGGTGCATGACGCGAGTGGGATTCCTAGAGCGCGGGACGTCTGATGCGCACAATGTCCGAGTGTGTTTTATCAACCATCAGATGGCGCACGGCGGCATGGCCCAAAGGCTTACAAGACCGAACAATGGCGAAATTAGTGAGCGTGTTTGTGAATTGAGCGACAGCCGGATAGAGTGGGAGTGACGGGCGAAACAGGCGAACGATTGGGGTATCACAATGATTGCGATGCAAATGAAGGATCAAATGCGAGGCAGCCAAGAAACTAAACAAGAGTGCAGGGCATCTATTGGTGACATGTCCTTTTGCGATGGCTGTACTTTGCTCATGTTGGACAGCATTCATCCCTGCAGCTGGCGGCTGGCAAAGACCCGACCGCTCAACTCCGCGTTTGAAAAGGTCGCATGGGCGGCCCACTCAACGCCAATCAAGCTTGCCGCGAGAAGGCTAAAAGCCACCCGCCGGCCGATCAAGCAATGACTAGACCTGTTCCTGTGCCAGACTGGCATGGGTGTTAATTGGTGCCCTGGTGCTGATTGCTGTTACTTGAGACGCCCATGACGACTCGAAGCTCCTCCTATGAATATTACCGAATATCATCGAAGACGCATATCCAGCGATCACGATTTTGTCGAAAGAGTATGCAGTCATCACGTTGCGCAGGTTGATTTTGAGTGTGCAGGTCTCTCGATAAAACGCCGTGTCTCAACCCGCATTTCAAGGTTATCCATTAGCTCTCGGTTGTATCGGATCATCCTAGGACATCTGCTCACGCTGCTCCGTTCTACCATCATTTCGCCATCTTCTAGTCTTACCGCTTTCTTTCCTTTCTGGGTAATAATGCCGAATAACAACGCCAAATATCTACCAGGAAATGAACATGTTGTAGTTGCGCCGCTGTCCACGCATCAACCATGATATATCCCAAGACGCAATCGTATAAAGTCGGGTACAGTAACTAAATCACATTTGACTATGCACTGCTTCTTTTTAAACAGCAGAAATTTTTCTTCTACGCTGCACACGTACCCTCCGTAGATCTACACAGTTGTGAAGGTTGCGCTACACTGTGCATTTGTGCGAAATCATACACAGCGTAAGAGCTTTATTCTTGCTTAAAAAGGACGAGAGAGCGTTCCCAGACTTGCCTGCCTAATGCTTCTATTCTATACTATTCCTTCAATCAAGATTGCTTTGTCGTTTCCTTAAGCTACTCCCAAGCTTCGTCCTCTCGATCCTGAAATTGCAGCACACCCCATTTCCTCTACCTATCCATCTCACATCCCACCACCGTAGCATCAGCACCAATGCAAACAACAATCGCCCCTCAAACCCCAAGCACATCCAAATCCACATCCACACTTCCCCTTCTCCGTCCTCATAGTCGGTGCCGGCTTCAGCTTCCTCGCAAACTTCTATGCAGATACGTAGACCAATGAGACAGCGAATCTCGAAGCATACAGGTTCTAGGCTCATAAAGCCAGCGCGAGGATTACCGATCCGGCGAAGCGCAACATTCTGGCACTGTTGAAGCCGCCACACTAATTCGGTGCAAAGCGGTTGTCTTTAGAAACGGATTACTGTGAGCAGTTTAACAAGCCTAATGCGCGCGTTATCGATACCAACGCCACACCGGTGACGGAAGTAGTTCTAGAAGGCATTCGGACAGCGGATGGGAAAAAGGCATGGATTTGAAATAAGAACACTAGCGACTAGTTTGATAGCATTACGGGTGGGTTGCCGGATTATATTCGAACGCTTAACGAGGTTAGAGAAAACGGTATGAGGTTTGAGGCGACTTGAATAAACACGTATGAAAGCACTGTATGATACAAACGATTTTGGATTTGGCTAGCGCAACTACAATTATAATCATAATCACGCCTCTTCATCCAGTATAGCACAACATAGGGTCTAGTTTTAATTTAACAAAAACCACTTTCATTCACGCATCTCTGCTCTCGTCCATACGCTATACTAGCTGAACTCCCTAATCGCGCCCATCCACCCAAGAGTGTGCCAAATAAGCATCCCATAAATAAAAAAACAGAAGAGGCATGCTAAGTGCAAGCTGGTCTACCCATAAATTTTATACTACAAAGCCTCCTCTTCCATCCCAGAAGCCTCGCTTTTGTTTCTGTAAGAGCGTTTATAGCTCATCGTGGCCGCTGGGCTCCTCATCGCTGTAGTCGGGCATTCCACCCGCGCCGCCACTGTACAACTTGCTGGTGATGGGGTATGCCACGCCACTGAGCTTCTCCTTCTGCTCATCAAAGTCCTCGGCCGTGGCCGTAGCGGCGTTCTCTTCGAGCCAGTCTTGAGTTTCCTTGACGGCTTCGAGTATCTATTTCATACGTTAGTTATGTGTCCTTTGATATAGGGGAAGAAGGGAGTCTTACAATCTCCTTGTCCTCCTCGTCAATCTTGCCACCAAGACCTTCCTCGTCGTTGACCTGGTTCTTCAGGCTGTAGGCGTAATTCTCGAGGCCATTCCTGGCCTCAATGCGTTCGCGGGTAGCCTTGTCTTCCTCGGCGTACTTCTCGGCTTCCTCAACCATACGCTCGATTTCCTCAGCGCTCAGGCGTCCCTTGTCATTAGTGATGGTGATAGACTCAGACTTGCCGGTTCCCTTGTCGCCGGCGCTGACCCTCAAGATACCGTTGGCGTCGAGCTCGAATGTGACTTCGATTTGAGGAACACCACGAGGCGCAGGACTAAAGCACATTAGTGGATGTGTGAGATAACGTGGGCGATATGGTTATAACGGAGATAGGGCTATGACGGCGATAGCGTTATGACGGTGGATCAACCGCCTTCCGGAGGCATTTGGCAGTATTTTGGTGTTCCATCTATATCAGGAAGGCGGTAGATCCACCGTCATAACCCTATCATCAAGGGTTAGTGCGCTAAGTCGTGGCCAGAATTTAGCAGCGCCGACCGCCCTATTCCGGCCACGACTTAATGCACCAACCCTTACACCCACGTTAGAGATGTAAAGAGGACTTACGGAATGCCAGTAAGCTCGAATTTGCCCAACAGGTTGTTATCCTTGGTCATCGAACGTTCACCCTCGTAGACCTGGATCAAGACTACAGGCTGGTTATCGGCGGCGGTCGAGAAGATCTGGCTCTTCTTAGTGGGGATAGTCGTGCCACGTTTGATCAAGTGGGTCATAACACCGCCGGTGGTCTCGATACCGAGAGTCAAGGGGTTGACATCCATCAAAACAAGGCCCTCAGCCTTGGCTTCGCCGGAAAGGACACCACCTTGAACAGCGGCACCAAAGGCAACAGCCTCATCAGGGTTGACATCTTTACGGGCTTTCTTGCCGAAGAACTCCTCGAGCATAGCCTGGACCTTTGGGATACGGGTGGAACCACCAACGAGGACAATGTCGTCAATGTCACTCTTCTTCATCTTGGCGTCCTTGAGAACCTGTTCGACGGGCTTGAGCGTCTTCTTGAAGAGATCGTTGTTCAATTCCTCGAACTTGGCACGGGTAAGAGTCTCGGAGAAGTCCTCGCCGGCGTGGAAAGATTCGATTTCGATCTTGGCGGTCTTCTGGGAAGAGCTGTACATATTATTAGCAAGTGTAATATTGGAATAATGGGAGGGTGATTCTTACAGAGTTCGCTTGGCCTTTTCAACCTCACGCTTCAGCTTGCCCATCGTCTTAGGGTCCTTGGTGATATCAACGTTCTTCTCCTTGTTGTACTTCTTGGCGAAGTAGCTGATGACACGGTTATCGAAATCTTCACCACCAAGATGAGTGTCACCAGCGGTTGCTTGGACCTCGAAAACGCCGTTGTCAATCGTGAGGATGGAAACGTCGAAAGTACCACCACCAAGATCGTAGACGATGACTTGACGCTCATCCTTATCAGTCTTGTCCAGACCGTAAGCCAAAGCTGCCGCGGTAGGTTCATTGACAACACGGAGGACGTTGAGGCCGGCAATAGTACCGGCGTCCTTGGTAGCGGCTCTCTGAGCGTCGTTGAAGTAAGCCGGAACAGTGACGACGGCGTTGGTGACAGTCTCGCCGAGATAGCTCTCTGCCACCTCCTTCATCTTGCCCAAAACCATAGCACTAATCTCCTCTGGAGTGAAGGTCTTCTCCTCATTGTGAACATCGACTTTGACGCGGGGCTGGCCATTCTTGTTGACGACGGTGAATGGGAAGTGCTTCAAATCAGCCTGAACCTCCTTCTCTGCGAATTTACGTCCGATTAAGCGTTTCTGTGAGTACGTCAGGATTTATATCTTATAAGGATGAAGAAACGGATTCTTACAATGTCGAAAATTGTCCGATGAGGATTGCTAGCGTACTGATTCTTTGCCGCATCACCAACAAGTCTCTCCTCGTCGGTAAAAGCCACCCATGAAGGCGTTATTCGGTTACCTGTCCAAACCATCAGCTCCAGCCCGTGAACTCGGCTTCGGAGAGTACATACCTTGGTCGTTGACCATTATTTCCACCTTGCCATTCTTCATTACACCAACACATGAGTATGTGGTTCCCAAATCGATACCGATCACGGGCCCAGTAACTTGGTTCTCTTTCAACGGCTCCTGGTCTGCCCTCGCGGTCGAAGCGAGCATCAAGCCCCCACACAGAACGAGAAGAAGATAAAAGGCCATAGACCAGGCCGAACGCGACGACTCGCCGCCTCTTGACCGCCTCGGCATCGTGAAGATGTGTGATGCGAATAGGGAGGTGAGTATGCTCGATCTCTATCGAAGAGCCTAGCAAAGAATGGGTATAGGACAATACAAGAGGTCTACGTCCCAAGACCAACAAGTGGAAATGAAGAAAAGTGGCGGAAGAAGTGGTGTGGGAGAGAAGGAAGAGGGGAGGGAGAAAAAGCTATGGGGGAGAGCTTAAAAGTAGCCAGAGTGTGAAGTTTTGAACAGAATACAGTTGCATTTTGACGCACTTAAGCTCTCACCGCCTGCCGGGAAAGGCTAAGCATGCGCCACTTCTCAATAACGCAACTTGTCCTTTCGAAGCTGAGCAAGAGCCCCAAGAGCCCCTCAGCCCAGCACAGAGATGCTTCTAATTAAGTCCAACCACGCCCCAGTTCCGGCTGGGATTCGTGAACACGTATAGCTTTGCTCGCGGCAAATAAGTGGTCATCATTGCAGGATATGTGATTCCAGCGCTCTTTAATTTCAGCTTTCAGCCTCGGCCTTTCTACCAGTGCTGTACACCAAGCTATACTTTACAAAAGCTGCATGTCATTTGAACTTTTTTTATTTTTTTTCATTTTTAAAAGTCAAACCCCATTTTGATTTCTCACAAATAAGGCGTTCTTGCGATGCATTATCGAGCAATAGATACAGCCCCGTCCGCTCGCCACAATAAGAGCTGGTCCATGCGGTCAGGAACAGCCGCAGCCGGAGCTTCTTCCAAGTGTCCTTTTCTCAGCCTCACATGAAAGGGTGATGTATCCTCTACGTACCGATCGCGGACTTCCACCAATCGCCTGCAGTTCCAAGATGGGGCAAGAATAACTCTTTCGTGATTACTCAATAAGCCTTTAGGTAGACAGAAGTCATACCGCAAGTTTATTTGCGGCGAGAAGGAAATAACCCTAATCCTTCACAGCGTTGGCGTTCTGCAAATAGCTTCAGAGCAGCTATATTAGGGTTATTGCTAGCACGTAAATATGCACAGTGCAAGGCTTTTTGCAGTACAGCCTGCTGTTCCGATTGTTCAATAACAGTCGTATTCATCATACGTGTCTTGCATCTTGTGTCTCGTCAATGTAGCTATGATTCATCCATGGCAAACGGGCGGGGTCCAAAAAGAATGGCAAATCGACGCCGGCACATTTGCCATAACTTCGCTCCTCTAAACCACTGACCCTCTACCGCCGAAGCCCCACCTGATTTGATTGGCCTGTCTAAGCTTAACTCCTAAATCATCCGCCCAGGCCCACACCAGGCCCGGGTTCTTCTGGAACATTCGTCCAGAAATCGCCAGATCCAATCCTTCTTCGAGCAGCTGGTTGACCTGATTACCCTCTATGATCATTCCCACAGTTCCCACGGCCATCTTGTCGCCAACAGCCTTCTTAACTTCCTTGGCGAAAGGCGCTTGGTAGCCTGGACCAGCCTTGATATGCTGCTTCTCATGCAGGCCGCCAGAGGACACATCAAACAGATCAACTCCGTGCTCAGCTAGAATCTGAGCAAGCTTGACAGTCTGAGGGACGTCCCAGCCCTCAATATCCGTACCCTCTAGCCAGTCTGTTGCGCTGATGCGCAGGAAGAGCGGCATATCCCCGGGGATGGTTTCGCGCGTCAGGTCCACGAGTTCTAGTGTTAGCCGAATGCGGTTCTGGAAAGAACCACCATATTCGTCTGTGCGCTTATTTGAGGCTGGAGAAACGAACTCATGGAGGAGGTAGCCGTGCGCGTTGTGGATCTCGATGGCATCGAAGCCGGCCTTGAGGGCACGCTCGACACTCGCTCTAAAGGCTCTCTTAAAGTTCTTAATATCCTCCTTCGTCATCTCTTTTGGCTTGGCGTGTCTGTCATTGTAAGGGATTGCGCTGGGCGCGTAGACATTATTGGGCCAGCCATTGAGCTGCAAGAAGTTTAGCAGTCTGCTTCCATGCGTTATAGAGAAGTCGAGAGAGTGGAACACACCTCCTCAGTTGCTACATCACCCATTGACAGCCATGGTGCGACCGTGCTGGCTTTCCTACCAGCGTGGCCAAGCTGAATCCCAATTTTTTGGCCTTGACTGTGTGCGAACTCGACAATCTTCCGGAGAGGTTCAATTTGCGAGTCCTTCCATAAACCACTATCCTCGGGTGTGATCCTTCCCTCCGGCGTAACAGCTGTAGATTCCACGAAAGAAATTCCGGGTCCACGCTGTATGATACTGCCGAGGTGGGTAAAGTGCCATGCTGTATGGTGACCATCCTCTGCAGAATATTGGCAGAGGAGAGAGCTGGAGAAATCAGAGCTTGTCTACGGTGAGTTATCAATGAGGCGCTCGCACCATGATACGATTATGTAATTTCAAGCCCCGCAACTCCAACGGTGTAAACAGCTTAGGAATGGATTTGCCATCTTCTTTCATTCCAAGCGCAGTGCCCGCAGGAGGGATCTGGGCAGGGGTATAGTAGGATATCTACTCCAAGGAGTGAAGTCTAAGCATACAATCCTAGTAAAAACAGGTAACATGAGCTCACCCCAGGAGCCGCTCTGTTGACATTGTACTTTTCTTCTGAGCAACCTTCCGCGACGGCGTGATGGGAATGAGGGGGAGCCATATTCCACGGATGTTGTGAGGTAGAATTATGAATATCTAGGGGATTCAAAGAACGATGTGGATATAGTAAAATAGCGGGCACGAACACTTTATACCTGCAAGCCCTTCGGCTCCAGCGGGCTTCCCACTTGCCTCGAGAATTTCACGGAACATGCTCGGATCGCGGTTGAGTTTCTTCATGCACAGTTATTACCGAAAGTAACGTAGGTCATAGGGTTATAACGGCGACAGGGTTATGACGGTGGATCTACCGCCTTCCTAATATAGATGGAACACTAAAATACTGCCAAAATGCCTCAGGAATACAACCTCCTAGAAGATTACTCAGCCAAAACTCGGATGGAATTCGTAATTGCTTGCTAATCATCCCCACGTCAATATCATTACTCATAACGTGTTTGACCACTCCCCGGGCCACACCAGTCCTCGGGCCACTCCAAAAACCACCAAAAATCGGGAAAATCGCATTTTGATATCTCAACAACGGCTTTATAATAAATTCTAAAATTTCATAGCTAGCCTTTTATGCCTATTCTAAGACTCCTGTTAAAGTTCTAGAATAATAAGCCTAGCCATTATCAAGATATTGAGTTTTATTAAGTTTTGGCCCCCAATTTTAAGCCAAATTGCTATTCCTCTAGAACTACTTAATGAATTACTTCCAAAGTTAGAGTAGAGTCTTAGAATAGGCATAAAAGGTTAGCTATGGAATTTTAGAATTTATTATAAAGCCGATGTTGAGATATCAAAATGCGATTTTCCCAATTTTTGGTGGTTTTTGGAGTGGCCCGAGGACTGGTGTGGCCCGGGGAGTGGTCAAACACGTTAAAGCCTGTTGCTGACCCAGCATGTTTCTTGCTTGGCAAATATCCAAATTAAGGCATGTATACGTCAAACTTGATGCCCTAAGTCAAAGATTCGACCCCTGAAGCCTGATTTTATATTGTTACATCAGAGTGCTGTTTCTACCACCCCTCAAGCGCTTTCACCTTGACAAATAGACCCCCTTTAGGTCTTGCTATGATCCCTCCTTGAATTTCCAGCTTCATATTAGGATCGGAAAGCTCCATTTCGTAATGGCCAAATAATGCCGCTAGCAAAATTGCAAACTCTGCCTTAGCAAAATCTTTCCCAATGCAGCTTCTTGGACCATGCAAGAAGGTGAGAAAGGAGTAGTTGCTGTCAGCGCCGCCAGTATTGGTTCTTCCGGGCCCCATCCAACGATCTGGGTTGAAGTTCTTGGCGTCTTCGCCCCATAACCTTTGGTTGCAGTTTATCGCCCATGGGCTGATAACAATACAGGTGCCTTTAGGGATTGGGTGGCCGAGAATAGTGGTATCGTGAGCGGCTTCTCGAAAGGTAATTGGAACTGGGGAGAAAAGACGTAGGCTCTCGTTACAGACCGCGTTAAGGTAAGGAAGATGATCAATCTCCATCGAAGATATTTTTGCGTCATGGTCGAGAATAGATGGAAGATTGCCTCGAATCTCTTCGCGCAAACGCTTTTGCATGTCGGGGTGAAGACATAGCAGGTATGTAGCCCATTGAAGTGCTGAAGCAGTTGTTTCGTGCCCAGCTGCTAGGAAAGTCATGAGTTGATTGACGAGGTCATCATCGCTGAAACCGCCGGATTCCAACGCCACAGACAGAATGTCAACATCCGTACGTTCCCCTTTCTCAAATTTCTCTTTTTTACTCTTGATCAAGTCGTAGCAAGTCTGTTTAATGAACTTGATAGCGCTTACAAGTTCCTCATTACGCTTAACGGGAAGAGCCCGTAAAATCCAGATGGGGACAACATTGCCTAGGATTTGCATGGACCGCGCAATGCGGTCAGTTGTGAATATTCTTCGATAGGTCTGATTCAGCTCGTTGTCAGGGTCTTCAATTGCACCGAAATCCCGTCCCAGTCCAGCAACGCCAATGATATCAAGCGTTGCTCGACTGACCCAATTGCCGATCTCGACTACGGAATATGGTTGTTCGGTTGGAATGTCTGGCTTTTGAAGGGTGACATCGAGTGCCTCGATCAATTCTCTTGATTTATTCCAGAAAACTGGGTAGAGATCCTTAATGTGCCGGTACGCAAACGCTGGCATGAGAGTCCTTCTTTGCCTCTGGGAATAATTAAGTAACGATTTACTGTATATGAAACTTGAGGATGGTACCTTGTGTTCTTCGCCCTCTGCTAAAAGAATGCCAATGCCCAAAACTCTTCCAAGCTCGTTCCCCAGTCGCCCAGGCTTAATGAATTCATAGTTCCTGTGCACGAGGACCTCAGCCAAACCTTTGGGGCTAGTGATAAGCACACGATCTTCGTTGAAAAGAAACGCGTATCGAATAAGGCCTTCATTTGGAATTTCTTCTGCCCATCGCTGTTGGGGCGCGCCTGTAGGCTCCTCCAGGATTCGACGATAATTGCCAACGAGAAAATTGCCGCCCTATAAGATCCTTAGAATTTAATCTTTACAACTTTACAACTTCACTTACTGGGGCTGCTGGAAGATTCCGTAGAGGGCTAAAGTACTTAGGCCAGACAATCACAGTCCATGTGAAGAGGCAAGCTAACTGAAGGCCATAAAGAGCAGCAATTGTCCAGTAAACCGAGTGGTAGACGCTATATGTTGGAGCATAACGGGTCACGAAGAAGGATATTAGAACAGAATCCAGGAACAGAACTTTCTTCTGAACGGCCATGTCTGCGACGAGGCTACAACGATAATGGTTTTCGTTGTGCAAAGCAACGCCTCTCTGTGGAGAGACAAATGACCGTATATATCAACACAACAGGCTGCACAAATGATAAAGGTACTAGAAGTAATATAACGTTAACGAGAGTCCTAGTTCTAAGTGCTGGGTTGAAGTTGGAGGTTGGAGAGGGGCTCCATTTTATGGCTCTAACATTGCAAGTGTTATTTAGCGAAGGCGGGTTGTTGGAGGCGCTATCCCTTCGTGTGGCAAGCCTTCTTGGACGTTTCGTATATGCACGCCTCATAAGCCAATCTAGAGGCGCTATACCGTATAGAGCTTGGTGTTAAAGCCTCCGGTCAGAGCGGTTGTAAGATGCTGGCGCTTTGACGCTCGGATATTGCGATAAACAGTAGCAACGTGGCCAGGAAGCCTATAATATTTACTGTAGTTAATCAAAAAGCTTTAATATTAAATTTTCAGTAAAATATCGTCCTTATGCCGCCTAAAAAAAGTAGTGCGTCTTCGGCTCCGAGGCCTCCAAGGTCGGTTAATAAAGGGCAGAAACTTACAGTCATAATGTCATACATCACAACTTTTTGCCCGACTTCCTCAAAAAATATATAGGTGTTTATAGTAATGGCCTTCTGCTATATTTCATCGGCATCGCAATATTGACGCGTTTTGGTAAGGCTTGCAAAAAAATCACGCTAGCTAGGGTGCCTGCAGCATGCTAACCCAGGCAGGAGCACCCAAAGCGCCCAATACGAAAAGTCTCTTTTGCCACACAAAGGAATCGTCAAGTCGGGTGGTCGGCTAGTTCAGTTTCGCCGAAGCCCCGACTGCAAAAGCGGACCAAATGATTCGGACTCTACTGCGAGTTTCGCAGATCGAGAAGCCTGCTCTCTCGGTTCCATATAAAGGGCCTTTTCATGGGTGTTGCCACATTGGAGGATCCTTAGATAGATCTTTGAAGGCTACCGGAGCAAAATTAGTGATTGATACTCTTTGAAATCGCAGCAAAGCGTTCCTAGAGTCCTTTTCCTGGTTCTGTTCAGACCTACCGATAACTACCTTAAGGCGCCCAGAAGGCCGGACGAAAAAAGTGTGCATAGCGAAAGCTTACCAGCCCGGCAAGCCTCGATTGAGGATTAGTTGTCAATGGGAAGAAGTTCTCCCTTCTGCCGCGTAATTTAAAGGACACTCCAATATATTTCAGCGGTCACTCACGAGCGGAACTTAACACTACCTGGAGAAAGATGCAGTGCAGACCAATCACCTCTCGCTTGGGGTGCCGTGGCATTAGGTGCAGGTCCTGCTGTCCAAATTCCAACTCGCATCAGCAATACGATTCCACGGCGGACAGTACTGGATTTCCAAGTATCAATCTAGAAGGCTTATGAGCGTAGGATAGCAATCGGACCATCAACTAGCCCGGGCTCGACAGCTCCTGCGCAATACTCCATTGTTGTAAGTTTGCGTGAACCTACAAACTATAATGTAGGCTTAAATACTCACGACCATATGATGAGATAGGATTCTAGCCGTGTGCTTGTTGAACTTGAGGTAGCTCGAACCAGTGCTGAAGTGGCTATTGAAAATGACCTTGATGATCCGTTTATGCCACTGCAGCCATCACAAACCGATTTGATATACCAGTCAGCGGAAAGCCCAATAAGAGGCGTTGCACAGCAATCAAGCCGACTTCTAGCATAAGACAGCCAGCCACAAAACAAATGCCCCACTTGACTCTCTAACATATCAAACGACAACGACCCAGGACAGGAACCAAGCCTTGTAATAGTCAGAGTAAGCGTGGATACTTAGAGGCGTTCTTATGCGAGCGGCTAATGTGACTTTGACGGTTGAAATATTTATGTTCTCTCAGGATCGATTCATTTGGGTTCCTTGGTGTTGGATTTGGAGCTCTAGAATTGGACTCTTGATGTGCTGGGTACTGCTGTGCAGCTGAACAGACTTTCTATTATTACCGTGGGCTTTCATACCCTTACTCTTGAAGTTTGCTAGACTGGAGGAGAAGCGACTGACGGTTCTGGACTTGTTGCTTTCCGCTTCTATGGGCGGGGAATTTCTACCCACTACTCTGATGTACCTACTTCGGCACTACGGTTTAGAGAAATGATTGAGATATCATCTGATAGCTAATCCTAACCTGATGGCGTGATAAAAATGTCAATAGAGGATTGTCCAAGCCCTAGTTACTAACCTCATTTATTTGTCACGCATACACCTAAGTATTTGAGTATTCAAAGCCTATGCATAATGAATTACTAGAGTGGCACTATCTTTTTTCTCGGTTTTCAGGTGACGTAGATGCATGAACAGCAGGTATTCGATAAAGTGAGTTTGAAGAGCCTGAGCGAAGTAACGATGCACTGAACCATACATTGGACAAAAAAATAGATTGGAGGTAACGCCTGTGATTGTTGCATTCGAATCAGTTAGAGAGCTCCCGGGAAATCATTCGAGCAGAGATATAACAGACCAAGACGCCGAGAAATGCCAATGATGCAACAAATGAAATCAGAAGCGCTAAACAAGATACAAGTAACAGCAAGAAATGCAGTGTGACTACAGGGTATCAAAGAAAGATCCCAATGTATCAGGAGATACAGGATCGAGAGTTAAGGCGATGGTAATTGCTATCAAGAAGACGAAACCGTAGCATCTGTTCGTTATGATCTTCCTGCCTGGGCAGGCCTCTTGTCAATGCCTAGAGCATCGTCAAACTGAACCGTAAGGGCGCCAGAACCAATTGCCTGGACACGATCCCAGCTGCCCTCTTCATTACCATTGTCACCAATTACGTTTTCTAGCCACGTTGCTTCGTCTTCGTCGCCCGCGCTGCCTGAAGAGGAAAGCCTACTTCCGGGAGTTCTTGGGGCAGGAAATCGCTCGTGGAAGAGGCGAGGGTATTCGGAGGTCATCTTTGACCCTTCTTCGTTGTACGCCGATTGTGAGACATCAATTAACTTGCTAACAAGGGATGGAGATATTAGCTTCAGGTACCAGACGGAGGCAGGAGACCTACTCCGACGTCTGCGCGCAAATCCGCTCTAACGCGTCTCTCTGGCGTCGAATCTCTTCTGGATCTGGTTGAGGCCCACTGTTGGGACCACCAGTGTTCATGCTACCATAGTGGCCTGGTTGGTACGGGTCGCCGAGCAAGTGCGAAGTGTCAGATCGCTGGGCAAGGGGGAAAATTAGCATGTTTATGCGCCGTAAGTGCTGCAAATAGCAGTAGAGTTGCGGACGCACTCACATCAGATTGAGAGGTCCGCCGCCCCAGACCTAGACAGGAAGAGCAGATGCCCATGGAATGTGTGGAGGCTAAGGACTACGGTTTCGAAGATGTGTGCGAGACAGGAGCAACCGGATGTGAAGAAACATGCATATGGAGCATGGAGCAGCTATGGAATATTTTAAGTGGCGTTAGACGAGGATTGTGTTGTAATGAGCTCCATTGTGTTGGTGAGAACTCTAACTTATTCGGTGGCTGGAAACGAATTCTCTCCTGCCAAGCCGCAATCCCTCCATCACCACTCACAATACATTCTTCGGAACCCTGCCGTTATCTGGTATTCATCTCAGTTTCTTCATTGTTTCTATCTTTGTCTCAGTACTAGTCTAGTTTTTTTTTTTTCTTAATTCGTAGACAATATCTTATCAAAAACCCAAAGCTTTTAATCATCGCTTTTTCTCTTTCAAGTCGTTTTGCTATGTTGCAATTTTCTGCTAGGGCTACTGTTCCTGCACCAATACTATTAGTACAACCGCAGCAACGCGGATTGCGTTAGCAGAGATGCGACTTTGACATCAATAAGATAACCCTTTCCGACCTGAAGAAATGATGCGTGTGCCCTAAATGCAGGGTGATTAAACTTTGACGAAAAACACTAAAGCAAGGGGGCTTGGCTCCCAGCTCAAAGATTTTTGCATACCTCCTAGTTACCGAGAATGGAAAATTCAACCATTACGTCTTGTGATAATTTGCCACCTCAAGGCGTTATCGTGAGCAAACTCAGGGCTGGTCTCACGCAAGGTCATTCTTGTACAGCGCTACACTTTGAGCGCGAGACCCCGTCCCGTTTTGCGGCACTTTGAAAGTCCGCAATTGCAGTTGCCCCTGCAAGGCACATTGATGAGTTCTAGTGAGTGTGGCTATTAGGAAGGCTATGGAGGTAGGTATTAAATGTCTTAATTTGCTCATTATAAAGATCATGCCGTACTTCAAAGGCTCAACCGTCTTCCACACAGCGACCATCACTCATTGATTTAATTGAGCCACCATCATTCGCTAAGGTGCCTAATCATGTATCTGATTTTTTTACGAATGCTGGCTTTGACCTTCCTCCTTCCAATCTCTACAACCTTGGCTAGAGTTACTAACCGCGTAGATGCACCTACTGAGCCACTAGTTGCAGCTCGGATCGCTTCCAAACAGGGTTCTTTGTTCAGCCATCTTCGAAACATATTTTTCAAACGAGATGAAATCTGTGTGAAGGATGACTTTTATTATTACCTACAAAGTAACTCTGAAGCCAACACATTTTGTAATATATGGATCAGTATTCCGCCTGCCACAACGATGGTTGAGTACACATCAACGATGTAAATTTCCTCTCTTGAAGGTCATGTCGTTATTGTATTAACAGCTTATGTAGAACTGCTACAGATATTACGGCTACTTCGACAAATACCGTCGTCAATACAGTCCGGACAACTACTGTGTTTACCGTAACTGCAACCGAAACAGTAGCCATTGGAGCTAAAGAAAAAAGGGAGGATGCTCCAGCTCCTACAGACCCTCTACTTCTTCGCCGAAATGTTTTGTTGAATGGTATGGCGGCTGTTGTTACCGACGCTATCGGTGGGACCGTTGCCTCTTCCACGGATATGCCAGCAGGCACCGCTAAAGCCTCAATTGATGCAGGGCTTTCTAGTGCCTGCTCATGTTTGAACTATCAGCCGCTCTTGACTTTCACTGTAACCTATACTGATTTACCTTATGTAAGGCAGAAAGAATTATGCTTCTAGGAAAACGACTAATGCTCCGTAGTATACAACACTGGATGCCTTCGAGCAGGACACTCTCACCCTACAATCTACTATCATCCAGACGTCTTACACAACTCAGACTACCACCCAGACTACGACAATAGGTCTTATGTCTTCCATTAGCTTGACGCCTTCTAGTTCACCACTTAATCCAACTGCATCCGCCGCGACATACGTACCTACGCCTTTGAACTCAACCAGTTCAGTGCTCGTTTCATCATCATCGCTCACCGCAGCGGCGTCTAGCACGGCTTCCGTTGTGACGTCTATTACGGTAACAGGCGGGCCTGGACGTCCCTCTTCTGAAGCAAGGGCTATTGCTACGTCACTTCCAATCTCTTGCCCTCAAAACAACAACCAGACAATAACAAATATCGTTGGAAATAAGCGTTTTGAATATCTAGTTCTCTGTGTCATCAATGTCTTTGACAATACCATCATTCTCAGTACGAGCGTGGCTGGGCCAACCGAATGTGCAGCTGAGTGTTCATTCGTGAACGACGTATTCCAAGAAGACCTGTGTCAAAGCGCTGTCTTCATTCCCGCTGTTGGTGGCAACGACAACTGTGTTCTCAAAAAGAGTGCAGAGGTGTATGCCCAGGCACCTGGATACGTCAGTTTTATCCTCTTGAACACTTTTGCCGGTGGCAGCAACTCCACGTGCTCTGCGAATATATTCGCCGGTGCGAGTAGCTCGGTGGATACGTCCTCGTTGATTGCGTCTATCACTAGCGCTAGTCTGACAGTTACTCAGCCGCCATACGCTATTTCTTCCGATGGTGGAGGCCAATTTTCGACACACTATTCCCATGGTGAAACTGACTCTGCCGGAGTTTACGACTACTCCTGGTATAACATAGAAGCATCATCAAGTTCGTGGTATTTGGAATATGCGTTCTCCTGGACTTGTATTACCATTCACCCTCAAACGATCGTTATCCCTCGAAATGTGAGGAGTGAGATAGTAGGAGGATCGAGTATGGTGATTGCCGACAGGGATATCACGACTATCATCCATGGCTCTACGACCACCATTATCGATGGGGGTAGTACAATTATAATAACTAATGTGAACGGCCAAGCCTCTGTACCCGCCTTGGTCACCGGTGGAGGCGGCGTTTTCTCAACAGGTGGATCAAATTTGGTTATGGCTTCCCAAGGTGGTTCAAGTGTCATCTCTCCAGCTCCCGTGATTACATTTACCGAAACAACCACATCCCCAGTTGCCACAGCGGCTATTATCAGCATTGGCACGGCTGTCTCTGGTGGAGCTAGTGGCTCTGATTTTGGCTTTGGCAATACAACAAGTGTTGCAACGATTAAGAGTGTGCTTGGTGGTGCGGGAGGCGAAACCACTTCTAGTGGGTTCTATAATGTCAATTCCACAGGAGGTGTCGGTGCTATCAGCCCTTCTGCCTCTGCATCGTCGGTATCGAACAAGACTACTTTCATCAACGGAAGTGATTTTACTGTTACCTCGGTGATCTCCCGCATGACTTCGTTCTACACTTCCACCGAGCCCCTAGGTGTAGTTAGTACAGCGTCGTCAGGCCTCACGGCGCTTCTTCCCCCTCCTTCGAATGGTCCAACAGGTCCTGCCAACCAGACAGCTATTGTAATAACTACCGTTATCTCAGGAGTAATTTCAAAGTACGCCTTTACCAGCGGTGGAGGGGTGACCAGCCCTACACCCGAGGTAGCATCTGCATCAACCTCTTCTCTACTCACGAATCAGACCGTTGTCACAGTAAATGAGACAACGACTGTCTATACTACAGTAATATCTGGAGCGACTTCAACATATTTGTCTACCGGAGATGTGGGTGTCGTTAGCCCCAGCTCTAGCCTTTCCATAATTCCAACACCTCTGCCCATCAATGGAACCTCTGCAATAATCACTGAGACAGTTCAAACATTAACCGCAGAGTCTTCGAGTTTTTTCTCAGGTGGCACCTCAGGTGATTTCTCCACAATGAATTCTACTGGTGGCATTAGTGCTATTACCCCTACAATAAGTACTGTGAGCTTGGGTCCTGTTTCGACACTCTCGGCTATACTGTCCAATGGAACATCCGTGCCCATGAATGGAACAGTTCTGATATCAACAATTGTGCCTTCAGAGGTCTTTTCGGGTGAAACATCAGGCGGGTTTTCTACGATGAAATCCGCTGGTGGCATCGGGGTAATAACTCCCCCTGCTTTGAGTCCTTCTACTGCAGCTTCGGCCGTGCCATCTAATGGTACCGCCGCATCCATGAACGAAACAGCTTTGATATCAACTTCCATAGTTTCTAGTGGAGTTTCGGGCGTTATCTCAGGGAATACAGTAGTGATAAACTCCACCGGAGGTGTCGGCGTTGTAAGTCCAACATCCAGCCAGTCCACGACATATACCCCTACGCCAGTAAATGGGGCCACTGCTTCTCTTAATAAAACAACTTCTGTCACTTCGATATTCATATCTGGTATTACCACGCTTCTAAGCGCGACCAGCGAAAGTGAAATCCAACCTCTTCCTTCGGACAGTCCATCAGTCACACTTAACTTGACAATTGCTTCTCCTGAAATATCCACTTTTTCAGGCACCGCTCCTCCAAGTATGGCACCAGCACCCAGTGCGAATACTTCTACATCTAGTTTCACATTCAGTGATCACCCAGACTCTAGAGGCTACAGTCCTGGGTCAGACTCATCCTCAGCCTTCAACTACACGTCAATCGTTGACACTCGAGTAATTGTTTCTATAGTGACTCCTTCTGGGACTGCATTTTCTCCCTCGCGTTCAAACTCTGTTATTGCGTCAACGGGCACCCCTGCCGTGTTGAACGGTACCACCTCTAGTGAAGCCTCGTTGACAACACTTCCAGGCTCCAACTCAATTTTCATAGCTAGCACCGGAATCGCTAGTCTAATAGTCTCCTCGGAAACATTACCGTTGACTCTCGCATCAATCTCTGGCAATGGAACTACAGCATTCCAAACCGCGCCTAATTCCAGCAGTTTTACTTTCAGTAACGGCGGTGACTCACGTATCGGAGTACCTAGCCCTACTGAGACGCCAACACCTACACCATTTGCAAATTCCACAACGCAAGTTGGCAGTGACTCAATATCAATCTTACCTTCAACTTCCATTTCAATACCGAACCCAAACTCAACGATGCCGCTTAGTAGCGGTCCGGTATCAGCGTTACCCTCGACCCCTCTTCCGACTCTATTTGCGAATTCTACAAAGCCAATCAACACTGGCTCAGTAATAATCTTATCCTCAAATTCTAGTCCAACACCATCTGCCAAATTCACACCGCTATCAAGTAGTGGTTCAGCGCCAATTCTGTTATCGACTCCAGGTCTAATGGCATCTGCAAACTCTACGATGCCACTGGGTAGCGGTTCTGCTCTGATTATCCCATCAACTTCCATTTATGCAGCGTCACTGAACTCTACAACACTACTCGGTACTGGTTCGACTGAATCTGCTTCGGCACCTTCCCTATTCGAAAACTCAACGGCAGTTTTTGGCAGTGGTTCTATTCCGACCATCCCATCAACCTCGATTCCACCATCTTCAGCGAATTCCACGGCGTCATCTGGAACTGGTTCCACCATAGCCGCAACTCCAAACCCTCTTCCATCGTCTGCTCTGCCTAGTTCGTCAGGGAATGTCTCAATTAATGTCAACTCTATATCATCGCCATCATCATCTCTTATTACTGGGGTTGCTACATCGGCACCGCCGTCCTCTATATCTACAGTCTTATCCAACGCAACTAGTTCAAGCGAATGTGGAGGTTCTGCTACTCTATCAATTGAGACTGTGTTCATCACTCACACTGTCCCCGCTTCAACCTGTTCCTTGGCCGGAGGTTTTTCGTCCCAAACACACGGCCCAGTCTCGATCGGTAGTCCATCCACAAATAGCTCCACTTGGTCTGAGCATCGTGTTATTGGCGAAGTTGCTACACAGGCCCAGATTAATGCTGCGTGTGCTAATGGCGGGAACCTCATTTTCAATGGAGATTTTGAGATAGTCGACGGTAATAATAACGCTATCGGCTGGGATTCGTACTCAAGAAGTGGCTTTATTGACTTTGAAGACTATCCATCAACAACACAGCATACACCTGGGGGTTCATACAACGGACGCGTGGTTAACATGGATCCTGGTGCAAGTATTTCAATTTGGCAACCTGTCACGCTATGCCCGAATGGCTCATATTACCTGGAAGCGTGGGGTCGCCAATACCCGCTCCTAGCTGAGTGTGTTGTTTCATACGCGCTGGGTAACCAAACAGCGTTCTCGACCGGCCCGCAAGAGGCATGGGGGGCTCAGAAAGTAATTTATACTGCTGGTGAAACCGCAGCAGCTGTCAGTCTGACTTTCAACATAACGGTCACGTGCCCTGGGCCATCAGGAAAATTATCTGAGGACGCGAATAGGGAAATGATAGCCGAAGTTGACGATTTGAGTTTGATTGCTTTATGATCGTGGTAAGCCTCGAAATATTACAGAAGTGGCGACAGAAGTGATTGGAGCGCCGAAAAGGAAAAAAATGTGGTGGGGTGAAGCGTGGGGGTGTGGGGATGGTTGGGATAGTTTTCTTAACTTCAACTAATTTTCGAAACATGATTAGCCTTGCTTTTACGAGTTGTTTCTGGTAGCGCTGTGACTTTTCACATGGCGTGAGATCCCTTTGAGAATTTGAACCCTTTGTCAGACTGTATCCGGGGAGCATAGTAGACTCATAAGAGCATTTAGACATACTATTGGTCTGGAAAAGAAATGAATGGGTCTTGAATTAAGGTTTGAAACACGCAGAAAATAACACGGATGGCGAGGAGGTAGGCCCAGAACAGATTTTTGAGGGATATTCTTGCCTTACATAGTGCATTGGTTTCGCCCAAAACGTTCAGTACGTTGGTCTCTTTGGTCGCCCATTGGCCCACCTGACCCTCTATCCCAGCATATACCCTGTACACGTCATAGAATCAGCAGATGGAGTAGTACAGTGTCAGGTATAATGAACTGCAATAAGCGCCCGAATTTTGGAAGCAAGGTGGTGTGCTGAAGTCGCGAGTTGATAAAGCTTTCCCACCTCTGCATTCTCACCGGACCGAAGAGGACGATGACTGGATTATCGAGGAGATCACGCTTCGATGTTAACATAAAGTACGATCCAGGGAAGGATCTGAATTTTCACAGCAAACCGCCACGAATATCTCTGTACCTTCGGGTCGGGATGATCTACGACTTAGGCAGACCAGTCAGAGACCGCCACGTGGGAAAAGCACGACTTGCGACAGCACTCTCTTCTGTGGGTTGATATTGTTGGTTTCGGCCTTCAGATGGAAAAATCAATCATTTTTGAGCTCTTGCTCTTTCTCTAAGAAAAACGTTCGAGAATTTGGACATACAGAAAGACACAAACTCTCAGAGCACGACATTATCCACCCGTTCTAGAGATCAGAAAAACTAAGATGCCTAGTTACGAAATATCGAAAAGACACTACCCACACTTTCTGAACGAAAGCAACACTCGAAATTCGATCCTTAAGAATCTGAAGAGATCATGTACAATAAACAGGCAGGGAAATGACACTTGATGGACAACGCATGAATACACTATACGAGCAAAACAAAGCTTACCAGCAGCATAGACTTTTTCTGGGCCGAACCTGGCATTCCAATGGGATTTTTAGTACCAATTCCGCATTAATACGGACGGCCGAGCGATGAAGCTTGGAGAACATGAGGTGTTGACGATGGGAGCGGAGAGGTACATCGGTAAGAGCCGCTAGTCGCATCACGTGGCCGGTCACTTTAGCGAACTTCTTTCTCCTCACTTCGGCCACTTCACTTATCGACTACAACAACTCCCTTTGCCCTCGCGATAACTGCATTCATCACGGCCCTCGTCTCAAATCACGGCGCGAACAATGTCTTCGACCCTCCGTGCAATTTGGGCTCTAAGCCTAGCGCCGCGCCGCTGTCGGTGGGCCGTGCGCGATCAACTGCGGACAGCTATTTTGGCTACGCGACTCGCACGGATTGGACAGCTTCAGCCCCCATCAACCGGCTCAGCGGCTACTTCACAGCCATCAAAATGGGACCAATCATGAAGGTAATGGGATTCGTTACATCATCAAACCCGAAAAAAAACCGCTATGAAAGAGACATGCGACTGTAAGAGGTACCGCCCTGTCTTTCCTTGCTTCACCTCGCCTCTCAATATCAGTCTTTTCCGCGTCAGCCCAATTTCCCTTCCCGAAAATGAATGGACTTCAACTCCTAGAAAAAACAAAACGTTGTACATGAAACGAAATTCTCCACCGTCCGTCCCGTCTTGTTCTTCGCATACCTAGCTATGGCTGCCGATGCCCTGGAGCCGCCTGTTTCTCTCACAGCCAAGTTCGTAAATCTCTGCGTCCAGGCCTCGGATAATTTCCATTGATTTGTCAATGGACGCTCTAAATTTGTTCCCCTCGCGTTGCCAGCGGTTGATGCGATCAACCTCGGCGGCCCGGCGCCGCATCTTGGTGTCGATTTTCTCGCACAGCTTGCACTTCTGACCAACAGGGACCGTTTGCATGATAAGCTTCATGCCACATGTTTCGCCAATACGATATTCGCGGTTGCAGTGCTGTCGGAAGTGGCCCCACTTCCAGTCACCGCAAACGAAACGATGTTGATCGAAGAAGCACATGTTTCAAGAGCTGGCTATTCTAGCGCAAAAGGTTGTGTCAGCCCTACGGAATAATTGTTTGGATGACAGCTCGTGTCAGCGTACCTTGCGTTACTTGGGCTGGGCAATGGGCCAATTGATTGGACCAGGGAGAGCTAAGCTAGGAAAGATCAGCCTTAAGGGTCAATTCAAGATGAGGAACCGCCGTGGTAGCCCACACTTTGGTTGGTTGAGAGGCAATAGATTGTTGACCCAAGATGTGGTATGAGGAAGAGCTTAGACAAGAATGTTTGATGTTTGAGTCGGCGGTTATTGCTCAAGAATGGTCTGCTTTTGATGGAGCTGTTGGAAAGGCAGGAGCTGTTGATGTGATGGGTGAAACTCAGAAGGTGTCGACGCCGCTATTTATGCTTCAAAGGACGTAAGGATCATCAGAAGCTCGAGGTTGTCTGGCCACCGTCTATGCTCCCGTCTCTAGACTAGAGATCGAGCCCGTCGTCCATCCACGTCTCGACATGGTCGTACCCCACTCACTGGCGTCCAACGATATCGCCACGATCAACGGATCACTTTCATATGCCGCTAATGGATCCATGGAGCCCGGCTGCGATGATACCCTAGGCCGTGCCCGGCGTTTCCAGCTATGCAAAGAAATATCACATTTGCTAGGGATCACCGACGTCGTGGCTTCTTCGACCGCGTAATATCTCCCTCCGAGGAGAAAAATCCCTCAGGATTCTTGGTCTGTTGTTTCAGCCGGACCATGCTGCAGAGTCTGGATGCTTTCTTTTGGATTTTTTGACATTTCATCCCTGAAGGAAGTTGAGGACGTTGAACCGAGATACAGTCACGTGCTTCAATCCCGATGCCGAACCACCGTCCGCTTCTCCATTCGTTAGTCCAAGTTGCTAGGCGATTGGACAGTGGCATTTCTCACGTTTTCCCCCATTAATCCGGAACACGGAAAGACGAAAACGCGTTTGCCCAACGGTGTTGTTACCACGTACCCACCCTAGAGAGCTTTGTGAGGTGCTGCTCAAATGATTGGTCAACGTCTGTTTAGAACACCTGCCAGCCCTTCGGTTCAAACTATTACTTTCTTTTGTCCTCGTTCAAATCTCTGTGTTCGCTGTCCAAGCGACCAAATCAGAGCATGTCCTTGTTTCTGAGTCGGTATCAGTCTTGCTCGTCGTTCCAGCTAATCAACGTGTAGACCAAGGGACCATTGGTAGTATTCGCCTCGATCACCCATTGCCTCCTCCAACACGGACCTTCATCTTTGCTTGGCTGACACAACCTTCCCGACCCCCTCTACTGGCGGTTGTCCAGTCACCTTATCGGCTCACGCTGCAACACCCGTTCAGGGAGATGATGTCCGGTCATGTCATGCACCGTGGGCATGGTTCACTAGCCTGCGTACATGCATGATGCATTGGACTTTCGGTTCTCTTAATGTTCAGCTGATTAACTTCCCGCTCAACGGCTCCGTTCTCCCGCATCCCGCCTATTGTTGAATTGTTTAGTTCATGCAGGCTGACAGGCATATGGCTTTAGATAACAAGCTGGCGTGAAGTTAATGCGGCACCTAGCCCGCCATCGCATATCGAAGCAATCATTTAAGTTTCAAAGCTACGCTAGATTTTGACCGAAGCATGCCCCATCGGAGATCCTCTGACGTGGCGGACGGGGTTTGGTTGATCTCTGAGGAGACCATCTACCCAGGTAACCATCTTTCAATCAATGATCTTGACAAAACGCTCAGCTTTGGCTCGCCTCACTGTTACTGCGGTCCGGGCTGGGATTACCTGCCCAACCCCCAACCCGCAGGAAGGCGTCACAAGCCTGCGTATCCACGGCAAGATCAGACGTTCGCCTGAGTGTCTTCACCGGTTACCCCGCTGCGGACAGGATCTTGTATGGACGGAACAGGATCATGGAGGAAAGCTTTGACGTTGCAGTGGCGAGATACCTGCAACATGACTCCTCTTGTCATGCTGCCGATGCTTTCTGCCTGACATTGAGAAACCAAACCGCATCGCCGAGCCAATGTTCGCTCACCGATAGATTACTTTTCGCCTATCATGGGCTCCCCGTCCGACACCAGGCGCTGAGCAGACTCTGGAAGGTGAGAATGAGGTTGGGGGAACTGCCGTGCTGCAGGAGCAGCGTTTGTTGTCGTTTCGCTTGCCTCCTTTTCCAGTCCTCGCGTGTTTTCTCTCCCACTGGCGACTAGGGCAGTGGAGGCAAGGGCCTGGGCGCAGCAAGCATAACAAAGTAAACAAAGGGTCGACCCCGAAACCACGCACTCAAACCAGTCAGATAGTCAGCCAATTAGCTAAATGCCAATTCTCCACACCTTCCCTCTAGCATTTTGCACCGTTTCGTGAAGTGTGCGCGCGCCAGCCCCCACGGAGCGCGCTTCGTGGCCATGGCCGGACGTTGATTTTTACTACATGCAGGCGCGCTCGCTGCTGGTGCTCGAGGCCGTCATGTGAGGAGGAGCGGATGCTGGGTAAGACCCAAGAGGGAGAGGTAACAGTGTCAAAGCCCCCCGTTCGCCTGCCCGCGCAAGACTTGAATCCCGAGAACAGAGTTGCGTGTGGAGCGCAGCAAATGAGGTGACCGAGTGGGTCGCGGTGGGGTTCTGGAGGCCTCTAGCCAGCGCTGGGTGGATGGTGTAGGCTGGCGGTGATTGGACGGGTGAGTTCGGAGGGCTCGGGCGAATGGGGGGCTGGATAATTAGTGGAGGTAGGATTTAGTGGTGGGTAAGAGTGTGTTGCATGAATTGGGCTGCTGTAGCAGGGCAAGAGACCATGCAACTAGGCTGTAGATGCATATGCAAGGTTGGGAGGGGAGGGGGTCGGGGCTGGGATTGGGATTGGTGCATTGTTTTCCTGGACGCTGAGCAATTTTTTTTTGGGTGCTGAGGGATAGAGCATAAGAATATCGTATTCGTGAATCGCCTTGTATGGGACTCTGCCTAAGAAACCGTTGAAGTTGTACTTGTGCTCTGTCAGCGAGACGTCGTGCGACGACGACTGTTCGGAGAGCGTTAGTTATGATGGCATCAGAATCCAAGGCAACAAGATCTTCTCCGTTACCGCAGTCGCATACGCAAATCACCGGACTTCGCCGGTCCAGAAGGCTTTTGGTGCCATGATTTTTGTTCTTCTTTATTCTAGTAGCGTGTTATTTGACGTAAATGTCGGGGTAATTCCGTAACGTGTATCGTGACATGCCGAGAAAGGCCACTGCTGAGCTGCTCCTGTACTTGCCGCATTCGGTTCGAGGTGCTTCCACGCCTTAGGGTCTATGGCTGGTTCGAGTAGTCGTCAACAGGATCACGTTTGGACAGTGGCTCAGCCTCAATCCAGCTTTTGGCACATTTCCATCCTGTCCTAGGGACATCTGGGGCGCTTGGGACTCCTCTAGCGCTGCAATTCGCCCAACGTAGATGAGCCTCTAAGAGGGGTTTCTGGCGTCAATGACGAATATTCTTTTTGCTTCCTGTGGCAATAATACAAGTCTCGGACCGGACACGATACTATGATATGCTGCCGCCACTGCCGCGGTGTAGCATAAGAGCGGTGACAAATTTGAGCTTACAATAGGACCGATAGAGCCACTTGGCTAGCGCTGGCATTAATACTGAAAGTGTCGTTGATGCATCGGGCCACTTGGGCATGAAGGAGCCAACTATAGCAAGAGTAAATGGAGTCTGTTCAATGATGTTAGTATTGCGAAACCGTGTTGCATTTCCTTGGCCATTTAAGTTAAATAGATATATAGATAGCTAGTATACGTATGTAAAACTGTAGAAATCTAGCGAATGAATGGGGTCGGTACCGGAATGCGGAACGAGAAATTCCATGCATGAGGATAATGCACAGAATTGTCTGACAGGCCCCGAGGCAGTGCTCTGGCTCGGCATGCAAGCGAAAGCCAGCGATGTGTTCTTCAATATTTTTTCTCTGCTATATTGTGACTTTCATTCGCCACAGAAGCGAAATCGGAGTATGCTTTGTCCGTAAACCGGACGGGAACATGAAATCTCGGAAATGCCGGAGCACATTCGTATGTACGTAGTAGAGGGATTAGTCGAGCAAAGGAAGTTGTGGATAAACCACGCTTTGAGGGATTATGCAAGAATCAAGAACTGGCAAGTCTCTAGGATCATACGATGCATATCAGACGGGGGTTAACTCGCGAAGAATCCACGAATGCCTGCCAGCCTCATAACGGACACGATTCTCAAAACATGTCGACCGATGCAGCGACTTCGGGCCGTTCTTCAGGCACAAGAAGAATCCAACGGCATCATTGTCTGCTGGCTGTGTCTCTCCGCCCATACTCTGCCCAAAACATACACGTATTTGTCTTGTCGTTTGCCACGTGCTTCTCGGGCCGTATTCGCCATTTTCGCCGAATTCAAGCAGTGAATTTGGAGTGGTACACTGCGGCGCAAGATCTCAACAAGGCCCTTGGGGCACACGTTCCGAGATACGAAAATGGGGTATTCCAACAAATTTCGCGCTCTCAAATATCTCAAGCTAGAAGTCAATCCGAGGTCGGGTTATCCTGTGAGAGTGAACCGCAAAAATTTGGTACCAGAAGGATTCGCGCCGAGGATCTCTAGAAATGATTTCCTATTGCTGCTGCCCCCAGCGCAGAAGAGCCGAGGGTGACCCGTGTGTTGAATCGTGACGTCTCGGGAGAGACAGCCAAATATCTAAGTATTGCCAACGTATAAACACTGCGAGAGTCGACGGTATGCTAAGAACACGAAACGTGTTTAAGGAATGTTGAATGCGCCTTGCGGATATTGGTACCAGTGCGATAAAGCCGAATTCCTAAGACGACTAGTGTTTCGATTCAGTACGTTAAATCCCGCGATCTCCCGATCATCCACAACTGCCAAAACATCGGAGGTTTTCCAGTGCCAGTGTACGGTTTGAGGAACGTCATGTTAGTAAAGGGCTAATCTTCGGAACCTCTAGCTGAGGACGTGGTACTCCTTCTCTTCTCTCATTTGCTGGTGTCTTGAACTCGAAAATCCTCTTTCTCCATTTCTTCCCCATCCATGACCCCGCAAATAAATGGAACCAGAACAATGCTACCGCTAGTCATGGCTATGACAACTTTCTTCCGATACGTCCATTTTTTATGCGTGATCCTTTCTAAAGATGGCACGTGTAGGGGGCCTCATAGTCGTTCAATAAAATTTTCAGATAAGTAGGGACGGTTTGCACAAGATTGAAGCCCGATATTGACGCTATTTTGGCGTGCATAGCCACAATCTAGGCCCAATTAAGGAGTCAGCTCCGAGAATCGTCAACCTCGATATTGACGAGTTCAATATGGGGTTTGACGGCCGCTTGTAGTTAGATCTTGATGAGTAAGGCTCTTAATTTGACGTCGCCGACTTTAAAGCTTTTGAAGCTCGTGAAGCTCCCATACCTCAACGATCACCACCTGCTCGCATACACGCCTTGCCCTTACCGGGAGCCTCATACGATCGCGCCCACTAAGTGGTCTTCTTATATAAAATATAGTCGCTTATATATTCGAATTAAATTGAGAGAGAAGAGCTCCCTCTGGAGGCGGTTTGCAAGTGACTGCGACCGTAGAGTTAACTTTTACCTATCGCAAAAATTCGATTAAAGCCAAATATCAACCAAAAGCAATTTATAATTTATGCCACTTTTAAAATATATATATTAGGTGTATATTAAACAGCTCTAACAGTTGGAATAAGAAAAAATATAGGTGGTGGAATAAAAGTATAAGATTTCCTATTTCTTATTAGGCAGCCAAAGGTACTCCTGGATTGTTGGTGGAGTAATCTGATACCGACTGTTCACTACCGTACGTTTCCTTATACACGTATAGCAATTGGTAAGTAGAATTGCAACCTCAAATAGAGCTGCAACGGGCTGGAGACCTGGCTTTAAGCCAGCTCTATAAGCGTTCGAAGACCAGAGATTATGCGATAGCCCAAAGAGGTGCTCTACTGACATTCGTATACGAGAGAGTTCCTTATTCATGTACTGCTGATCGCCAGTAATTAAGGCCTTACCTGGATAAGGGCCAAAAATATATGCAAGTGATTTGTAGGCCTGATCGCCGTATAAAAAGTAAGGATGGCGATCCTTGAAGATCTAAAGTATATGCATGTTAGTTTTAGTAAAATACACAGCATTACGCATGTGGGGATTTTATTGATTTCACACCAAAATCAACGACTTAGCCATATACGCAATGCCGCGCATTATATGCAAACTCTCTATACAATTTTTGGCTAGAACTTACCTCATCAAGTCTTCCTTCTACGCCTGAGTTGGTAACTATGTAGAAATCGTTAACCTTGCCCTCAAACGGCCCGTGTAGGGCCACACATAGACCATCAGCGGCTACAATAGCCTGATACTTAAAGCCGTGTTGGTGCTTATGGCCAGAGTAGAAGGCCTGCTGATTTTAATCGGGCTTACAGAAGCCTCGAAACGTCCCATCAAGGAAGCCCCAAATTGCTTCCTCTCCTGCTGTATAAGGTGCAAGAGCTTGAGCGTATTGTTGAATACGTTCGTACGTAAGGATAGGGTGCCATTGTAAAATACTGCGGAAGCGCTCTGCCAGAAAGGTAACTGTATCATTAAAAACAATGGAGATCCAAGTATGCGATCGCCCAAATTCTTCCTCCATAGAACAGATACGCGTGGGAAAGGTAAGGCGGTAGAGGACTACACAGAGTGCAGTAACAGGATTGACATGGTAGCGAGCCCGGAAAACAATAAGGTAGAGGCCTAAGAGCTCAGCAAGCTCCTTAATCTCGTGCTTTGAGAAGCTGTATAGGCAGTAAGTAAAGGATTTAATATAGATGGTAGAAGCTTACCGGAATTTCGATTGAACGCGAGCATTATCCATTTTATCAAGGTCGAACTCAAAGGCCTTGTATGGCAAGCGCTTGGCGTACGGGCGTCTAGGAAGTTGCCGAAGGCGTCGCCTATATCGGTCCCGTCGAAGCGCATTATAGAGGATGTATATAGAGGCGATTCGGTGGATCACATTGGGGTGTATACACGCGTTGTTATGAAAACTTTAATGGAGTTTGAGAGACGATATATTGCCAAGAAACTCGTGTTTGCAGTGTTTGATTTGCCCCTAGGCTTGATTTAGAAGGGGGGTGGCTCGTCAATCTCTAGCGTCAATATGGTGCAAACCGTCCCTAGTGGCACAGAATTACTGAACTTCGGAGAGTATCGGTTTGTAAGCGCCGAGTTCGGGTTCACTGGTCAACGAACCGGGCCCCGGGCACTTCAATGTCAATGCTTCATGCTCAACGTACCGTTAGGGATAATTGCCTGCCCAGCCTTCATATCAGTATCGCGTCCAAGGTCAAACGCAATAGTACCAATGGATACGAATGAGGCGGAGAACTTATCTAGATATAATAAGAGATCCATTTGAATGGACAGCAAGCTCGCCGGGAGGATTCCCACCCAAGATGTTCGTTCCCGGGCCTCAGGAATGCAATGGTTGGGCCTTCGCATTGATACCCTAATCAGGAACTCTAGCTGGAAGATCGGTTCTCTGATTTAGGACTTAGGCACAGCAGAGCATGGTCATGGTTTTGCCGAAACGTTCTCAAGTAGTCCAATCACCAGAACAGCAGCCGCACCAATGACAACTTGCCGAGCTTTTGCTGCAGCATTTGCGAGGTTATCGAAGAACTTTGATTGTGCATGCAGCAACACCAACTAAAATGCTTGAAGAAGCATGGAACCATCGGCGGTGTTTTAGTGTTTGCCTATATTTGGCAAGCCGCTGGTTGCGTGTAGAGGATATGTTGCACCAAAGCCTAGAGACGTCAATAGTAGATTGAAGAGGTGTGGTTCACTCGATTCCCTGGTTTCGCGAATTTTGTAATTTGATACACTTGAGGCCTGAGAACAGAAGCTCAACTAGCAGGATCCCTGGTATCCCATGCCCTTATTTGCGGGGTTGTCAGTATAGCATAAAAGTTGAGCTATATCTTCTCAGGTCTAAATCGGCTGTCTGTATGCGATTTCGATGAAATTCCTGTATAGCTCAAGCTAATGTCTGCTGAAGATGTTCCAAGGTAACATCCAGTGCCAACCAATGTGTGTGTCCAGGTTTCAGAAGCCTAGAGTTAGGTCTACTCGGCCAAACTGGATAATCACGCTCCGGAGTACCAGTAATATCTATCGTAAAAGGTGTATCCTAGCCTTGCTATCCTCGCAGACTTCCCTTAGTGTTATGGCGTCCATCTTAGTTTCCCTAAATATTTCCCTACGAATTTGAATTGCAGGTTCCTTTTCCGAGTAGTACTTCAATCCATCAATAACTGATCTGTCCGCATAACAATTGAATTTTGGTCGTTGAATCTACGCACAGCAACGAAAATATCCTAGGCGGTCGGGAGGTATCATTCATTACAGCAAGCTGAATCTTTGTAACGGAGGTTGATGCAGAGCTCCGCGAGGGACCGTATCGGAAATCAGGGAGTGGGATCTGGCAGATGCGGTAGCCGACGGAGGAGCTGGTCGAACTTGTAGAAGTGCCGTCGTACGCGCCGTAGTCTTCTAGATACAACAGGCCGCACCAGGAATAGTCAATTTCAGTGCTAAAAGCATTGAAATGGTATAAAGCTGGCGGGAGAATTGTCGATGAGGAACAGCATGCTGACATAAAATAACAGTGACTTCGGGTTTTCTTTTTCGAGCTAAGCGAGATCTACGGTGTCTGCACCAGTCACTAATCTCCCCTTTCCTCGACTAGCATTCTGACCAATAGTTCTAAGAACTTAGAAATGGCTGAGATCTGTAGTAAGTATTTCTACTATTATACTTTCTATATATACTATAAAGTATCCCTATTTTATAAACTTATCTACTATAACTAGCGCCGCGTTATATTTTTACCTAATAAATTTAAAATATATAACGTATGTAATGGGGTTATAAAGGTAACTCTAATTATAACCGATTTACATTACCGCCTTCTTATTTAGGCTAACTTATTACCGAAAATATAGGTTAATAATAATTATACACCTCCTAAATAATACACGTACACTCCCTAATTAATATATATATACCCCTTACCTAAATAAGTTTAAATTCTTCTACTTTAAGTTAGAATATTATATATATTTAACTTATTTATACATAAATCGCGAAAACAACACCACGCGCCTATACTTAAATTAATACTTTATATTTACCCTTTAAGAGCCTATAATTATAAAGCGTCATTATAGTCACTTAGGTGGCTCTATAAATTATATTAATAACCCTACTTAGTAGGAGCTCTTAGTATTTAAGTAAAATACTAGCTATACTACCTAAGCGCGGGCCGGGTATAGTTATAGATATACTATAAAGGCAATCTATAAATATTAAGTAGAGATAGTAGCGCCTATTTAGTTTTTATAGCGCCTTATAAAATACTCTATAGTCCTACCCCTACTAGTTAACTTAGGATAATCTTAAATATATTATAGGTGTTATATTTTAATACTTTAATTTTTATAATTTAGGTATAAACAAGTTAAATATATATAATATTCTAATTTAAAGTAAAAGAATTTAAGCTATTTAGGTAGGGAGTATATATATATTAATTAGGGGGTATATAATTATTATTAACTAAAATATAACACCTATAATACATTTAAAATCGTCTTAAGTTAACTAGTAGGGTAGGACTATAGAGTGCTCTGCAAGGTGCTATAAGAACTAAATAGGTACTACTATCTCTACTTAATATCTATAGATTGTCTTTATAGTACGCCCGCAACTACGCCTAGCCTATACTTAGGTAGTATAGCTAATATTTTACTTAAATATTAAGAGCTCCTATTAAGTAGGGTTATTAATATAATTTATAAAGCCACCTAGGTAATTATAATAATACTTTATAATTATAGGCTCTTAAAATGCAAATATAAAGTATTAATTTAAGTGTAGGCGCGTAGTAACGTATAACGGGCTTATATAAATGCTTCTGAACCAAAGCTTGTAGATTGCTACTATACAAGAATACTAAGCTAAGGAGAGGAAGAAGACTGGTAGAGACGGCAAGATATAAAGGGGTCGTTAAGGCGCTAGTAGTAAGCGAGCCAATAGCGACTTGGCAGAATTTGGTAGAATTTGGCAGATTACCCAGAAAACAGCAAGTTGCGGCAAATTGCCTAGGAAACGGCAATGTAGTAGGTGACACGCTCTAGCACCGTTATATTACCCCCCCCTCCTAAAAAAGCCTACCCTTAGGCTTTGTCTAAGTTCTTTATTGTTATCTAAATTATTATAGTTATCTAACCCCTCTTCCTAGCATTTAATCTAGCTGTTTAACTTACGTGGTGGTCTAGGGAGGTCTAGGTAGGCTAGGTAGAAATCTCGTAGCTTATAGGGAGAGTACTTAAAATTAGATATAGGGTACCATTCTGGATCTTTATTATAACCTACCTAGCTCGCACGGTATTTTAAGGTACTATGGTCCTTCTTGACTGCTAAGATCTCTTTAACTTCCTATTCTTTGTCCTCTATAATCTGAATTAGCGGTAGGGGATTGTTATACTATCTAGGTAATAGGTTGTCCGCGGCCTTTTATAGTCAGTTTAAAGAGAAAATAGAGTGGATCTTTATTAACTCTGGTAGCTTAACCTTAAAAGAGTGCCCTATCTTCTTAGGGATCTTATAGGGGCTAGCTATTTGGTGGTCTAGCTTGCAGCTTAGCCTCTAGGTCTTCTAGTTCTTTATTAATATCTATACCTTATCTCCTATATGGAAGTCTACCTTATAACAATATTAATTTATATTAGACTTTTTCTTTTCTTATACTCTTTTTATAATTGCTTAGTGTCACGGAGTGAGTACAAGTGGTGATAATATATAGCGAAGTAGATATTATTAAGCTATATACATAAACTATGTGATGAAGTCAAGACGTTGCGTAAGGAGAGAAGGTAAGGAAACGGGAAGAAAGGGTATATATCGCTAGTTTGGTTGCTTGGTCGACACATGCACAGAGCAGAATAGGATTCGAGTAGCGGTCCTGGCAGAACTTGGCAGGATTTAGTGGACTTGGCAGAATATAGCAGAATGCGGCAGATTACCGTCAGATTGCCGTAGATTACCATTAAATTGCCATCTTATGGTCAGTCTCTTTTTGCTACATAGGTGGAAACAGGTGAACGTGTATAAGGTGTTACGGAGGAGTCCCATAACAGTACCCCCCCTTTAAACTCGAGCTTCTGTGAGATGGGGCTAAGGTAGTTCTAGGTAGAGTTTGTGAAAGTCTTCTACGGCTTATATAAGTCCTATAGAGTTAACAGGTTCCTATAAGGGCTTAGTAAAGCCTCTCCATTTTATAAGATATATATATTTGCGTTTCCATTTGTTATACTTAATATTGTTAACTCTTTTAATAAGGTATTTATCCTCACCATCCACTTTAACTGGTAGGGGAGGGTCTTGGATCTGTCCAGGTAGGGCGTCTAATATAGGGGCGGCAGGGTGGAGGACTAACGTATAGAATACGGGGTGGATTTTAACCGTATTAGGGAGCTTCAGTTGGTAGGCATAAGGAAAGACAACTTTTTTAACCTTATAAGGGCCGGCGTTCTTCTAGTTAAGTTTCTTAGTAGGTCGTTTTGTGTTTAGATTTCTTACGTCTAGCTAGATAAAGTTACCAATTTGGTAAACTAGTACTAGGGTTCGGTTCTTATTTGCTGCGGCTTTATAGACAGACTAGGCCCATGTTATTTTATTAGTAAGGAACTCTTATAGTTCTTCTATCTTCTTTACAAATTCGTTTGCTTCTGCAACTTATAAGGCCTAATAAGCTAGGCAAGGAATATTACTAAAGGGTTTAAAACCCATTCGCAGGTGCTAGCCGTAATTAGCCAGGAATAGGGAGACCTTTGTGGTTTCTAAGACGGAGTTATTTGCAGTAAACTCAGCAAATATAAGCCAATCTATCTAGTCGTCCTATAAATACAACGTGTATATCCAAATATACTATTCTATTATAGCATTTGCACGTTCCGTTTGACCGTCCATTTCCGGGTAATATGCCGTAGATAATAGCGCTTTAATATAGAGTTAGGTAGTTAGTTCTTCCCAAAACGCCAAGATAAACTAGCGGCCTCTATTAGAGACGATCGTTTTGGGAAGTCTATAGAGTTTCTATACGTAATCCAGGAATAGTTAGGCGACGGTAGGTATTAATATATTAGGGCAGGCGATTAAGTATCTTATTTTAGATAGTTAGTCTATAACTACCATAATATTCGCATAGCCTTTACTTACGGGGAGATTAACAACGAAGTTAATTAAGATATCCTTCCATCTTCGGTCCGGAATAGGCAGTGGCTTTAGAAAGCCGTTGTACTTTTTATATAAGGCTTTGGCTCGTCGGTAGGTATAACAGCTGGAGACGTACCTTCGTGTTATATTATATATATTTAGCCAGTAGTACTCCTATTAGAGCAGCTCTAGGGTTTTTCCTCGGCCTAGGTAGCTGGCTACCGGTAAATCATATACGTGTTTGAGGAGCTTAAGCTTAAGTTCGTTGTAGTTAGGTACAACTAGGCGGTTCTAGTAGTACAAGCGTTCTCCACAAGCTTTATATTTACTTAGAGAGATCTTTTTAGAGCGTCTAATACTATCTTAAATTAACTTAAGTGTCTCTTAGATAAACTCATTATTTGGGTATTTATTAACTATAATCTACTTAATTAATTAATCAGTCATTTTAAGGACGTGTACTATAAGGTCTTTAGCTAGGGGATTAAATAATTTAAGGCGAAGCAGCGTTTGATTATAGTAGGCGCGCGCTTCTTCCTATACTGTTATGTCTTGTGAACGTTAAGTTAGGGTATTAGGTTTTTAACCTTAAACGCCTAGGTAGTACGTAATTGAGAATTGGAAATGAGATAGATATTCTAACTAGCAGGCTTAATAATAACTTAGCTATTTTATGGTTGTAAAGTATTATAGATTCTTATAGTCGCTAAAAACCTTAATTAGAAATCCAGCGCCTTTTAATTTAGGTCGCCATTATTTAAAACATCTAATAATGGCTAATAATTCCTTATTATAAATCTCATAGTTATATTCGGCTAAACTTAATCGTTTTAAGAAGTATGCTACTGGATATAGTACTCCTTCCTTATTATACTGAGACAGAATACCTCTAGTAACGTAGTTAGATAAATTAGCTTCTATAATACTCTTTCAGTTTAGGTCAAAGTGTTAGAGTACGGGTATAGTGGTAAATATAACTTTTAAATAGGCAAAGGCCTTCTTACATTCCTTATTAAAGATAAAGGCTTTGTCCTTTTATATTAGAGCCATAAGAGGTAAAACTAGGGCAGAGAAGTTATTAATAAACCATTAGTAGAAATTAGCAAATTCTATAAAGGCTCTTACATCCTTAACGTTCTTAGGTTCTTGCTAGTTTATAATTACTTTAATCTTCTTTGGGTCCATTTATATACCGTCTATAGAGATAATAAGTCTAAGGTATAGAACTTCCGTTTTATAGAACTTGTATTTATCTATATCTAATTATAATCTAGCTCTATGTAGGGCTTCTAGGACAAGGTCAACGTGTTTCTTATATTTAGCCAGGTTATTGCTATATACTAAGATATTGTCAATATAAGCAGTATAGAAAACGTCCAGGTAAGATTGTAAGGTATCATTTACAAAGTATTAGAATAAACTTGGGGTATTTATAAGGCCAAATAGCGTTACTAAGTATTCAAACAGTCCATATCTAGTACGGAATGCGGTAAGCCATTTATCTCCTTTTATAATATGGAGGCGGTTAAATGCGTAGATAAGGTTAAGTTTTGTATAGTAGCAAGCCTTACTTAATTAGTTTAGTGTCTCTTAAATTAACGGGAGCGGGTACTAATTCTTAATGGTAATAGCGTTAAGAGCTTAGTAGTCTATATAGAAGCGCAGACCGCCGCTAGGTTTCTTAATAAAGATTATAGGTATAGCTATAGGCAAAGAGCTTGCTCTAATAAATCCTTTACTTAGGTGTTCGTCCAAGTACTTCCACAGCACTTAGAGTTCATTTTGGGACATTCCGTATAAGGGTCTAAATCCTGGCTGTTTTCCTTCTTTAAGTACGATCTTATAGTTATATAGTTAGTGTTCTGCTAGTTTATCGGCTTCCTTTTGTGAAAATACTTCTAGGTTGTTATAGTGGCATACTGGTACTTTTATAGCAGGGTTGGTGTGTTTCTTTAGTGCTAAGGCCTTTTTAATATCGGCCATTATAACAGTAAAGATTGTATATTTAGGTTTCTTAGCGAGTTGTGCTAATAGGGTAGCTTCAATTATATAGATATCTAAGGTGTTAAGCGAATTTAGATTGTCCTTAGTTTCTTATATAGTTTCTTATTCAGGTTTAAGTTTAGTATTAGGTATAGAGTTAGTGTTAGATTTAGGTTTAGGTTCTTTAAGTATCCTTTTTATAGTAGAGTACCAGTTCTTTTAGTACTTTTATATATTAAGCTTAAGCTTCTACTTAGTTTAGGGTATAGCAGTCAGAGTTAGTTTATATAGTTATATATTATTTCCGGGTTCTTAGTGGATATCGGTGGAAATCTTAGACTAGTAGATCTTGGTGGATTTTCTAGATTTCGGTTTAGGGTCTAAGCAGTAGGTTATAAAACACTTCTACTTATAACAGGAGGCGGTAAATAGAAGCTTAAGGTTATCCCAATTAATAGTTACCTTATATAGCTTTATTTAGGGTTGTTTAAGGATTACTAAGTAACCTAGGGTAGTAACAAAGAGCCTAATTAGTTCTTTATAGTTTAGGTATCAGAGTCTTAGGAATACTACATAGGTAATACAGCCTAAAATAGTGCGTTTACTATTAAATCCAAATACGTTAATATGCCAGTTAAGGGGGATTAGAGTAAAACTATTATCTTATATAAAGATCTTGTTAATAAATCCTATGCTACTAGCTCCTATATTAATTAGGACTTAAGCATTAACCTATTAATTATTCTACCAAAGACGATAGTTAATGGTTATGCTATAATCCTAAGAGTTAGAGTTCGTGACATCTAAAGCATTTAATAAGATCCTAAGGCAGCGCCGTCCTAGAGAGTGACTTAGCTCCAAGACCTTCCTTTTAAAGGTAATTAGGGTGGAGTTCTTATAGCATATCAGTTATAGCTTCGTCCTTATAAGTAGTGCTTACTGGATACAGGGCTGGAACCAGGTGGAGATTAGGGACAGTAACTAGAGGATCAATACAGTAAACAGCTGCTAGTATTAGCCGTTTATAATTCGCGTTAGGGTAGAGGGACGGAGTAGTAGTTAGAGAAGTAGGAGCTACTTCTATACTTAAAATAGAGGCCTAGCTTAGTGCGTTATTCTTATTTAGAGGACCCTAGTGGGGCGTATCCTAGGGTTCCAGTATCAATATCCATGGCGTTAGGGTGCTTAGGCTAAGACAATAGCTTAGTAAATATTCACGGGGTTATTATATTATATTAAGAAGCGGACTTCGGTATCAGACGTAGTATATCATTATACCATTTATTAATAACGTTTGCGCAGGCGTTAAGGGCTCCTAGTAGGTCTATACCTATTAGGGAGGTTTTTAGTTCAGGACTTAGGGATTTAATAAGGCTGTTAATTAGTATAAAGTCATTCCAGCCTGTTTCTTTTGCGTAATGGTTAAATTCGGAGAAGTATACTAAAAAGCTTTTTATTCCTTAAATTATGTGGTTTATCTTTCTCTAAGCAGTAGCTTGGCGGTTTGGGTCACCATATATAGCTTTAAGAAGTACAATTAGGCTTAGTACTAAGTTCAGTTAAAGAGGTTTAATAAGGTTAGCTGCATCTCCTCCTAGTCAACTTAGGGCATAACAGAGTTAGTTAGCTTTAGTTAGGTAGCAGTTAGCGTTACCAGTTAGCTTATTTTTAAGCCGGCTTAGGAATAATTGGAGTTTTTATTATTTACTAGTAAATATTAGAGGGTCTAGTAATCGTTTAGATCATTATAGTATAGTAGTCGGTTCTACCAGTGGGATAACTATTGCTGGTTTAGGGCTTGTGTTCCATATATTGGCTTCTAGTAATAGCAACCAGTCTTAAGGGCTTAGTGTGGATATCTTAAGGGTATGGATTTCTTCTTAGAGGGCCTTAATTATTTTCTAGTGCCGTGCTTCTTATTCGGCTTACTATTAAGCTATAGCAGCTTAGTTTTGTGCGAGGGCGTCTATAAAGGACTTTTATATATCTACCAATTGTTCCCGGAGTGCGGATATAATGTCGGCGGCCGTTATAGGGGCTTTAAGGTCGTTCTGCATTTTAAACAGGGCGGGGTAGAGTGTAGGTTTTAACGCAATGTAGTATCACGGAGTAAGTATAAGTGGTAATAATATATAGCGAAGTAGATATTATTAAGCTATGTATATAAACTATATGATAAAGTTAAGACGTTGCGTAAGGAGAGAAGGTAAAGAAACGGGAAGAAAGGGTATATATCGCTAGTTTAGTTGCTTGGTCGACACATACACAGAGTAGAATAGGATTCGAGTAGCGGTCCTAGCAGAACTTGGCAGGATTTGGTAGACTTGGCAGAATATAGCAGAATGCGGCAGATTGCCGTCAGATTGCTGTAGATTACCGTCAGATTGCCGTCTTGTGGTCGGTCTCTTCTTGCTGCATAGGTGGAAACAGGTAGACGTGTGTAAGGTGTTACGGAGGAGTCCCGTAACACTTAGGCGGTTTCCTAGGCTCCGTATATTCTCTTAGTAAATGCCTAGGCCTCTTTATAGCTAAGGCGTTCGCGGGCTGTTATAGGTCCTATAGGTCTATCCTAATTAAAGGATGTTCATGGTTTATATCCGTAGAGTAGCTTAAATGGCGACATTCCTATACTATTATAAGGGAGTATAAGCTATGCGTAGTTTATTATAGGCAGTAGTTCTAACTAGTTATCCTAGTAGTAGCTAATAAAGGGGCGGAGTTGCTGGTTGAGGTACTGGTTTATAATCTTGGTTTAGCCGTCGGTTTAAGGGTAGAGTATAGTAGAGAGCTTAATCTGGATTCTAAGAATGTGGTAGAATTTATCCTAGAAGTCTAATATAAATTAGGGTCTATAGTTAGAGATAATTAACTTAAAAGCGCTATAGATTTAGTAGATATTGTTAACGTATATACGGGCTATATCCTTTATAGCTATAGTCTTAAAGCAAGGGAGGGAAATGGCTTACTTATTTAGTCAGTTAACTACTATAAAGGCCATATTATAGCCATATTTGTCCTTTAGGAATAATTTAAAGTCTATTATAATATATTACTAAGGGCGTTTAGGGACTAGCAGTGGTTGCAGCTATTTAGGAGTTTAGTCCCTAGGGGTATTTATACGTTTATAAGTATAATAATTTCTAATAAATTATTCTATATTAGATAGGAGTCCTCGCCAATAGTAATAAGGCAATAGTAGTTAGTAGGTCTTGTCTCTACTAGGGTGCGCCATAGAGATTTAATAGTAGGCTTTACGGATTAGCTCTGTTTATAGGTTATTAATATCTAGAACTATAAGCTATTCTTAGTATAGAAGTAGTCCGTCTTCTATTTCTAAATTAGGGTCACCCCCCGTAGCTTAATTATGGAGGGCTTTTAGGAACTTAGCTATGCGGTTTATGGTTAGGATGTGATTAATTAGTCCTATTAGTTTATCTAGGGCCTTTCCTTCTATAGGTGCTACCTTATTCTATTTAGAGCTTAGTTCCTTAAGGATATATAGGTTAAGCTATTTGGTATAAAGGAGGGCGCGTGTCTAATGCTAAGCCTTTAGCTTATCTTATAGCCCCATATCCTGTTCTCTTTGGGTTAAGGCGTTAGCTTTAGCATTTTGCCTGCTGGGGCGGTATATAATTATAAAGAAGAATTAGGAGAGTATTCTGGCCTACTAGGCCTATTAACCGGTAAGTTGTTTTGTTATTATAAAATACTTAAGGGCTTTATAATTAGTATAGACCTTAATCTAAGAGTCTAAGCTTCTAAGATCTGCGCGCTATTAGGACAATAATTGTACAATAGCCAACATTTCCTTATTATGCATTTTGTAGTTATACTTAGCTAGGGCTATTGTTTTTAAGAAGAATGTAATAGGGTACTATTTACCGTCTAGGTGTAGCTATAAGAGGACTCCCACTACTACCCCATTAGAGGCATCTATTTCTAGCATTAATTTAAGGTCTGGGTTGTAGTAATGAAGGATTAGGGAGAAGATAAGTCGGTTCTTTAACTCCTTAAAGGCTTTTATATAGTTATTATTAAAAATAAAAGACGTGTCGTTCTTAGTTAGTTATATAAGAGGCTTAGCTATAACTTTATAGTCATGGATAAACTAATAGTAGAAATTACAGAAGCTAAGGAAGGACTGGATTCCCTTTATAGTGTAAGGGGGTTTTTAGTTATGGATTGCCTTAACCTTCTCTGGGTTAACTTTAATCCCTTCTATACTAATAATAAACCTAAGGTACTTTATGCGTTTTACTCCAAATTTGCATTTTTTTATATTAACCTATAGGCCTGCATTTTGTAGTCTCTCTAGGACCTTCTTAATATAAACTTGGTGCTTAAGTTTGTTGTCTAAGTATATAAGAATGTCGTCTAGGTATACCGTATAGAATTTGTTAAGGTAATTAAAAAGAACATTATTTATATACCGTTAATAAGTGGCTGGTCTATTTGTTAGTCTAAAAGGAAGGACTTTATATTTATAAGACCTGTAACGGGTACGGAACGTTATTAGATCTTCTAATATAGGGTTTATCCTAATTTAGTAGAAAGCTTGGCGGATATTAAGCTTAGTAAAGATTTTGGCTTGGCTTAGACGTGTAAGGGTCTTGTTAATTAGGGGGAGAGGGTAACAATCTTTCTAAGTAATAGTGTTTAGTTTTTGATAGTTAATATAGAAACAAAGGCCTTTATTAGGTTTCTTTATAAATAAAATAGGGGAAGTAAAAGGGGCCTAACTTAGCTTAATAAACCCCTTATAGAGGTTATCAATTAAGTACTACTTAGTTACTTTTAGTTCCTCCGTAGTTTATTAGTAAAGGGGGCTATAGCTAAGAGAGTTGTTGGCCTCTAGTTAAATCTTATAATTATAGGTTTAGTGGGGGGGGCAGTATATCTAGGCTGCTTTTAAGAACGCGTCTCTATAGTTTAAGAGGTATATAGGGAGGAGGCGCTTAACTAGCTCCTTGTTAGTTTCCTCTACTAGCCCTTCTTCCTTCTTATTAATAATCCAGTTAATTTTATATAAGCTAGTTATAAAGACCTTATTGTCCTTCTAATATATATTAAAGTGGAAACCTATAGCGCTAATTGCCGTAATATTTACTATAGGGGGTCGTGTAATAGTAGGGGTATCCGCGATTTTAGGGGCCTTTAGCGTATTAGCATTATCTTTACTCCTTTTAGCTCTTATTGCATCTTCCAAAGGTTATCCTCTACGTCCTATTAGTATATCCTCTTCCCTATTAGCCGGATCTCCGTAATTTAGAAGTTATCTATATTACTATCCATTCTACTTCCATAAGTAGAGTCCTCCTTAACTGCAGTCCTTTGGGGGAGTATTCTTGTTAGTATAGAGTTCCTACTAGCCTTATAGCGGGCATCTTCTTAAGCAAAAGCTAGGTTACAGTCTCTAACATCCTACTAGTAGATAGGGTTAGTCTTTACGGCTAGTGTTTTATAGTTAGTGCAGATCTCTCTAATAAAAGAGGGTAACTTTAGTCTATTCTCCGGCTAGATAAACTGTCTTTATTAAATATTTAGCTAAATATTAAAGTAGGACATCTATTTTTAGCTAAGGATTATATTATAGGACCCTAGGTCTAGGATATAGAAGGGGATACTAAACTGGTGTTGTCTATTAATAGTAATATATAGCTTTAAGATATAGGTAATTGGCTTCTTTAGTTGGGTAGCATTTATATTTAAGAACTTAGCAATATTATTTATATAAGTAGTATTTATAAAGGTAAAGCTATTTGCTCTAGTGTTAATAAGAGTATTTATATTAATTCTATATCCATTTTAAGATACTATATATAGAACTGTAAAGTATTTTCTACCTATTAGCTGACTTAGATTAATCTCTTTAAGATTAATAGGATACCCTAGGGGGGAGTCTTTCCCTAGGGTTCTTCTTTTCCTAACTTATTAGATATTTCTTCTTCCTCTATCTCCTTAATATTACCTATATCCTTTAGCTCTAGGCAGGATATAGTAAAGTAACTATCCTTTCTATAATTAAAGTAAGTAACTATGGTAAGGTTAATTAAGGTATTACAACAAGCATTAACTAAAGGCGTAGTATGTGACAAGTCGGGCGAGGCTTAAAGGTAGGTAGTTATAACCGCTTTTGGTATAAGGGCGGTTATAGTTTATCTTTTAACGCTAGCTCCTGTTAATATAGCGAGTAAGTTCTAGTTACTATAGGACCTCTTTAGTTAATCTAAATAAGTATTAATTTGTTTTAGTTCTAAATCTAGTAATAAACATTAGGCTGTAAGCCTTTAATAGGTTAGTAGGTTGTCTAAGGTTACCACGATCTTCTCTTATAGTTAGACCATAAGCTTATTATATAGGTCTAAACGGTAGTTCTTAAGGGGAACTTAACCCTCGCCTACTAGGTGTAAGAACTGGGTCTAGAACTTAGTAAAGGTTTAATTTGGTTTTATTATTAGGCGGTTATAATTATAATAAGCATCCCGTACTTTATTTGGATTAATATAAATAGTAGCTAGATATTATATTATCTTATTAATAGATATAAACCGAACAGGTAACTCGTCCTTAAACTTAGCCTAGAGGTGTCGCTAGGCGTCCCTAATAGTTTAACTAAAGAGGTAGAGCATTTTAGCTTCTTTAAAGGGGAAATAGTTATAGTTAATATAAATATTTCCTTATACCTGGATTCTCTAGTTCTTAAAAGTTAGGTCTATACTGTTTAATAATAGTAGGGGGTTAGGGAGCTTAATAGACTTTAATTACTTTGTTATTATATCCGTACTCCCTAGTATATTATATTTAGTTAAGTAAATGGGTTAACTAAGGCTTTATAAAGGAGAGGCTGGGCTATTTTATAAGTTAGTAAGGCTTTCTAGGATCTTCTTTAGAGTCTCTTATATGCTTTAGGCTTAAAGACAATTAACCTTTTAATTAGCTGCAAGGGCACAAATCTGCTTATATACACCCATAACATTATCATTGTCTTTAATTTTTAATCCTAACTAGATCTTATATTCCTTTTAAGTAGAGGCAGGTCTTTTAGATAAGCTTACTTTAGGTACCATTATTGGCTTCCTAAGGTTTGTTAGAATTATATAATTTGGTTTTAATTCCGGGGGTTCTTTTAGGGGTGTAGGTTAAGTACAGTCTAGCCTATAAAGTGGGATATTATTAGGGCCTTCTTAGGCATAGTAGTGTAAGTTTTTTAATGTCTAAGTATAACGCGTTAACGCGTTATTGCAGATAAAGGTCTTCTTTTAGGGTAGGATATTATTAAGGCCTTTCCAGGCAATGTAGGGAGAGCTTAGTATAATATAATGGGCTCGTATAAATGCTTCTAAACTAAAGCTTGTAGATTGCTACTATATAAGAATATTAAGCTAAGGAGAAGAAGAAGACTGGTAGAGACTAGCAAGATATAAAGGGGTTGTTAAGGCGCTAGTAGTAAGCGAGCCAATAGCGACTTGGCAGAATTTGGCAGAATTTGGCAGATTGCCCAGAAAACGGCAAGTTGCGGCAAATTGCCTAGGAAACGGCAATGTAGCAGGTGATACGCTCCAGCACCGTCACATAACGTAGGTAATAGGGTTTTGACCACGCCCTGGTTATGACTACGCTAGCAGACCGCCTTCCTCTTATGGCTAGCTTATTACCTAAAGAAGTATACTGCCGCTTTAGGAGTAAATAACCAACTTTCTTAGCTACTTTTCTATACTATAACTCCACGAAATACACCACCAATCTACACCTATGCCTTACTGGCCTTAAGCACCAAATACAGAAGATTATATGTAAGCTGCCCTTACTGCCTAGCGAGCAGGCGGCTTATATTGCAACCCCTAAGTTTACGCGAATGCCTACAGAGTTCCTCCCACTACTTTTTAAAAACGACTCCATGGTAAACACTAATCTTACTAAGTTGCCTACATAAACCAATACCGTATAACTCCCACTGGGGAGGCGGCGATTATTTAACACTGTATATATCTTGCTAAAGCTAGGTTTCCATATTAATTCTATACCATTTGGACAATTACCTCCCTTATCCTTTGGCGGGAAAACTCTAACCTCCCTTACTATTACGAAATTACGCCACTAGGTAAAAATTGGATATAATCTTTCCTAAAACGCTAGGAAGAGCTTTAGACTTGCTATATACAATTAATTAGTTTAGAACACGCTACTGCTAGCAATAATCCTGCTCTAGTTAAGAGGTTCTTTGCCAACTACTCTAGGGCTAAAACTCAGTATAATATTAACAACGCTAACGTGTGGAATATGGATAAGACTGGCTATGTTATAGGCTTCGCTTATAGCGCCAAAGTGGTTATATTAAGAGGCAATATTATTAATTTTAAGACAATCAACAGCTTAAGGGAGTAGGTTTCGCAGATTAACTTAATTGGTATACATAGGCAGACGATTCCACCATTCATCATTTTTAAAGGACGTTAATATATAGAATTGCTATGGCAGGAAGCAGAGGAAGCAGTAGGCGAGTATATAATTACAATAAGCAAAAATGGATGGTCAAATTTGGAGCTTAGAGTACAATGGCTAGAGCACTTTGAGCGCTATACCCAACAAACTAAGGCATAGGCAGCTAAAGATAGAGTTAACAGTAAATACAACGGCTATTAACTCCTAATTATGGACGGCCATAGTAGCCATGTCAATATTGAGTTTGTTAAGTTCTACTAGTTAAAGAAGATTATACCAATCTGCCTCCCCCCGCATTTGACCTACCTCCTATAGCCACTAAATTTGGTTATATATTTAGTTTTTAAGCGCCTATATTCTTCTAAAGTTAATAAATTCTTAGCTTATAGTATTACTGGTATTAATAGAGACTACTTTCTACGCATACTTGGTAAGATTTAGCTATAAGTATATACCTCAGAGTTGATTAGAAGCGCCTTTAAGGCTATAGGTCTTCTTCCCTTTAACCCAAATTAACCCCTTACGCGCTACTCTAAACAGACTATATCTATTAAGTTATCTATGCCTCCACCTTATATAGAGGCGACGATCCTATTGTCCCCTATATATCCTCCCCCGCTAGACAACAAGAACGCTTAAGCTCAGTACATATATACAATCCTTTATCCGGAAACAACGTTAGAGGCAACAGAGGCAGTTATCTTAAAGTTAATATAATACTTACAGTCCTTAAAGAAAGGCCTTAAGCTTATACAAATTAAAAATAACAATCTTCGGCAACATACTAAGGAGAGAAAGGTTAAAAAGAAGTGTAAACAGAACATGCTTTCTACCAAATCGGTTCTTACTTTAGAGGCAATAAAGGAGCTTACCGCTGCTAAAGATGCTACTTAGAAGGCTAAGCTTACTAGGAAACGGCTTAGGAAGGATTATTAGGTAGTAGTAGAGCTTGCTTAGGAGCAAGTTAAGGCTAGAAAGGCAGCTTAAAAAAAGGTTGCTAATGCAAAGGAGCTAGCCAAGGTCCACCACAGAGAGGCAGGGGAGGCAGGAAAGGTGGCTAAGAAGGTATAAAAGGACTCACTTACCACCGCTAATATAGCTCATAGAAAGTATACTAAAGAGGCTTAATTGGCGGCTAATATAGTAGCTAATTATATAATGTTAAAACAGTTAACTGCGGATAAGCTCCAAAAGCGGGTGGAAGAGTCCTTTACTGCCGCCGCTACGGCTACAGCCCTTGTCAAGCAACTTCAGGAGGCCGCTAAGAGGGTAGTAGAGGAAGCTGCTCTACCAGAGGACCTGCAGGAAGGGCAGGAGGACGATAATATAAGCAATTCAAGCGACGGAGAGTCCTCAGATAAGGACACTTGGGGGCTGCCTTAGTAGCCAATTAAACTATAAAACACTAAAAATCGACTTTATATAGACTCTTTTATATATATTTATGGCTTTAATACTTCTACCAACAACGCGATGACTTATAATGGCTTTTACTAGTTATTTACTACTGAATCAGCATTTTGGCGAATTTTGATGTTCAAAACGGTTATAACCCAGGGTGCGGTCAAAACCCCGTTACCTACGTTATTATTTTCGCGATTTAGGTATAAATAAGTTAAATATATGTAATATTTTAACTTAAAGTAGAAGAATTTTAAACTTATTTAGGTAGGAGGTGTATATATATTAAGGCCATCACTAGTTGCATACCCCCTAATTACTGCGCGCACACCCCCACCAAACAGGCTTAGATCCTTCCTCTTTACGTTAGAACATCACATGTGTTTGAATTGTATGCATCTACATCGCGAAAATCAAACCTTTAAAATGCAACTTCTATGACTATACCACTACAATTAAGCCTTAATTTCAACTATAGTACAACTTGTAGAGTTCAAATCAGAGCTGGAATGCGCCAAAGGACCCCTCAGTAAAGTTGTGCTGAAAGGGGAAGGCCCCACGATCGCTATAAGCCTGTGAAATATTGCCGCGAACACTTGGCAAGCCATCTGCAGAGGCATCTTAACTTCCACCACCTATAATACCACCTGTAATACCGCCTGTAATACGACCTATTTGCTCTTAAGTCGATTGAGCGAATTGCGCAGTGATCTGTGAAGCAGCACTTGAACTGGTTTGGCTGCTACCGCCTCCGCCCGAGGTCTGCGCACTACCTCCGCGCCCACGCCCACGCTTGTCAGTTTTTGGGCGGAATTTTGACACCGCATAGCCCTGCCCTTTGGTGAACTCGTTGATATCATCAAGGGCAAAGTTTGCGTAATCGTATAGCTTTAACGGAGGTGGGTTGAGAGCCATGGTAGATATAGGGAGAAGTATGCAAATGCGAGGTGTTGATTTGGGTAATAGTTGCGCACGTACACACGTGACGTTCTAACGTGAAGAGGAAAAATCTAAGACTGTTTGGCGGGGGGTGTGCGCGCAGTAATTAGGGGGTATACGCATATTATTTAGGGGGTGTATAATTATTATTAACCTATATTTTAACACTTTAATTTTCGTAATTTGGGTGTAAATAAGTTAAACACATATAATATTCCAACTTGAAGTGGAATCTAAGCTGTTTGGGTAGGGGATATATATATATTAATTAGGGGGTATACGCGTATCATTTAGGGGGGTGTATAATTATTGTTAACCTACCTAAAATTCGAACTATATATAGTTAAAACTCTTTAGTATAATATCTAACGTATTCCACCATCGCGAGCCACCTCAAAACCCCACTAAAAACTAGAAAATCCATATCTTAATATCTTAACAACCACCAAATAATAAATTCTAATAATTTAGATTTAGACTTTTATATATACTCTACAGCTTCTATTAAAGTTGCATTATAAATAGTTTAGTGGTTTTTAAGATATAGTAATTTAGCCTTATTTTAGCCACCAAATTTTAATATCCTAAAAACCACTAAACTATTTATAATATAACTTTAATATAAGCTATAGAGTATATATAAAAGTCTAAATCTAAATTATTAGAATTTATTATTAAGTGGTTGTTAAGATATTAAGGTGTGGATTTTCTAGTTTTTGGTAGGGTTTTGAGGTGGCTCGCTCGATGGGTTGGCTCACTCAATGGTGGAATACGTTAGTTATAATAATATACTTTATATTACGATCTATAAGCCTTAATTAAATTTTTTTATAGTATTGTTAAGTTCTCTGTGCTAAAATTAGTATAGCTAGTATTTTATTAAGTAGATTTAGGCTTTCCTTACTACTAAATTAGCTATTAAAATTTATCCTATAAGCTCGGACCCCTAGAACTTGGTTACCTCCTAAAGTCGGTCACCTAACCAAAATCAAACCACCAACTTGTTAACTTATTTTCTCTATAACAAATCGATTAATATAGATCAAAATAAGCAGAATTTATAAATAGATATTGCAGATTTCGAATCTGGTGTTTGTAAGTCTGCGCGAAAAGCTATGCTCGCGTATAGTGCCCTTTGTTAATTTTAAGCGATTAATTAAATAGTAAACCACCAAAGCAATTTACACACTAATATTAATAGCAATTGACTCCTATATAGTAGGCCTTGCTTATTAATTGGGTACTTAAATAGGACTTATAAAAAGTTTCCCCCTTATATACAAAATTATGAAAAAATAATAGCTTAGGTCTTTGGTTGGTGTCATAGAACACCTCCGTGATACCTTATATACGTCCACCTGTTTCCACCTGTTTCCACCGACGTAGCAAGAAGAGACCGACCGCGAGATAATAATCTGATGGCAATCTGCCGGCAATCTACGGCAATTTGACGGCAATCTGCTGTATTCTGCCATATTCTGCTAAGTTTACTAAATCCTGTCAAGTTCTGCTAGGACCGCTACTCGAATCCTATTCTGCTCCATGCATATATTAACTAAGTAACTAAACTAACAATATATACCCTTTCTTCCCGTTTTCTTACCTTCTCTCCTTATATAACGTCTTAATATTATTATACAGTTTATATACATAGCTTAATAATATCTACTTTGCTATATATTATTGTCACTTATACTTACTCTATAACACTATATTGTGTTAAAACTTTAAAAACCTATGCTTTACCCTGCCCTATTTAAAATGCAGAATGACCTTAAAGCCTCTATAATAACCGCTAATATTATATCCATACTCTAGGAACAATTAGCAGATATATAGAAGTCCTTTATAAACGCCCTCGCATAAAACTAAGCTGCTATAGCTTAATAGTAAGCTAAACAAGAAGTATAGCACTAGAAAACAATTAAGGCCCTCTAAGAAGAAATCCGTACCCTTAAGACGTCTATACTAAGCCCTTAAGACTAATTGCTATTACTAGAAGCTAATACGCGGAACGTAAGCCCTAAACTAATAATAGTTATCCCACTGGTAGAACTAACTACGGCATTATAATAATTTAAAAAACTACTAGACCCCCTAGTATTTACTAGCAAATAATAAGAGCTTTAGTTATTCTTAAGCCGGCTTAAAAATAAGCTAACTGGTAATATTAACCGTTACCTAACTAAAGCTAATTAACTCTACTACGCCCTAAGTTAACTAGGAGGAGATATAACTGACTTTATTAAACCTTTTTAGCTAAACTTAGTATAAAGCCTAGTTGTACTTCTTAAAGCTATATATAGTAACCTAAACCGCCAAGTTACCGCTTAAAGGAAGATAAACTATATAACTTAAGAAAAGAAAAGTTTCCTGGTATACTTCTCTAAATTTAATTATTACGTAAAGAAAATAGGCTAAAATGACTCTATACTAATTAATAGCCTTATTAAATCTCTAAGCCTTAAACTAAAAACCTCCCTAATTAGTATAGACCTACTAGGAGCTCTTAACGCCTACGTAAATGTTATTAATAAATGGTATAATAATATACTATACCTAATACCAAAGTCCGCTCCTTAATATAATATAATAACCCTATAAACGTCTACTAAGTTATTATCCTAGCCTAAGTACCCTAACGCTATAGATATTAACACTAAGACCCTAGGATATACCTTACTAGGGTCCTTTAAATAGAAATAACGTACTAAGCTAGGCCTCTACTTTAAATATAGAAGTAGCTCCTACCTCTTTAACTACTACTCCGCCCCCTTCTAAAAAGATTTATAAATAGTTAACGCTAGCAACCGTTTACTACACTAATATTTTAGCTACTAATCCTAATCTTTATCTAGCTCCAACTCTATGTCTAGTAAGTACCACTTACAAGGATAAAGTTATAATTAATATTCTATAGGAACCCCTTCCCGCTTATTACTAAAAGGTATATTCTAGAGTTAAGTTGCTCTCTAGGATAGCTATATTATAGGATCTTATTAAACGCATTAGATATAGCAAACCCTAACTCTTAGGATTATAGTATAACTGTTAACTACCGTCTTTAGCAGAAAGGTTAATAAGCTAATACTTAAGTCCTAATTAACACAGGAGCTAGCGGCATAGGATTTATTAATAAGATCTTTATATAAGATAATAGGTTTACCCTAATACCCCTTAACTAGCATATTAGCGTATTTAGATTTAATGGCAAACACACTATTTTAGGCCGTATTACTTATATAGCGGCCCTAAAACTCCAATACCTAAACTATAAAGAATTAATTAAGCTTTTTATAACTACCCTAGGTTACCTAATAATCTTTAAACAACCCTAGATAAAGCTATATAAGGTAACTATTAATTGGGATAATCTTAAGCTTCTATTTAATACTTCCTATTATAAGTAGAAGTATCTTATAACTTACTACTTAGACTCTAAACCAAAATCTAAAAAATACACTAGGATCTATCTACCTAAGAATTCTACCGAATTCCACCTACCTAAGAATTCTACCGAATTCCACCTACCTAAGAATTCTACTAAATTCTACTAATATAAGATTTCCACTAACGTTTACTAAAGACCTAAAAATTATACTAAACTATATAAACCGACCCTAACCACCCTACTGCCCTAAACTAAGCAGAAGCTTAAGCTTAATATACAAAATTACTAGAAGAACTGGTATTCTACTATAAAAAGGATACTTAAAGAACCTAAACCCAAATCTAACTCTAACTCCGTATCTAATACTAAACCTAACATTAAACCTAAAACTATGTAAGAAACTAAGGATGATCTAAGCCCGCTTAATACCTTAGATATTTATATAATTAGAGCTATCCTATTAGCATAACTTGCTAGGAAACCTAAATATACAATCTTCGCCGTTACAATGGCCAATATTAAAAAGGCCCTAGTACTAAAAAAGCATACTAACCCTGCTATAAAAGTACTAGTATGCCACTATAAGCACCTAGAGGTATTCTTATAAAAGGAAGCTAATAAGTTAGCAGAGCACTAACTATACAACTATAATATTATACTTAAAGAAGGAAAATAGCTAGGATTTAGACCCATATATAGAATGTCCTAAAACGAACTTTAAGTGCTGTAGAAGTACCTAGACAAACACCTAAGTAAAGGATTTATTAGAGTAAGCTCTTTGCCTATAGCTATAGCTATAATCTTTATTAAGAAACCTGGCGGCGGTCTGCGCTTCTATATAGACTACTAAGCTCTTAACGCTATTATCATTAAGAATTAATACCCGCTTCCATTAATTTAAGAAACACTAAACTAATTAAGTAAGGCTCGCTACTATATAAAGCTCGATCTTATCTATGCATTTAATCGCCTCTATATTTTAAAAGGAGATAAATAGCTTACTGCATTCCGTACTAGGTACGGGCTATTTAAATACTTAGTAATACCATTTAGCCTTATAAATGCCCGAAGTCCGTTCTAATACTTTATAAATAATACCCTATAACCTTATCTGGACATTTTCTATACTAATTATATTAATAATATCCTAGTATATAGTAATAACCTAACTAAATATAAGAAATACGTTAACTTTATCTTAGAAGCCCTACGTAGAGCTAGCTTATAATTAGATATAGATAAGTGTAAATTCTATAAAATAGAAGTCCTATACCTTAGATTTATTATTTCTATAGATGGTATATAAATGGACCTAAAGAAGATTAAAGCAATTATAAACTAGTAAGAACCTAAGAACATTAAGGACGTAAGAGCCTTTATAGGATTTGCTAACTTCTACTAACAGTTTATTAATAACTTCTTCGCCCTAGTCTTACCCCTTATAGCTCTAACCTAAAAGGACAAAACCTTTATCTTTAATAAGGAATGTAAAAAGGCCTTTACCTATCTAAAAGTTATATTTACTACCGTACCTATACTCTAATACTTTAACCTAAACTAAAAGAGTATTATAGAAGCTAACTTATCTAACTATGTCACTAAAGGCATTCTGTCTTAGTATAACAAGGAAGGAGTACTATACCCTATAGTATACTTCTTAAAATAACTAAATCTAGCCAAATATAACTACGAGATCTACGATAAGGAATTATTAGCTATTATTAGATATTTTAAATAATAGTGACCCAAACTAAAAGGTGCTGGATTTCCAATTAAGGTCCTTAGTAACTATAAAAATCTATAGTACTTTATAACCATAAAATAGCTAAGTTATTATTAAGCCCGCTAGTTAGAATATCTATCTTATTTTTAATTCTTAATTATATACCACCTAGGTATTTAAGGTTAAAAACCTAATACCCTAACCTAATATTTATAAGATATACCAGTATAGGAAAAAGCGTACGCCTACTATAATTAAACCCTACTTTACCCTAAATTATTTAATCCCCTAGCTAAAGACCTTACGGCATACGTTCTTAAAATAACTAATTAATTAATTAAACAGATTATAATTAATAAATACCTAAATAATAAGTTTATCCAAGAGACACTTAAGCCAATTTAAGATGGCGTTAGACGCTCTAAAAAGATCTCTTTAAGTAAATATAAAGCTTATAAAGACTGCTTGTACTACCAGAACCGCCTAGTTATACCTAACTATAACAAACTTAAGCTTAAGCTTCTTAAACATATATATAACCTACGAGTAGCCAGCTACCCAGGCCGTGGAAAAACCCTAAAACTACTCTAATAGGAGTACTACTGGCCGAATATGCATAATATAATATAGAGGTACATCTCTAGCTGCTATACTTACCAATAAGCTAAAGCTTTGTATAAGATATATAATGGCTTTTTAAAACTACTGCCTATTCCAGACCAAAGATAAAAGGACATCTTAATTAACTTTATTATTAATCTCCCTATAAGTAAAGGCTGTATAAATATTATAGTAGTTATAGATTAACTATCTAAAATAAGACACTTAATCGCCTGCCCTAATATATTAACACCTACTATTGCCTGACTATTTTTAGATTATATATAGAAACTCTACAGACTCCCTAAAACAATTATCTCTAATAAAGGCAGCTAGTTTGTCTTAATATTTTAAAAGGAACTAACTACCTAACTCTATATTAAAGCACTATTATCTATAGTATATTACCTGGAAACGGATAGTTAAACGGAATATGTAAATACTATAATGGAATAGTATATTTAGATATACACGTTATATTTATAGGATAACTAAATAGATTAGCTTATATTTACCGAGTTTACTATAAATAACTCCATTTTAGAAACTATAAAGGTCTTCCTATTCCTAGCTAATTATAATTAGCACCTATAAATAGGCTTTAAACCCTTTAGTAATGTTTCTTACTTAGCTTATTAGGCCTTATAAGTTATAGAAGTAAATAAATTTATAAAGAAAATGGAAGAACTATAAGAGTTCTTTACTAATAAAATAATACAGGCCTAATCTGTCTATAAAGCCGCAGCAAATAAGAACTAAATCCTAGCACCAGCCTACTAAGTTGGTAACTTTATCTGGCTAGATATAAGAAATCTAAATATAAAACGACCTACTAAAAAACTTAATTAGAAGAACGCCGGCCCTTATAAGGTTAAAAAAGTTATCTCTCCTTATGTCTACTAACTAAAGCCCCCTAATACGGTTAAAATCTACCCTATATTCTATACGTTAGTCCTTTGCCATGCCGCCCCTATATTAGACGCCCTGTCTAGACAGATCTAAGACCCTCTCCCACTAGTTAAAGTAAATGGTAAGGATAAGTACCTCATTAAAAGGGTTAATAATATTAAGTATAATAAACGGAAATGCAAATATATATACTTTACGAAATAAAGAGGCTTTACTAAGCCCTTATAGGAACCCGTTAACTCTATAGGACTTATATAAGCTATAGAAGACTTTTATAAACTCCACCTAGAACTACCACAGCCTTATCTTGCAGAAGCTTAAGTTTAAAGGAGGGGTACTGTCACGGGACACCTCCGTAACACCTTATATATATCTACCTGTTTCTACTAACGCAGCAAGAAAAGACTAACTGTAAGATGGTAATATATAGCAATCTAATGGCAATCTGCCGCATTCCGCCATATTCTGCCAAGTCTACTAAATTTTACTAAGTTCTGCCAGGACCGCTACTTAAATCCTATTCTGCTCCGTGTATATATTAACTAAGCAACTAAACTAATAATATATACCCTTTCCTCCCGTTTTCTTACCTTCTCTTCTTACGCAACGTTTTAACTTTATTATGCAGTTTATATACATAGCTTATTAATATCTACTTCGCTATATATTATTATCGCTTATACTCGCTCCGTAACACTCTCCCTACTACCTTTAACCCTCTATTTTTATCTATTCTATAACTACTAGCTTATTAGCTCTAGTAAGATAATAGGGCCTTCTAAGCTAGCAAAGTAGAGGCTTCACCGCGCTCCCGTACTTTAGTAGATTATTTTTAATATTATATACAGTTTTAAGGCAAGTATAGGTCTTCTAGGTAATCGCTTTAGGGCGTTAGAATAGAAGAAGAAGGCGTTTAATATTAGATTTCTACAATAAAGATAGAAAGTATTAATTAGTATAACCTTTTAGACGTAGGCTATAAGGGCGCGAAGAGACTTCGGGGATGATTTAAAGGAACGATATAAATTCTATCTAAATCTAAGGGTATATTGCTCTTACAAAGAATAAGACGTTGCGTAAAGAAGAGAAAGGAATAACGAAAGAATCTTATAATCAAATAGTTAGGGTTCTTGGTAGTCAATGCGTGCGCATATATACACGCGGTCTTCGACAGACTTTAGTAGAATTTAATTAATCTATTAGAACTTGGTAGGAGTCGACAAAGCTAGCAGAATTTAATTAAAGCGTTAGAATTTATCTGTCGAGTGTTTTACCAAGACATTCCTACTATAACTGGGCTAGTCCCGTTATAATAGCATATGCTAATAATAAAGTTTAAATTAGAAAGCTCTTTTCCTAAACCTTAATCCGTTACTCTAGACTAGCTTAATAGACTGTTTATATATTAGGTAATAGGCCCGTTTATAACTAAAGCTTATTTAACTAGGGTTTACAACCTACTAGTAACTTACTAATAGTGACCTATATTAATAACTTATATACTATAACGTGTCCCGCCCCTACGTCACCATACGGCCAAAAAGACATTAAGTGCTTGCGAATTTGTCGCAAGCGCGGCGGGATCTAATATATGTACTCTTATATATACTACATAGATAGAATAAGGCTAAAGTAATAAGTTAGCGGCAGATTTAATAAGTATATTACCTTACTGCTTACGCGTCTAGCTATAAAGTATATACCCACTATATTAGTATAACGTAAAGCTAAAGTATAGAGTTAGTGGCGGATTTAATAGGTATACTATCTTACTGCCTATACGCCTAGTTATATATAAATAACCTAAGACCTACCTACGTATATAAACTTCTAGAATATTTCTAATAGTTTACCAAATTTGAGCGATAGTATTAAGCTTTACCGGCTTTAACTATTAAATAGACTAATTAGGATTTTCTATCCTAAGGATAGAAAATTATTATTAGCTCGGCTAAAAGCGGGGAGGTCTTAGTAAGGCAAATCTAACTAATTAGATAACTTTAACTATATAGTCGAAGTTCCTTAATATCTTCGCGCCGTGTATATATACTACCTATATCTATACGCAAAATTAGAACGCTCTTTCCCTTCTAATTTTTTTTCTTATTAAGGTTTTTATAGAGTTTTACTAAGGCCTAAGTATATAAAGGATTAGGGGTAATCCTTTTTAAAAGGGGAGGGGGGTATTATTAGGTAAAACCTGAGTAGTGTTACGGGACTACCCGTTATATACGCTACGCCATATACATAGATAGTCATTATAGGATTCCCTTTGTTTATTTGTTTTCTTTCCTTACTTAGCGTCGTTTAGCAGCTAGTTTATCCGCCCTAATTACCTCTATATAGATTCGCCCGCAGCTATATTCTTATTAAGTTCTTTAGCAATCCTCTTAAGTCTCCACAACAGCTATATATAGCTATTAATTCTTTAAATCTAATACCTGTTTATCTAGCGTTTGCATATAATATTTAGTTATTATAATAAGTAGATAGTTATATAGCTGTAAGGTATAGGCGACCTAGTGTAGAAGGGTACAGTGTCTCTCTAATAGGAAGTCACTGTGCTGTTAGTCTGCCTGTCTATCTATCTGTTAGTCAGCTGGTCGGTTAGTTATAATTAGTTAGAAGTAATTAGTAAAGCAGTCTATAAAAAGAGAAGAAAAGAATGTATTCCGTAAACTAGTAAGGTTGTAATATACAAGAAGGGAAGCCGAAGGCTCTATAAATATAGGAAAACGCCAAGATACCAAGTATGGGACATTTTACCACACCACACTAGTATAAGGGGACTTAGTAAATAGTGGGCTATAAGGCATAATTATAGGAATAGGATAGATTATAGAGGAGATAAATCTTTAAGGAGGTAAGGCCTTTAGGATTGAAGAGACTATATACTACAGGCATGTACCTCTGGTATGTAACTAATGGCTATCTAAGGGGTATCTGTGGGTTATCCTAAGGGCAACCTAAGGTGACTATAATAATATCCCTTACACCTAGGGGTAACCTAGGGGTAACCCGCCTATAAGGTGTAACGGAATCCCCTAAGAGGTATATATTAGATAAAACAATAATGTAGTGGTGTGATTTGGCCTCCTAGATTAGGTATAGCTTTGAGAGAGTCTAGGCTTTCCATATATTTTATATAGATCGGTCTAGAGCCCTAAAGTCTTTAATAACTCGGACAGGACCGAGAGACACATTTTTCCTTTAATATACTCTTTTCTTCTCTTCTTAATAACCGCTTTTCTACTGGCTAATTACGACTAACTAACTAACTGACCATACCGTGACTTCCTATCTAAGAGAGGTCGTACCCTCCTATATATTTTATGGCATTCCACGTAGGGATAACGGCAAGCTCTTCAGATTAGAAGTCTGGTACTCTATATATAGGAAATATATAGGAACGATCTAGAACGATCTGGAGCTATAAAATAGAAGGATGTGTGGAAAGGGAGGCGAAAAAGCACAGATATATTAGTGACTGGTGCGCAGCCATCTCTATAGGAATAAATAATAATATATGCTAAGCTCTCCATGCGGGAATGGTAGTTAGTAAATAGCGATAGGAAGGTGAGTATATAGTACTATAAGATAGAGGATAAAAGGGAGGACTATAGTATACTAGGAAAGGTAGAGAAAAGTCTTCTATATTTTATTTACTATATTTGCAACAGCCTATATAATTATTCTTGCATTTATAGGAGCCACCTTTAAATTTATAGCAATAATGGCAACAGTACCAGTAAAAGGATTGTTAGGAATGTTAGGCCTATTCTATAATAATAGCAAAGGCGCTAAAAATGGAGAGGAAAGCAAGCAGCCTATTAAACTATAAAGCTCTCCTAAATAAGGGCATGCAATACTAACCCTAACTCCCGCAATATTAGGGACTGATAACCCTTAATAGATTAAGGATAAGGGTTATAATATCCACCTACCTGTCTCTAGAGAAACTGAATATCTGCCGCCTTCTATTAGACTACTAATAGAATAAGATAAGGTATATGTTATAGCCTAGCCTATACCGGCTCTAGGAACTCCTAGGACCCCTTACTTTATAGGACAAAATATATTATAATATATTAAATAGTACGAGCAACTATATATCCAATATTATGTTATGGACACTAAGAAGTATTAAAGACTTCTGGAGTATTATAATTATTGGATAGGGATATAGATCTATAGCCTGCCTACATTTATAATTGGAAACTAGATAGAACTTATAAAGAAGCTTAGAATAGACAATAGAGGAAGTAACTACTTTTAATAAGTTAAAACGGTAGAGTTCTTGGAGGCTTATATGCTATAGTGCAGAAATAATCCACCTAGCAGTATATATAAATACTATAGGCAGTTTACGTTAATCTCCTAAAAGGTTACTAAGGCTAGCAATTTAGAAAACTATAAATAAGGGTACTAGTTTATAAGGGGACTCCTATTTAAGTATTAAAGGCATACTATAACTAAAATAGGAGCCAACCTAGATGGATAAGAATCCTTTAACTTCTATCTAATAAAAAGAGCTATAGAAGATAGAGTTATTTCGCATAAGGGCGCAGATTAGCTATTAATAATAAATTCTAAGAAGCAAGGCCTTTATTAGCTAGTTGGACAATTCTGTAATTAGTAACTAGCTATAACTAACTAAAGAGATACTGCTCTTTAACCGCCTATAGTCTCCTAGCCAAGTAAGTTAGTTAGTACCTATTAAATAACTTAAGAAGCAGATCCTAAACTAGAGAAACTTACTAATTAACTCTAGAAGCTTAATCTTAGGACGGTTAAATTAGTAGGTGTTATATCTTTAATGCTGTTCCTAAATAGAATTTGCTAAGATCTAATATAGTATACACAGCTCCTAAATAGGGCGTTAGTGTATTAAGAACAAATGGGCCCAAGACTAGCGCTAAATAATAGACTACAGCCGCCCTATAAGGGAGTGCTATAAAAACAATATAAGCTGGGTCTGGAAAGGTATAGAGGGCTAGGAAACTTTAGCGTATACCTAATATAAGCTTAGACGTGTTATAGATGCGGGGGTTCCTACCATTTTATTAATTAGTGTCTATAGCTCTAGGAATTTGTTTATTATAGTTTTATATATATAAATAAGAACAACCAAATTTGCTCTAGAATATATAAGCATCTAGCAAATATAATTTTATATTTGCTAAGTAATAATTAAATTTAGTTCCTTAAAGACTGGCTAAGGTAAAACACGAATATTAATCCTAACACTCTAGGGATAGGTGTTTAACTAAAGGCAGCTTTAGTAGAGCTTATAGATAGAAGCAACGCTAAAAGTAAAGAGGAACTTAGCAAGTCCTAGGAGGATATATACTAAGTGGAGTTAATATACATAAATTTAGTAGGAGCTGTAACCTAGTTATAGCCTATACTATAGTTATATAATCTTAGGAGACTATAAGGGGAAGTAAAAGTAATAAAGCCGCCGCTAAAACTATCTGGTTAGCAATTAGCAGTAGTTTAAAATATATAACTAGGAGGACATGTCTAAATTATCCTATAGCCCTAATAGTAGACTCCTTAACCACTATTAAGCAATAATAAGATTAATAAAATGGACTATACTAAATAGCTAAGATAGATGGAGTAGATAGTAGATGTAATAATAATAGCAAAAGTACTATAACCAAAGCTAGTTAGGATAATAGATATACTAAAGGGAAATATTCTAAGTCCAATAGTAATAGCGGATAAGATCTTATTAAAAACTATTAAAGTTACTATTAGAAACTGCCTTATATACATGCCTAAGGTTATAAGGCTATTTTTTAAGCCTCTTCTACTACCTCTTGCGGAGCCTTACTAACAGAAGTAAGAGGTCGTTAAAGTATCTATATTATTAGTATACCTGACGTTCTATATTAATTAAGCCGGCTTAATAACCACTAAAGTAGATTAAATTAAACGAGAAATAGGATTTATCTAGTTTTAAAGACAATGCCTAAAGGTAGAAGTGTAAATAGGAGACGGAAAGGCTAAATGCTTAATTAACTCTAGAGTGGAGCTTAACCTTATTAAAGAAAGCGTGGCTCTATAATACGGTTTACTAATATTAAGTCTGTCCCTATAACTATAAGGTATATATCTAACGTCTACTAATAGGACTTAGTCTAAGTTTATTAGATTGGTGTATATAGTACCTATAGTAATAGGAGACGTCTTAATATCTATAACGTTTATTGCTGTAGGAGAAATGTTATATAAGGTAATACTTAGTAAGCTATAGTTAGTAAGGGCTAGACTGGTAATAAAATAAACCGTAATAGGTTAAGTATCTTACATTATTTAATTAGAAGATAGTAGAGTTAAAATAAGGTTCTTAATATCCTATAAAGATACTATATTCTTTAAACTAGATAAAGGTATTAATATAGATAATAGTTTGGGAAATATATAACTTGGGCAACCGCTAGGATTATATCTAGGGTTACTTATAACCTAGCGTATTAGAATAAGAAGGACGTTAAGATTAAAGAGAATGGAAATAAGGTGTGGCTCTAATATAGACACTTGCTGTTTTGGATATCCGCTAGATGGAGCTATTAGCAGAAAGAAGAACAAAATATTAGATAGAGAGAGCTTAATAGTAAAACGTTAAGGGAAGTCCTAAAGAAACACTTAAGAAAGAATTAGAAGCTAGTATTTAAGGCAAAGGCTGGGTCCTTTATATATTAAATATTAAAGATAATAGATTTATTTATAATATAAACAGAAAGCTACTAGAGCAAGGCCTAATAAAATACTATAAATATAACAACTGCGTATAAATGAAAGGCAGATAAAGTCTACTTAGTTAATTTATTAGCACCCAATAGAACAGTTATAGGAGGTATAATAGAATAGCGAGAGATAGCCTTACATTAATAAAGGGCGTCTATTTAAGGGTTGCCTCTTAGTCTATATAATTATTTCCTTAAACCATAATACACTAAATTGGCCTGTAGTGCATAACTAAAGCTAAAATAATTAGAGAATATAATTATAGAAGATATTTAGCTAAGAGAATAAGAGATCCTTAAGGCTATATTATTTAACTAAGAAGAGGCTCTAGCATAGGAGTTCTCTGAGATGGGCCGTGTTAACAGAGATATAACTCCACTACTAAGGATTAAGACTGTGCCGTATAAGGCATAGTAAGTACCAAACTTTTTTTATACCAAGAGCCCTATGAGGAGAAGTAATAAGTATATTATAAGAATAACTAGCTTAAGGGACTCTAGAATATTGCAAAAGTCTATATAGAAATCTATGGTTTCTTATAAGCAAGAAGGAATATAAGAAGTACTAACTAATAAATACGGCAATAAATATTAACTAAGTAACTATTAGGGACGTAAATCTGCCGCTATATACTAATAAGTTTTTTAAGGAGTTTATAGGGTACAAAGTTATATCTCTAGTAGACTTCTTCTCTGGCTATAACTAATTAGAGCTTAATATAGAAAGCAGGAACCTAATAGCTTTTATAATACCTCTAAGACTTTTATAATAAATAATGGTACTTATAGGAGGTATAAATTTAGTAGCCTAATCTATAAGGACGATTACTAAGATTCTAGAACAATATATCCTATACTATGCTTTACTATTTCTAAATAATATTACAGTAAAAGGCCTATAAATAGTATATAATAGAGAAGAGAGTCTTTTAGGCATACGTAGGTATATTCTGGAACATATTATATAGCTAGATAGAGTGCTTGTGGATTTAGAATAAGCTAGGTATATAATCTTAGGCGTAAAGTCTCACTTCTATAAAGATAAGATTATAGTAGTTGGTTACTATTGTAATAGAAAGGGATAATATCTAAAAGAGTTAAAAGTCATAAAGATTATTTACTAGAGAGACTGTAAAGATATTATATCCGCCCAAGCATTCCTAGAAGTAGTTGTGTATTACTAAATATAGGTAGAAGACTTTATAATTAAGGCAGAGCCAATCTTCTAACTGCTATAAGTGAACATTTTATTTATATAGGGCATAGAGCAAGTTATCGCTATAAAGACTCTAAAGTATGTAATTACTACTACGCCTGTGTTAGTTCAGCTAGATTATAGTAAGAGGGTAGGGCTAATTGTTCTTGCCATTAACGGATATAAAAATAGATGGGGGTGCGGCCTTATGCAACTAGATGCGCAAGGTTATTATTACCTATATTAATATAAGAGCGGTATTTAGTCTTAAGCGGAATAAAAATATAACTTAGGAAAGCTTAAATATTAGGCGTTACTATATACTCTAAAGAAGTATCGCGTATACCTATATAGCGTTTGCTTTACAATTAAGACGGATATAAATACCTTAGTTATATAACTAAATTATACTACTATTAATTTACCCAGAGCCTTAATAACAAGATGGCTAGCATAGATCTAGCTATAGGACTTTAATATTAGATATATGTTAGGAAAGAAGAATAGCCTAGCTAATAGACTTTTACGACGGCTGCCTAATAGTAAATAACCTAATAACCTAACTAAGGATATTAAAGAGTTTATTAACTGTAAGCTGAGTGCCTTAAAATATATGGCTAGCCCTCTTAAAATGGAAGCAGATCTGCTATTAGATAACTTATATTTAGAGGAATCTTAGAAAATTATAAAATAGCTAGTAACCTTATAATATCTAGAAGAAATAAATACTAAGAAATTTAAAGGGTTTAAACAGTATGCGCTAAAGTTTTTAGTATATAATTAATAGCTCTTTTACTAATGGTTTAAGAATATATTAATATAGAGGGTAGTTAATAACAGGACTACTTAGTAAGAAATTATTAAGAGCCTTTATAACTAAAGTGGATATTATAGATAAAAGGAAATATACTAGAAGGTTTTAAATTAATATTAGTGGCTAGGACTATGGGATTAGATATTATAGCATATTAAGTTATGCCTATAGTGCTAGGAATAACAGTTAAGATAGGAAGAAGAAGTAATATACTCTATATAGGAGTCTACCTTATGGCAATAAGTAACAGTAGACATTATATTTATACCGCTAAACCGTCTTAAATTCTGGTACCTAGCCATTACTTAAGAATATATATCTAGATAGGTAGAAGCTTGGGCCCTTTAAATGAAAGATATAAAAAGTATAGTAAAGTTTCTTTATAAAGATATTATCTGCTAATAGGGAGTGTTTAGACAGCTCTCTATAGATAGTAGAGGAAAGAATACTAATATTACTACTGTACTTGCAGAGCTCTATAACATTAAAAGGGTTATAGCTTCTGTATATCACCTATAGGGGCAAGGCTTAATAAAGCGGGGCCATAAGCCTATAATAAACGCTTTGGCGAAGATAGATGGCTTATAGCTAGATAATCTCTATATAGTCTTGTAGGTAGATAGAATAACTATTAAGCGGTTTACGGGAATAATGCTAATAAGAGTTATATGCGGATATAAGCATGTCCTTTCTATTAAACTCTATATACCTATCTAGCAGATATTGCCTTAGGAAATAGTCCAAACTACTATAGAGCTACTAGCGCTTTATATAAAGTAGTTTAACTAAAGAGACGCAGATGTATAAGAGGCTATTATATATATAAGACGGCTAAGAGCAGTAAATAAGGAGTATTTTAATAATATTTATTATATTCGCCAGGACGGATTTAAGGTTAAAGATATAGTTATACTCTATAACACGTATCTTTTTATAGCGCTGGTGGAAAACGGTGGATATTAGCAGACGTGGATTATAGTAGACGCGAGTCACGTGACTCAAGGACCACATAAAATATTGAGCGGCGCTGCTATTCTTCTCCTTCCTTTCTCTAGCTTTGGATCCTCGTTTATAGACTACCAATTATATAGACTTGCGCGTCCCTCTTGCCGTGCTCGTGCCTTGATTAACTAAGTTACTAACATTATCCAAAGCTCGTCACCACTCTCTCTTCCTAAGAAGGAACTTAAATATATCTATAAAACCATAAATAGAATAAGGAAACAGAATAGGACCCTAAGGATATTACTAAAACCAAAAGAACACGAACAGAACGCGAAACCTAAAGAATAGGACACGCATAGACCAGAACCCTAGAAAATAAACAAACACCGGAAATTACTTAGTACCCCTACCACTATACCAAGAAATACAGCAGCTGGTAAAGCTGCTGTAGAACCCATAAATACCTCTAATGGTAAAACAGTCGCCGTCTTAACCCCCTAGGAAGAGCTTATAGCAGCTAATACTAAAATTAAACGGCTTTAAGAGCTGCTTAAAACTAGAGACACCCCTATACCTAGTAACAAATTATCGGACACCTAGAGGCTTGCTATGGTCCTTAAGGCCCTAGCCTAACGTACAGCATTAGCATTGTTATGATCCGCGAAGGTTATAAACCCCCTATTACTTACGGATGGAACTAACCCTATATTTGATAACTAGAAGCTTTAACTGCAGGACAAGCTTAAAGTTAATATAGACCACTTTCCTAATACCCAAGCTAAAATAGCATACGTTTTCGGCTGTACCGGTAGTAACGTATAGATATACCTACGTCCGTAATACGCCTAAAACTTAGCAGACCCCTTCCTCTCTAAAGGAGAGATAATTAACTACCTATCTTCTATTTATAAGGACCCCTTTAAAGTATAAAACGCCTGGCTTAATTATAAAAGCCTAAATATAAAAACAACAGAGGCCTTCTTAGCCTTTTAGACCTACTTTCTATACTTAGCCGGATAGGCTTAAATCCCCTAGGAAGATCTAATACTAGACCTCTTCAACAAGCTTACCCTAGACCTATAGCGCGCTGTACTGCCAGTTTATACTACCGTATAGACGCTTAAGGAACTTACGGACTAATGCCTAGCTATTAACTAGGGCCTCTATTAAATTAAGGCACATGCTAAGCGGTATAAGACTAAAAGCTCTGCCAACTAAAATATAAGTACTACTAGAACGGGCCACAGCGCCCTAGTAAGATCTGCAACCCCTATAGCACCGGCCGTATAGCCCGCTGCTAATTTAGTAGCTAGTTATGTAGCTAGTCCTACCATAGGTCCAGCGAATGCTCGGCCTATATATAGTAACCCCTGTATATAGGCCCTTAGCGATTAGGGAGCTTGCTTCTCTTATGGCCAGAAGGGCTATATTGCAAAGGATTGCCTAATAAATACAAAAGTAGGTAAGGTTCTGTTAATCTAGGAGAATAGCACGGAGTTAGAAAAAGAGAAACCCTAAAGGAAGACTCCTTTTTAGGGTTAAAAGGGATTAACATATTATATATTAATCTAGGTCGGCTAGTTAGTAGAAGAAGTTGCACTATCCCTTATACTTTATTCCGTAATAGATATCAAGTTTTAACCTCTACTTTAGCTAACTCTAGAGCAAATGCCTTTACCTTAATAGACACCCAGTGTGCTATAAAGCTGGCTAATTTTCTAAATGTACCCCTTAAAGAACTACCCAAACTAATTCCTATTTACGGGTATAACAGACAGATAGGGCCACCTATTATAACAATCTTGCGGATTTACCTCCGTGTTAACGGACGAAGACAATATAACGTCCCCTTGCTTATTACGGACCTAGGAAGCCACAATATAATTTTAAAAAGAAAATGGCTAGCCTATTTAGGCTTATAGCTTAACGTATAGAGCAGACGACTTATCTAGCCTAAAACCCTACCCCTAACCCCTTCCTTTATAAAAGAAATTAGCATTACAATAGAAAACCTCGTGCGGCTATAGGTAGACACTATTTACTAGGCTAATGCTATGCGTAGAGACTAGGCCTTTAAGAAAGATATATAGCTTGATCCGCAATAGGTCCGCATACTACGCCGCCCCTAGACTACCTATGTTATGCCACCCGTACTAGAGATTAAAAAAGTTAGTAAAAAGCTAGCGGAGCTCCCTATAGGGAACTTAGGCCCTATATAGCCATAAAGAATAGCAAGGAGCATTAAACGCTATACTAAATGTATAGACCGGAGGGATAACTTGCGGAAGATAGAATAGGAGCTAAGAAAGATTATAAACCCTAAACCGCAAAATATAACCTAATAATAGTCCGTAAAGAAACCTATAGACCTTCTACCAGTTAATATCTACTATATTGGCGCTGTAGGATTTTACTAGAACTTGGTCTAACCTAATACTATTACCTTTACCACCAGCTTATATAAAATTAATTAAATAATTAAGGAAAAGGAAAATAAGCTTAGTAAACAGAAAGGCAAGCTTATAGATAAGGAGCTGGTAGAACAGAAACTACCCCATTAACACTAGAAATTCAAGGACGTGTTCTCTAAGGTAGCGTCCAATATACTCCCGCCTTACCAACCGTACAACTATAAGATTAAAATTGAGCCAGATAAGGAAAACACACTTAGCTATAGCCCCCTTTGTTAGCAGTCCACTGCTAAATTATAAGCTATAAAGCAGTACCTTATTAATAACCTAAATAAGGGCTTTATTAAACCTAGTTAAGCCCCTTTTAACTCGCCTATTCTCTTTACCAAAAAGCTAAATAAAGGACTTTGTTTCTATATTAACTACCACAAACTAAATAATATAACCCGCAAGGACTACTACCTACTGCCCTTACTTAATAAGACTTTAACCCAAATAAGTAGAGCTAAGATCTTTACTAAGCTTAATATCCGTTAGGCCTTTTACTAGATTAGAATAGACCCTAGATTAGAAGATCTTACTATATTTCGGACCTATTACGGAATATATAAATGCAAAGTACTTCCTTTTGGACTGACTAACGGACTAGCTATATACCAACGATATATAAATAATATACTCTTTAACTACCTTAATAACTTCTATACGGCCTATCTAGATAATATTATAATCTACTCCAAGAATAAGTTAGAATATAAGGAGTATATCTATAAAGTCCTATAACGGCTCCGCGAGGCCGGTCTCCAGGCCAATATTAGGAAATTAGAATTTAGTGTTAAGCGTATAAAGTACCTAGGTTTTATTATTAGTATAGACGGAATTAAGGCCGACCTAGAGAAAATGGCTATAATTAACTAGTAGATACCCCCACGGACTATAAAGGGGGTGTAATTATTTTTAGGTTTCTGTAACTTCTACTAACGCTTTATTAAAAACTATAGTAGGATTACCCGGCCTCTTAACTACCTTACTAGGAAGGACCAGCTATTCCACTTTAACGCTATATATATGCAGGCCTTTAATAAGCTTAAAAAACGGCTAGTATTGGCTCCCCTACTTGCCCACTTTAACCCAGAATGGCCCTTAATGCTAGAAACTAATGCCTTAGATAGCGTAATAGCCGGAGTTTTCTCCTAGAAGTAACTGGACGGAGAATAGCACCCTATTACATACTATTTAAAGACTATAATAGATGCCGAGCTAAACTACCACATCCATAACAAAGAAATGCTGGCTATTATCTCTAGCTTTTAGCACTGGTGTATATAGCTAGAGGGGACCCCTAAGCCTATTAAGGTAGTTTTGGATTATAAGGCCCTAGAATACTTTATAATAACTAAGGCCCTTATGACCTAGCAGGCACGCTAGGCGGATATCCTATCTTAGTTTAACTTCTTAATTATATATAGACTAGGCACTACAAACCGTGCGGATGCTCTTATAAGGCGTAAACAGGACCTAGGTAACTAGGCGGCTATAAAGATCTTATTATAGACCTAGACACTACTATAACCAGAGCACCTTAACCCCCGGATATAGGCAGAACGAAATACGGACCCTTTGGATGCTAAGATATGTTCTATTGACTCTATAGAACTTAACCTTATTAATAAACTACTGTAGGTAAACTGTATGGCCCCCTCTCTATAAGAGTACTATAAAAAGGCAAAGAACGTTGCCAGCCTATAGTCCTATCACGGAATGGGGGCAATGGCTATAAAGCGTATATATTTGGGGAGTCTATAAGACGTTACGCAATCAATCGTAAGGGTTGAGGGCGTAAGGAGGTGATATACCCTCGCGTAGCTGACATAAGCTGTACGCGAGGTATACGCGAAAGCACGGGGTTCTCCTATGGAGGCCCCTACGGTCAGGTTCCGTGACACTACCCCCCCTCCTATTAAGGCGGAGCTCTGGCGACGCTGTGGTTGCTATATACATATAGGGGGGAATGCTTGGGGTATCTAGAAGAAGAAATATCATTACAGGTGTAATGGGCTCGTATAGGTGCTTCTAACTTAAAACTTGTGGGTTGCTACTATACGAAGGTACTGGGCTATGGAGGGGAAGGAGGCTATTAGGGACTTGGTAAGGTACGAGGGTGTTACTAAGGCGCTAGTAGCAAGCGAGCCAATAGCAATTTTCTATCCTGGGGATAAAAAATCCTAATTAGCTGGTTTCTCCTTAGCGTCTAGAATCTAACTAATTAAACAACTTTAACTGCTAGTTAAAGTTCCTTAATATCTTATCGGAGTAGTTACATAATAGTAATGTATAATAATTTAGCTGTGACGGCTCCTATAGGGGATTAGGTACGAAATCTCTACTTAGGCCTAGTTTCTGTGGGTTTGCGTAGTGGAAATCGCTAATTAGATCTTTTGCATTTTTAAAATCTTCCTATAGTTGCTATTCTGGCTAATTTATGTTAAATCCTGTGTAGGTAGCTTTATAGTAGAGCCGCCGTCCTTTGCCTTTGCTAAAGTATTTAGAGTTAATAATTTGTTTAATAGTCTACTCCTTGTGGTTCTCGTCTTCGTTCTTATCTCAGATTAGTACCAGTAGGGGTTTAGGCTATATTTGTCCTAGTAGAGGATTAGGCTGGTAAAGGTGTAGTAGCTATAGGTAAAACACGGGCTATATCCTATAGGTGGCTAAGGTAGGTAGGAGCTCTAGTTTATATATAGCTCCTCTATTAATAACTTGTTTAATTTAGTAGGGGCCAAGGTTCTTATAATTAAATAACTTTATAGGTCTCTATATAGAGATATTGTATATATCTAACTATACCCAGTCGCCAACATGCATCTTAGGTAGTGGTGTTCTGTAATAGTTAGCGAAGTAAGCTTATTTTGCTTGGGCCTAGGCCATTTCTCCTTTATAGTAGTTAAGTAGGTCTTTTATACGGTCTGTATATTAATCAGCAAGTAGCATCTTAAGGCGTTTTCTATATAGCAGTTTCTTATTAATAGGCTCTAGTGGCTCTATACCAGATTATAGGTGATATCCTTTATTTGCAAAGAATGGGGTAAGTTTTATAGTGGCTAAGATATGGTTGTTTGCTGCGAATTTACCTAGTGGAAGGTGGTCTACCTAGTTATCCTAACTATAGGCGACTACCTATCGTAAATACGCCTTTATACTAGCGTTAGCGTTTTCCGGTTATCCTATAGTTTTATGGTAAAAGGATGTAGATATCTTAACGGAGATACTAAGGCATTAGCAGATCCGCCTCTATATATTAGAGTTAAATTGCGTACCTTAGTTAGACGTAATAGAGTTGGGTAACCTATATAGTTAGTAGACTTCGCGGAGGAAGGCGTTAGCAACGTCGCTTACAGCTATACCTTTAGTTGGGACGTAGTAGCGTTCTTTTATAAGTCGGCATATTATTATAAGGATGTTCTTATAGGTTCGGCCATGTCATTTATAAGGTGGTAGGTTAATAATAAAATCTATAGCGATATCTACCCATTGGCATATAGGTACTGGTAGAGGGTGTAGCAGTCCTTGGTACTTTATATAAAATACTTTAGCATATTTATAGCTATAGTAGGCGCTTATAAAGTATTTAACTAAGTCTATTATTTTGGGCTAGAAGTAGTATCGGCTAAGGAGCTTATAGGTTCCTTCTTTACCTAGGTAGCCGCTTAATTAGAGGTTATAGGCCATTTAGATTAGTTGCTGTTATAGGTCTTCTAAGTCAGGGATAAATAGACGGCCTCTATAATAGAGCCTGTTTTCTTTTACTTCTAAGGCTGCTATATTAATCTAGCCTAAGCTTTAGAGGTTGGTAGGTAGTATATAGGTGCTAGCAATCTTTGCGGCAATTAGTTAATATAGTAATAGGTTAATAGAGGTGTTATATACTATAGTAATAAGTTTGTTAATTTTAGGGGGTAATTCTAGTTCTGTGGTATAAAGCTAAGGGGCAGTTAGTTCTATCTTAGGTAGTATGCCTAGGGCTAAGTTTCGTGCTTTTAGGATTATTTATTATTGGAATTAATTACAAGGGTTATCTTTTAACTAAGGAAGGTCTTGCGAACAGCGTGTTAGGCTATTAGGTTTAGTACCTTATACTTTTAGCCTATATATAATTTTAAAGTTAAAACCAGAGAGGAACTCGTTCTAACGTGCTTAGCATTGGTTTAGTTATTTCATAGTTATAAAGTACTTAAGGTTGCAATAATCCGTAAGGACTTTAGTTAGCTAGTTAGGTTCTGCTAAGGAGAGTACCGGTTAGAATTCCTTAAACGTTTATATAATTGCGAGGAGTTCCTTATTATAGATCTTATAGTTATATTCTTATAGTATAAGCTTAGACGAGTAGAATGCGACTAGGTAGAGAAAACTATTATTACCTATTTAGAAGAGGATGCCTACGTTAGCGTGGTCTAAGGAGTTAGTCTTAAGATAGAGTTATTATCCTAGTATAAAGTGAGCTAGGATAGGTGCTTTAATAAACGTATTTTTTAAATCTTAGAACGCCTTTTTATATTTAGGCATCCAGATAAAATATAGATATATTTTTCTTCCTTTTACGGAAAGGCCCTTTATTTGTATTATTGCTGTAAGTAGTGCTATAATACCTAAGAAGTTGGCGAAATTAAGGAAGGCTTATATATCCTTAATATAGGTAGGGGTTTGCTATCCGGTAATTATATATACTTTTTTAGGGTCTATATAGACACCCTTAATAGTAATAATTAGTTTAAGGTATTTTACTTCTATAACTAAGAATTCGCACTTTTTTTTAAATTAATATAAAGTCCTACGTCTCTAAGGCGCTATAGGACCTTTTAAACGTGCTTAGTATACTTAAAAGGGTCGTTGCTATAAATAAGTATATTATCTAGGTACGCGGAGCAGAAGTCGTTAAGGTAGTCCTATAAGGCGTTATTAATATAGCTTTAGAAGCTGCCTGGGCCGTTATATATACTAAAAGGCATAACGGTGTATTTAAATTGGCCGAAGCGCGATATAAATGCGGTTTTCCATTTATTACCTTCCCGTATTTAAAGGCAGTTAAAGGCGGCAATAATATTAAACTTGGTATAAATTTTAGCTTAGCTAAGCCGTTTAAGGGTCTTGCGTATAAGCGGTATAGGGTATTAGTTCTTAATTATAATAACATTAAGTCCTCTATAGTTAACACAGAATTAAATACCTCCTTTTAGCTTTTTAGTAAGGAGGATAGGGGTAGCTGCTGGGGATATACTGGGACAAATAAACCCTTTATTAAGGTGCTCGTTGATATACTTTTTAATAACTAGGAGTTTGTCTTTTAATATTAGATAGGGTCTCTTATAGGGTAGCATTTTTTCTTATTTAATATTAATGGTATAGTCGTTAGGTTAATATAGGGGGAGTATATCTACGCTCTTTTATAAGTATATATTAATAAAGTTATAGTATCTCTTAGGGAGGAGCTTATGGAGTTCCTTATTAGTAAGTCCTTTTTTAAGCTTTATAAACTTCTTAAAGTCTAAGGGTGAAAGTCCATAAAGTTCTACAGGGGTATTATTTTCTAGGAGGTTAACTATGTCTATTCTATTACTATAGAGGATATAGTCCTAATATTTATTAAGCTTATATAGTTATAATTAGGAGGCTACGGCAACAGTCTAGCTTTTCCTATATACTATACAGTAGAAGGCCGCAGCGCTTATATAGTAGCAGTTAGTCGTAGGTGGGATAATAAGGGTTTCCTTAGATTAATATCCTAGGGAGTAGATAGAGGTAGCTAGGCCATGCCCTAGGCAAGTCTCTCTACAGTATTTAAAGTTAAAGGTTACTTCTCTCTTTTGCCAGTTAATAGTAGGGTTATGTTATTTAAGCTAGTTTATTCTAAGGATAATAGAGTAGTTTATAAGTGGTATAATATAGGCCTAGAGCTCCTCCTAGTGTCCGTTTATATTTAGGTAGAGTTGTGCTATATAGGTAATCTTTTATATAGTATAACTACCGTTAGCGAGTTGTAGGGCGCGGGCTTTAGTAAAGGGTAAGGTAGGTAGGTTATAAGTATACACAAATTAGGTATCTATAAATTTATTAATAGCTCTGTAGTTAATTATAAAACGGGTTTTATATTATTTCTTAACAGTAGTTCTCTCTATAAGTAAGACTATTTGCTTCTATTCTTTTATTCTTACTAAGCTATCTATTAAGCAAGCCAGTATATAGATCCCTTTATTATTGGAGTATCCTAACCTGCAACTTAGGGCTAGGACTTTACATTTTTTGCTTCCGCGTCTAATTCTACTACCATTACTGCATCTTCGTCTTATGCGGTAGCGGCGTATAGTAATATATTTAGTGTCTAGGGTATAGGGTTAGGTGTTTAATAGCAGCTACTAAACCTAGCTATTAGGCAGTTTAGGCTATAGCTATAATAGCCTTCTTAATGGCATCTATAGCAACGCCTTAGCTTCCGGAGTAGCTTGCGCTCTCTATCTAGTAGCTTCTTTGGGAAGGCTAGTATAGAGAGGTTGATATTAGGACCAGTAGTGTTGCTTAGGGTAGTAGGTGTTGGTAGTTTAGTAGGTCCGGAGGGCTTCTATAGGGAGGTCTTTAGGTGGGAGTTTACAGTAGTAATCTAGTTTAGCCGTTATTTAATTTTCTGTAGGGCTGCTACCATATTATAAACATCATTATAGTTATAGCTAGCGGCTGCGTAACTAAGGCAATAAGTGACTTTTTTAAGAAGATCTTCTTGGTCTTTAGCGTTATCTTAGATAAGGACTCCGGTATATTCCTGGAATTTAATATAGAACTCATTAAATAATTTAGTAGGACTTATTTTTAGGGCGCATAGTTTAGCTTAACTAGTGGCCACTAAGTTATAGTTATGGTACATTTAGTTAAGGTTATTAAGGACTTTTTAGTAGGACTGCCACTTCTAAGGACTACTAGTCTCCTATTAAGCAAAAAGCCTATTAAACAGGATACCCTTTGTTCGTCTAATAATATAGCTAATCTTAGTATCTTCTATAGGGAAAAGGTAGGCGCTCTAGGTTAGTTTCTTATAGATTTATATCTTCTAGTAGCTGTATTTCTTACAGTCACCCTTAAAGATTAGGGGATTAGGGTAGCGTATATTAGACCCTATAGTGGTAGTTTAGGTTTAATCGTTGTGGCTTTTATTATTGCTGCTACTATAGTAGGGGTTCTCATTAGGTGAAGCTACTTAGCGCTAACCTTCTATTAAGCGTTAAGTAGGTAAGGTTGCTAGGGGCGTAGAGACTTAGATGGCGTTATATATAGTAGAGAGATATCTGGTATTGTTATAAATATGCTTATTAAGCTAAGATTATAGGTATTTGATTATACCCTCTCTTTTAGTAACTGTAGCAATAAGTATAATCTTGGCCTTCTTTAATTATTAGACGTCGCGTTTAGACGCGCGGAGGTTATCTTTAATCTCTTAGTGTATGTTATTAGTGAGCACCTCACAAGCTTATAGGTCTTAAATAATATTATAATCTTAGGCAGTACGCACCTCAGCTCATGTAAGCTTTAGATAGTAGTTTTATAAAAGGCGGTAGTATTTGTTAGGTTCTTATACTACCATTTTTATAAATATCTTGGCGTCTCATATCTTGATCTTAATGGGTAGTAGCCCTTCAGCTTATTTATCCGTAGTTATATAGTTAATAAAGGATAAGACATTATTAATATCCCCCTTATAGTCGTTATAGTCTTTTAAGCCACTAGGCTTCCCTTTAGGGGTTAAAGCTAGGGCTAATAAATTAAATCCTCCTAGGACTAATTAGTGTTGTGGTTTTAATATAGGTATTAGGTTATTCTTTAAGTTTAATATAGTAGCTAGTAAGAAATTTTATCTTACTATTGTTAATTCTTTAGGAGTACGAAGTGAGGTGACTTATAGACACGCTGCTTCTGGCAGCGTCTGCGGTATCATGGAGACGTAGAATTAGTCGTAGGCTGAGCGTCGGTGAAGAAAAAGGCGCAACGTAATATTACGGAACGGGGGCAATGGCTACAAAGCGTATATATTCGGGGAGTCTACAAGACGTTGCGCGATCGATCGTAAGGGTCGAGGGCGTAAGGAGGTGATATACCCTCGCGTAGCTAAATAAGCTATACACGAGGTGTACGCGAGAGCACGGGGTTCTCCTATAGAGGCCCCTATGGTCGGGTTCCATAACAGGTCCCTTAAAAACGGACTACTTAAGCACTAGGAACGGCTAGTAGTAGCTAAGGAACAGAACTTACGGACCCAGCTTATTGCCGAAGCTTATGCCTAGGTCTCTATAACCTACCCTAAAAAGAATAAGACCCGCAAAATTATTGGTAACTAATACTACTAGCCTAGAATAGTTACGGATATTAACCGCTATATATGGAACTGTAACAACTGCTATAGGTTTATAATTCCACGGGACAAGACCCTAGGACTATTAAAGCTACTCCCAATACCAGAACGCCCCTGGCAGCATATCTCTATGGACTTTTATAAGCTGCCTATAGACCGTGACGGATATGATATGGTAATAATCCTAGTTAACCATTTTGGCAAGCGCCCGTTCTTAATCCCCTATTATAAGGATATTAATGCCAAGGAGGTAGCCCAACTATATATCCATTATGTCTACCAAATCTATAGACTACTAGATACTATTATATCTAATTATAGGCCGCAGTTTATATTGGCCTTTTAGAATAAGTTTACTTGGATCCTTAGTATTAAGCTAAAGCTTTCTATAGTATACTACCCCTAGATAGACGGTTAGACAGAGATTATAAATTAATACTTAGACCAGAGGCTCTAGCCCTTTATTAACTACTTCTAGGATAACTAGGGCGAACTGCTACCCCTAATAGACTACGCCCAGGCAACTCTACCCTATAACTCTATAGGATTTGCATCTATTTAGCTAGAAATGGGATACTTACCCTATATAAGCTTTGACTAGGAAAGACCAGAGGGGCTATAGACTATACGCAAAAGACTGTCTTATAAGGAAGCCTAGCAATACGCTAAATGCTTAAAAGAAGCCTAGATAGTAGCCTATATAAATTTAGAAAAGGCCTAGAGATTAATGGAACAGCAAGTAAATAAACATAGGCACGAGCTTAACTTTACCGTAGATAATAGGGTCTAGGTTATAATAAAGAACTAGAAAATAGAACGGCCTAGCCGCAAGCTAGACTATAAGATAGTAGGACTGTATAAGATCCTTAATAAAGAAGGCAACTTATACAAGGTTAAGCTCCCAGACTTAATTAAAGTCTACCCTGTCTTTTTGCTAGATAAGCTATAGAAGGCTGTAAATAACCTATTACCTAAATAAAAGAATAAGCCTCCCCTGCCAATTTAAGTTAATGGCGACAATAAATGGGAAGTTAATAAAATACTAGCCTATAAACTAGTATAAGGAACGCTAAAATACCGTATCTAATAGAAAGGTTATAATCTAGACCCAACCTAGTACCCTACTTAGAAATTTATAGGTTGCCCCTAAAAGCTTAAAGGGTTTTATAACCAATACCCTAATAAGCTAGGACCCCTAAAGTATCTAGATAAGTAGATGGAGTGCTAGTATAGCGAAGATGATAGGCTACCTGTTAAGCATATAGATAAGAACACCCTGTTACGGGACTCCTCTGTAATACCTTATATACGTCCACCTGTTTCCACCTACGCAGCAAGAAGAGACCGACTACGAGACGGCAATCTGACGGTAATCTACGGCAATCTGACGGCAATCTGCCATATTCTGCCATATTCTGCCAAGTTCACTAAATCCTGCCAAGTTCTGCTAGGACTGCTACTTGAATCCTATTCTACTTTATGCACGTGTTAACTAAGCAACCAAACTAGCAATATATACCCTTTCTTCCCGTTTCCTTACCTTCTCTCCTTACGTAACGTCTTAACTTTATTATATAGTTTATGTATATAGCTTAATAATATCTACTTCGCTATATATTATTACCACTTATACTCACTCTGTGATACTATGTTGCGTTAAAACCTATACTCCACCCCGCCCCATTTAAAATGCAGAATGACCTTAAAGCCCCTATAACGGCCGCTAACATTATGTCCGCACTCTAGGAACAATTGGCAGATATATAAAAGTCCTTTATAGACGCCCTTGTATAAAACTAAGCTGCTATAGCTTAACAGTAAGCCAAATAAGAAGCATAGTATTAGAAAACAATTAAGGCCCTCTAAGAAGAAATCCATACCCTTAAGATGTCCACGCTAAGCCCTTAAGACCGGTTGCTATTACTAGAAGCTAATACGCGGAACGCGAGCCCTAAACTAGTAATAGTTATCCCACCAATAGAACCAACTACTATACTATAATAATCTAAACAATTACTAGACCCTCTAATATTTACTAGTAAATAATAAGAACTCTAATCATTTCTAAACCAGCTTAAAAATAAGCTAACTAGTAATGCTAACCGCTACCTAACTAAAGCCAACTGACTCTATTATGCCCTAAGTTAACTAGGAGGAGATGTAGCTAACCTTATTAAATCTCTTTAACCAAACTTAGTACTAAGCCTAATTGTACTTCTTAAAGCTATATATGGTAACCCAAACCACCAAGCTACTGCTTAGAGAAAGATAAACTACATAACTTAAGGAATAAAAAGCTTTCTAGTATACTTCTCTAAATTTAACCGTTACGTAAAAGAAATAGGCTAGAATAACTCCACACTAATTAACAGCCTTATTAAATCCCTAAGTCCTAAACTAAAACCCTCCCTAATAGGTATAGACCTATTAGGAGCCCTTAACGCCTACGCAAACGTTATTAATAAATAGTATAATAATATACTACGTCTAACACCGAAGTCCGCTCTTTAATATAATACGACAACCCCACAAACGTCTACTAAGCTATTGTCTCAGCCTAAGCACCCTAATGCCATGGATATTGACACTGGAACCCTAGGATATGCCCTATTAGGGTCCTCTAAATAAGAACAACACACTAAGCTAGGCCTCTATTTTAAGTGTAGAAGTAGCTCCTATCTCTCTAACTACTACTCCGTCCCCCTGTCCTAACGCGAATTATAAACGGCCAACACTAGCAGCCGTTTACTATATTAATCCTCTAGTTACCATCCCTAATCTCTACCTAGTTCCAGCCCCACATTCAGTAAGCACCACTTATGAGGACGAAGCTATAACTAATATACTATAAGAACTCCACCCTAATTACCTCTAAAAGGAAGGTCCTAGAGCTAAGTCGCTCTTTAAAACAGCGCTGCCTTAGGATCTCGTTAAATGCTTTAGATGTTACAAACTCTGACTTTTAGGATTACAGTATAACTGTTAACTATTGTCTTCGGCAGAATAATTAATAGGTTAATGCTTAAGTCCTAATTAATATAGGAGCCAACAGTACAGGATTTATTAACAAGATCTTTATATAAGATAATAGTTTTACTCTAACCCCCCTTAACTGGTATATTGACGTATTTGGATTTAATAGCAAACGCACTATTTTAGGCTATATTACCTATATAGTATTCCTAAGACTCTAATACCTAAACCATAAAGAACTAATTAGGCTTTTTGTTACCACCCTAGGTTACTTAGTGATCCTTAAATAACCCTAGATAAAGTTATATAAGGTAACCATTAATTAGGATAACCTTAAGCTTCTATTTACCGCCTCCTGTTATAAGTAGAAGTGTCTTATAACCCGCTACTTAGACCCTAAACTGAAATCTGGAAAATCTACCAAGATCCACTAGTTTAAGATTTCCACCGACGTCCACTAAGAACCCGGAAATAATACATAACTATACAAACTAACTCTGACTGCTATACCCTAAACTAAGTAGAAGCTTAAGCTTAACATATAAAAGTACTAAAAGAACTAGTACTCTACTATAAAAAGGATACTTAAAGAACCCAAACCTAAATCTAATACTAACTCTGTACCTAATACTAAACTTAAACCTAAATAAGAAACTATATAAGAAACTAAGGACAATCTAAGTTTACTTAATACCTTAGATATTTATATAATTGGAGCTACCCTGTTAGTATAACTTACTAAAAAACCTAAATATATAATCTTTACTGTTATAATAGCCGATATTAAAAAGGCCTTAGCACTAAAGAAACACACTGACCCTGCTATAAAAGTACTAGTATACCACCATAACAACCTGGAAGTATTTTTATAAAAGGAAGCTAATAAACTAGCAGAACACTAACTATATAACTATAAGATCGTACTTAAAGAAGGAAAACAGCTAGGATTTAGACCCTTGTACAAAATATCCCAAAACAAACTCTAAGTACTGCGGAAGTACTTGGACGAATACCTAAGTAAAGGATTTATTAGAGCAAGCTCTTTGCCTATAGCTATACCTGTAATCTTTGTTAAGAAACCTAGCGGCAGTCTACACTTCTATATGGACTACTAAGCTCTTAACGCTATTACCATTAAGAATTGGTACCCGCTCCTATTAATTTAAGAGACACTAAACCAATTAAGTAAGGCTCGCTACTATATAAAACTTAACCTTATCTACGCATTTAACCGCCTCTATATTATAAAAGGAGATGAATGGCTTACTGCATTCTATACTAGATATGGACTGTTTAAATACTTAGTAATACCGTTTGGCCTCGCAAATACCCCAAGTTTATTTTAATACTTTATAAATAATACCTTATAACCTTACCTGGACGTTTTTTGTACTGCTTATATTAACAACATCCTAGTATATAGCAATAACCTAGCTAAATATAAGAAATACATTAACCTTATCCTAGAAGCCCTACATGGAGCTAGACTATAATTAGATATAGATAAATATAAGTTCTATAAAATAGAAGTTCTATACCTTGGACTTATTATCTCTATAGATGGCATATAAATGGACCTAAAGAAGATTAAAGCAATTGTAAACTAGCAAGAACTTAAGAACGTTAAGGACGTAAGAGCCTTTATAGGATTTGCTAATTTCTATTAATAGTTTATTAATAACTTCTCCGCCCTAGTTTTACCTCTTATAGCTCTAATATAAAAGGATAAAGCCTTTATCTTTAACAAGAAATATAAGAAGGCCTTTATCTATCTAAAAGTTATGTTTACTACCGCACCTATACTTTAACACTTTAACCCAAACTAAAAGAGTGTTGTAAAAGCTAATTTATCTAACTACGTTACTAGAGGCATTCTGTCTTAGTATAATAAGAAAGGAGTACTGTATCTAGTAGTATACTTCTTAAAACAATTAAGTCTAGCCAAATATAACTACAAGATCTATAATAAGGAATTATTAGCTATTATTAGATGTTTTAAACAATGGCAACCTAAACTAGAAGGCGCCAGATTTCTAATTAAGGTTCTTAGCGACTATAAGAATCTATAGTACTTCATAACTATAAAACAGCTAAGTTATTGTTAAGCCTACTAGTTAGAATATCTATTTTATTTCCAATTCTTAATTATATACCGCCTAGGCGTTTAAGGTTAAAAACCTAATACCCTAACTTAATATTTATAAGACATAATAGCACAGGAAGAAGTGCGCGCCTACCACAATTAAACGCTGCTTTGCCCTAAATTATTTAATCCCCTAGCTAAAGACCTTACAGTACACGTCCTTAAAATAACTGATTGATTAATTAAGCAGATTATAGTTAACAAATACCCAAATAATGAGTTTATTTAAGAGATACTTAAGTTAATTTAAGATGGCATTAGACGCTCTAAAAAGATCTCTCTAAGTAAATATAAAGCTCGCGGAGACCGCTTATACTACTAGAACCGCCTAGTTGTACCTAACTATAATAAACTTAAGCTTAAGCTCCTTGAACACGTATATAATCTACTAGTAGCCGGCCACCTAGGCTAAAAAAAAACCCTAGAGCTACTCTAACGGGAGTACTACTGGCCAAATATATATAATATAACACGAAGGTACGTCTCTAGCTATTACACCTACCGACGAGCTAAAGCCTTATATAAGAAGTATAACGGCTTTCTAAAGCCACTGCCTGTTCCGGACTAAAGATAGAAGGATATCTTAATTAACTTCATTGTTAATCTCCCTATAAGTAAAGGCTGTGCGAACATTATAGTAGTTATAGACCGACTATCTAAAATGAGATACTTAATTACCTGCCCTAATATATTAACACCTGCCGTTGCCCAACTATTCCTAGATTATATATGGAAACTCTATAGACTTCCTAAAACAATTGTCTCTAATAGAGGCCGCCAGTTCGTCTTAGTATTTTAAAAAGAACTAACTACCTAACTCCGCATTAAAGCGCTGTTGTCTATAGCATATCACCTAGAAATGGACGGTTAAATAAAATATGCAAATGCTATAATGGAACAGTATATTTGGATATACACATTATATTTATAGGATAACTAGATAGACTGGCTTATATTTACTAAGTTTACTGCAAATAACTCTATCTTAGAAACTATAAAGGTCTTCCCATTTCTGGCTAATTACGGCCAGTACCTGCAAATAGGTTTTGAACCCTTTAGTAATATTCCTTACCTAGCTTATTAGGCCTTATAAGTTACAGAAGTAAATAAATTTATAAAGAAGATGGAAGAACTATAAGAGTTTCTTACTAATAAAATAATATGGGCCTAGTCTGTCTATAAAGCTGTAGTAAATAAGAACTAAACCCTAGCACCAACTTACCAAATTAGTGACTTTATCTGGCTAGATGCAAGAAATCTAAATATGAAACAACCTATTAAGAAACTTAACTAGAAGAACGCCGGCCCTTATAAGGTTGAAAAAGTTGTCTTTCCTTATGCCTATTAACTAAAGCTTCCTAATATGGTTAAAATCCACCCCGTATTCCATACGTTACTCCTCCGCCCTGCCGCCCCTATATTAGACGCCCTACTGGACAGATCCAAGACCCTCCCCCACCAGTTAAAGTAAATGGTAAGGATAAATACCTTGTTAAAAGAGTTAATAATATTAAGTACAATAAACGGAAACATAAATATATGTATCTTATAAAATGGAGAGGCTTTACTAAGCCCTTATGGGAACCTGTTAACTCTATAGGACTTATATAAGCCGCAGAAGACTTTCACGAACTCTACCTAGAACTACCTTAGCCCTATCTTACAGAAGCTTGAGTTTAAAGGGGGGGTACTGTTATAGAACTCCTCCGTAACACCTTATATATGTCCACCTGTTTCCACCTACGCAGTAAGAAGAGACCAACCATGAGACGGCAATTTAATGGTAATCTATAGCAATCTGACAGCAATCTGCCATATTCTGCCATATTCTGCCAAGTCCACCAAATCCTGCCAAGTTCTGCCAGGACCGCTACTTGAATCCTATTCTGCTCCGTGTACGTGTTGACCAAGCAACCAAACTAGCGATATATACCCTTTCTTCCCGTTTCCTTACCTTCTCTCCTTACGCAACGTCTTGACTTTATCACACAGTTTATGTACATAGCTTAATAATATCTACTTCGCTATATATTATCACCACTTATACTCACTCTGTGACACACCCTATGGATATAATACAGATATACAAAGCCTAAGGGCAGGCTTTTTTAGAGGGGGGGGTAATGTTACGGCGCTGGTGGAAAACGGTGGATTTTAGCAGACGTGGATTATGGTAGACGCAAGTCACATGACTTAAGGACCGCATAAAATATTGAGCGGCGCTGCTATTCTTCTCCTTCCTTTCTCTAGCTTTGGATCCTCGTTTATAGACTACCAATTGTACAGGCTTGTGCGTCCCTCTTGCCGTGCTCGTGCCTCAATTGACTGAGTCGCTAACATAGCTTAAGTAAGATTATTTTAGTAGTTGTAAGTTAAATCTAAAATGGTTAGGCCTATTCCGCATATATAAGAGTTACCTATATAAAGGATAGTACTTAGTTAAGGATCTTAATGATACGCCATTCCGCGACTAAACTCTAGGGAATAGATTAAAGAAGTTCTACCAATAATAGGTATCTAAAGTCCGCTAAGAAGACCGGCTTAATTAGTTAGGCGGAACTATATTATAAAAAATAGTAGTAGAGCCTAAGCCTAAGGACAATATTATGCAAAATCCACTAGTATTATAATGCTATATATTTTAAGAAGTGCATATTCTAAAAGTATTGTTTAATAGAACTAAGTATAAAACGTTTAACTAGGGGATAGTTAAGTTCTTAAGTGGGGGAGGGGACGTAGATAATAGCTATACAATCCGTTTATTTACTATATTTCCTAAAGCTCTTTCTATTATACTTTCTTATTTGCTTTTTATTACAGGAATCTAATATATATTAACAGTAAGGTAAGGGCAGAAGAATGTTTACGCGCAACTAGCTAGGTTTGTTTATTATAAAAATATTAATTCTACTTACCGCCTTTACTAAGCTAATAGCGATTTTCTATATCAGGTATGGAAAATTATAATTGGTCTATTTAACAATTAGAGCCAGTAGAACTTTATTCTGCTACCTATATTTAGTAGACCATTTAGATTAGGAAGTCCTATTAAGAACTTTACCTTTTTACCCTTAATAGACCTTAAAGATAGTTATAATTAGCTAAAGTGTAAATAAAGCAGAACTAACAACAGTATACTTATTATATCTTCCTTAAGTAGACCGCTAGTACTGTATAAAGGAGCTAAGTGATAGATTAGTAACATCCTTATAAAGGTTAGAGGCTTTATAGTTAATTAGTATTGTGTAGTACTTATCCAAATCTATAACGAAATCTTACTCTCTTAGGAAAACTACGCAGATGCTACTAGAATAGTAGTTAATTTTATTAATAATAATAGCGGACTGTCAGCATTTTTAGGAAAGGACGTGTTTATGTTAATTTTTAGGGATATCTCTAACGTTAGTAAGATGGCTAAAGATTAGAGGAACTGGTGCAATAAAGCTAGAGAGACTATCTAAAAGGCCTAGGGATAAGATGTCCTTAACAGACCACTTAAATATATAATCTCCTATAACTTCCTCTCTGCTATCTAAAAGCTTGCGGTCCATTTACTCCTTAAAGTTATAGTAAAAGTTAATAAAACGCTAATTAAGAGGCTTAATTACCTAGGACGCGGTATTAAAACTACTACTTAACTGTAACCTACTAATTCTATATTTACGCCTATAAAGTTAGGAAGGGTAATATTAGACTAGGTGGTAAATAAGTATAGTTTAGAGAGACACTTAATAGGCTTCCTTGTTCTAAATAAAGACCTATTATTAAGAAGTAGGAGATTAACTACTATAGGACTAGAGGTTAGTAATATTGGAATTAGACAGGTAGGGGAGAGCTTGGCTCTTACACTGTAAATGTATTTAAGATATGCTTTTAACATAATAAATCTATTAGCTTTTTAGCTGTTAACACCTATTTAAGGAGGAGGCGTTAGTATTATACCAAGCCCATCTTAATAAGGATCACTTATGTTAGTTAACTTGCCTTTATTGTCTATAATAAAAGTATTCTTACAGCTAGAACGCCTATTAGCTTACCCCTACGGCTACTAATATCCTCTTTAAGAAGGAATCTACGTCAGGAAAACGGGAAGTGGCGCAGGAAATTTAGTTTCGCCAAAAGTGTTTTTGGTGCCCGGGGCCAGCTTTCCGTCATATTAGCCAACCCCCTAGGGCCCGGGGCCAGCTTTTGGCCATATTAGCTAACCCTCCAGAGCAATACGCCAGCTTTCTGCCATATTAGCAAAGCCCTAGAGCTATATGCTAGCATTACGCTAGCTTATGGCTATAAAATAAATATTGTTAGTATTATTGCATTTATTGCTATTAGGGTATTAAAATCCTAAAGGCCTCCTGGTAGGCTCCTAGCAGGCCTGGTAGGCTCCTAGCAGGCTTCCTAGCAGGCTCCTAGCAGGACTTTGATTTTCCTAATTATAAAAATTGTCCTAAGTACCATCGGGTCCCCGCTATATTCCCGACAGCCTCTATACGTGCCTTTGCATACCCCTTGTACACCTAAATGCCACCTTTACCCTTCCTTACATCCTCCCTACTTAGGAAGGCACCAGAACGGTAGCCAGAGGACTGTGACCAGAACCAGACGACCGTCGCCAGAACCAGACGACCGTTGCCAGAACCAGACGACGACCGTTTGGACGACCAGCCAGCAAACACCACGAACGATTCAATTAATTGATCGATCGAATTGAACCAGAGCTTTGACATCGGCCCGTCACCGAATCGAATCAAGGCCTCCTAGGGAGGCACCCTGGACGACTACTGTTCGAATGTACAGCCGGCGAACGGCCATAGAGAACGATTCGAATCAATCAGAGCCTTCTATCAGGTCGACTCCTCCCCCGAATTGAACCAGACACTGACGCAGGCAGGCAGGCAGGCAGGCAGGCAGGCAGGTAGGTAGGTAGGTAGGTAGGTAGGTAGGTAGGTAGGTAGGTAGGTAGGTAGGTAGGTAGGTAGGTAGGTAGGTAGGTAGGTAGGTAGGTAGGTA
>Ga0307507_10000169_pt1 | contig 118113 bp, 27 predicted proteins | sample 7_EM_MG_FD_207223 | JGI IMG/M metagenome (GOLD analysis project Ga0307507, IMG submission 207223) | Populus trichocarpa ectomycorrhiza microbial communities from riparian zone in the Pacific Northwest, United States - 7_EM | ecosystem: Host-associated > Plants > Roots > Unclassified | place...
CATTCTACAAGCTTTAGTTTAGAGGTATTAGTATAAGCCGTAATACTGGTTATGTAATTACGGACCTATAAGAGGAGCGTGGAAACTATTGCGTATTAATTAGATCTTTAGCTATTGCGTATATACTATAAATAGTCTAGAAGTAGACTTGACTTTAGAGTGTAGATTAGCCTTCTTTTTAGAGTTGCTCTAGTGTCGGAACGTTAATTATGTGACGTAGTCACGAGATTATGAGGCGAGACTAGCTAATCTAACTCGGAGCAACCCCTGACTTCTAGACAATAATCAACTACCAACTTTAACACCGCATACGTGCCACTACAAGTGATATTCGTGCACGTTGATAATGCGAGTATACCGACATTAATATATTATTAAGATTTTCTTTTTTTTTTCTATTATTAATTTAATATACCTCTTTATTCTCCTACTAACTACTCTTCTAAGCCAATTCTATAATATATCCTAACTCTACTACTATATATAAAACCTTAACCTCTACTAACCCACAATTAGTGCTGGTCCTACCTAAATAATTTTACCTATATATCCTTAAAAGACCAGAAGTCTAATAAGAAGATTCTAGATACTTATAATAAGATCTATTATATAAGGTCCAACACCTTTAGTCCTTATAATTAATGCATATATAATAAGAGCGGCAGTTATATTAAGGTAAGCTTTTCTATCCTTAATAGGTTTCCATTACTAACTTTAAGCTTTAATATAGCCTAGGCCTAAGTAGCAATAATCCTTTAATATCCTTAACTACTACATTACCTAGGCTCTCTCTTATTCTAGCGCTAATGCTAAACATCTAGGTTAAATTTAAAACTATACTATAGCTATCTATACCGCCTACAATTCCTAGTAAGCTAGCTAGTAACACCTAATAAGGGAGTAAGGTTAGTATACTAAAAATAGGGTAAAGGATAGAGGTAATAAGAAGAAGGTTATTATCTACTATAAGAAGGAGTTTGCGCATACACATTAAGTTTTAAAAGAGCATAATATAATACAGTATTAGGTAGGTTACCATTTAGGTACCTAGCAGATAGGTAACTAATAATTACTATAGTAAGGTTTTAGCGGTTCTAGTCTATACCAGCTAGCTAGCATCTCTATTTATTTTAGGCTTAATCATATCTTTATTAACTATAAACTTACGTCTTAAAAACTTTGTTAGTACTAGTTTAGGCCTAATATTAACGTAGTCTGCGGGCAAGTGGCCTACGCGGGCATATGGCCCATATCAAGACTCACCGAAAATTGTACCTTAATATCTTAACAACCACTTAATAATAAATTATAATAATTTAGATTTAGACTTTTATATATATTCTACAGCTTCTATTAAAGTTGCATAGTAAATAGTTTAGTGGTTTTTAAGATATAGTAATTTGGCCTTATTTTAGCCCCCAAATTTTAATATCTTAATAACCACTAAACTATTTGCTATATAACTTTAATAGTAGCTGTAGAGTATATATGAAAGTCTAAATATAAATTATTAGAATTTATTATTAAGTGGTTGTTGGGGTATTAAGGTATAAATTTTCTAATTTTTGGTGGGTTTTGACGTGGGCCACTCCCCCGCGTGGGTCACTTGCCCGCAGACTACGTTAGTATTAAGTATTTAAAGATCTTTGCTCTATTTACACCTTATTAGCCTACCCCTATTTTTATACCTACCTATACTCCTACTAAGGGATCTAGATCTCATTCCTATTAGCCATTACTTAGTGGGCTAATAAATACTAATCCTGTGCTTAGGGATAAGGCATAATAGCTTTTAATTTAGGTATTTAGGATTAATTCTTATATATAGTAGCAATTAGGAAGGCTTTATAAGGCATTTAAAAAGGTATAAAAACACTATTCCTAATATAGACTAATAAATAGGAATATGCTTCTAGCAAAATACCCTATCAATTCTATGCTATATATATAAAAAGGCTAAGGACCTATCCTGCCTTTGGCTATAGCCCTAATTAATCCTTATAGTTTCCAAAGCCTATCTATTCTATATTTAATTTAACCTATTTCTTACTCTTTACGTAAGTCTTCTTTATAGACTATAATAACACTATAGTATTAGAGCGCTTTCTATACTTTACAGATTATGGACCTTAGTCTTGATATTCTTTTAAAATATCTTTATAATAATTAAGGTAATCCTCTGGTTCCTATATAGAGTCCTTAGCGGGCCATCTTAGCTATTTAACTTTATATTAAAGCTTATTCTTAACAGACTTATAGCATAGTATAGCTTTAACCTTATACCACTTACCCACTACTTTAGGGTATTTAATTAGGCCTAGATAGAAGTTCTTTTCTAATAATAATCTATACTATAGCTCTAGTAGGTTTATATAAAACACTAGATACACATAGACTATAAATAGGGGTAACTAGAGATAATAGGCTAGCTTGCTAATTTATTCCTTAACTTAAAAGAGTCCTAGGTATCTTATATTAAGCTTCTTTAATAATTAATAGGTCTTAATATTTATTAAATATAATAGAACCTTATTATCTACTCTAAAATGCTTATTTTAATATTTATAGTTATACCAGAGTCTCTACTACTCTTAGGCATCTTATAGGCTCTACTTTACATACTTTTATTACTCCTCCTATTCCTAGAGATATCCTTATACTCTCCAGTAGATATTCTTAGACTTCTCAGTAGGATCCTATAATTAATTATATAGCCTTAGCTAGTAATTACTAAATACACTATTAAACCTAAATAGTTAAACGCCATAGACAATCTAAATTAGTGTATACTTATACAATACGTATTACTTTAAATTATAAGCGTACTCTATATACAGGAGTAGCTCATACTAATTATTTTGCTAGTAGTTTAAATATATTTAATTCTAGCATTCTATTTACCTGTCCGTTTATAGATAGAAGGCTATACTATAACAAATAGTCTATCTTTAAATAAAATCATAGATCCGACTAGTACTGGCTTATAAAGACGCTACCTCTATTAGCAATAATAGAGTACGGCTAATCTACTTTAAAAAAGCATTTCTCCTTAATTAGGCTGGCAAGCGCTTATATATTAATTGTCTTATTAATAGGAAGGTATTAGACGTACTTTAAAAACCTATTAATAAGTACCAAGACTAAATTATATGTTTATCCTTACTTATCCTTTAATAGTAGAAGATCTATAATAAAATCTATAGCGTAATATTGCCATAGTTTACTAATAGGAGGAGCCGATTTAAGCAGACCCTATAGCTTATACCTTTAAATTTTATATACTTAACACTTCTTATAGTAGCTAATATACTCCTTTACTTCCTACTTAAGCTTTAGCTAATAGTATTTACATTAAAGTAATTCTACTATCTTAACTTAACTATAATGGCCGCCTAGAGGATTATTATAATTCTTTATAAGAATTTTCTATTATAGATTTGCTTCTTATAGCACCCAAACCTTGCCATTTCTATATAGTAGGCCCATTAGGTCTAGTCCTCAATTTTAGCGCCTTATAGCTTTCTTTCTATTATATTTCTAGTCTACTTCTACATTAAAGATAGTATAGGAGGCGTCCCTCTATTACACCTTATAGATAAGATCTATTAACCTTTTAGATAGTTCCCAGGTAAAAGCTATTTCGTCTTATACTACTCCAAGTATAAGACTAGATAGTACTATAGATCTTATAACTTCTTAGTACGCATACTTTAGGAAGGCCGCTATAAGGTTAAAGTCCTTTAGTTTTTACAGGGCTCTAAGTTCTAATTACTCTATAGCTTTACTATTAGTTTAAGGGGATAGCTTAGTAATTAGAGATAACATATTACTAGATTCTAAGAGTATATTAGGGACATCCTATTTAGGTATATTTAGACCCTTATTAGCAATAGACTAGGTACCAGCTAGAATATTAGTAGAAGCTAATAGGGTTTACACCACCTAAGACTTGGCACTTAAAGCTATAGGTGCTTAAGCATTCTATACCTAGAGCTTATTCTATAATATAAGGAGTAAGATATTTATTATCTATTTTCCTTCTCCCATTTTAAAGCCTTTAGCATAGTCTAGCTATTATAACGGTTTATTAGTAGAGTTGTTTTTCCCTAGCTTATATTTAATCTTAAAATTAAATTATATAAGCTCCTCTATCTATCTAGCCTATTAAGGTATAAGCTCCTTTATAGTTATAAAGTAGCGTAGATTATAATAATCTAAGATTATATAAGTAGTATAGCTTATATACTTAAGGTAGTGTTACCACTATTTAAAGTAGTTAACTATAGCCAGCAGTTCCCTATTATGGGTATAATATCTAACTTTAGGTCCTTAGAATTTTCTACTATAAAATACTACTAGTCTCTAGTAGAGCTAGGTAGCGTCTAAATACCTATTACGTTATAGTAGGATACTAATAAGAGCAAAATTCATTGCATTAGTGACTATTATTAGTAGCTAATTTAGGTTAAAATGCCGTAGTAGTAGAGCTTCTATAAACTTTATATATAGTTTTTAAAAGGCTTTCTAGACCTTTCTAGGCTATATTTATAGTTTATACTATTTAATTAGTCCCTTCTTAGTTTTCTTCCTTTCTACCTTTAAGCCTTTTGCTCCTTAGGCCGGGTCTTAAAAAGCTTTAGTAATATAGTTAGATAGGTGTTAGGCAATATTTAAGTAGTTATAAATAAAGCGCCTATAAAAATTGGCAAAGCCTAAAAACATTTAAATATCCCAATAGCTCTCTAGCTCTAGCCACTCTTAAATTATCTACACCAATACTAGATCTATAACTACGCCTATAGGCGTTATAATATAACCTAGAAACTTAACCTACTTAGTATTAAATATATATTTTAACACCTTAGCGTAGAGGCCCCAATTATTTAAGCGTTCCAGCACTTTATAGATATATTACTTATGCTAATCCTTATCTTCTAAATAGATTAGAATGTTATCTAGATAGATAATATATATATAGTTAATTAGTCCCCCTAAGGCTCTGTAAATATACAATTAGAATATTATAGGCGCATTAGCTAGTCTAAAAGGTATTACTAGATACTTAAAGTGGCCATATTAGGTCTTAAAGGCAGTCTTCTACTTATCCCCTTTTTTAATATAGAGCCTATAATAGGCGTTTTATAGATCCAACTTTATAAAGATCTTCGCCCTAAATAATTAATCCGGTATTTTACTAACTAGTAATAGTGGGTAGTGGTTCTTAATTATAATCTTATTAAGGCCATAGTAGTCTATATATAGCCTTATAGTTCTATCTAGTTTTAAAATAAAGAGGATTAGCGCGCCTACCAGTAACTTACTAGGCTATATCTATCCCTTTTCTAGTAAGCCATTAAGGTACTTTTATAGGATCTTAAGCTCTTTATAAAAGAGGTTATAAATAGAAAGGTTTGGTAGCTACTTACCTTCTTCCAAATTAATTATATAATTATATTCTAAGTTCTGCAAAAGGACTTTAGCTTACCTACCTAAAAATACCCTTAGTAAGTCCCTTAGGCCTACCATAATATTTAATAAATTAGGGTTGTGTTTATGCTCTATATTATTATTAGGTAGGTTTTGGAGCTCCCTTAGGACACTTATAGGTAGCGTTATGCGCTATAGTAGCTATTTATATATAGTTACCACTATACATTAAATAGTTTTATATAGTAGCCAGTAGAGGGTAGGAAATTCCTTAACGCAGCGTTTAAGGTGCCATAGTATACTCTTTATATATTACTTAAGCTAGAGTAACCTATAATAATAGAAGTATCTTATAAGATCTTTAAGATCGCCACATCCCTATAATATCTCTACAACCTATCCAGTAGTTCCCTATAGGGTCTCTATTATAGAAGGGATATTACCTATACTAGGCTTTATATTTATCTTGCTATAAAATAGAGGTTGGATTTAATACTCCTTTAGGTATAGAGTATATAGTATTTTACCTAGAGCTATATCCTCTAGAATATCTTTTAAGCTTATTAGTAATATATGCCCTTCTAATTTCTTATTATTCTACTATTTAAAGGCTCCTGTCTTAAAGTATATCTTAAGATCTACTTCTATAAGCTAAAGATATTTAAGAATAAGGTTATAACCTGTAAAGTTAACCACCTAAAAGGGTTATAGGCTAATAACCTTAATGCGGTTATATATATTGGCTACTAATACTATAAGCTTATAGGAGCTATATAGTTTAATCTAATACTTATTTAGGAAGCTTATAATAGGTCTTCACTACCCTATTTTTTTTACCAAGTTATATTATATAAGATTAATTTCGGCGCTGCTATTATATAGTGCTTAGAACTAACACATTTTGCCTATAGGGAGTATTATTTCTAGCTTAATAGTAATATAAAGAGTCTTCCCTTCTATATCTTGCCCTAGTTATAGCTAGGAGATATCTATAACTAAGGCTTCTCTTTTTTTAGTTTATTAGTATATTTATTACCCTACTTATTTTCCTAATAAGAATATCTTTTTAACTTTTTAGAGTGTTCCTATAAGGGTGTTAAATAGGTATTAGGTTAACCCTAGGAGTCTTTCCCACTACTTAAGGTTTTTAACTTTAACTATTCTAAAGTTCTCTTTAAGAACGGCTTCTTTAAAGACTAGGTCTGCCCTATATTACTACTAAAGTACCCACGCTTCTAACTACCCCCTAGCTTCTTACTAGAAGAGGTCTAGTTCCTTACTATATCCTTAGCGTTTAGAACCGCTTATTTAAAGTCTATATATATAGTAATCCGCAGTAGGGCTTCTACGCGCTTTATTTTGTTATAAATTACTAGCTTAATTCTAGCCTAGATAAATCTAATCTTCTCTTTTTTATAGATACTGCCATCCTTATTTTTAAAGGACTCTAGATCTATCTATTAAGTATAAGTTTCTATAAAGTTTATAAACTAGTGGAAATCTTAATGGTCCAGCTATATACTATTCCAGACTTGTTTTACGTTATTATATTATATAATATACAGATCTTAGGTCCAACCTTTTAGGAAGGTCTCCAGCTATAGCTATATAGTAATTTACTCTTTATTAAGTTAACTAAGCGCAATTTAGTTTAGCAATTGGTCTTTAATTTTGCAAATAATCCACTATATACGTTCTTTAGTATTATTTTGTATTATTAGCATCTTAAAGAAGTTGTCCACCTTATAAACCTAATTATCTAAATGTTAGGCGCTAGGTCTATAATAGAGTTCTAGACTGCTAGAGGCCTTAGCTAATTAGTTTATATCTTTCTTCTGTTTATTATATAGATATCTCTCTAAGTCTTCCATACTTCCTTAGGTAGGCACTAGATAGCTCCTAAAAAGCCCTTAGCCCTAGCTAGGTTATAAAAGAACTTATCTAGCTTAAATTAAACCCTACTAAATCTAAATTTGCCCTTAGAGGATTCTAATATATTTATTAGTAGCTTTCTCCTATATAGCTTCTAAAAGCCTTATAATAGCTTCCTAATATCTATCTTAAAGGATATTAGTATAAGGCTCTTAACTTTCTAAACTTAGGCTTAGGGAAGCTCTAGCTATAGAGGTAGTATTAGTACTAGTAGCTAATACAGGCTTCCTAATAAGCCTTAGGTCTTAAGTTAGTATTTAGGTTAAATTACCTAAAGGGGTAGACCTGCTTAGCTTATAAACAGTCTATATACCGCTACTGTACTAATTATAGGCTAGTAGTCTTTTAGGAGGGTTCTAGTTGGGTCCCTAGTTAGATATATTAGTATATTCCTCTGGCATTTTTAGCTTAGGAAAAGATCTTAGAGTTACCTTTAGCGCTTAATCTTCTAATTAGCCTAGGTAGGGCTAGAGGGGTTCTAGTTACTTTTTAGTAATATTACGTCCATTATAAAGGGTATCTACGTTTTTCTTAGTAGTGACTATAGGCATATAAAAGTCTTTAAGCTCTTAATGTATTTAGGTATTAGGGCTTATTCAGCCATCTTACCTAGAGGTTTATATTATTATAATCTCTTACTATTAGAGGGACCTTCCTGTTTTAATATAATGGCTTTCTATAAGGAATTTATAGAGTTTCCATTTAAGTTATTATAAGATTTTAAGGGAGAATAGTAGATATAAATAAAAGATGTAAATAAATAATCTAGTCCTTAAAGCCAGCTGCCCTTCTAAATAGAGTAGGAAGGATTTAAATATAAGGGGACTTTGTAGATAGGGAGTTATAAGGACATAATTATAGAATAGGATAGATTAGTAAGAGAGATAAACCCTTAAGGAGGTAAGGCCTTTAGGATTATAGAGACTATATACTATAGGCATATGCCTCTAGTATATAACTAGCGACTAACTAAGGGGCGTCTAGAGGTTGTCCTAAGGGCAACCTAAGGTAACCACAATAATATCCCTTATAAACCTATAGATACCCCTTAGATAGCCATTAGTTATATACTAAAGGCACGTACCTATTAACGACTTAGTTAATTAAGGCATGAGTATAGTAAGAAGGACACATACAAGCCTATATAATTGGATTGTCTATAAATGAGGATCTAAAGCTAGAGAAAGAAAAGGAGAAGAAGAGCAGTGCCAGTTAAAGTAGGGTTCTTTTATACAGTCCTCTAGTTATATAACCGCAAGTTCTATTAAGTTCTGCTAGCTAAGTTCTACTGTTTTCTGCTAGAGCTATAATATCCCCCCCCCCTTTTTGTAAAGCCTGCCCTTAGCTTTATATATCCATATTATACCTATAGGGCGTTCTTATCTTTATATTTTTCCAATAGCTTATTATCTTTGCTATACTAGTACTCTATTCACTTATCTAGGTACTTTAGGGGTCCTAGTTTATTAGGGTAACGGCTATAGAATTCTTAAAGCTTATAGGGACTGCTAATAAAGTTCCATATAAGGTACTAGGTAGGATCTGGGTTATAGCCTTTCTAACTAACGCGGTATTTTAGCGTTCTCCTTACTAGCCTATAGGCTAGTATTTCTTTAATTTCCCATTTATCATTGCCATTGACTTAAATTAGCAGGGGAAGTTCGTTCTTTTATCTAGGTAATAGGTTATTTATAGCTTTCCATAGCTTATCTAGCGAGAATTTAGGGTAGACCTTAATTAAATCCGGAAGCTTTACTTTATATAAATTGCCTATCCTTTTAAGGACCTTATACAGTCCTGCTGTCTAATAGTCTAGCTTATAGCTAGGCCGTTCTATCTTTTAGTTCTTTATTATAACCTAGACTATATTACCTACAGTAAAGTTAGGCTCGCGCCTATACTTATTTACCTACTATTCTATTAATTTTTAGGCCTTTTTTAGGTTTATACAGGCTACTTTCTAAGCTCCTTCTAAGCGTTTAGTGTAATACTAGGCTTCCTTATAAGATAGTTTTTCGCATACAGTTTATAGCCCTTCCGTTTTTTCCTAGTCAAAGCTTATATAGGGTAAGTACCCTATTTCTAGCTAGATAGGTGCAAATCCTATAAAGTTATAGGGTAGGGTAGCCTAGGCATAGTCTATTAAAAGTAGTAGTTCGGCCTAATTATCCTAAAAGTAGTTAATAAAGGGTTAGAGTCTCTAGTCTAAATACTAGTTTATAATCTCTATTTGGCTATCTATCTAAGGGTAGTATACTATAGAAAGCTTTAGCCTAATGCCTAGGATTTAGGTAAACTTATTCTAGGAGGCCGATATAAATTACGGCCTATAATTAGATATAATAGTATCTAGTAATCCGTAAATATGGTAGATATAGTAGATATATAGTTAGGCCGCTTCTTTAGTATTAATATTCTTATAATAGGGAATTAAGAATAGGCGCTTGCTAAAGTAGTTAACTATAACTATAACTATATTATATCTATTATGGTCTATAGGTAGCTTATAGAAATCTATAAAAATATACTACTAGGGGCGCTCTAATATTAGAAGTAGTTTTGATAGTCCTAGGGTCTTATCTTATAGAATTATAGACCTATAGTAGTTGTTATAGTTTTATACATAGCGATTAATATCTATAACCATTCTAGGCTAGTAGTAACAGTCGCCAATAATTTTACAGGTCTTATTTTTTCTAGGGTAGGCCGTAGAGACCTAAATATACACTTCCGTAATAAGCTAGGTCCGTAAGTTCCGTTCCTTAGCTACTACTAGCCATTCCTTATACTTAAGCAGTCTATTTTTAAGGGATTATAGGCTAGTGACGTCTTTTGTCTTTTTGCAGTACTCCTATAAAGAGGGGACCGTACGGTTTACCTACAGTAGTTTATTAATAAGGTTAAGTTCTATAGAGTTAATAGGATATATCTCGGCGTCTAAAGAGTCTATATTTAGTTCTACCCTTATTTAGGGGTTAAGGTGCTTTAGCTATAGTAGCGCCTAGGTCTATAATAAGATCTTCACAGCTATCTAGTTATCTATATCCTATTTACGCCTTATAAGAGCGTCTGTACGGTTAGTAGCGCCTGGCCTATATATAATTAGGAAGTTAAATTAAGATAGAGCATCTGCCTAGCGCGTCTATTAAGCTATAAGGGCCTTTATTATTATAAAATATTTTAAGGTCTTGTAATTAGAAACTACTTAGATAGACTTAGGGGTACCTTCTAGTTAGGCTTACTAGTGCTAAAAGCTAAAGATAATAGCCAGTATTTCTTTATTATAAATTAGGTAGTTTAGCTTAGTATCTACTATAGTCTTTAAATAGTAAGCAATAGGGTTCCATTCTCTGTCTATTTACTTTTAAAAGTAAACGCTAGCTATAATACTATTTAAGGTATTAGTTTCTAGCATTAAGGGCCATTCTAGATTAAAGTTGGTAAGTAAGGGAGTAGAGACTAGTTGTTTCTTAAGCTTATTAAAGGCGTGCCTATATATAGTATTAAAGTAAAAGGGCTAGTCCTTATAGGTAAGTTAGCTTAGGGGCTGGGCAATCTTACTATAGTTCTTAATAAAGCGTTAATAGAAGTTATAGAACCCTAAAAATAACTGCACCCCCTTTACAGTCCTTAGGGGTAACTATTAATTAATTATAGCCGTCTTTTCTAAGTCTGCCTTAATTCCGTTTATACTAATAATAAACCCTAAGTACTTTATATGCTTAATACTAAATTCTAATTTCCTAATATTGGCCTAGAGGCCGGCCTCATAAAGCCATTATAGGACTTTATAGATATGCTCCTTATATTCTAACTTATTCTTAAAGTAGATTATAATCTTATCTAGGTAGGCTGTATAGAAGTCATTGAGGTAGTTAAAGAGTATATTATTTATATATTGCTAGTACGTAGCCGGTCCATTAGTTAGTCTAAAAGGAAGTACTTTATATTTATATATTCCGTAACAGGTCTAAAATATAACAAGATCTTCCAATTTAGGGTTTATCCTAATCCGGTAAAAGGCCTAACGGATATTAAGCTTAGTAAAGATCTTAGCTCTACTTATTTAGGTTAAAGTCTTATTAAGTAATGGCAGTGGTTAGCAGTCCTTGCGGGTTATATTATTAAGTTTATAGTAGTTAATATAGAAATATAGAAACAAAGTCCTCTATTTAGCTTTTTAGTAAAAAGAATAGGCAAGTTAAAAGGGGCTTAACTAGGCTTAATAAAGCCCTTATTTAGGTTATTAATAAAGTACTACTTTATAGCCTATAATTCGGCAGTAAACCACTAACAAAGGGGGCTATAGCTAAGTATATCTTCCTTATCTAGCTTAATCTTAATTTTATAGTTATACAATTAGTAAGGCAGGAGTATATTAGACGCTACCTTAGAGAATATATTCTTAAATTTCCAGTGTTAATAGGGTAGTTTCTGTTCTACTAGCTTCTTATCTATAAGCTCGCCTTCCTATTTACTAAGCTTATTTTCCTTTTCCTTAATTATTCAATTAATTTTATATAAGCTAGTAGTAAAGGTAACGGTATTAGGTTAGACTAAGTTCTGGTAGAATCCTATAGCGCTAACATAGTAGATATTGACTAGTAGGAGGTCTATAGGTTTCTTTACAGACTTTTACTAGGCCATATTTTACAGTTTAGGGTTTATAATCTTTCTTAACTTCTATTCCATCTTCCATAAGTTATCCCTTTAGTTTATTAGTTTAGTATAATATCTAATATTCTTTACTATTTCTTATAGCTATATAGGGCCTAGGTTCCCTATAGGGAGCTTAGCTAACTTGTTACTAATTTCTTTAATTTCTAGTATAGGTGGTATAATATAGGTAGTCTAGGGGCGTTATAGTATGCGGATCCGTTGCGGATTAAGCTATATATCTTTTTTAAATACCTGGTCTCTATATATAGTATTGGCTTAGTAAACAGCGTCTATATATAGCCGTATAAGGTTTTCTATTATAATACTAATTTCTTTTATAAAGGAAGGTGTTAGTGGTAGGGTTTTAGGCTAGATAAGTCATCTATTTCAAATATTAAGCTATAGGCCTAAGTAGGCTAGCTATTTTCTTCCTAAAATTATATTATAGCTTCCTAGGTCCGTAATAAAAAAGGGGATATTATACTACCTTCGTCTATTTACATAAAGGTAAATCCGCATAATAATTATAATAGGTAGCCCTATCTATCCATTATACCCACAAATAGAAATTAGTTTAGGTAGTTCTTTAAGGGGTATATTTAAAAAGTTAGCTAGCTTTATAGTATACTAGGTGTCTATTAAGGTAAAGGTATTTACTCTAGAGTTAGCTAAAATAGAGGTTAAAACTTAATATTTATTATAGAATAAAGTATAAGGGATAGTATAGCTTCTTCTACTAACTAGCTGACCTAGATTAATATATAATATATTAATCCCTTTTAACCCTAGAGAGGAGTCTTACTCTAGGGTTCCTCTTTTTCTAACTCTATACTATTCTCCTATATTAATAGAACCTTATCTATTTTTACTTTTATTAGGTAGTCCTTAGCGAAGTAGTCCTTTTAGCTGTGATGGGCTTATATAAATACTTCTAAACCGAAGCTTGTAGATTGCTACTATATAAGAATACTAAGTTAAGGAGAAGAAGGAGAAGAAGACCGTTAGAGGCTAATAAGATACAAGGGGTCGCTAAGGCGCTAGTAGTAGACAAGCTAATAGTAGGCGAGCTAACAGTAAGAAACAGTAAGAAACAGTACTAGATAGTATATAACAATATAACAGGTGGCAAAATATAGCAGAACTTGGCAGAATTTGGCAGGTAACACCCCCTCGCACAATTTAATCACCCCCCCCCCCCCCCCCCCCCTCCTAAAAAAGCCTACCCTTAGGCTTTATCTAAGTTCTTTATTATCGTCTAAATTATTATAGTTATCTAACCCCTCTTCCCAGTATTTAATCCAACTGTCTAACTTGCGTAGTAGTCTAGGGAGGTCTGGGTAGGCTAGGTAGAAATCTTATAGCTTATAGGAAGAGTACTTAAAATTAGATACAGGGTACTATTCTAGATCTTTATCATAGCCTACCTAGCTTATATAGTATTTTAAGGTACCACGGTCCTTCTTAACTACTAAAATCTCTTTAACTTCCCATTCTTTATCCTCTATAATCTAAATTAGTAGTAGGGGGTTATTATACTATCTAGGTAATAGGTCGTCCGCGGCCTTCCATAGTCAGTCTAGAGAGAAAATAGGGTAGATTTTTATTAACTCTAGTAGCTTAACCTTAAAAGAGTGCCCTACCTTCTTAGGGATCTTATAGGGGCTAGCCATTTAGTGGTCTAGCTTATAGCTTAGCCTCTAGGTCTTCTAGTTCTTTATTAACACCCATACCTTATCTCCTATATAAAAGTCTACCTCACAACAATGTTAGTTCACGTTAGCCTCTTTCTTCTCTTATACCTTTTTTATAATTACTTAGGCAGTCTTCTAGGCTCCGTACATTCTCTTAGTAAATGCCTAGGCCTCTTTATAGCTAAGGCGTTCGCGGGCTGTTATAGGTCCTATAGGTCTATCCCAATCAAAGGATATTCGTAGTTTATATCCGTAGAGTAACTTAAATAGCGACATTCCTATACTATTATAAGGGAGCATAAGCTGTGCGTAGTCTATTATAGGCAGTAGTTCCAACTAGTTGTCCTAGTAGTAGCTAATAAAGTGGCGAAGTCGCTAGTTAAGGTACTAGTTTATAATCTTAGTTTGGCTGTTGGTCTAAGGGTAGAATATAGTAAAGAGCTTAATTTGGATTCTAAGGATATAGCAGAATTTATCCCAGAAGTCCAATATAAATTAGGGTCTATAGTTAAAGATAATTGACTTAGGAGCGCTATAGATTTAGTAGATATTATTAATGTATATACGGGCCATGTCCTTTACGGTTATAGTCTTAAAGCAAGGAAGGGAAATAGCTTACTTACTAAGTTAGTCAACTACTATAAAGGCCATATTATAGCCGTATTTATCCTTTAGGAATAATTTAAAGTCCATTATAATATATTGCCAAGGGTATTTGGGGACTAGCAGTAGTTGTAGCTATCTAAGAGTTTAGTCTCTAGGGGTATTCGCGCGTTTACAAGCATAATAAATTCTAATAAATTCTAATAAATTATTCTATATTAGACAGGAGTCCTTATTAATAGTAGTAAGGCAATAGTAGTTAATAGGTCTTATCTTAACCAAAATATGCTATAGAGACTTAACAGTGGGCTTTACGGATCAGCTCTATTTATAGGTTATTAATATCTAGAACTATAAGCCGTTCTTAGTATAGAAGCAGTCTATCTTCTATTTCTAAATTAGGGTTACCTCCCATAGCTTAATCACAGAGGGCTTTTAGGGACTTAGCTGTGCAGTTCACGGTTAGGATGCGGTTAATTAGTCTTATTAGTTTATCTAGGATCTCTCCTTCTATAGGCACCAGCTTATTCTATTTAGGGCTTAGTTCCTTAAGGATATATAGGTTAAGCTATTTAGGGCAGAGGGCATATATCCAGTACTAAGCCTTTAGCTCATCCTATAGTCCTATATCCTATTCTTTTTAGGTAAGGGCATTAGCTTTAGAATTTTGCCTACTAGGGTAGTATATAATTATAAAGAAGAATTAGGAGATTTTTTAGCCTACCTGGCCTATTAACCAGTAAGCTACTTTATTATTATAAAATACTTAAGGGCTTTATAATTAGTATAGACCTTAATCTAAGGGTCTGTGTTTTTAAGTTCTGCGCGCTACTAGGACAATAATTATATAATAGCTAACATTTCCTTATTGTACACCTTGTAGTTGCACTTAGCCAGGGCTATTGTTTTTAAGAAGAATGTAATAGGGTACTATTTGCCGTCTAGGTATAACTATAAAAGGACCCCCGCTACTACCCTATTAAAGGCATCCATTTCTAGTATTAATTTAAGGTCTGGGTTATAGTAACAAAAAATTAGGAAGGAGATAAGTTGGTCCTTTAACCCCTTAAAAGCTTTTATATAGTTATTATTAAAGATAAAAGACATGTTATTCTTAGTTAGTTATATAAGAGGCTTAGCTATAACTCTATAGTTATAGATAAACCAATGGTAGAAATTACAAAAGCTAAGGAAGGACTAGATGCCTTCTATAATGTAAGGGGGTTTTCAGTTATAGATTACCTTAACCTTCTCTAGGTTAACTTTAATCCCTTTTATACTAATAATAAACCCAAGGTACTTTATATGTTTTACTCTAAATTTATATTTTTTAATATTAACTTATAGGCCTACATTTCGCAGTCTCTCTAGGACCTTCTTAATATAAACTTAGTGCTTAAGTTCGTTGTCTAAATATATAAGAATGTCGTCTAGGTATGCCGTATAGAATTCATTAAGGTAGTTAAAAAGAACATTATTTATATACCATTGGTATAAAGCTGGCCCATTTATTAGTCCAAAAAAAAAACTTTATACTTATAAGAACCGTAGCCGGTGTGGAATATTATAAGATCCTCTAATATAGGGTCTATCCTAATTTAGTAAAAAGCTTAGCAGATATTAAGCTTAGTAAAGATTTTGGCTTGGCTTAGATGTATAAGGGTCTTATTAATTAGGGGGAGAGGGTAGCAGTTTTTTTAAGTAATGGTATTTAGTTTCTAATAGTTAATACAGAAATAAAGGCCCTTATTAAGTTTCTTTATAAATAAAATAGGGGAAGTAAAAGGGGCCTAACTTAGTTTAATAAACCCCTTATAGAGGTTATTAATTAAGTACTACTTAGTTACTTTTAGTTCCTCTATAGTTTGCTAATAAAGGGGGCTATAGCCTAGAGAGTTGTTGGCCTCTAGTTAAATCTTATGGTTATAGGTTTAGTAGGGGGACAGTATATCTAAGGCTGCTTTTAAGAACGCGTCTCTATAGTCTAAGAGGTATATAGGGAGGAGGCGTTTAACTAGCTCCTTATTAGTTTCCTTTACTAGCCCTTCTTTCTTCTTATTAATAATCCGGTTAACTTTATATAAGCTAGTTATAAAGACCTTATTATCCTTCCAATATATATTAAAGTAAAAACCTATAGCACTAATTGCCGTAATATCTACTATAGGGTGGTTATATAATAGTAGGGGTGTCCGTAGCCTAGGGGGCCTTTAGCCTATTAGTATAGTCTTTACTCCTTTTAGCTCTTATTATATCTTCTAAAGGTTATCCTCTATATCCTATTAGTATGTCCTCTTCCCTATTAGCCGGATCTTTATAATTTAGAAGTTATCTATATTACTGTCTGTTCTACTTTTATAAATAGAGTCCTCCTTAACTATAGTCCTTTAGGGGAGTATCCTTATTAGTATAGAGTTCCTACCAACCTTATAGCGGGCGTCTTCTTAAGTAAAGGCTAGGTTACGGTCCCTAACATCCTATTAGAAGATAGGGCTGGCCTTTATAGTTAATGTCTTACGGTTAGTATGGATTTCTCTAATAAAAGAGGGTAACTTTGGTCTAATCTCCGGCCAGACAAACTATCTTTATTAAATATTTAGCTAAATATTAAAGTAAGACATCCATTTTTAGCTAAGGATTATATTATGGGACCCTAGGTCTAGGATATAGAAGGGGATACTAAACTAACGTTGTCTGTTAATAGTAATATATAGCTTTAAGATACAGGTAACTGGCTTACTAGCTTAGCTATTATAGCCTTTTACTTAAATAGGCTTCTCTAGTTAGGTAGCTAGGTAGCATTTATATTTAAGAACTTAGCAACGTTATTTATATAAGTAGTATTTATAAAGGTAAAGCTATTTACTCTAGTATTAATAAAGGCAGTTATATTAACTCTATATCCATTTTAAGATACTATACATAGAACTATAAAGTGTTTTCTACCTATTAGCTAACTTAAATTAATCTCTTTAAGATTAATAGGATACCCTAGGGGGGAGTCTTTCCCTAGGGTTCTTCTTTTCCTAACTTATTGGATATTTCTTCTTCCTCTATTTCCTTAATATTACCTATATCCTTTAGCTCTAGGCAGGACATAGCAAAGTAACTATCCTTTCTATAATTAAAGTACGTAACCATAGTAGGGTTAACTAGGGTATTGTAATAAGCATTGGCTAAAGGTATAGTACATAGCAATTTAGATAAGGCTTATAGGTAGGTAGTTATAACTGCTTTTAGTATAAGGGCGGTTATAGTTTATCTTCTAACGCTAGCTTCTATTAGTATAGTAGATAGGTTCTAGTTATTATAGGATCTCTTTAGTTAATTAGAACAAGTATTAATTTATTTTAGTTCTAAATCTAGTAATAAATATTAGGTTATAAGTCTTTAGTAGATTAGTAGGTTATCTAAGGCTACCGCAATCTTCTCTTATAGTTAGACCGTTAGCTTATTATATAGGTCTAAATAGTAGTTCTTAAGGGGAACCTAGCCTTCGCCTGCTAGGTATAAGAACTAGGTCTAAAACTTAGCAAAGGATTGGTTTAATTTTATTATTAGGCAGTTATAGTTATAATAGGCATCCTATACTTTATTTAGATTAATATAAATAGCAGCTAGATGCTGTATTATCTTATTAACAGATATAAACTAAACAGGTAACTTGTCCTTAAACTTGGCCTAGAGGTATTACTAGGCATCCCTAATAGTTTAACCAAAGAGGTAAAGTATTTTAGCTTCTTTAGAGGGGAAATAGTTATAGTTAATACGGAGCTTTCCTTATACTTGGATCCTCTAATTCTTAAAGGTAGGGTCTATCCTATTAGATAGTAGTTAAGGGTTAAGGAGCTTAACAGAGTTTAATTATTTCATTATTATATACGTACTCTTTAGTATATTATATTTAGTTAAGTAAATAGATCAACTAAGGCTTTGTAAAGAGGAGGCTGGGCTATTTTATAAGGCAGCAAGGCTTTCCAGAATCTCCTTTAGAGTCTCTTATATACTTTAGGCTTAAAAACAATTAACTTTCTAATTAGCTACAAGGGCATAAATCTACTTATATACATCTGTAACGTTATTATTGTCTTTAATTTCTAATCCTAATTAGATCTTGTGTTCCTCTTAGGTAAAGGCAGGTCTTTTAGATAAGCTTACTTTAGGTGCCATTATTAGCTTCCTAGGGTTTATTAAAATTGTATAATTTAGTTTTAATTCTAGGGTTCTTTTAGGGGTTAGGTTAAGTACAGTCTAGCCTATAAAATAGGATATTATCAAGGCCTTCCCAGGCAATATAGGGAGAGCTTAATATAATATAACGGGCTTATACAAATGCTTCTAAACCAAAGCTTATAGATTACTACTATATAGGAATACTAAGCTAAGGAGAAGAAGGAGAAGAAGACTATTAGAGGCTAATAAAATGCAAGGGGTCACTAAGACGCTAGTAGTAGACAAGCCAATAGTAGGTGAGCTAACAGTAAGAAATAGTAAGAAACAGTACCAGATAGTATACAATAATATAACAAGTAGCAGAATATGGCAGAACTTGGCAAAATTTAGCAGGTAATACGCCCTAGCACCGTTACATTAGCTATATAAAAAGTAGGCTCCTTAATTACTAAAGGCCTATCTATAGGGGTTACTATATATAGGTTAAGTATACGCTAGACCCACAGTAGGGCTAGCTATACAGCTAGCCGCTAGGTTAACGGTAGGGGGTATAGTTAGTGCTATAGGGGTTACAGATCTTACTAGGGCGCTATAGCCCGTTCTTATAGTAGTTAGCAGAGCTTTTAGTTTTATACCGCTTAGTATATATCTTAATTTAATAAAGGCCCTAGTTAATAGCTAGGCACTAGTCTATAAGTTCCTTTAGCGTTTATATAATAGTATAAACTAGTAATACGGCGCGCTATAGGTCCAAGGGAAAGCTTATTAAAGAGGTCTAGCATTAGATCTTCCTAGGGGATTTAAGCCTATCTAGCTAGGTATAGAAAGCAGGTCTAAAAGACTAAAAAGATCTCTATCGATTTTATATTAAGGGCTTTATAATTAAGGTAGGCGTTCTATATCTTAAAGGGGTTCTTATAAATAGAAGATAGGTAGTTAATTATCTTTTCTCTAAAGAGGAAGGGGTCTACTAAGTCCTAGGTATATCGCGGACGTAGATATATCTATATATTCCCGCTAGTATAGCCAAAGACATAAGCTATTTTAGCTTAGGTAGTAGGGAAGTAGTCTATATTAACTTTAAGCTTATTCTATAGTTAAAGCTTCCAATTATTAAATATAGGGTTAGTTCCGTTTATAAGTAATAAGGGGTCTACAACCTTCGCGGACCATAATAATACTAATACTATATATTATGCTAGGGCCTTAAGGACTATAGTAAGTCTTTAGGTATCTAATAACTTCTTACTAGGTAGAGGGGTGTCTCAGTTTTAAGCAACTCTTAAAGCTATTTAATTTCGGTATTAGCTGCTATAAGCTCTTCCTAGGGGGTTAAGACAGCAACTATTTTACCATTAGAGGTATTTGCGGGTCCTATAGTAGCTTTGCCAGCTATTATATTTCTTAGCATAGTAGTAGGGGTATTAGATAATTTCTGGTATTTATTTATTTCCTAGGGGTTCTGGTCCATATATATCCTATTCTTAGATTTTACGTTCTATTTATTATTATTTTGGTTCTATAACTATCCTAGTGGTTTTAGTAATATCCTTAGGGTCTTATTCTATGTTCCTATCCTATTTATAGTCTATAGATATATTTAAGTTCCTTTTTAGGAAGAAAGAGTAAATAAGCTTTAGATAATATTAGCGACTTAGTTAATTAAGGCATAAGTATAGTAAGAAGGATATATATAAGCCTATATAATTGGATTGTCTATAAATAAGGATCTAAAGCTAGAAAAAGGAAAGGAGAAGAAGAGCAGCGCTAGTTAAAGTAGGGTTCTTTTATATGGTCCTCTAGTTATATAACCGTAAGTTCTGCTAAGTTCTACTAGCCAAGTTCTACCGTTTTCTGCTAGAGCCGTAACAGTGCCTATAGTATATAGTTTCTCCAATTCTAAAGGCCTTACCTCCTTAAGGATTTATCTCCTTTATAATCTATCCTATTTTTATAGTTATACCTTATAGCCCCTTATCTATAAAGTCCTCTTATAGTTATATTGCTTCTATAAATCTTAAATATAAAAAAGCTAATAATGCCTTTTTATATAGCTTATATTTCCAGATCCTTTATTAAAAGATTAAGTAATATAGTATTCTGCTAGAAAATACATATAATATAGATAAAAAGGTTTTTCTACTTAGGTGCCTTATAAAGCTCTACTAGATATTTAATAAGAAGGCTTAGAAAAATGGCTACCTTAATAGTATAGGCTAGGATAGAAATAGAAACTAGATAACTATTCTGGCAATAATTTATACTAATAAGACTTATATTCTACCTACTATTATCTATCCTTTAAAGAGTAGCAATATTTAGCTAACTTAGCTATAAGATTATAAGCCTAAATAGCTGCCTACTTTCTTTACCACTTTAAAAAATAGGTAGACTAATAATAAGATTGGCTTTAAGTAGCTGATTATAATCTTTAACCGCTATACTATCACAGTGCTGTAATGCTAATAGGCTGAATAACTACATTATAGTATGAAGAGGAGAAGGAGGTAAAAGGGGGTATCGTATATAAATAGTAGGGGCAGCCGCCAAGGCGCTAGTGGTGGGCCAGCTAACAGTAGGAAATAGTACGAGACAGTACGCGTTAGGACTGTGCCGTGACAGTACTCCCCTCCCTAGAAGGTTTGGTCCCTAAACCGAATAAGTAACCTATTTTCGCTGCAAAGATGTTACTTCTGCTTACCGCCCTTAACCGAGCTAATAGCGATTTTCTATGCCAGGCATGGAAAATCTTAATTGGTTAGCTTAATGAATAAAATCGGTAGAACTCTATACTGCCACTATATAGCGCTTCTTAGCAAAAAACTAACTAATTAGACAACTTTAACCGGTGGTCAAAGTTCTATGAGATCTTAACCACCATAAATTACCTTTGTGGTTGGCCACGGCCTTGGTATAACTCTCCCTTATCTTATACCTAGTCTGGGGGTCCTGGCTTCTTAGGGTGTTGTTTATGGAACCTTAGTAGTGCGCGCTTGTACCCTTTTAGGGATTTTTTAGGTTCCTAGGTTTTCTTATTGTGGTATTTCCATTTAATATAGTATGTTAAGCTATACTCGTCTATTTATTTATTATGTATATTAAGAATCTTTTCAAATTCCTACTTATCCGTGATATTGTCGTTGTTATCCCTTTTGGCTATCCTGCCTGTGATATTATAACGTTCCTCTTTATTAATGCGTACTTAATTAAAGATCTCTTTAGGGAACCAGAGGCGGACTTTTAAAGTATAAAAAGACTTATTAACACAGATATGGTTTAGGAGGTTAACTACAACTGCTCCTTTATAGGTAGCTAGGATAGGCTAGGGTTTATCCTAGTTATTATCCCACTTTCTCTTAGGCTGGTTAGTCTTTATATTTTTAAGGCTAACTATAACCATGTTATCTTTTTTAAATATTATACCTTCGTCTCGTTTTATATTAGCGTTGTCTTTATATTGTCGCTAGGAGATATAAGCTAGGGCTTTAAGCTAGGTTAAGATACGCTTAAAGCGGTTAGTAATAGTATCAGCTTATAGGTACTCCTTCTTTATATATATAGATAGGGCTGATGGCTGGGGGCCTGCTGGTTTGACGCCTAGACATAGGTTATAGCTATAGTTGGCAAAGAATAGTAAGATTTCTATAGTCTTATTAACCTAGTTATTTGTAGCAAACTTGGTAAAGGGGAGCTAATTTACCTAGTTGTCTTAGATGAAGCTTATAAAGGCGCGTAGGTACTTATTTATTGCTGTATTAACAATCTCAGTTTAACTATTTATTTTAGGGTGCCATGCGGAGCTAGGGCTTAGGGTTACCTTTAGGCGCTAGTTTAGGCAACGCCAGAAGTTAAAAACAAATAAAGAGCCTCTATTAGAAACAATAGTATTTGGAGCACTGTATAACTTATAGATAGTATAGATAAATGCTTTAATAAGCTCTTTAGTATCTAGGCTAGTAATAGGAATAAAGTATCTTATCTTTATTAGGCGGTCAATAACGACAAAGATATATCTATATGTTTTGCCGTTATAAAGGCACTTAGGCAGGTTAATAATGTGGTTAATAGAGATATTAGTTTATGGGCGGACTGGTAGTTCTAGTGGTTTTAGGAAACTGGGCGGTGCTAAATATAGGGTCTTTATACGGAAGCAGAAAGCGCAGTCTTTTATAAAGGTAGCTATAAACTGTAAAATACCTGGCTACTAATATGTTTAATTAAGGAGGTCTAGTGTCTTAACGCGGCCTAGGTGACCCGTAGGGCCCGAACTATATGTATGGTGTATAACTTCTAGTTGGAGTTTATGTGAATTAGGGACAAATACTTAATTCCTATAGTAGATTAGGCCGTTAATAATTAAATATTTAGATTTATTATAGCGGAGCAGCTTCCTAATCTGCTTAGGCCAATGGCGTGCTTTACGGTCTTCCCATTTATATAGTATAGCCAATATATTCCTAGCGAGTTCGTTTTCTTTATAGACATTCTTAATAAGCTCCTTAAGGGGTTTTTTCTTAGGCTCTGGGTCTATTACTATAATAAAGTCTTTAATGCTCTGGTCTTGGGATTCGCTTAGTAGTTCTTCTAGGATGGTAGGGTTGACTTTCTTTAGTAGTAAAACAACGCGGTCTCGGTATTATAAACGTTTATTATTAGTATTGGCAGGTATAACGCCTAGGAGGCGGCTAAGAGCGTCTAGAATTATAGCTTTAGTGCTAGGCCTATAGGTAATAACAAAGTTAAATTAGGAAAGAAACTTAGCTTAGTAGACTTAGCACTAGTTTAGTTGTTTTATTGTTATAAAGGTCTGGAGGTTCTTATAGTCTGTAATAATTTTAAACAGCTGCTTAGTTTTTTATAGTTTGGGACGCTATTCTTTTAGTGCCTTAATAATTGCCAGGAGCTCCTTATTGTATATTTTATAGTTGTATTTAGGGGCTAAGTGCTTAGTAGAGAAGAATGCGACTAGCTTAAGCTTGTTACTTTTATTGGCTTAATAGAGCACTCTACCTAAAGCCTAGTTTAAGGCGTCTGTCTCTACCATAGTCTTCTTTATGTAGTTATAATACGCTAGGACTGGTGCTTTAGTAAACACTGTTTTTAGGGTCTAGAATGCCTATGCTTAATTAGGGCCCTATAACTAGCTAATGCTCTTTTTTAGTAGCCTAGTTATGGGCTTAACTACCTTAAAATAGCCTTAAATAAATTATTAGTAGAAGTTTGCAAAGCTAAGAAATTGCTATAGTTCCTTAACTAATGTTAGGTCCTTCTATTTCTGTAAGGCCTGCACCTTCTTAGGGTCTATGGTTATACTATTAGTCGAGATAATTAAGCTAAGGTATTTTGTTTTAGTAGCATAAAACTTAGACTTATTAATATTAATCTAGAGTCTAGCATTACTAAGTCTCTGGATAATTTTATTTACATATTTTATATGCTTAGCGCGTGTTTTTAAGAAGATAAGGACATTATTAAGATACGCAGTGCAGTAGTCGTTAAGGGCGTTATATAAAACATAGTTAATATAGTTTTGGAATATGGCAGGCGCGTTATAGAGACTAAATAGTGTAATTAGCATCTTATAGAGTCTAAACCGGGTGATAAATGCTATAAGCTATTTATAGCCTTCCGCGATCCGGATCTAGTTAAACGCAGCAATTATATTAAGCTTAGTAAAGTACTTAGCACTATAAAGTGCGTTAAGTGTCTCGCGGACTAGTAGCAGTGGGTATTGGTTCTTAATAGTAACTGTATTTAGGCCTTAGTAGTTATGGCAGATTTATATACCGCCGCCAAGTTTCGCTGCAAGGAGAAGTGGTATAGTGGCTAGTAAGGTCGATTTGCGGATAAAACCCTTATCTAGTATCTTATTAATCTACTTCTTTATACAGCTAAGTTTAGCGGGTAAGAGTGGTCTGTTTTTATAGTATGGGGCCTACTTTCCTAGTATAATCTTAATTTTATGGTCCTATGGTTGGTAAGGGGGTAGCTTATCTATGTTTTTAGGGAGGAAGTGTTTAATATATTTATAAAACTCTTTTGGTAAGCGTTATAAAATATCCTTATAGGTTAATCCTAGTTTGCCTTTTAGGAATTTCTTAATATTAGTGTTAACTATCTTCTGGCGTAGAAACTTAGACTTGGTTTTTAGGTTTATCTTAAGGAAGTTATAGAAATAAGGGGGTAGCACTTTACAGGCTTTCTCTATTATATAGTCGCCTTCTATTAGCCGGCAGAAAGACCTTTTTAACAGGTTCAGTACTTCTATTAGGCCTATAGGTAGCTCCTTAAGCAGCTATTAGTGTTCTTCTTATTTAACTAGTTCTACTAGCTCCGCTATATAGATTCTTATTACCTTTACGCCTTTTTGTTTATAGAACTAGGTAAAATTAACGGCATAAGTGTATTTAATGTTGTCTAGGTTAGGGCGTGTCTAGTTCTCTAGTGCTACGGCTAGGCTGGTATAGCTTAGTTAGCCTAGGGGGGCAGAAACAAGGTGGCGGCCTTATACGGTACGCGTGGGAGACGGGTGTGAGATTAGGCGTTATAGGGGGGAGGTCTTAATTGCTCTGGTTTTGGTCTTAGCTATAACGCCCTTAGCTATTATACGTGCGGTTATATATACGTATGGTAAATAACTTAAAGTTAGGTGTCTTATTAGCTAACCTAGGTTAAGCGGGTGTATATAGGGGACTTATAGTTTTGGTAGTGTTTATTTTTTTGGGAATAAGGTAGTAGTCTAGTCTTCCAGAATCTCTGTTTTATTTACTGCGTATATTGGCTTATTAGTGTTAGGCACCTCTTTTACTATCGGCTAATAGTATCTAAGCGTTGGCCGTGCAATATATCCGTATAGTGCTACTTGGTTATAGTTAGGAATATACCATAGGAGACAGTTATAGGCACAGTAATTAGAGTTAAATTTAAGCTCTAGAGTAGGGAAGTCTGGTTTTAGGTTATGCTTTTTAAGCTAGGGCATTTTAAGAATTACTAGTGTTAAGGGTAATAACTTCATAATATAGAAGAGTATAGATTCTATATAGTGGCCGATTGTTATTCTTGCTATAAAGTAGTGGGTAATAAAGCTAGATGGGAGTCCATTAGTAAGGCGGAGTAGTTTTAGGACTAGGAGTCTTTTTATTATAATATTATGCTTTTTTATAAGCGAGTCTTCGTCTGTAAATGCTAGTGCTGTACTACTACTATTAATAAGGCTTACTGTTTTAATAAAAACTTATAGGAGTGGGTTGTGTAGTAAGGAGAGGTAGATCTAAATAAGGATGGCATTTCTATCATTGTTTACTATTCTAAGGTTAAGTGGCAGCTAACTTAGAATAAGATCTAACTAATCTAGTAGTATAGATTTAATCCTTTTGTCCTCCTCCCTATATAGTTCTAACCCTTAGAGGCGACTTAGTCCAAAGGTTAGTCTTTTAATAACTAGATTATGGGGCTTAGCTAGTAGCTATAGTCTTAGCTAGTATATCCTAACATATTAGTCTCCAACGGTGTATATATGCTAGGGGGTACTTTGCTAAGGACATAACCGGTCTTATGGTTAGTAGCGGCATGGAGCACTTGTCTATAGTTTATATACGGGACCATTAGCTAGGGCTGTATTGGGGAAGGGAATTGTGGGGGTAGGTCTCTATATCTAAACCCACGTCCCTATCTATAGTTGTTGTTTTGGTTACTAATCCCTCTGCTAAAGAATCCGCCGCGGCTAGGAAGGGGTTGGCGCGATGGCATTAGAAGGGGATTTAGGTTTATTTTAGGGTTATAAGCATCTTTCTAGTAGCTAGGTTGACTATATACTAGGCAGAGTCTGTTATCTATATAATGTCTTTAAATATTATTAGGGAGGCTACTACTACTACCGCTGAATTTAACGGCGTTAAGGTCTATTAGGTTATTCTATAGTGCTAGTGCTAAGGTGTTGTTGTTAGGTAGTGTAGGTTAATAGCCGCTAGCAGTACTTAGCTTAGCGGTATTTAGCTTAGTGTGGTAGGCGTAGTTCTATAGGTTATAAGCGAATATATCTATTTGCTTACTCTAGCCCTTATAGTCAGCATTATTAATTTTACGGCTAAGGGTAAAGGCTAAGTCCTTTATCTTAGACAAAATATTCTTTTTAAGTAGATCTACCTTTAGTTCCTTAGTCTTGTTTGCTTTTATTATTAACTTATTAAGCTCTACTTTCTAGAACCAGTAATTACGCTTACCTTAGTTTAAGGTGTCTAATTTATTTTTAGCCGCTTGGGTTATATCTATAGTCTTATAGTGCTTCTTTATATACGCAAATATAGATTCTTGGTTAGAGAAGGCCCATTTACTTAGGTTATTTGGGTGTATACATAGCATATTAAGGCCATGCTTAACATAGTTATAAGCCTTATCTATTAGCATGTCTAATATATAGAGGACTTCGTCCATTAGGGTCTTAAAGTACTTTGCATCTCTATAGAAAACGCCTTAGATCTTTATTTCCTATATTTTAAATTTTTCTTGCTTTTTAGTTGGCGATCCCTTGCTATTAAATAGGGTAGGGTCTTTTACTTTACGCTTTTTTCTATAGGGCTTAGCTAGGGGAGGAGAGCCAGTAGTAGTGTTCTTATTAGTAATGGTTTGGGTAAGTATAGTAATCTAAAAGCTTAGGCTTTATATAGTCTTAATATATACTAAAGCTTGCTGTTTGTATTGCTTTATATATAGTTTAAGTGTCTTAAGGGAGTTAATTCTGTGTTAAGCTTCTTTAAATTAGGACTTTATAGTCCGGCCTTTATTATAGACTGTTTAGAGACCACTCTCAACGCTAGTTAAAAGGGTTATATATATAGAGAGGTGCTAAAATGTTCCTGCTATATTAAGGTCCTTAGGGTACTCCGGACCACTCCTAATTGCCTAGGCAATATTAGTGTAGGAGGTATTAAAGAGGCGGGCGAGCGCTTTGCGTATATTCGCCAATGGGGTATTCTAGTTACCCATTTTAGGGGATCTGGGCAGGGTAATTAAAATCTATAAGGCTAGCTATAATGCTGAGATTATTTAGGACAATACTAAGATTATCTAGGACTGTACTAAGATTGTTTAGGACTGTGGTATAGTGGTATTGGTCGCGCCGGGTCGCGATTATACTGGGAAAATAGAGACAGTGGACTGGGGAGAATAAAGATCGCGATAGGGCGCAAAAGGAGATACTATAAACTGTTACAGTGCTGTAATGCTAATAGGCTAAATAACTACATTGTAGTATGAAGAGGAGAAGGAGGTAAAAGGGGGTATTATACACAAATAGTAGGGGCAGCCGCCAAGGCGCTAGTGGTGGGCCAGCCAACAGTAGGAAACAGTACGAGATAGTACGCGTTAGGACTATGCCGTGACATATACTAAGCGTAAAGCTGCCTTAAATAAAGAGTGGAGGCTTTTAATCTATAATAGTTACGGCTCTTATCTAAATATAGAGGTCCTTAACTAGTGCTATATATATAAGGTTCTTATAGCTGTATTTCCTCCCTATAGTATATATAGACTTTAGCCTCTTAATATCTTATTATTCTTACTACTAGCAAAGTATTACAGCTATAAGCTTAATTACTATATATATAACAAAGCCTTATGGGAAATACTACGGTAGACTTGCTAATAGGCTAGGTATATAGGTAAATAGGAAGTTAATAATATAATAGTAGAAACAATTAGTGGAGTAATTACCTAATAGATTAACTCTAATTGTATTCTAAGATTTACTATAAGGAAGAGAACTATCTAGGTAGGGACTGTGGTCCTTTAAATACACATCTATACTCCTAAAAAAGTTATTACTTTATCTACTTTATCTACTCTATTTACTTTTTTTATAGATTATATAGATTATATAGGTTATACTATATAACCTTACTTACTATTCCTTATTATATAGTTCTACTAGTTTTATTTTAGACTATACCTTTATTAACTAACTAGCTTCTTTTAAATCTTTTCTAAGTAGTTATAATATTATATTTAAAGCGTCCGTAATATTATCTCCATTCTCTTTATTTTCGTTCTTAAAGATTTCTAATATCTCTAAGTTATCTACTAGAGGTATAATGTCCGCTTAATTAACTTGGTTAATATCTTTACTTATTATGCCTAAGGCTCCTTCTTTTTTTTCTATAGCTTATTGGTTTTATACTATTACTGCAATCTTGTCTCTAGTAAGATAATACTATTTCTATATTCTTATTGTGCAAAAAAGGGGTTGGTTTGTATTGCGCTAGTAAGTCCTTTATTTTAGCAACCCTCTTTCTACTTAGAGTATACTAAAGCAAATATACGGTCGTCCTGTGACGTTCGCTTGGTCTTTAATACTAAGTATATATATTCTATTACTCTTAATAGTCTTTAAGTACCCTTATTAATTACTGCTAGGGTTTTAGGCTTAATCTACCGCTATAAAGCTTAATAATAAGCTCTTAGTAGCGTTAGCTAAACTCTATTATTCTTATAATGCTAAGTGTTACGGGACACCTCTATGACACCTTATATACGTCTACCTGTTTCCACTGTCTCGACCTCCATGTTAACGACTTAGTTAATTAAGACACATAACAGCAATCTAAGGCAATTTGCCATCACGTGACGGTAATCTGAGGTAATTTACTATTACGTAACGGCAATCTACGGCAATTTGCCGTCCTCTACTATATTCCGCCATATTCCGTTAAGATCCGCTAGGACTATAACCCAAAGCCTATTCCGCCCCGTGTATGTGTTAACTAAGCAACTAAGTTAATAATATATACCCCTTTCCTCCCGTTTCCTTACCTTCTTTTCTTACGCAACGTCTTGACTTTATTATACAGTTTATATATATAGCTTAATAATATCTACTTCGCTATATATTATCATCGCTTGTGCTTACTCTATAATACTACGTTGCGTTAACCCTATATACCACCCTCCGAAATGCAGAACGACCCCAAAGCCCCCATAATAGCCGTTAGCATTATATCCGCACTCTAAGAATAATTGGTAGAAATATAGAAGTCCTTTATAGACGCCCTCGTATAGAACCAAGCCACTTTAACTTAATAATAAGCCGAATAAGAAGCACGATACTGGCAATTAATTAAAGACCTCTAAGAAGAAATCCGCACCCTTAAGATGCCTATATTAGGGCCCCAAGACCAAATACCATCTCTAGAGATAAATATGTGGAACGAGAGCCCTAAACCTATAGTAGTTACTTACCCTAAACTAACTACTATACCGTAACGATCTGAACGACTACTAGACCCTCTAATATTTACTAGTAAACGACGAGAACTCTAATTATTCCTAAGCCGGCTTAAAAATAAGCTAACTAGTAACGCTAACCGCTACCTAACTAAAGCTAACTGACTCTGCTATGCCCTAAGTTGATTAGGAGGAGATGTAGCTGACTTTATTAAACCTCTTTAACCGAACTTAGTACTAAGCCTAATTATACTTCTTGAAGCTATGTATGGTAACCCAAACCGCCAAGCTACTGCTTAGAGAAAGATAAACCATATAACTTAAGGAATAAAAAGCTTCCTAGTATACTTCTCTGAATTTAACCGTTACGTAAAAGAAATAGGCTGGAACGACTCCGCACTAATTAACAGCCTTATTGAATCCCTAAGCCCCGAACTGAAAACCTCCCTGATAGGTGTAGACCTACCAGGAGCTCTCGATGCCTGCGTAAACGTTATTAATAAATGATACAATGATATACTACGCCTGACACCGAAGTCCGCTCCTTGATACAATACGACAAACCCGCGAACGTCTACTAAGTTATCGTCTCAGCCTAAGCACCCCAATCGCCTCCAAAAGGAAGGTCCTGGAGCTAAGTCGCTCTCCGGGACGGCGCTACCTCAGGATCTCGTTGAATGCTTTAGATGTCACGAACTCTGACTTTTGGGATCGCAGCATAACCGTTAACTGTCGTCTTTGGTAGAATAATTAATAGGTTAATGCTTAAGTCCTAATCAATATAGGAGCTAGTAGCATAGGATTTATTAACAAGATCTTTATATAAGATAATGGTTTTACTCTAACCCCCCTTAACCGGCATATTAATGTATTTGGATTTGATGGCAAACGCACTATCTTGGGCTGTATTACCCATGTAGTATTTCTAAGACTCTAATACCTAAACCACGAAGAACTGATTAAGCTTTTCGTTACCACTCTAGGTTATTTAGTGATCCTTAGACAACCCTAGATAAAGCTATATAAGGTAATAATTAATTGGGATAACCTTAAGCTTCTATTTACTGCCTCCTGTTATAAGCAGAAGTGTTTTATAGCTTGCTGCTTAGACCCTAAACCGAAATCTGGAAAATCTACTAAGATCTACCAGTCTAAAATTTCTACTGACGTTTACCCTATACCTAAAAAGTCCACCCGATTCCATCTACCTAAGAATTCCACTGAATTCCACTGATATAAGATTTCCACCGACATCCACTAAGAACCTGGAAATTATACTAGACCATATAAACTGACTCTAACTGCTACACCCCGAACTAAGCAGAAGCTTAAGCTTAATATATAAAAGTACCAGAAGAACTGGTATTCTACTATAAAAAGGATACTTAAAGAACCCGAACCTAAATCTGACACCGACTCCGTACCTAATACTAAGCTTAAACCTAAACAAGAAACTATATAAGAAACTAAGGATAATCTAAGCTTGCTTAACACCTTAGATATTTATATAATTGGAGCTACCCTATTAGTACAACTCGCTAAGAAACCTAAACATACGATCTTTGCTATTATAATGGCCGATATTAAAAAGGCCTTAGCACTAAAGAAATACACTAACCCTGCCATAAAAGTACTAGTATGCCACCATAATAACCTGGAAGTATTTTTACGAAAGGAAGCTAATAAGCTAGTAGAACACTAACTATATAACCATAAGATTGTACTCGAAGAAGGAAAACAGCCAGAATTTAGACCCTTATATAGAATATCCCAAAACGAACTCTAAGTATTGCGGAAGTACTTGGACGAATACCTAAGTAAAGAATTTATTAGAGCAAGCTCTTTGCCTATAGCTATACCTATAATCTTTGTTAAGAAACCTAGCGGTAGTCTGCGCTTCTATGTGGACTACCAAGCTCTTAACGCTATTACTATTAAGAATTAGTACCCGCTTCCGTTAATTTAAAAGATACTAAACTGATTAAGTAAGGTTTACTACTATACAAAACTTAACCTTATCCACGCATTTAACCGCCTCTATATTATAAAAGGAGATAAATGGCTTATCGCATTCCGTACTAGATACGGACTATTTGAATACTTAGTAACGCTGTTTAGCCTCGCAAATGCCCTGAGTTTATTCTAATACTTTATAAATAATACCTTATGACCTTACCTAGACGTTTTCTGTACTGCTTATATTAACGACATCCTGGTATATAGCAATAACCTAGCTAAAATATAAGAAATACATTAACCTTATTTTAGAAGCCCTATGTGGAGCTAAACTATAATTAGATGTAGATAAATGCGAGTTTTATAAAACAGAAGTTCTATACCTCGGACTTATTATCTCTATAGACGGTATATAAATGGACCTAAAGAAGATTAAAGTAATTGTAAACTAGCAAGAACCCAAGAACGTTAAGGATGTAAGAGCCTTTATAAGATTTGCTAATTTCTATTAACGGTTTATTAATAACTTCTCCGCCCTAGTTTTACCTCTTGTGGCTCTAACCTAAAAGGACAAAGCCTTTATCTTTGATAAGGAATGCAAGAAGGCCTTTACCTATCTAAAAGTTATATTTACTACCACACCTATACTCTAACACTTTAACCCGAACTAAAAGAGTATTATAAAAGCTGACTTATCTAACTACGTCACTAGAGGCATTCTGTCTCAGTATAATAAAGAAGGGGTACTGTACCCCGTAGTATACTTCTTAAAATGACTAAGTCCAGCTAAATATAACTACAAGATCTACGATAAAGAATTATTAGCTATTATTAGATGTTTTAAACAATGGCAACCTAAACTAGAAGGCACTGGATTTCCAATTAAGGTTCTTAGTAACTATAAGAATCTATAGTACTTTACGACCACAAAACAGCTAAATTATTGTTAAGCCCGCTAGTTAGAATATCTGTCTTATTTCAAATTCTTAATTACGTACCGCCTAGGCATTTAAGGTCAAAAACCTGATACCCTAACTCAACGTTTACAAGATATAACAGCACAGGAAGAAGCGCGCGCCTACCATAATTAAACCCTGCTTCGTCCCAAATTATTTAATCCTCTAGCTAAAGACCTTACGGTACACGTCCTTAAAATAACTAATTAATTAATTAAATAGATTATAATTAATAAATACCTAAATGATAAGTTTATCTAAGAGACACTTAAGCTAATTTAAGATGGCGTTAGATGCTCCAAAAAGATCTCTCTAAGTAAATGTAAAGTTTGCGGAGACCGCTTGTACTACTAGAACCGCCTAGTTATCCCTAATTATGATAAGCTTAAGCTTAAGCTCTTTAAACACGTATATAACCTACTAGTAGCCGGCCACCCAGGCTAAGGAAAAACCCTAGAACTACTCCAACGGGAGTACTACTGGCTGAACATGCATAATATAATATGAAGGTACGTCTCTAGCTGCTATACCTACCGACAAGCTAAAGCTTTGCATAAGATGTATAACGGCTTTCTAAAGCCACTGCCTATTCTGGACCGAAGATGGAAGGATATCTTAATTAACTTTGTTGTTAATCTCCCTAAAAGTAAAGGCTGCATGAATATTATGGTAGTTATAGACTAACTATCTAAAATAAGACACTTGATCGCCTACCCCGATATATTAGCACCTGCTATTACCTAAATATTCCTAGATCACGTATAGAAACTCTACAGACTCCCCAAAATAATCGTCTCTAATAGAGGCCGCCAGTTTGTCTTAGTATTTTGGAAAGAACTAACTACCTAACTCCGCATTAAAGTACTGTTGTCCACGGCATATTACCCAGAAACGGATGGTTAAACGGAACGTGCAAATGCTATAATAGAACAGTATATTTGGATATATACGTCGTATCTACAGGACGACTGGATGGACTGGCTTATATTTGCTGAGTTTACCGCAAATAACTCCATCTTAGAAACTATAAAGGTCTCCCCGTTTCTGGCTAATTACGGCTAGCACCCGCGAATGGGTTTTAAACCCTTTAGTAATGTTCCTTGTCTAGCTTATTAGGCCTTATAAGTTACAGAAGCAAACGAATTTATAAAGAAAATAGAAGAACTATAGGAGTTCCTTATTAATAAAATAATATAGGCCTAGTCTATCTATAAAGCCGTAGTAAATAAGAACTGAACCCTAGCACTAGCTTACCAAATTAGTAACTTTATCTGGCTAAACGCAAGAAATCTAAACATAAAACAACCTACTAAGAAACTTAATTGGAAGAACGCTAGCCCTTATAAGGTTAAAAAAGTTGTCTCTCCTTATACCTACTAACTAAAGCTCCCTGATACGGTTAAAATCCACCCTATATTCTATACGTTAGTCCTCCGCCCTGCTGCCCCTATATTAGACGCCCTGCCTAGACAGATCTAGGACCCTCCCCCACCAGTTAAGGTGGATGGTAAGGATAGGTACTTTGTTAAAAGAATTGACGACATTAAGTACGATAAATGGAAACGCCAGTATATGTACCTTATGAAGTGGAGAGGCTTTACTGAACCCTTATAGGAACCTATTAACTCCGTAGGACTTATATAAGCCGTAGAAGACTTTTATAAACTCTATTTAAAACTACCACAGCCCCATCTCGCAGAAGCTCGAGTTTAAAGGGGGGGTACTATTATAGGATACCTCCGTAACACCTTATACACGTCTACCTGTTTCCACCGTCTTAACCTCTATGTTAACGACTCAGTTAATTAAGACACATAACGGCAATCTAAGGCAATTTGCTATTACGTAACGGCAATCTGTGGCAATTTGCCATTATATAACGGCAATCTATGGCAATTTGCCGTCCTTTACTATATTCCGCCATATTCCGCTAAAATCCGCTAGGACTATAACCCAAAGCCTATTCCGCCCCGTGCACGTGTTAACCAAGCAACTAAGTTAATAATATATACCCCTTTCCTCCTGTTTTCTTACCTTCTTTCCTTACGCAACGTCTTAACTTTATTATACAGTTCATGTATATAGCTTAATAATATCTACTTCGCTATATATTATCATCGCTTATGCTTACTCCGTGACACTAAGCAAGAGGCTACCGCTGCTTAATAATGTGCTCTTAACTCTTATCTTGCTACGTCTGCTTAGTTAATTTATCTTAAGAAGGTATATAAAAAGGTGCGTTTTAAGGAGTGGAAACTTGTAGAATAAGGTCTTTAGGAACTTAGTAATAAAAGAATGGATTCTCTTCTAATAGAGAGGGAAATAACTTTAAATACCTTAGTAGGTACTCCTCTTAGGTCCCCCTTAAGTAACTTGTTCTTTAGTAATCCTTCTTTATTAATGCTGTCTAACCCCTTCTCTTTTAATACTTCTATACCTTTCTTATAGCGTTTTTTAAATTGTCTAGTAGCTCCTAGGTAGTCTTATTATAGCCTATCTACTTAACTTTATACTATATTTTATTATTAATGTCCTTGTAACTAATAATCTTTAAAACTTCCTATTTGTCTTCCTTTTGTCCTTTATATATATCTGCCTTATAGACTAGTGGCTTAATATTCCTATATACTGGCTTTAGTATTATAATATGCTATATAGGGTAGATCTTTATTTTCTCTAGTAAGTTAAGTCTATATATAACTTCTAAGATCTTTACTTTAACTATAAATGGTCCTAGTCTAATATAGTCTAATTTTTTACTTAGTTATTAACTCTTGAAATTTTTATATAGTAGCTATACTTTATCTCCTTCCTTAAGATCTGGTCTCTTAGATCTCCTAGTATTATAGTACCTTTTTATCCTTGCTTGTACTAGTTTAGCTATTTCTTTAAGGTAATTATAAAGATTTACTAAGTTCTCTATTCTTTCTTTAGCTATATTACTTGTTTTCTTTACTTATTGTGGTAATAATAATGTTCTTGGCTTATATCTATAGTTTGCCTTAAAAGGTAATATGCCTATCCCTTTCTATAGTGTAATATTATATGCAAATTATATAACTAGTAATAACAATACCTAATTGTTCTGTGCGTGATTAATATAATATCTTAGATACTGTTCTAACGTTTGGTTTAGTCTCTCTGTTTATCTATCTATTTATGGGTAATATACTATTAATATTACTACTTAAACCCCCTATTTGGCTAAGAATACCTTTTAAAATGCTACTATAAACCTTAGATCTCTGTCTAATATAATCTTTATTAGTACTCTATGCCTTATAAACACTTCTTTAATATAGATTTTAGCTATATCCTCTGCTAATATTTCTTCTATGTATGCTATAAAGTAGCCCTACTTGGTTAATCCGTCTACTATTACTAAGATTATATTATAATCTTGTCTAGTAATAGGATCTTTTAACTTTAGTAACTTTATAATAAAGTCTTATAATATAACCACTTATAGTCTTTCTGGTGTTTTAATAGGTTATAGCCCTCTATATGGCTTATGCCTTATTAGTTTATTTCTTTAATAATCTAGATATTCCTTTATAACTTATCTTGCTAGTCCCTAGATTCCTTAAATAACGTATTCCTCTTAAAGTCTTAACACTAAGCCTATAGCTCTATTGTGTCCTTAAGTTATTCCCTTATAAAATTCCTTAATAAACTCTTCTATAATTGCCCTTGGCATATACATAACCTCTTAATACTTATATTGCTCTAATTCTAAATCCTTACTTTATGCTTCTTAGATCTTCTATAACCATATACTTTTAGATGTCTTATAGGTCTAACTTTCTTTTTAGGTTGCTGTAATCTTAGGATGATTATACCTAATTAATCTATCTTTGTCTTTGCGTAATATTGCCCCTAATAGCTTCTTATTGTTCTATAACTCTACCTTTCTACTAAGTGCGTCTGCTTATGTGTTTTTAGTGCCTTTAGTATGCTGTATTTTAAAATAATATTCTACAAGCATCTCTGCCTATTTAACTTGTCTTTTATTTAGTTCCTTTGTTATTAGGAACCCTATTAGGTTCTTATAGTCCGTCTTAACTATAAATGGTTTCTCTATATCTTATAAGAATGCTCTCTATTCCTTAAGTACTTTAACTATACCTAGTAACTCCTTGTTATAGATATTATAGTTTAACTTTAGCAGTATTAACTTTTAACTATAGTACGCTACTAGATGCTATGCGTCTCTATGCCTCTATAGTAGGCATACTCCTAGTGTAAAGTCTAATGCGTCTGTTTCCATAACCGTATCTAACTTAGATTGGTAAATCCTAAGGATTGGATCTTAGGTAAACAACTCTTTAAGTTCTTTAAATAGTTTCCTTTGTTTACTGCCCTATATCCATAGTTCCTCTTTTTTTATAAGTCTTATAAATAGCTTAATACTTTTTAACTACTATGCTATAAACCTCCTATAGTAGTTATAAAACCCTAAGAACGATTTTAACTGCGTAACATTCTTTAGTTTTTGCTAACTTACTATAGCTTCTACTTTCTTTAGGTCCATGCTAATCTTACCTAGCTTAATAATAAATTTAATAAAATCTGTCTTCCTGGTGAAGAACTCACATTTTTTAATTGCTACTGGCATCTTTTCTTTTTATAGTCTCTTTAAGACCTACTTAATATATTCTCTATGTTCCTACTTACTTACTAAGTAGATAATAATATTATTAAGGTATACTATAATAAACTTATTAAGGTAATCTCCTAATATGCTATTAATTCGTTTCTAAAATATTACTAGTGCGTTTATAAGTCTAAACTATATAACTAATAGCTTATATAGTCCTTTCTTTAACCTAAAGGCTGCCTTTTACTTATCTCCTTTTTTAATCCTAATTTAATAATATACCCACCTTAGATCTATCTTTATAAAGACTTATACGTTACTAACCCTATTTTAGATTTTGCTAATTAAAGGTAAAGGATACCTATCCTTTCTGGTAATGCTGTTTAACTATTAGTAGTTAATGCACATCCTAAGTTTTCTGTTTTTCTTTGGGATAAATAATACTAGATATCCCGCTAATAACTATAACGGTCTAATATATCCCTTTTATAAGTTCTCCTAGACAAACTCCTTAAGCGCTACTAACTTGGTTTTAGTAAGCTTATAGATTAAAAAGAACTTTGGACTTGTTTCTAGTTCTAACTCTATTTTATAATCTTATATTGCATATTCTAACAGCTTTTTACTTTTTAGGCTTTACAACTTTTTGCTATACTTGTGGTATCTCTTTAGTATATAACTTAAGCCTTGCTTAGTCTCTTTATACATCGCTCTAACTTAGCACTATACTATTTTAGTCTATTATTACACCTTATATTATTAAGTATCTCTAATATTAACTTAACCTATAACCCAATTAATCCTTAGATTATATTTTTGTAACTAAGGTATTTTTAGTATTACCTTATCCTTTCCTAATAGTAGGATATTAAAAGATATTTTAACTTGCCTGCCTTTAATAGTTAACTAAATAGGTCCTGTTTTAAGATTAATAATACCTTTTCTATAGGCTATTAGATCTCCTAAAATTGTTATTAATGGGTATAGGTGTTTTTTCTGTCTATATAGTAACCATATCCTTTTAACTACTGCTAGTAATATATAGTTCCTTATTGCTCTACTATCTACTAACACTTTAAACTTCTAATTTTGCTAACTAACTCTTAAATTTAGGTATTATTCTATAATTCCTTTAAGGGTCTAAGGCTCTACTACTAGCTCCCTTTAGTCCTATAGGCCTCTGCTTTTCCTAACTATTAACTACTAGATTTTAACTATACTTGGTCCTTCTATAGCTAATACTTAGTTTGCTTTTTATCTTTAATATACTATAAATAAGTGTTTTTTGGGTACTCCCACTACTATTGTCTATTTAGGCATTCTTCTATAAGGAACCTTTCTGGTTAAAGTATTAAGTCTCCTGGCTCTTAAACTTCTACTAGGTGCCAGCTATATATATACTTTATGTCTCTATACTGCTTCTTATCTATTATCTAATATATTCTTGTTAGATACTTGCGATATTTGTCCTTAGGTGTCCTATATATGTTATATATATTATCTATATATGCGATTTAAGCTAATATGTAATGCGCTAGGTGCTTTAGGTTAACTTATAGTTTATCTTTATTCTTAAGTTTAAACCTCTCCTATATTGACCTTAACGTTACTATATTATTTACTGGTACTAATATCTGTATTATCTCTCTCTAATCTATAGCCTGTTCTTTAAGATTCTTTAATGTTATAATTAGTGCTCCTTTAATATAACTTATCTATTTTTCTAATATTGGCTAGTCTGGTATAACTCTCTTATCTAGCTATATATAGAAGTCTTCCCACTTATTATTTCCTTGCTGTTAGTACCACTTTTAGTAAAGCTTTATAAGCGTATACAATCTATCTATAAGGAAGTATCTCTTTATTACTGTGTTGTTATAACCTTTAGTATATCTTTCTATAAATCTAGTTGGAATCTTTAGATCCTCTTCTTATTTTAATTTATTTAACTACTTAGCTTTTAGTGTTCCTACCCTTAGCCTATTAGTGACTTTTTATATAGGTGCTTTGTCCTTTATATATCCTAGTATAGCTAACTTCTAGTCTAGCTTTTGGTCTTATTATGCGATAATTTGTTGTTTAAACTTATTTATACTTTTTTTTGGTTTCCTTCTTCTAAAAGGATCTTTAAAGTTGTCTTGCTTCTTAATTACTATATTAACTTTTTAACCTTTAGGCTAAACACTACGTTTATCTAGAACTGCTATGGACCTTATTTGTTCTTTAAAATCTTGGCTTCCTGGGAATCTTTATCCTATACTTATTTATTTGTCTATAAACTAAGCTGCTACCCTTCCCTATTGGTTCTTACTTGTTATAGGTTCTTAGGTATGTCTTATCTTGTCTTAATAATCTTAACTATCTCTTACCTTATCTTAAGAATCTTAAGTCTATGGCCTTTTGCCTTTATTAAGTGGTGAGCTAGTACTAGCAGTTATCTGCTTGCTTAATTGCCTTTAGATATTACACCTTCTATCTTATAAAGTAATAGATGCTATATCTAATGGTGTTATAATGCCTATTACTAAACTGCGTTCTATAGTGGTCTTAGTCTCTACTTCTATTGCGTTATTAAGGTTTAAGCGCCCCTAGTTAGCCTCTTTTTCTTTCTTATTGCTATTAATTAATAAGAACTCTAACTCTATTGTTATAGTTACTAATCTTTATCTATATATTGCTGTAATATCTTAATCTAGCTTATAGAGTTAATCTTATTCTTTATCTAACTCTTTAGTTCCTTTAAGTCCTTAAAACTCTAGCTCTTATAGCTAATAGCTTACGCCGTACTTAGCGTCCTTATAAATTTGGCATATATTATTATAGCAAAATATAAAATATTTAATTAAGCACTCTTTAGTACCCTATAATCTCTTTATTACTAGTTTTTGTTACAGACAGCTTAAGTACGATGTTACGACTACTTGGAGAAGAGTTGGAGGAAGCTAGTTAGTTAATACAGGCATGGTCCAGGATGGAACCGGTGGAACCATATGACGAGGAATAGTAAGCGAGTCATATAATGTTATACGCGGTATACGCGGTGTACGCAGTATATGTCTATGTATAACATGTATAACATATACCTTACGTACAAGAGAGGGTTTCTTAGGAGTATGGTTATGTATTTAAAGGACCTCAGTCCCTACCGTAGATAGTTCTCTCCTTATAGTGAATCTTAGAATACAATTAGAGTTAATCTATTAGGCAACCACTCTACCAGTTATTATTATATTATTAACTTCTTATTTACCTACACACCTAGCCCATTAACAAATCTACTATAGTATTCCTACAAGGTTCCGTTACACATTTACTACCTAGTTATAGTATCAATAAAGTTAAACAATATGCCACCTAAAGCACCAGTCACAACGTCATTGACGGCAGCAACGACCTTAGGAGGAGACACCAGTATGGCAGATACTAACTCACAGATAGTCACGCGAGGTCAGTTACAAGAAATGGTTAATCGTTTATAAGACAACAATAGGATATTCAAAGAACACATCAATGGAATCAGAGCAGCAAAGGTTAAGTTACCTTCAATTAAACGGTTCTCAGGAGAGAAGTTAAAGCTCAAAGGATTTCTTACGCAAATGCACTTTAAGGTTATATAAGAAGAAGTAAAGCTAGCAACATTAGTAGATCAAGTAGCGTACGCAGGATTGTTCCTAATAGGAAGGGCACTTAAGTAGTTTAAACCATATCTTATAGAAATACAGATAAATGGTATAACAACTACTAACCAAGATGTGTAGTATGTGTTTGCCAGTTAGAACGGGTTCGCGGAAAGGTTAATGCAGATATTTAAAGACCTAGAGGCAACAACCACAGTGGAAAAAAAGCTTTAAAACCTAGTATAACAAACTTCAGCAATAGAGTATACAATACAGTTTTAAACGCTAGCCATATAGGTTAAATGGAACAATAAGGCGCTTATAGCACAGTATAAACAAGGACTTAAGGCTAAAGTCCAGGACACAATTATCCTAATGGAAGATGCGGACACCCTAAGGGAGTTAATTAATTAAGTAATTAAGATTAATAATAGGATCTACTAAAGGGAGCAGACCAAGAAAGGTTAGAATAGAGTTCTATAGTTGTATAAGGCGCAGAGTACGCATTAATAAACACAGAGTTAAAAACTATGGAATGGCGCAGAGCTAATAGACCTAAGCGGTACCAAAGAGTCTAAGAGATAGATAAAGAAACTATAGAAACCTAGAGGTTAAGGATCTAGTGATTAAAGGACTAAGGAGCAGAGGCTAAACTAGGGATCTTAAGAGCAGAAGATATTTAGGCGGACTCTATAGCAAAGTCAGTGGTTTAAGGATAGAGCTTATATAAATTGCAGGAAACAAGGTCATTTTGCTAAAGACTATAGAGGTGGTTAGAGTAACTATATGGTAAAGGGAACCAGACTAGCAGACAACACGTATATATAGAGGGATAATGGTGCACTGTAAGGAACAAAAGAGTGTTTAATTAACAGTTTTACATTTTATTATAACAATGCGTGCCAAATTTATAAAAACGCTAAGTATGGCGCAAGCTATTTGCTATAGGAGCTAAAGTTATCTAAGTTCAAAGGAACCAATAAACTAGCTCATAGATCGGACATTAGAGATAATAAATTTAACGCAGATAAAGCATTTACTAATAATAAGGCAATAAAGGCAGCTTACTAGAAGCGTGTAAACCTTAGAGAAGTTAAAACAGAAGCAAAAACTAAAACCATTACAGAACAGGGTTTAGTAACAGGTATTATAACACCATTAGATATAGCATCCATCGCTTTATAAGACAGAAGGAGCAACGTTAGTAAAAGATTAGGCAAGTAGATAACTGCTAGTGCTAGCTCACCACTTAATAAAGGCAAAAGGCCACAGGTTTAAGATTCTTAAGAAGAGATAAGGAAGGCTTAAGACTCTTAGGCAGAGATACGAGACGCTTAAGATTCTTAAGATGAGATAAGATATACCTAAGATTTATAAAGTGTGATAAGGAAGGCTCAAGCACCCACAATAGATGAAAACCGATGGGAAAGAGCAACGGCTCAGTTTAAAGATAAACGAATGAGTATAGGACGCAAGTTCAAGAACTATGAGTTCGGGGAACAGGTAAGAACGTCTATTTTAGGTAAACATAGTATTTAGCCTAAAGATTAAAAAGTCAATATAGAGATTAAGAAGTAAGATGACTTTAAGGATCTAGTAGCTAATAGTTAGGAAAAGGGGAGGCCTATAGGACTAGAGGGAACTAGTAGTAGAGCCTTAAACCCTTAAAGGAGTTTAAGGGCAACACCTAAACTTATAAGTTAAGTGGCAAGATTAACAGTTTAAAGCATTAATAGACAGTAGAGTAATAAGAAACTATATATTACTAATAGTAGTAGAAAGAATAGGGTTACCACACAGATAGAAGGAACACCTATATCTACTTATAACAATTTTAGGAGATTAGATAGCCTATAGAGGGGGTATTATTAATCTTAAAACAGGACCTATTTAGTTAACTATTAAAGGGAGACAAGTTAGAATGTCTTTTAATATCCTACTATTAGGATAGGATAAGGTAATACTAGAAATGCCTTAGTTACAGGAATATAATCTAAAGATTAATTAGGTTATAGGTCAAGTTAATATTAGAGATACTTAATAATATAAGATATAACAATAAACTAAGTTAGTATAGTACTAAGTTAGAGTAATATACAAGGAGATTAAGCAAGGCTTAAGTTATATACTAAAGAGATACCATAAGTATAGTAAAAAGTTATAGTTACTAGAAAGTAAAAGGCTATTAAAGCATGCAGCATAGGACTATAAGATAGAGTTAGAACTAGGAACTAGTCTAAAGTTCTTTCCAATCTATAAGCTTATTAAAATAGAGTTAGTAGCGCTTAAGGAGTTTATTTAGGAGAACTTATAAAAGGGATACATTAGACTATTACAGTTATTAGTAGAATATCCAGTACTATTTATCCTAAAGAAAAACAGAAAACTTAGAATGTATATAAACTATAGACAGTTAAACAGCATTACCAGAAAGGATAGGTATCCTTTACCCTTAATTAGCAAAATCTAAGATAGAATAGGCAACGTAAAGATCTTTACAAAGATAGATCTAAGGTAAGTATACCATTAAATTAGGATTAAGAAAGGCAATAAATAGAAGGCAGCTTTTAGGTTAAAGAAAAAACTATATAAACTATTAGTTATGCAATTTAGGCTTATAAACGCACTAGTAATATTCCAAAAGCAAATTAATAGTGTATTAAGAGAACACCTTAATAAGTAAAGAAAAGTATAGAGAACACGTTAAATAGGTCTTAAAGAGACTATAAGAGGAATAGATACCAGTAGCAATTAAAAAATGCAAGTTCTTTATAAGAAAGACTAATTTTATAGAATTTATTATTAAACTAGGAAAAATCAGCATAGACCCAAAGAAAGTTAAAGCTATAGTAAGTTAGCAAGAACTAGAGAATGTTACGCAATTAAAATCATTTCTAGGGTTTTATAATTACTATAGGAGGTTTATAGCACAGTAGTTAAAGAATATTAAACTATTTACCAGACTAACAAAAAAAGAGAAACTATAGGTATGGGGAACCAAATAAAGGAAGTTATTTAAGAAATTTAAGGAGTTATTTACCTAGGAACCCATCTTTAAGATCTACTAACCAAAGTTAGAAATAGTTGTTAAGATAGATATATTAAACTTTACACTAGGAGTATACTTACTACAGGAGCACCAGGACGCATAGCATCCAGTAGCGTACTATAGTTAGAAGATAACACCACTAGAACTAAACTATAACATCTATAATAAGGAGTTATTAGGTATAGTTACAGTATTAAAGAAATAGAGAGCATTCTTACAAGGTATAGAGAAACCATTTATAGTTAAGACAAACCATAAGAACCTTATAGAATTCCTAATAATAAAGGAACTTAACTAAAAATAGATTAAATGGGCGGAGATGCTTATAGAATACTATTTTAAGATTTAGTATACCAAGGGTACAGATAACGCATAAGTAGATACTCTAAGTAGAAAGGCTAAACTACAAAATAATAAGAAACTATTAGGGGCTTTATTACGAAAAGACACAGATAGATTAATTAGGTATAACTATTTAAAACTAGCAGTAATACAGGAAAGTTAGATCTAGAAGTCACTATAGAGTAATTAGATATAGAAGATCTAAAAGGTATAAGTAGAGGATCTAGATTTAGAGCAATATAAAAACTAGAAAGCTACTTACGTTCTAAAGGCAGTTGCAGAGGAGTTTATAAAAGAGTTTTATAAGGGAATAACACAAGGACACTGTCGGGAATAAGGCAAGCGGTCGTCACGTGACGCCGCGGCACTAGCGTGGCGAGGAGTCTTAAGCTCCTTGCCCTTCCTCATTCTAATTAAGAAGCATATTAACCAACATCACTGTAACCTACTTGAGTAGTCGTTATTGGTGAGTTACCCTGTGTAACTAACACTGATCAGTGGTTGAATACACAGTCAACTATAGAGCAGCTAGGTTTTTAAACAGAAGAGACAGTCTCGTGCAGGGGTGCTATATACGCTCATATGGAATGGATCCTAGCGATACTGTGCTACCTTAGACTTGCGGAAAACTAGTAATAGAAGTGTTACTGAGTACTAGGAGATACCAAGTTGCGTCTATTATGCAGAACAACCGCGTTTACGAAGATTTGGTCAAGTACTTTAGGTTAGAAGTGTCACTAAACCTAAGGTCCTAAGTCAACGTCCGAAACGCGTTAAATAATATCTTAAATTGCCTACCTCTTAATAGCAAACCTATGAGATTTTATAAAACCGAAAACCCTACCTACCTTTAACCCATTATGGCGTTAACCTACCCAAAGAAGTATAAGGAAGACATTAACCCAAAGACATAGAATAAAGACATTAACCCTGCAAACGCTGAGCAAAAGGACCTAAATGGATTCTTATTATACCATATAGTACACTACACAGACAGCGAATATAACAACACTATGCTATGGTATTGTATAAAAGAGGACTTTGTTAAATGGATAAAGGAAATATAGGCTCTTATAAATAAGCTTATTGTATAAGACTTCCGTAACTTCCTTTGGGAGAATAGAGTATTTGTCCCTATGGATGGAAGCGCTATTAGAGATAATGTTTAGGAGCAAGTTATTAACATAAAAGAAGAGCATAAATGGACTCTATAAGAGATTGAGCACCAACTACGCACTATAAAGAAGCTTAACTCACAATGGAATCTGAATAATATACTAATAGAGACATATTCAAATTCTATTGCTCTAGGCACGAGTTCTTATATTCCGTATCTATTACTTCTATTATCTTCAGCTCCCTAGGATCTACTAATTTAACCTATAACTTTAACTACTAAATAAGAGCAAGCGCAAGATCCCCTTGCTTTACAATTTAATAACCTTCAAACTCTATTACAGTAAGATTAGGTACCACGCCATGTTCTATTAAGATCTATATCTCTACTGCAGCCTATAAAGCAATCCCCATCTTAATCTCCAATATAATTTCAATGTGGCCTAATACCGCTTGGAGGCACCTTAAAAATGCTTATAGAGCTTACAAAGCTCTATTCAGACCAGGAAAAGAGGTTTAGTAGGGAACTGTATAATATCCTTAATTTAAAGCTGTGTATCTTCTATAACTGTTGCTAGAAGGTTAGACTAGAACCTAACCAATATTATAACACCTATTCCATTATACTTAAGGGCCGCGCTAGTACCTTCTATTATAATCATTTAGCAGGAAAAGGATATAATTTTAACTAAATAATATATGAGATAAAATGCCACTTTAAAACAGAGGAGAATAAGCAGCAGTATATATTAGAGTAGAGAGAGACTACCTTCCTAAGGATTATTGCAACAAACCTAGATATCTCTTAACTTAATTATCTCCAAAAGCTCTTTAATTAACTTTAGATAATTTAGTATAGTTTATCCAAATTATATTAAGAGGACTTTAGCCTACATAATTAAATTATTAGCATATACTAAAGTGTTAAAGAATATAACCTTACTCTCTTTAATCCTGCAAATACTTATAAAGGAGTGTATGCTTAATTAAAATCCTCTATTAGTACCGCTCTACGCTCTTAAAAAGTATAGTAATTTAACACCTAACCCTAATCTACTCCAATTAACCCAGCTAACTAATATAATTATAACTAGACCGACCAAATATATAGTGGCCGCAGTAGGGGATACGGTAGAGGGTATAATTAACGTTAACCATAAGGCAATTATAGAGGTTTATTTTAGAGCAATTATCAGAAGAAGTACTATATTTATAAGAAGCTAAATTGCTAGTTAACTAGGCACCCCCTTAATAGACGAAAGGAGGTATATAATAAGTTTCACCAGAGCGCACAAAATGTCAGAAACTAAGAGGTTACTATAGCCTACTTCTAAAGCTTCCTGGTTTAATATAAAGGCAAAGAAAATCTTAAGGGTAAGGTTAATAAGGCCAAACAGCTCCTTATAGATATAGAAATTAAAAACTACTCTTCCAACCAATACTTTACCAAGTATAGTAAGGTAAATGGCACATAAACTATTACTATCCTTAATAACCAATCTACGCTTCATTCTATTATAAAGTTAGATGTCTTTAATAAGCTAAAGGAAAGTTCCGCGTTCTCCTTTAATAATAGATACTTAGCAAACGTCTTCTATAGTATTATGCTAGATACTAAAGCCGCAGGAGTATCTACAGCAGAAGAACCTTAAGTTTAAGCTCTTTAGTAGCTTAATAGCTCTATTTAAATTAACTAATTAACGGCAGGCTAATATATAATCCGCTTTAGCAAAGGTACTATAATCTCTCTTAGTATAATTAAGGTCCAAACCCTATTAGGATATATTACTTTCTATATTATTCCCACAAACACCCCGTTTCTATTCTGCATCTAAGATATAAATAAGTTAGGCGTTAAGCTAGATAACCTTAAAAATATGCTCATTTAGGGAGATAATTAGGTGCCCGTTATATGCAAGTAGGGTTACCCTTAGTTGCTCCTTTAACAGCTAGAAAGGAGCGTTGCTTAAAGCCATTTAACTAAATTAGAGTTATATTAACTACACCATCGCTTTAGTCACCTATCAGTTTATAGATTACTTAGGGTTCTTCAGCAAGCAGGTTATAAAGTTAAGGTTAAGATAATTAAGCATCTTATAAAGTACTACTATTACTACCAAATAAACCAGAAGTCCCCTAGCCGATTTAAGTTCACCCTTAAAGATAACTATAACTTTAACTTCTATATTATTATTAATATTACGTATCTTAGCGGCAAGCTAGTACTCCAAGTTATTAACTCCTTAACCTTCTTTTAAGCTGCACGCTTCCTAAAGGATATATTAGCTAAACACGTATAGGATACTCTCTAATTATGCTAGATTAATATCTACCTAGGACCCCCTAATTAAGTTATTTATAATATAGGAAGGAACTTCTTATCTATAGAGTTTCGGCAATAGGTAAAGGCAATAGAAATTAAGGTTAAGAAAGTCCCTATTAAGGCACATAATAGTGTTAGAAAAGTAGAACAATATTACATACCATCACACCAAGCACATAAGATTATTTCTTCAGAACTAGAGGGCACTAGCAAAAAGCTTACCTTACAGATAGCTATTAAGGCTGTTAACAATTCCGCTAGCCTAGATAGGCTTATACCTATATTACTAGTCTTTAGTGCCTACCCTTAAATAACTAATAGTTCTCTACCATTTTTATCTGTTATATAACGAGCTAAAGCTATCTATAAGGCAATAAAGAAGGTACACCGCATCTACGCCATGTGCTAGGTTAATAACGTACTAAGAATAAAAAATGGTCTAAACACCTTAATTATAACAGATCTACCACTCTAATCTAAAGTATGGGTATAGCGTAAGAAAGGGGGCTGGTTAGGCCCATATACACTTATCACTATTAAGGGTTAAACTTACACTTTTTAGATGCCCCATAAACCCACTTAATTCCGCTTAACCGTTATTAAGCCCTACTATAGGGACAATAGTTTTAAGCCTTTATAGGATGCTATAGAGGATACCCTAAAGGAGAACTATAATTAACGTACTCTAGAAGGCAACTATAATTCTAATACAGTTATAGCAGATATGCCGCAACTATAACGCGGTAGAGGTTATCTAAAAGGATTATAAAATTACCAACATTTTATTAATTTTAAAGAGTAATTTATTGCCGCTATTAAGAGTAGAGTTAAGTTATTAATAGCCTTTATAACAGCTAAAGAGAAGGCGGACTTTAAGCTCGCAAAACAACTCTAAAAGAAAGGCCGTATTATAACTCTAAAAGCCCCTTTCTAAGCATCTAATAAGTAGGAGATTAACAGTCTTATTATAAGAGGAGTCTTTAAATTTAAGAAATATAACCCTACCAAGTTTAATAGAGTTTGCATCTTTAAGTTAAGAATAGTTAATAAGATTAAAGGCAAAGCTACTAACACCCTATTTAAGAAGTTAAGACTAGTTATTTAAGGTTATAACAATAATAATAAGGAAGTAATTCTTATGCAATCCCTTATAATTTAATAAGCTAGTTAGCAAGTTATTATTACGCTAGCTCCCTCCTTAATAAAGAATAGAATGGCGGTTTATTTATAAAATATTACTTAGGTATACACCTAATTAGAGACGCGCCTTTAGCGCTTAATACTAGCATACCTTTTAGAGCAAATTCGTTACTAATATCCCAAAGATATAATTATAGTTATACTTAAGCCATTATATAGAATTGCAGAGGCAGGAACTTATTAGTGGGCTACCTATAGTAAGCACTACAAGGAGAAGCTCTTAATAACTACTTCTATATTTAATCCCTGCTTCCTTATTATAACTACAGGAACTCCATTTAGAATTATTGGCATATAGACTAATAATATAATTATCTTAGGAGATGACTAATTTTTAGCTCTTAAAGAAGATAAGCTAGTAAAGGCGAATCTTATAGCAAAGCTAAAGGAAAAGCTTAATTTAACAATACCATTGCTCTTTAATAAATGTATCCTCTCCATAAATGAGAATTCCATTACTTTGCGCTAAAAGGGCTAAGGTAAGAAGATTAACATTATTAACATTAATTCTCTAAAGTAAGGATATATAGAGCAACACGCTTATGGAGCTTATATTACTTCTATCTATTAACCTAAGGCTTTATTTAATCTCTTTATTACCACCTAATACTAGGAACTAACTAAGGACAACATTCTTGCCCTAAATAAATATCTTTCCTAGCAAATAAACCATCTTAATTAGGGACTACTCTATATACCTATTAATCTCCCTACTGCCAAGCTCTTTATATTTGTTAATAGATTATTTATAAATAATAAAGATTTTAGCTCCTAGTTGGGATATAAGATTATTATTACAAATAAATCTACTAGAGAGAATAACTTTATATTCTATAGCAATCTTATCTATTAGAGCTTAACTAAGAGCAAGTGCGTTACTTAAAGCGTACTAGCGTTAGAGATATATGGAATAGTTAGCGGAGGTAACATAGCAATTACAATTGGAACTACCCTAAAGATAATTACAGATTAACTCAAAATCCCTATTATCCCTATAATCATGTATACTAACTTATATTCCCTCTATAAGTGTTTAGTTAAGCTTAATACTACAAAGAAGAAGCGCCTTATAATCAATATTATAGTACTTTAGCAATCCTATAAACGGCAAAAACTCTTTAAGATTTAATGGATTAACAGTTAAGACAACCTAGTAGATATAATAATAAAGGCAAACCCAAACAAGGCTCTAGAAACATTTGTTAATATAAATACTCTATATATATAAGTTAAAGGTTGGGTTAAAAGGGAGTAAGAGTATAATATTCTGTAGGCCCTAATTTTAACTAGCCAATTAGAATTTGCTATGCCTAGTATAGAAAATCGCTATTAGCTCGCTTATAACTAGCGCCTTGGCGGCCCTAATATGATATCCACCTATAACTTTAAGCAAGAAAGCACTATATACTAAAAGGCAAATTTTAAGATAGTAAGACTTATATTACAATAGTAATAGTAAGTAAGGAGGATTAATATTTATTACGCTAGTCAAGCAGTATTTGTATATAGATGGCAACTATAAAAGAAGAGTTGCCAGTATTGGGAATAAGGCAAGCAGTCGTCACGTAACGCCGCGGCACTAGCGTGGCGAGGAGTTTTAAGCTCCTTACCCTTCCTATTACGGACGCTTTAAGTACGATATTACGACTACTTGGGGAAGAGTTGTAGGAAGCTAATTGGTTAATATAGGTATAGTCTAGGATGGATCCGGTGGAACCATGTGACGAGGAATAGTAAGCGAGTCATATAATGTTATACGTAGTGTACGAAGTGTACGTAGTGTACGCCTATGTATAATACGTATAACACGTACCTTACGTACAAGAGAGGATTTCTTAGGAGTATGGTTGTGTATTTAAAGGACCTTAGTCCCTACCGTAGATAGTTCTCTCCTTATAGTAAATCTTAGAATACAATTAGAGTTAATCTATTAGGCAACCACTCTACTAGTTATTATTATATTATTAACTTCTTATTTACCTACACACCTAGCCCATTAATAAATCTACTATAGTATTCCTACAAGGTTCCGTTACATATTTACTACCAAGGTTACAGTATTAAATAAGATTGAATAACATGCCACCCAAAGCACCAGTTATAACGATATTAACGGTAGCCACAACCTCAGGGCTAGGTGATACCAGTATGGATAATAGGGATTCTTAAGTGGTTACACGAGGTTAGTTATAGGAAATGGTTAATTACTTATAAGATAATAATAGGATACTTAAAGAACGCATTAATGGAATTAGAGCAGCAAAAATTAAACTACCTTTAATTAAATGGTTCTTAGGAGAGAAGTTAAAGCTTAAGGGATTTCTTATATAGATATACTTTAAGGTAATACAGGAAGGAGCGAAGTTAGCAATATTGTTGGATTAAGTAGCCTATACAGGATTGTTCCTGATAGGGAGGGTACTTAAGTGGTTTAAACCATATCTCACGGAAATATAGGCTAATGGCATAACAACTACTAACTAGGACGTGTGGTATATATTTACTAATTAGAACGGGTTTGCAGAATGGCTAATATAGATATTTAGAGATCTAGAGGCTACAACTATAGTAGAATAAAAGCTTTAGAACTTAATACAACGCACTTTAGCAATTAAGTATATAATACAGTTTTAAACACTAGCTATATAGGTTGAGTAGAATAATAGGGCGCTTATAGCATAGTATAAACAGGGACTTAAGGCTAAAGTCTAGGACGCAATTATCCTAATAGAAGATGCGGATACTCTAAGAGAGTTAATAGACCAGTTAATAAAGATCAATAATAGGATCTATTAAAGGGAACAAGCTAAGAAAGGGCAAGACAGAGTTCCACAGTTATATAAGGCGTAGAGTACACAACGACAGACACAGAGCTAAAAACTATAGAATAGCGCAGAGCTAATGGACCTAAGCGGTACTAAAGAAACCTAAAAATGGGAAAAGAAACTATAGAAACCTAGAGGTTAAGGATTAAGTAATTAAAGGACCTAGGAGCAGAGGCTAAACCAAGAATCTTAATAGCAGAAGATATTTAGGCGGACTCCATAATAAGAAAAATGGTTTAAAGATAGGGCTTGCATAAATTATAGAAAATAAGGTTATTTCGCCAGAGACTATAGAGGTGGTTAGAGTAACTATACAGTAAAGGGAACTAGGCCAGCAGACGGCACGTATATACAGAGGGACGACGGTGCACTATAAGGAATAAAAGAGTGTTTAATTAACAGTTTTACGTATTGTTATAACAACGCATGCTAAATTTATAAGGATGCTAAGTATGGCGCAAGCTATTAGCTATAGGAGCTATTATTATCTAAGTTTAGAGGAACCAATAAACCAGCTTATAGATTGGATATTAAAGATAATAAATTTAACATAGGCGAAGCATTTACCAACAATAAGGTAATAAAGGCAGCTTACTAGGAGCATATAAACCTTAGAGAAGTTAAAACAGAAGTAGAAACTAAGACTATTATAGAACAAGGTTTAGTAACGGATGTTATAACACCATTAGATACAATTTCCATCGCTTTATAAGATAATAGGAGTAACGTTTAAAAGAAACTAAGTAAGTAGATAACTGCTAGTGCTAGCTTATTACTTAATAAAGGCAAAAGGCTACAGACTTAAGATTCTTAAGAAGAGATATAAGAAGCTTAAGATTTTTAAGATAAGATAAGACATACCTAAGAACCCATAACAAACGAAAACCGATGGGAAAGGGTAGCAACTTAGTTTAGTAATAAACAAATAAGTATAGGACGCAAGTTTAAGAACTACAAGTTTAGGGAATAAATAAGAACGTTAGCAATCCTAGGTAAACGTAGTGTTTAGCCTAAAGATTAAACAGTTAATACTAGGATTAAAAAGTAAGATAACTACAAAGATTTAGCTGCAAGACGTAGAAAACAAGAAACTATAGATAAGTTTAAGATAAGAATTATTGCATAGCAAGAGCAAAAGCTAGATAAGAGGTTAGCTATGCCAGGTCGTATAAGGGACAGAGCACCCGTATAAAGAGTTACTAATAGGCTAAGTATAGGGACACCTAGGGTAAAATGGTTAGATAAATTGGAACAAGAAGAGGATCTAGATATCCTAACCAGGTTTAAAGAAAGACATACTAAAGGATGTTATAATATAGCAATAACAAGGTACTTTCTAATAGATAGACTATACACACTAAACCAGTTATATAGAAAGTGGTATAGGCAACAACACAACGATAAATAGGAAGATTTTTATATATAGCTGGATAAAAAAGTTGTCTAAGACTAACCTATTACGAAGAAACGCATAAGTTATATTAAAGGAGCATTAATTATGATGTTAAGGAACCTAGAAGAAGGATCTAGGGACTAAAGAAGTAAGCAATAAATCTTAGTACCTATAGTAGAGATACTAGTGGTTAGGTTAACCAGGTATAGGTTTAAACTTAAAAACGAAGATAAACTAAGAGTTAACCTAAAACATATAGCGTATTATACACTATCGTGGATAGCTTGTGTGGATAATATATGCAACATACATAGAGTATTAAAAGATAAGAACCGGAAGTACCTAGTAAGAATATATTAGGCACCAGAGGAAAAGCGGTTTAGGAATGCTAAGTATATATATAGATAGCACCTAGTAGAAGTACAAGGTTAAGGGGACTTAACACTTTAACTAGGAAGATTCCTTATGGAAGAATACCTAGATGGACGATAGTGGTGGGAGTGCCTAGAGAATACTTATCTATGGCACATAGAGAAAAAGAAATAAACTAAGTATTAGCCTAGGTTAGACTAAGTATAGGTAGGATCTAGCAGCCAATAGTTAGGAAAAGGGGAGGTGTATAAAACTAGAGGGAACTAGTATTAGAGCCTTAAACCCTTAAAGGAATTTAAGGATAATACCTAAATTTACGAGCTAAATAGCAAGATTAACAGTTTGAAGCGTTAGTAGATAGTAAAGTAATTAGGAACCACATATTACCAAAGGCAGTAGAAAGAATAGGGTTACTATATAGACAAAAGGAACACCTATATCCACTTATAACAATTTTAGGAGATTAGATAGCCTATAGAGGAGGTATTATTAATCTCAAAACAGAACCTATTCAGTTAACTATTAAAGGAAGACCAGTTAGAATATCTTTTAATATCCTACTATTAGGACAAAACAAGGCGATACTAGAAATGCCTTAGTTATAGGAATACAATCTAAAGATTAATTAGGTTATAGGTTAGGTTAATATTAAGGATACTTAATAGTGCAAAATGCGACAGCAAACCAAGTTAGTATAGTACTAAGTCAGAGCGATATATAAAGAGACTAAGTGAGGCTTAAGTTATATACCAAAGAGATACCACAGGTATAGTAAAAAGTTATAGTCACTAGAAAGTAAAAAGCTATTAAAGTATATAGCATAGGACTATAAGATAGAATTAGAAGAAGGAATAAGTCCAAAGTTCTTTCCAATCTATAAGCTTACTGAAACAGAATTAGTAGCGCTTAAGGAGTTTATCCAGGAGAACTTACGCAAGGGATATATTAGACCGTTATAGTTATTAGTAGGATATCTAGTACTGTTCATCCTAAAGAAAAATGGAAAACTTAGGATGTGTATAGACTATAGACAGTTAAACAGTATTACTAGGAAGGATAGGTATCCTTTACCCTTAATTAGCAAAATCCAAGATAGGATAGGCAACATAAAAATCTTTATAAAAATAGATCTGAGATAGGCATACCATTAGATTAGGATCAAGGAAGGCGATAAATAGAAGGCAGCCTTTAGGTCAAAGGAAGGACTATATAAACCATTAGTTATGCAATTCGGGCTTATAAACGCACTAGTAACGTTCCAGAAGTAAATTAATAGTGTGTTAGAAGAATACCTAGATAAGTTTATTATAGTATACCTTAACAACATTATTATCTACTTAGAGAATAAGGAAGAATATAGAGAACACATTAAATGGGTCTTAAAGAGACTATAGGAAGAACAGATGCTAGTAGCAATTAAGAAATGCGAGTTCTTTATAAGAAAAACTAATTTTATAGGATTTATTATTAAACTAGGAAAGATTAGCATAGACCTAAAGAAAGTCAAAGCTATAGTAAGTTGGCAAGAACCAGAGAACGTTATATAGTTAAGATCGTTTCTAGGGTTTTATAACTACTATAGGAGGTTTATAGCACAGTAGTTAAAAAGTATTAAGCCATTTATAAGACTAACAAAGAAAGAGGAACCATAGGTTTAGGATAGTAAATAGAAGGAACTGTTCCAGGAGCTTAAAGAGTTATTTACCTAAAAACCAGTCCTCAAGATCTATTAACTAAAGTTAGAGACGGTTATTGAGATAGATGTATTAGACTTTGCACTAGAAGCATATTTGCTATAGAAGTATTAGGACGCATAGCATCTAGTAGCGTACTATAGTCAGAAAATAACACCACTAGAGTTAAACTATGATATCTATAACAAGGAGTTGTTAGGTATAGTTACAGCACTTAAAAAATAGAGAGCATTTTTATAAGGCATAGAGAAACTATTTATAGTTAAGACGGACTATAAAAACCTTATAGGATTCCTAATAATAAAGGAACTTAACCAAAGACAGGTTAAATGGGCGGAAATGCTTACAGAATACTATTTCGAAATTCAGCATACCAAGGGTACAGATAATGCATAAGCAGACGCGCTAAGCAGAAAGGCTAAACTATAAAGTAATAAAAAGCTATTAGGAGCTTTGTTACAAAAGAATTAAGATAGATTAATTAGGTATAACTATTTAAAGATTATAGCAACTAAAGAAAGTTAGATCCATAAGTTACTAGAGAGTAATTAAATACAGAAGATCTAAGAAGCACAGGTAGAGGATACAAACTTAGAGTAATATAAAAATAGAGAAGTAATGTATGTGCCTAAGTCTATTACAGAAGAATTTATTAAGGAATTCCATAAGGGAATAATATAAGGACATAACAGAGCTATAGGCTTAGTGTTAAGACTTTAGGAGGAGTATATTATTTAAGGAATCTGGGGACTAGCAAGACAAATTATAAAGGAATATCTAAATTGCTAAAGAAACAAACTGACGAGGTATAAGCCGTATGGAGGGCTATAACCTGTTAAAGTACCAGGAAGACCATAGGAGGTTATATTATAGGACTTTATTATTAAGTTACTAAAGTTAAGAGATTCTATCACAGGACAAGATTATAACGTAATTTTAGTAATAGTGGATAAGCTAATAAAGTAGGGATACTTTATAGCATGCACCAAAGAGATATTAGTAGAAGATGTCGCTAGAATCTATATAAAAGAAGTATTCACAAGACATAGAGCACTAGATAAAATTATATTAGACAGAGATCCAAGATTTATAGTAGTATTTTAAGAAGTGTTTCTGGCAGAACAAGGGGTTTGCGCAGTAATATTTACAGCGTATTATCCACAGACGGACAGATAAACGGAAAGACTAAACTAGACACTAAAATAGTATCTAAGGCACTATATCAATTACGTATAGAACAATTAGGTATTATTATTACTAGTTATACAGTTTACATATAATACAATACCATAAGAAGGAATGGGGACATTACTATTTAAGGTAAGTTACGGATATAAACCAAGAACGTCGTTATCGCCATATTAAGCAAAAAAGACGAGTAGCACAGCTAAACAAAGAATAGAGATGTTAATAAATCTTTATAAAGACCTTAAAGAAACAGCTAAACTAGTACAAGAACGAATAAAAAGGTACTATAATACTAAGAGATCTGAGGGACCAGATCTTAAGGAGGGAGATAAAGTGTAGCTACTATATAAAAATTTTAAGAGTTAATAATTAAGTAAGAAGTTAGACCACGTTAGGCTAGGACCTTTTAAAATTAAGTAAAGGATTTTATTAGTTATGTATAAGTTAAACCTACTAGCCAAAATAAAGATCTACCCTATATAATATATCGCAATGCTAGAGCCAGCACACGGGAATGTTAAGCCACTAGTTTATAAGGCAGATATATATAGAGGACAAGAAGAAGACGAATAGTAAGTTTTAAAGATTATTAGTTATAAAGATGTAGATAATAAAACGTGGTATAAAGTAAAGTGGATAGGCTATAATAAGACTACCTAGAAACCACTAAGCAACCTAGAGAACGCTATAGGAAAGGTAAAGGAGTATTAAAAGAAAGCAGGTTAGCGAGTGTTAAAAAAGGATTACTAAAGAATAAGTCACCTAAGGGGGACCTAAGAGGAGCAATTGCCGAGCTACTTAGAGTTGTTTCCCTTGTAGGAGGAAAGCTAGTCCTTTTATTACCTAGCTTGTTAAGACCCTATTAAATAAGTTTTTACTCCTTAGAACAAACCTTCTTATAAACCTTCTTAAGACGGGTTAACCAAGCGAACGTAACCTATTAAGACTTAAAGGAGTAACGTTAAGCCTTAAGGGCCCAAGCGGTCTCTTTAGCAGAATAATAGAGTTTAGCGTATGCGGCGGCCAACTTAGACTTAAGCTTCGCAGTAGTAGATTAAATACAAGACCCTATAATAAGTTACTTAGGGAACTTAAAGACTATTAAGAGTTATAGAACGCGCATATTTAGCGTTAGAAACAGAGCGAACATCATAGGACAATTAAATGTTTGCTTTAGTGCACTCCGAGCAAGATAAGGGTTGTTAAGATAAGGGACTTACTATCGCAACATACACTAACCCTGCTTTTGCACAACGAGAATACGGAGATAATATTATCTTACTAAGCGACAGTATAGCAGCCATAGTGCGAGCATAACGTTACGCTTGTAAAGAAGAAGAAGCTTTAGGTATAATAAGTAAGGATATTAACTAGACTAATTAAATGGATATTATACCTCTAGTGGACGACTTGGAGATATTAGGAATCTTTAAGGACGAAGATAAAGAGGAGGGAGATAGTGTTACGGACGCTTTAAGTACAATATTATAACTACTTAGGGAAGAGTCGCAGGAAGCTAGTTAGTTAATATAGGTACAGTCTAGGATAGATCCGGTGGAACCATATAACGAGAAATGGTAAGCGAGTCACATAATATTATACACAGTGTACGAAGTGTACGCAGTGTACGCCTGTATATAATACGTATAACACGTACCTTACATATAAGAGAGGATTTCTTAGGAGTATGGTTATGTATTTAAAGGACCTTAGTCCCTACTATAGATAGTTCTCTCCTTATAGTAAATCTTAGAATACAATTGGAGTTAATCTATTAGGCAACCACTCCACCAGTTATTATTATGTTGTTGATTTGTTCTTACCTATATACCTAGCCCAATAACAGGACCCACCGTAGTTCCTGCTATAAGGTTCTATTACACTTCCTCATTCTAATTAAGAAGCATATTAACTAACATCACTATAACCTACTTAAGTAGTCGTTATTGGTAAGTCACCCTGTGTGACTAACAGACACAACAGAGCTATAGGCTTAGTGTTAAGACTTTAAGAGGAGTACATTATTTAAGGAATCTAGGGACTAGTAAGAAAAGTTATAAGAGAATATCTAGATTGCTAAAAAAACAAACCAATAAGGTATAAGCCATATAGAGGGCTATAACCTATTAAAGTACCAGAAAGACTATAGGAGGTTATATTATAGGACTTTGTTATTAAGTTACCAAAGTCAAGAGATCCTATTATAGGGCAAGATTATAACGTAATCTTAGTAATAGTAGACAAGCTTATAAAGTGGGGATACTTTATAGCATATAAAAAAGAAATATTAGTAGAAGATGTCACTAGAATCTATATTAAAGAAGTATTTATAAGACACGGAGCACTAAATAAAGTTATATCGGACAGAGATCTAAGGTTTGTAGTAGCATTTTAGGAAATATTTTTAGCTAAATAAGGGGTTTAAGCAGCAATATTAATAGCATATTATCCGCAGATGGACGGACAAATAGAAAGGTTAAATTAGACACTAGAACAGTATCTAAGGCACTATATTAATTATGCACAGAATAATTAGGTATTATTATTACCAGTTATACAGTTTATATATAATATAACACCACAAGAAGGAATAGGAACGTTACTATTTAAGGCAAATTACAGGTACAAGCCAAGAACATTATTATTACTATATTAAGTAAAGAAAATAAGTAGTATAGCTAAAGAACAAATAGAGACCTTAATAAATCTTTATATATACCTTAAAGAAATAGCTAAACTAGTATAAGAACGAATAAAAAGGTACTATAATGCTAAGAGATCTAAGGGACCAGATCTTAAGAAGGGAGATAAAGTATAGCTACTACACAAAAACTTTAAGAGTTAATAACTAAGTAAGAAGTTGGACCACGTCAGACTAAGACCATTTAAAATTGCGCAAAGAATTTTATTAGTTACGTATAAGCCAAACCTACTAACTAAAATGAGAATCTACCCTATATAACACATTGTAATGCTAAAACCGGCATAAGGAGATATTAAACTACCAGTCTATAAAGCAGACATATATAGAGGACAGGAAGAAGATAAATAGCAAGTTTTAAAGATTATTAATTATAAGGATATAGATGACAAAACATGGTATAAAGTAAAGTAAATAGGCTACACTAAGACTACCTAGGAACCACTAAGCAACCTAGAGAACGCTATAGGAAAGGTAAAGAAGTATTAAAAGAAAGTAGGTTAAAAAGCATAGAAAAGGGATTACTAAAGGACAAGTTAATACCTAAGGGGGACCTAAGAGGAGCAACTACTACATTACTTAGAGTTGTTTCCTTCTCTAGAAACTCTACCCTCTTATTACCTAGCTTAGCTAAACCTTATTCCACAAGTTTCCACTTCTTAAAATAAACCTTCTTACGAACCTTTTTAAGACAGGTTAACTAAGCAAACATAACTTACTGAGACTTAAAGGAACGACGCTGAGCCTTAAGGGCCCAAGTAGTCTCCTTAGCAGAATAATAGAGTTTGGCGCGCGCCGCGGCCAACTTAGACTTAAGCTTCGCAGCGGTAGATTAAACATAAGACCCTATAATAAGTTACTTAGGGAACTTAAAGACTACTAAGAGTTATAGGATATGTATATTTAGTGTTAAAAACGGAACAAATATTACAGGACAACTAAATGTTTACTTTAGTACACTCTAAATAGAACAAGGGTTATTAAAACAAGGGACTCGCCATTACAATATATACTAATCCTACCTTAGTACAACAAGAATATGGAGATAGCATTATTTTACTAAATAACAGTATTACAGCAATAGTATAAGCACGGCGTTATGCTTGGAAAGAAGAGGATGCTTTAGGTATAATAAGTAAGGATATTAACTAAGTTAATTAGACGGACATTACACCTCTAGTAGATAACTTAGAGATGTTAGGAATCTTTAAGGATAAAGATAAAGAGGAGGGAGATGGTATTACGGATAGCTTAAGTATAATATTATAACTACTTAGAGAAGAGTTAGAGGAAGCTAGTTAGTTAATATAGGTATAGTTTAGGGTAGAACTGGTAGAACTATATAATAAGGAATAGTAAGTAAGTTATATAATGTTATACGCGGTGTACGTGGTGTACGCAGTATATGTCTACGTATAATATATATAACACGTACCTTACGTACAAAAGAGGATTTCTTAGGAGTATGGTTATATATTTAAAGGACCTCAGTCTCTACCGTAGATAGTTCTCTCCTTATAGTAAATCTTAGAATATAATTGGAGTTAATCTATTGGGCAACTACTCTACTAGTTGTTATTATGTTATTGACTTCTTGTTTACCTATACACCTAGCCCATTGACGAATCTACCGTAGTATTCCTATAAGGTTCCGTTACAGTTTTAGCTCTTCTTACTTAGTTCCCTTTATTATATAATTACTTTAACTACCTTTATAGTCTCTGGTATAGTAATCTTGTTTTTTATAATTTATATAAGCTCCTAATTTAAACCAATCTTTTTATTATGGAGTCCGCCTAAACGTCTTCTATTAATAAAATCCCTGGTTTAGCCTCTACTCTTTGGTCCTATAATTACTTAATCCTTAACCTTTAGGTTTTTATAGTTTCTTATTCTATCTTTTGGATTCTTTAGTGCCGCTTAAGTCTATTAGCTCTAGCCTACCGTTCTATAGTTTATAACTCTATGTTTGTTAATATATACTTTACGCCTTATATAACTATAGAACTCTATCTTACCCTTTTTTAGCTTGTTCCCTCTAATAGATCCTATTATTAATCTTAATTAACTAATTTATTAACTCCCTTAGAGTTTCCGCATCTTCCATTAGGATAATTACGTCCTAGACTTTAGCCTTAAGTTCCTATTTATACTGTGCTATAAGCGCCTTATTATTCTACTTAACCTATATTATAAGTGTCTAAAACTATGTTATATATTTAATTACTAAAGTGCGTTATACTAGGTTCTAAAGCTTCCTCTTTACTGTAGTTATTGCTTTTAGGTCTCTAAATATTTGCGTAAGTCTCTCTATAAACCCGTTCTAGTTAGTAAATATAAATCATACTTCTTAGTTAGTAGTTATTATTCCATTAGTTTAGATCTTAGTAAGGTAAGGTTTAAACTACTTAAGTGCTCTTCTAGTTAAGAACAATCCTATATACGCTACTTAGTTTATAGGTATTGCTAACTTTACTCCTTCCTATATAACCTTAAAGTGTATTTATATAAGGAATCCCTTAAGTTTTAACTTCTCCCCTAAGAATTATTTAATTAAGGGTAGCTTAACCTTAGCTGCTCCAATTCCATTAATTCTTTTTTTAAGTATTTAATTATTATCTGTTAACTAATTAACTATTTCTTGTAACTAACCCACTATAATAAGCTGCGAATCCATGTCCCTTATATTAGTATCCCTACTAGTACCTAAAGTAGTTACTACTGTCAATAGTGTTGTAACTGGTGCTTTTGGTAGTATATTATTTGACTTTATTAATACTATAACTAGGTAATAAATATGTAATAAAGCCTTGTGGGAAATATTACGGTAGACTTACTAATAGGCTAGGTATGTAGGTAAATAGGAAGTTAATAATATAATAGTAGAAACAACTAGTAGAGTAGTTGCCTAATAGATTAACTCTAATTATATTCTAAGATTTACTATAAGGAAGAGAACTATCTAGGTAGGGACTGTGGTCCTTTAAATACATATCCATACTCCTAAGAAAGTTGTTGCTCTATTTACTGTCTGCTCTATTTGCTCTTTTATAAATTACACGGATTATATAGATTATATAGATTACACCACGTAACCTTGCTTACTATTCCTTATTATATAGTTCCACTGGTTCTATCTTGGACCGTGCCCTTATTAACCAACTAGCTTCTTCCAACTCTTCTCTAAGTAGTCATAACATTGTACTTAAAGCGTCTGTAATAATATAGCATATAGCCAAGGGCTTGTTCTTATGGGTAAGCGACACTTCTAAGGGTTCTTTTAGGCCGTATGCTAGATAATATTGCTAGTAGATAGAGAAAGACTAGAATCTATCTGCTTAATCCTAACGCTATATTCTTAGTTTAGCTTTAAGAGGGCCTATCGGACATCCTTGCTGGGCCTATTAGTTCGGTTTTGTTGGGTGATAAGGTAGGTCTGGGCTTGTATGGGCTTGGAAAGTGGAAAGGCGTGGTGGTCTTTTCGGGAGTAGTGTTGTTGTTAAGATCGACCGAAGGGTTAACATGGTTTTGGGAGCGGTGGAGTGGAAGGGGTTAGGTGAAGCTGGAGTGCGCCGTTGAAAAAGGTGCCCCTTTTACCGAGCCAACCAGAGGCTCTAGATTCAAACAAGTCTTGGCAAAATGAAACCGTGGATTAATCAATTAATTGCAACTTAGTATTATGGTAATAAAGCTTAGATTTTATATATAATTTGAATCTATTGTAGCTTGATTCGATGGAGGTCAAGGCCTATGCGCGGAGATGTGTATATTGCATAATAGGTTGTAGAGACGATTGTTAATGTTTTAGTGTTCGCGCACGGGCCACATTTGAAGGTGTACCTTAACGGCGCATGGGATAGTAGCGCAGCCCGCTACCAGCGGACACCAATGGACACCAGGATATCCTTCGGCAAAAATTCTTGAGTATCAAGAAATCGTTTGGAAAATAATCCAGCAACAAGAAACTGTTCCCTCCTTACTCGTGTTTTGCATGCAAATGTTTCAGCCATGGTGATGTGTCTGTGGTGTTGTTCGCTGTGGCTAGTAGCTCCCCAGCCTCATATTTCGCATCCGAAGTCCCAGCCCTCCAATTAAGCAGGGAGCACCCTGACCACCAACCACCGCATACAAAGAGCCTACCGCTCGCCTTATAATTCTGACATGTTATTCCTTGACATACCATCACTCTCTTTATCATTCCACGGACGAGCGTCATGACCCTTGAGCCTCCTCTAACCCTCAAGCATACCAACGGTAAAGCTCTGATTTCCCTTTACTTTGATCACAGCGGCTAATCAGGATATCCTATGCAGTGAGCCGTCCCCAATTACTACACTCGGACTCTAAGCAGAGCATTACTGCCTCTGAAGACTATTATTCCTTCTCCGAGTACGCCTCGAGCGAAAGCGATGATCGATCGAAACTCACTGTCATCCAATACCAAACACCACCGTCTCGACTCAGGTCTCCCGAACAGAGTCATGAGCATCTGCAGTCAGAAGCTACATTACCTTCGATGAGAGCAGAGAAGAATAGACAGCCGTTACCTACTGTTCCTGCGACTACACCTGTGCCTACGCCCGCGCTGGGAACCGTCACTTTCGACGATAAGCCGACAATTCGCAAGCCAGTGCCTGCATTTTCATCTTCAGGCGACGATAAACCTGAGCTGAGAGACAGCAAATTCTCCCACCTAAAACTGCCAATGGACTCAGAATCGCTTGCCACTACACCTGGAATGGACCAAACTCCTTATATTCGTTTCGCGATTGACCAGCTTACTCGGGATGAGGAGGTGCGAGGATCAAGACAATACGCGTTGGGCAATGATAATGATTACCCTGTGGAAAGGATAATATCAGATGAAGGATTAGGCTACACAGAGAGTGAACAAGAGCTACAACGCAGAATGTCTCACAGACCTCCACCTCGGCACCCAAAGCATACTGCAAACCGTAAAAATCAATCTCCAGGTAAGAGACAGCAAATCCCTTCCTATGGACCCCAGATACTAACATTCCCAGTCCAACGAGATACCTTTGTACCATTCCATCCTCCCAGGGACTCCCTTCAACACCCTCCCCTCGACTTTACACCCGGCATTCTTCGACCGTTATGGCTCGGACTCTTCACCCTCCTCTGCGCCCTTATGCTCACTGGCCTCATTTTCTGCGCCGTATATTCCAACCAAAATCAAGGCCTTTGGAATTACATAGCATTCGGGGATAACCGATATTTCGTTTTCGAGTACTTACCAACCATCTTCGGCATTATAATCCTAATGTGGCTATTCCAAATCCAGATAGCCTTGCAACGAATCGTACCTTTTATTGGAATGGCGTCCGATTCGGCTCGTCCGCGTACAGAAGCCATCTTTCTTGAAATATACCCCACACAATTCCTCATTCCAAGACTTGAGTATTTCCGATCTGGGCAGCCACTCATCGGAGTGTGCTACTTAATATTTTGGCTTTTTCTATGGACTGTCCCCCTTCTTGCATCTTCCTTCAACGTGCGGTATGACCATGACACTGGTCACTGGAGATGGATTGCGGTTCAGGGTGTCATCTGGACCACGATCGTCCTCTACATAATTTTAATACTCGCATTAATTGCATTGGGCGTGTTCCTTTTCCGAAAGCAGACAGGGCTGAAGTGGGATCCCCGTTCACTAGCGGACATTGTCGCGCTGCTTGAGCGGTCCAACGTTATGAATGACTATAATGGCTCGGAGACATTTATTGAGCCAGAATTTCGACAACGCCTTGCCAATCGCAGTGACAGACTTGGCTACTGGCACACCTCGAGACGACCAAATGACATCTTCTATGGAATCGGTGAGGAGGGCGGAGCAACCAGACGGTACTCGATCGAGCAGGGCCGAATCCGGGAAAAGGCTCCTGAGCGGCTCTATCCTGGCCCGTCAGGCAACATCGAGAGCGAGCGCGGCGCTGGGGATTTCTCCATCCGCATGGATATCCGGTCTTCGGGCGTGAGGCTAAGGTATCTACCATGGTATCTTAAAGACACCTTTGTTGTGGCATGGATTGTCATTGCTATCATCCTTCTCATCGCATTTTTCGTTGTCAGTTTTGTGAACAGCGCAGCTAAAGACGGCTTTCTGCCGCAGGTATCTGCTGCTGCAAATTCCGGTAGGTCTTCTAACGCACTTGAACCATTCTAAAACTCTTGCTAATGGTGAGCAGCCGGCTTCTCTCCATCCAACTTCCTCTTCTCCTTCGTCCCTGCTGTAATCGCACACTTCCTCTTCCTATCATCCCTATCCCTCGACTACACTTTCCGCGTCCTCCAACCTTATGCCGCGCTCTCTTCTCCTGGCGGTGCGACAGCCGAAACCTCACTCCTCGCGGACTACCCTTGCCGATTCCCGATCTCTGTCACCCTCTCTGCCCTCATCAACCGGCATTTCCGCGTCGCTTGCCTCTCCTTCATCTCCCTTGCCACAGCCACCCTCCCCATCCTCGCCGGCGGCTGCTTCTGGACGCAGTTCTATCCTGGCACAACTACCGTCCGCGTTTCCGCCCAACTCACAGGATACCATGCTCTTTGTTTCTTCCTTGCTCTATACGCCATCTCGCTCTTTGCTCTTATTCCAGGCCGCCGGCGCTGCGCTCTGCCACATCGCTCTAGCAACTTAGCTGAAACAATCAGCTGGGTCTACCAGAGCCAAATCGTCGCCGACCGCGCTTTCGCGCGCCCCCCGACCAAGGCGGAATTAGTCACCCGCCTCATGGGCGCCGCGTACGCGGAGCGCCCGTGGACCCACAGCCTCACCGCCCTCGTCACACCCTCCCGCCGCAACTTGAACACCGACGACGCCACCGGCTCTACCACTCAGGTCACAGAGAAAGGCAGAGGCAAGCAGCGCGTCCCCGTAGAAGCAGAAGTCAGCGCGGACAAGCGCATCTCGTTGCTAGACCCCGGCGCCATACGATACGGTTTCGGGATCCACGTTGGCCGAGACGGACTTGAGCACCTCGGAATCGATCGAGTCAAGCGCGGCGGTGAGAGGGTCGGGCGCGAAATGGTGATTTTCGAGGAGCAGGCGCGGAGCTGGGGCGGCAGCGGGTAGTCTGCCGCATCCCCGAGGGCAAGTTTCTCTTCATACCCTTTTCCATCATCTTCTTTTTCCATCTTGATCAGCATTTTAGCGTCATCGTTACGGTTCACGGGTTCACAGCATCTGAGCGTTATTACACGATAGAAGAAAGTTTGAGCAATGGCGTTTACGAACTTGCCTGCATAGCAGCGTCTGGCAGCTTTATGTATTTATTCATGGGTACGGGTATATGGGTATGGATATTGGTTGGGATGTCGGGCAGAGCTGCTTTTATGGGCTCTTGTAATGTATTTACGGAGAAGACGTCTGGGACATGACGGAACGTATGGAGCTACGCTTGAATGGAACCATGAAGTTGAACATTTAAACTATTTACACCGTCCTTAGTGATGTGAAAACGCATAATTGGAAGTTGTCAGTGTATTCGCTGTTAACGCTCCCGATTTACTTTGCGGGAAACGCGGATAAACCCAAAGTCAGGCATAACTAGACTTCTAAAAAAAGTCCCCCCTAACCCGCGCGCCATGCAAAATATAAAACTTAGGCTTTCGAGGCATCTTTTCGCTTAATTTGGGGCGCCTGTACAATGTGACGAAAAGGCATAACCGCTGTCCCAAGTTGCCGTAAAATAATAAATATTTACGACTAATAAGGAGGGAAATATTCCCTTAGTGTATTTGAAATAAGATACGACGTCATCTTTAAAGGTGAAGACTAAAGGCCAGATATTAAGGTTCCGGCAAACACAGTGATCACAGCGTGGCAAAACAAAGAGTAAAAGTCACAAAAGGAATCGAGATCGGGGTTCAAGATATTCTATTTGTAGTTTCTGATGTGAACAGCTGCTTATACCCAGTCAGACAGGGTTGTACGGCGTAAGGTGGCTACTTAGAAGTAGTTCATCTATTCCCATGTCTCGAAAATAAGACAAGTATCGTGTAACTGCAGTATTAGAAGCCCAAATGGAGAAGATCCGCCAGTACCTATCACCAAGGACTCCAGCCGATCTATCAAGAGAGAACATAATCCTTCTCGAGTTATCATACGCCAGTATGAACCAATGAAAATGGCATCGTCTCCGCTCCTTCATGGCTTGAATTTTATAATAAGGAAAAAAGAGATCGCAGCCTTATAGGCTGATAATGCAAAGACGCAGGATTTAGGACCTCGGTCTCGAAGAAACCAACAGGTACAAGAGGAAGCGGATGTTTACCAATTCCCAGCTGTCTCAGCATCGGCAGAGAAACCGTCAGCCTCATCAACGGCAGTGAAAGTACAACCATCATTGGCGGCGTCAGAAACATTTTCCTTGTCAGCATTTGAGTCTTCGTTGTCAGTGTCGTCGTCCCATGTAACAGTCTCCGGTACACGGTCTTCGAGAAAGTCAGGAATCTCCTGCTTCGATTCAACAAGTATCTTGACTAGATCATCAGCTATGTCTTCGTTGCGTGAATTGTAGAATGATGTCGCAAGCCCTTCATTACCAATCCTAGCTGTACGTCCAATGCGATGGACGTATTCATCGATACCACCATGCTGTCCGCTTGGCAGGTCGAAGTTGATCACATGCATGACGTTGTTAATATCAAGACCGCGAGCAGTGACGCCAGTAGCCACGAGGATGGGGCAAGTGGCAATCTTGAAGGAACGTCTATAGCCATTAGGAAAAGCGACATGTTTAGAAGGGGCAACTAAACTCACAATGCATCCTCGCGCTCACGCTGAGTACGATCGGCGTGAATAGAGGTGGATGGCAGGCCTGCGTTGTACAGGAAGTCATCCACAAAATCTGCTTCGCGCTTGTTGTTAACGAAGACCAGAGTTCGAGCAGGCGACATGGAAAATATGAGGTCATAAAGAGCCTTCTTCTTCTCCGAGTCCTCAGTCCAGATGATACGCTGCTTGATATTCCCATGCGTGCTGCCAACTCTACCGACCCTAATGCGAACGTAATCCTGTGCCATATACTGGCGAGCAAGCTCACGAGCAGCTTTGGGGAAAGTGGCGGAGAACATCAGATACATGTGATCGGCGTCTTCATTTGCGTCTAAATAATAGTCAGCAAGTGTCTCAAGAAGGGCATGCTTTGGATGAAGGAGTGTTAACTTGCCTCCACCACCAAAGATCTTGGACATGGTCTCCTCCCAATCGTCCTGGAGCATTTCATCTGCCTCATCGATGATGGTGAACCTGCCAGGGCGATTAGTGACTGCGATCAATTCCACAAGGCCAGGCGAGGCTCACTTCAAACGGGCAAGAGAAAGAAGGTTGGTCTTGTTCATGAAATCACACAATCGACCAGGCGTCGCAATGAGCACATCACATCCTTTCTCTAGCTCTTCACGCTGGTTTCTCGAAGGAGCGCCACCGTAAACAACGCACGGACGAAGCATAGTACGATAGCACAGACGGCGAGCTTCATCAAATATCTGACAAGCCAACTCTCGAGTCGGGCAAACAATAAGCACCAGTGGTTCTGCCCGAACGCGATCGGTGATAGCATTATAAGTAAGCGGATTTGGGCGACTAGCGGCGACCTGGCGTGCTTTTCCCATGAGTTTTGACAGAATAGGAATCAAATAAGCAGCGGTCTTGCCAGACCCTGTAGATGAGACAATTAAAAGGTGAGACTCCAGGGAGATGAGACATCACAAACCTGTTTGTGCGCATGCAACAATGTCATGACCCAAAAGAATTGACGGGATGCAGTAGGCTTGAATGGGCGTAGGAGTTTCGTAGCGGCAAAGCCGGACGTTCTCACGCATCAACGGGTGGAGGCCCGCATCGTCAAACTAGAATCGCATCAGTAAGAGTCAATCATAGTTTAACGAGAAAACTTACGTCGCGAACTGGATGAATATGAATTGGGCCTTCAAGAGTGACTTCGAATTCGTAGGCTTTAATCAGAGCTCCCGCTTTCACCAACTTCTCACTGTAGAAAAGTTTCTGCTCGAGATCGGGGTTGGCAGGCCCAACTTCACCATAGTCATCAGACCATTCATATCTGACAGCATCGGAAAGCCAGGCTGCTTCGGGATGGGAAAAGGCGTCCTCAGTGGCGTCCTGAGATCCAGTCGTAGAATAGTTGTACGGCACAGGCTCAGTCCATCCTTTTTCCTTAGCGTGGCGGAGAGCTGCTTCTTTGTCAAAACTAGAACTGTGAGGGTCAATGTTATTGAGAGATTGCTTGATATCGTCCATGGCCATGTTATCGCCTTGGTCGGACATGATGGTTATAATGAGTAAAGGCGCGCTGCTGGTGCCGGGGTCAAGTGGATGACAGGGATGTCCAGATGGCTTACGACAGCCTGGCGGAGGACTACCGTCTTGAGAAGAGTCGGAGCTATATTCACTAGATGCGTTTGAGTCCTCAGAAGCTGAGTCGCTGGAAGACTCCTCTCTGAGCTTTCTTCACTGGAGGTATGCGAGTCCTATATTAGGCGAATTACAATTAGTGCTGCCTAACTTTACGACCGGGCAGCTAGGACTTGGGACGAATAAAGGTGAAAGCGAAAAGCTAGGGAAAGGGAATAGAGTTTCTGTGACACGAGAAGACGTATTGTGTAAATGAAATTAACTGGATTCGGGAAAAAGCAGGCGAAGTGAAGGTGGAGGGTGAGTTTATAAGTCATTGATATACGTACCGACCGTCCAGTAGTAGGAACAGGTTGACCACTCGAAGAAAGAAAGAAATGATGGCTAGTACAGAAAACGAGAGTGAGGTGAAGCGGAGTGGAAGAGGAAGGAGTAAAAGGGCAAGGCTCTACGCAAGCGCCAAGGCGCTAGTGGAATAGAATTTTTTACATTATCCCTAAGTGCGCAGCCCAGAGAGCATGGCAGACAGTACAAACGTTCAGATAGCCCCCCGGGCCGGGGAAGTAGGCGCCTCCATTGGGCTGCGCACAGACATGGCAGTGTGTTCGTGGCCTACATAATACGATAATTAGTAAATCTACACCTCGAAATGGGTAAAACTACGACAGTTGTGCAAGAGCTTTTGATCTAGTCCATAAGAGTCTCGAAGTAGGTAGGGATCCAACCCAGGTTCATCGGACAGACCAGGTGGGTTAGTATCTCAAGGGGGGTTCTATAGCCGAAATCACTGTACGTACATCCTCAGGATAGTTAAATGAACTAGACCAGAACAGGGTGTCCAGAGTATCCAAAAGTTACAGGCCCTGGCACCAATAGTATCGAAAATACCATTCTGAAGAGTTAGCCAAGGAGCGTGAATAAAAGTGAGTTAAGGAACAGAAGTACAACAGGTAAATAAATAGTGCAAAGCGGTATCAACTATCAATAGCCTCCACCCGGCGGACACTGGATACATACGCGTTTGAATATGAATTCAGAATGGATTTGAAACATATAGCGCAGTGTGGGTTTTCATGAATGGTTAGAGGGAATTGACCTAGGGAGAAGTCTACCATAGTGTGAAACGACAAGACCCAAGAGGGATAAAGGAAACGTCGAGATTTCACAGGAAAGATGTACATTATTATAAGGATATGCGTGTTAATTGACAGTCGCTATGTCAGTGCGTTTTGAGATCGAATAAATGGAAGGTAGGCGACAGGAGTTGTGCTTGAGATTGAACCTGCACTTTTGGAGCTCATACACTGAAAAACGATGAGGAGTTACGATGGAGTATGGAGAGCTCGAGTAGAATATACGAATTCAATCCTGGAGGTCGTTGACATGATGAAGTTGTAGCGAAGTCGTCCTTTGAAGGTGAAATTTTGGCCTGATCCAACTCCTGATGTTTAACAGCAAGCCCAGTTCCCAAACTTTTATTGAGAGACATGACGCTGCAGTGTGTGTATGAATGAATTCATGCTGGGGATAGGGAGCTTTATACTTACATAGTTGGTTTCGTGGCCGTCATAGTGGTAGTAGTGGTGGCAGGGGAGGGAGGGGAGAGGAAGTTGAAGAGAGTCAACCGCCGCCAGAATTTAAATAACTATTTCCCGAACCCTGCGGGCTCCTTAAGTCCATGTTACACACTCATAAATGCGTGTTATTGTGCCTCTTCGCTTAGCTCTTTCAATTTTCGGAGCACCAAATGCATCAACCGTCCTAGGGAGAGGGGAATCATCAGAATATTGCTATAGGGCTATAAGTCTGAGGCGTTTTATGTCAACCATTAGCAGCGCGGGCTGAATTCCCATAGAATCCAACGAAACAACGCAGATGGCCGGGGCCGCTACAGTTCTAAAGAACCGGCACACTAAAACCATAGACACAGTGTGCCTGGCATTGCGCCATTGCACTCAACATCAGTTACGTTGACAGAAGTAATTTAAGGTCAGGTAAAAGAGGCATCATCAATTAATTAGTCCCAGATCTGTTAATGACTGATGTGGAAACACGCTGTGGATTCTGTAGACAGGACGGAATCCGTTATGGACAATGATCTTTTGGACTGGGTTAATTCTGGAGCTCCGTGGGGCGGTCCCGTGACACTAAGCCTTATCCTCTAGCTGTATATTTATAGTACGGCCTGTGGTATAACGTCTTAGCCACCCAAACGAAACAGCCACCCACCCGAGACAGTACACGGACCTCCTACGAAAATCAAAATCGATTTGACATCAAAATCAACCCCAAAATCAACCCAAATCTACCCTATTATATAAATACACTATAATCCATTAGTAGTTCCTTCCAAACCTTCTTTGCAAAGGTAATAACCCCCCGTAATACAGCCTTCCTTTCCTTTACCCTCTTCTCTTCCTACTCCTTTTGAAGCTTTTCCTCGTCCTTCTTTTGTGCCTCTACTATAACGAGCTCGCACAAATGCTTCTAAACCGAAGCTTATGGATTGCTACCATACAAGAATACTAAGCTAAGGAGAAGAAGAGGAGGAAAGGAGGCTCTAGGAGGTAATATATACACGTACGGGCGAACTCCGGAGATTACGCCAAGCCAGCTGCAGGGGCGGTGCCCCGGCACCGTCACATCTACTACTGATAAAACTCGTGCCTTTCCATAGGCAGCTTTTGTCTTACTATAACACTCCTTCTTCTGTCTTTTAAGAAGCTCCTAATTTGTTTGCTTGAGAATTGTATTATTAGCTACCGTACTTAATATAAACTGCCGAATATTGTGTACAACTTAAGAACGTAGGGTACACCTTGCAAGAGCTGCCTAAATATTTTAGTAAGTCTCTCCTCTACGGAAGGAGACACGGGTATATTAAATTGGTGGCCATTCTTGTCTATAAAGCTTATACAGGAAGGAGTTATTGGCCGAATCTTTTCTAAAATAACCGAAGGATTAAACGGTAGAAGGTCAGTTTCCCGCTATACACTTGCTATATTAGTTAATAATATAGCTTTGTATCGTGCAGCTTGGTTATACTTAAGGAACTTAGGCTTGGTAATATTAATAGCTCTATAGAAGGCGAAGTTGTGGAGGCGCTTTTAATAGGCTTTTAATAAGGGCTAAATACCAATATCTAGGGGTTAAAGTAGGTGTGTCGAATAAGGTGGTAGATAGAGAGGGATAATCTTATAAGCCTCGCAATACTTAGCAAACTATATTAATATGTGGCTCTTATGTCCGTTAAGAATTAATAGGCGGTAGATTCCTTAAAGGCATAGCTCTATATACGTTTAAAGTTGTAATAAAGCCTTGTGGGAAATACTACGGTGGACTTGTTATTAGGCTGGGTATATAGGTAAACAAGAAGTTAATAATGTAATAATAACTAGTGGAGTGGTTGCCTAATAGATTAACTCTAATTATATTCTAAGATTTACTACTAAGAGAAGAATTATCTAGGTAGGGACTATAGTCCTTTAAATATATAACTATGCCTTAAGAAATACTAAGTACGTAAAATACGCGAGGTATATTTAGTATATAATATTCCTTACAGATCCTACAGATCCTATATACCAAAATAGTAACATAATCTATTATATAACTTAGTTACCCCTTATTCTATAGTTTAACTAATTCTAACGCCTCTCGCGCTAATACTACTAGCTTATTTATATCTTTCCTAAGTAGTCGTACTACTACTAATATAAGGTCCGTAACACTATCCTCTTCCTCTTTATCTTTGTTCTTAAAAATATCTTATATCTCTAAGTTATTAATTAGAGGTATGGCATTCCTATCTTTAATTTAGTAACCTTTATTATTTTTAATACCTCCTATTAAATTCTCTGCATTTAAGCGTTATGCTTATATAATTTTAATAATCCGTTTACTTAGTAAAATTATGCCTTCCTATTCTTGTTATGCGGAGAAAAAGCTGTATATATTATAATCGCGGCTCTGTCTAGTTGCCAACTGTCACAGTGCTGTAATGCTAATAGGCTGAATAACTACATTGTGGTATGAAGAGGAGAAGGAGGTAAAAGGGGGTATTGTACACAAATAGTAGGGGCAGCCGCCAAGGTGCTAGTGGTGGGCCAGCCAACAGTAGGAAACAGTACAAGACAGTACGCGTCAGGACTATACCGTGACAGTACTCCCCTCCCTAGAAGGTTTAGTCCCTAAACCAAATAAGTAACCTATTTTTGCTGTAAAGATGTTACTTCTACTTACCGCCCTTAACTGAGCCAATAGCGATTTTCCATGCTAGGCATAGAAAATCTTAATTAGTCAGCTTAATAAATAAAATTGGCAGAACTCCACACCGCCACTACGTGGCGCTTCTTGGCAAAAAACTAACCAATTAGATAACTTTAACTAGCGGTTAAAGTTCTATAAGATCTCAACCACTACAAGTTACCTTTATAGTCGGCTATGGCCTTAGTATAACTCTCCTTTATCTTATGCCCAGTCTAGGGGTCCTAGCTTCTTAGGGTATTATTTATAGAACCTTAGTAGTGCACGCTCACACCCTTTTAGGGATTTTTTGGGTTCCTAGGTTTTCTTGTTATAGTATTTCCATTTAATATAGTATGTTAAGCCATGCTCGTCTATTTGTTTATTATATATATCAAGGATCTTTTTAAATTCCCACTTGTCCGTAATATTGCCGTTATTATCCCTTTTGGCTATCCTACCTATGACATTATAACATTCCTCTTTATTAATGCGTGCTTAACTAGAGATCTCTTTAGGGAACTAGAGGCGGACTTTTAAAGTATAGAAAGACTTATTAACACGGATATGGTTTAGGAGGTTAACTATAACTGCTCCTCTATAGGTAGCTAGGACGGGCTAGGGTCCGTCCCAGTTATTATCCTACTTCCTCTTAGGCTGGTTAGTCTTTATGTTTTTAAGGCTAACTATAACCATATTATCCTTTTTAAATATTATACCTTTATCTTGTTTTATATTAGCGTTGTTTTTATATTGTTGCTGGGAGATATAAGCTAGGGCTTTAAGCTGGGTTAAGATGCGCTTAAAGCGGTTAGTAATAGTATTAGCTTATAGGTACTCCTTCTTTATATATATAGATAGGGCTAATGGCTAGGGGCCTGCTGGTTTGACGCCTAGATGTGGGTTATAGCCATAGTTAGCAAAGAATGGTGAGATTCCCGTGGTTTTATTGACCTGGTTATTTGTGGCAAACTCAGTAAAGGGGAGCTAATCTACCTAGTTATCTTGGGTAAAGCTTATAAAGGCGCGTAGGTACTTATTTATTGCTGCATTAATAATCTTGGTTTAACTATCTGTTTTAGGGTGCTATGTGGAGCTAGGGCTTAGGGTTACCTTTAGGCGCTAGTTTAGGCAACGCTAGAAGTTAGAAATAAATGAAGAGCCTCTATTAGAAATAATAGTATTTAGAGCGCTGTGTAACTTATAGACAGTGTAGATAAATGCTTTAATAAGCTCCTTAGTATCTAGGCTAGTAACAGGAATAAAGTGTTTTATCTTTATTAGGCGGTTAACAACGATAAAGATATATCTATATGTTTTGCCGTTATGAAGGCACTTAGGCAGGTTAATAATGTGGTTAATAGAGATATCAGTCTATAGGCGGACTGGTAGTTCTAGTGGTTTTAGGAAACTGGGTGGTGCTAAGCGTAGGGTCTTTATACGGAAGTAGAGAGCGCAGTCTTTTATAAAGGTAGCTGTAAACTATGAAATACCTGGCTACTAATATGTTTAATTAAGGAGGTCTAGTGTTTTAACGCGGCCTAGGTAACCTGTAGGGCCTAAACTATACATACGGTGTATAACTTCTAGTTAGAGTTTATATAAATTAGGGACAAATACTTAATTCCTATAGTAGATTAGGCCGTTAATAATTAAATATTTAGATTTGTTATAGCGGAGCAGCTTCCTAATCTACTTGGGCTAATGGCATGCTTTACAGTCTTCCTATTTGCGTAGTATAGTTAACATATTCCTAGCAAGTTCGTTCTCTTTATAGGCATTCTTAATAAGCTCCTTAAGGTTTTTTTTCTTAGGCTTTGGGTCCATTACTATAATAAAGTCTTTAATGCTCTAGTCTTGGGATTTGCTTAGTAGTTCTTCTAGGATAGTAGGGTTGACTTTCTTTGGTGGTAAGACAACGCGGTCTTAGTGTTGTAGATATTTATTATTAGCATTAGCAGGTACAACGCCTAGGAGGCGGCTAAGAGCGTCTAGGATTATAGCTTTAGTGCTAGGCCTATAGGTAATAACAAAGTTAAATTAGGAAAGGAACTTAGCCCAGCGGACTTGGCACTAGTTTAGTTGTTTTATTATTATAAAGGTCTAGAGGTTCTTATAGTCTATAATAATTTCAAACAGCTGCTTAGTTTCTTGTAGTTTGGGACGCTATTCTTCTAGTGCCTTAATAATTGCTAGGAGCTCCTTATTATATATTTTATAGTTGCATTTAGGGGCTGAGTGCTTAGCAGAGAAGAATGCAACTAGCTTAAGCTTATTACTTTTATTAGCTTAATAGAGCACTTTACCTAAAGCCTAGTTTAAGGCGTCTGTCTTTACTATAGTCTTCTTTATATAGTCATAATATGCTAAAACCAGTGCTTTAGTAAACGCTGTTTTTAGGGTCTAGAATGCCTGTGCTTAATTAGGGCCCTATAACCAGCTAATGCTCTTTTTTAGTAGCCTGGTTATGGGCTTAACTACCTTAGAATAGCCTTAAATAAATCGTTAATAGAAGTTTGCGAAGCTAAGAAATTGCTATAGTTCCTTAACTAACGTTGGGTCCTTCTATTCCTGTAAGGCCTACACCTTCTTAGGGTCTATGGTTATGCCATTAGTCAAGATAATTAAGCTAAGGTATTTTATTTTAGTAGCATAAAACTTAGACTTATTAATGTTAATCTGGAGTCCAGCATTACTAAGTCTCTGGATAATTTTATTTATGTATTTTATGTGTTTGGCGTGTGTTTTTAAGAAGATAAGGACATTATTAAGATACGCAGTACAGTAGTTGTTAAGGGCGTTGTATAAAATATGGTTAATATAGTTTTAGAATGTAGTGGGCGCGTTATAGAGACTAAATAGTGTAACTAGTATTTTATAGAGTCTAAACCGGGTAATAAATGCTGTAAGCCACTTATAGCCTTCCGCGATCTAGATCTGGTTAAACGCAGCAATTATGTTAAGCTTAGTAAAGTACTTAGCACCGTAGAGTGCGTTAAGTGTCTTGTAGACTAGTAGCAGTAGGTATTAGTTCTTAATAGTAACTGTGTTTAGGCCTTGGTAGTTATAGCAGATTTATATACTACCGCCAGGTTTCGCTGCAAGGAGAAGTAGTGTAGTGGCTGGTAAGGTTAATTCGCGGATAAAACCCTTATCCAGTATCTTATTAATCCACTTCTTTATATAGCTAAGTTTAGTGGGTAAGAGTGGTCTGTTTTTATAGTATAGGGCCTACTTTCCTGGTATAATCTCAATTTTGTGGTCCTATGGTTAGTAAGGGGGTAGCTTATCTACGTTCTTAGGGAGGAAGTGTTTAATATATTTATAAAACTCTTTTAGTAAGCATTATAAAATATCCTTGCGGGTTAATTCTAGTTTGCCTTTTAGGAATTTCTTAATATTAGTGTTAACTATCTTCTGGCGTAGAAACTTAGACTTAGTTTTTAGGTTTATCTTAAGGAAGTTATAGAAATAAGGGGGTAGTGCTTTATAGGCTTCCTCTATTATATAGTCGCCTTCTATTAGCTGGCAGAAAGACCTTTCTAATAGGTTTGGTACTTCTATTAGGCCTATAGATAGCTCCTTAAGCAGCTATTAGTATTCTTCTTATTTAACTAGTTCTACTAGCTCCGCTATATAGATCCTTATCACCTTTACGCCTTTTTATTTATAGAACTGGGTAAAATTAATAGTATAAGTGCATTTAATGTTGTCTAGGTTAGGGCGTATCTGGTTCTCTGGTGCTACGGCTAGGCTAGCACAGCTTAGTTGGCCTAGGGGGGCGGAAATAAGGTGGCGGCCTTGCATAGTATATGTGGGAGATGGGTGTAAGGTTAGGCGTTGTAAGGGGAAGGTCTTAATTGCTCTAGTTTTAGTCTTAGCTATAACGCCCTTGGCTGTTATATATGCGGTTATATGTGCATATAGTAAATAACTTAAAGTTAGGTGTCTTATTAGCTGACCTAGGTTAAGTGGGTGTATATAGGGGACTTATAATTCTAGTGGTGTTTATTTTTTTGGGAATAGGGTAGTAGTCCAGTCTTCCAGAATCTCTGTTTCATTTACTGCGTATATTAGCTTACTAGTATTAGGTACCTCTTTTACTATTAGCTAATAGTATCTAAGCGTTAGCCGTATAATGCGTCCGCATAGTGCTACTTAGTTATAGTTAGGAATATACCATAGGAGATAGTTATAGGCACAGTAATCAGAGTTAAATTTAAGCTCTAGAGTAGGGAAGTTTAGTTTTGGGTTATACTTTTTAAGCTAGGGCATTCTAAGAATTACTAGTATTAAGGGTAATAACTTCGTAACGTAAAAGAGTATGGATTCTATATGGTGGCCAATTGTTATTCTTGCTATAAAGTAGTGGGTAATAAAGCTAGATGGGAGTCTATTAGTAAGGCGGAGTGGTTTTAGGACTAGAAGTCTTTTTATTATAATATTATGCTTTTTTATAAGCGAGTCTTCGTCTGTAAATGCTAGTGCTGTACTACTACTATTAATAAGGCTTACTGTTTTAATAAAAACTTATAGGAGTGGGTTGTGTAGTAAGGAGAGGTAGATCTAAATAAGAATGGCATTTCTATTATTGTTTGCTATTTTAAGGTTAAGTAGTAGCTAACTTAGAATAAGATCTAACTGATCTAGTAGTATAGATTTAATCCTTTTATCCTCCTTTCTATATAGTTCTAACCCTTAAAGGCGACTTAGTCCAAGGGTTGGTCTTTTAATAACTAGATTATAGGGCTTAGCTAGTAGTTATGGTCTTAGCTAGTGTATCCTAATATATTAGTCTCCAACAGTGTATATATGCTAAAGGGTACTTTGCTAAGGACATAGCTGGTTTTATAGTTAGTAGCGGCACGGAGCCCTTATCTGTAGTTTATATACGGGACTATTGGCTAGGGCTATATTGGGGAAAGGAATCGCGGGGGTGGGTCTCTATGTCTAAACCCACGTCCCTATCCGCGGTTATCGTTTCGGTTACTAATCCCTCTACTAAAGAATCTGCTGCGGCTAGAAAGGGGTTAGTATAGTGGCATTAGAAGGGGATTTAGGTTTATTTTAGGGTTATAAGCATCTTTTTAGTGGCTAGGTTAACTATATGCCAGGCAGAGTCTGTTATCTATATAATGTCTTTGGACATTGTTAGGGAGGCTACTACTACCGCTGCCGAATTTAACGGCGTTAAGGTCTATTGGGTTATTCTATAGTGCTAGTACTAAGGTGTTGTTATTAGGTAGTATAGGTTAATAGCCGCCAGCAGTACTTAGCTTAGCGGTATTTAGCTTAGTGTGGTGGGTATAGTTCTATAGGTTATAAGCAAACACGTCCATTTACTTACTCCAGCCCTTATAGTTAGTATCGTCAATTTTGTGGCTAAGGGTAAGGGCTAAGTCCTTTATCTTAGATGAAATATTCTTTTTAAGTGGATTTACCTTTTATTCCTTAGTCTTATTTACTTTTATTATTAACTTATTAAGCTCTGCTTTCTAGGACCAGTAATTGTGCTCGCCTTAGTTTAAGGTGTCTAATTTATTTTTAGCTGCTTGGGTTGTATCTATAGTCTTATAGTACTTCTTTATATACGCAAATATAGACTCTTAGTTAGAGAAGGCCCATTTACTTAGGTTGTTTAGGTGTATATATAGCATATTAAGGCCATGCTTAATATAGTTATAAGCCTTATCTATTAGCATATCTGACATATAGAGGACTTTATCTATTAGGGTTTTAAAGCACTTTGCATCTTTATAGAAAATACCTTAGATCTTTATTTCCCATATTTTAAATTTTTCTTACTTTTTAGTTGGTGATCCCTTGCCATTAAATAGGGTAGGGTCTTTTGCTTTACGCTTTTTTCTATAGGGCTTAGCTAGGGGAGAAAAGCTAGTAGCAGTGTTCTTATTGGCAATGGTTTGGGTAAGTGTAGTAATCTAAGAGCTTAGGCTTTATATAGTCTTAGTATATACTAAAGCTTGCTGTTTGTATTACTTTATATATAGTTTAAGTATCTTAAGGGAGTTAATTCTGTGTTAAGCTTCTTTAAGTTAGGACTTTATAGTCCGGCCTTTATTATAGACTGTTTGGAGACCGCTCTCAACGCTAATTAAAAGGGTTGTATATATGGAGAGGTGCTGAAATATTCCTGCTATATTAAGGTCCTTGGGGTACTTTGGACTACTCCTGATTGCCTAGGCAATGTTAGTATAGGAGGTATTAAAGAGGCAGGTGAGCGCTTTGCGTGTGTTCGCTAATAGGGTATTCTAGTTACCTATTTTAGGGGATCTAGGTAGGGTAATTAAAATTTATAAGGCTGGCTGTAATGCTAAAATTGTCTAGGATAATACTAAGATTATCTAGGACTATACTAAGATTGTTTAGGACTGTAGTATAGTGGTGTTGGTTGCGCTAGGTCGCGATTATACTGGGAAAATAGAGATAGTGGATTAAGGAGAATAAAGATCGCAATAGGGCGCAAGAGGAGATACTATAAACTGTTATAGTGCTGTAATGCTAATAGGCTAAATAACTACATTGTGGTATAAAGAGGAGAAGGAGGTAAAAGGGGGTATTGTATATAAATAGTAGGGGCAGCTGCTAAGGCGCTAGTAGTGGGCCAGCCAATAGTAGGAAATAGTACGAGACAGTACGCGTTAGGACTGTGCCATGACACTAACCTTTTTCTTGCGCTAAATATATAAAATTAAATATGCGTTTGTCCTATGATATTTAATCCATCTCTAACGCTAAGTATATATATCTTATTATTCTCTATAGGCTCCTAGTGCCTTATCTAACTTATTATAGGGTCTTAGATTTAATCCGCTACTAAGAAGCTTAATAGTAAGCTATTAACTGCCCTTAAAGAATTGCGCTATACCCGTGCGGCGGAATTAGAAGCTGCTTCTATTTATCTTTTAGCTTCTATTTATAAATAAAAAGCTCTAAAGGATTAAATAAACGCTTTTACTTAGTTAGTCTGTCTTAAGAAGGTTTATAAGAAAGTCCGCTTAAAGGAACTTTGTTTTACTAAATAGGGTCTTTATAAAATAGAAGAGGATAAAAGAAAGGATTTATATCCAATAGGGATAGAAATAATTCTAAGTAGTATAGTAGCTATTCCTCCTAAGTTCCCCTTAGATAATTCGTTCTTTAGTAATCCTTTTTTATTAATGCTTTTTAACCTAATCTTTTCTAATACTTCTATACCTTTTTTATAGCGTTTTTTAGATTATCTAGTAGCTCCTAGGTAGTCTTATTATAGCCTATCCACTTAACCTTATACTATATTTTATTATTAATATCCTTATATCCGATAATTCTTAAAACTTCCTACTTATCTTCTTCTTAATCTCTATACGTATCTGCCTAATAGATTGGTGGCTTAATATTCCTATATACTAGCTCTAGTATTATAATACGCTATATAGGGTAGATCTTTATCTTTTCCGGTAAGTTAAGTCTATATATAACTTCTAAGATCTTTACTTTAATTGTAAATAGTCCTAGTCTAATATAGTTTAACTTACTGTTTTGGAGCTCTTGCTGCACCTGGCCCAAAAAGACCAAACCAACTAAAAAAACCCTGAAAAACACCCTAATAATCCACTAAGATGCATGCATTATAGGGGAGGCACAGGTGGAACGACGGTGGTATGCAGTCGCGTGTGACCGCCAGACCTATACCCAATAATGGCCCCCTATAATAACAATAAGGACGGGTGAATACTATACTAGAAAGCGGAAATACCCCAATTAAGAAGGTATTTGATAAAATATAAAGCCTATTGGACGCGTCTAGTATCCGGAACTGTGGGGGAGCATCTGTTAGCCATTACGAACTAATGCAGCTAGTAGAATGGCTCTAGTTTAGTGAACCTTAGGCGCCCCTCTAGTAAACCCTTAATTAAATCCTCTAACGGCTAAACAAAATCGAAGATAAACAAAAACCCCCCCCTATAGGCGAACCGCACCTAGGCCGCTGTAGCTGTGCTTCTATAGCATAGGGAACCTACCCCCCTAAAGATAATAACCGGGTATATAATTATAATATGACTAAATATAGAAAAGGCAGAGGAATTTAGGGGATAATTAGAAACAGAAGTTCTTATGGAGATTTATAAGGAGGTCCACAACGCCGTCACAGTCTAATACCTTAGGAGTGGAGATATTAGAGTTACCCTAAAGGACTAATAGGCAAAGGAACGGGCTGTAAGGGTAGGGAATAGGCTAGGAGAGCGTATTGGCATAAAAGTGCTTTGTGAAGATTACCTAGTTGAAGTCCTGTTGGTTCCCATAAGCCTTAGGGTAGAAAGGGGACGCTAGGCGGACAATATAGCAACTATATAGGAGATAGTAAAACAAACGGAACGCCTTATACTAGGACTTATAATTACCCGGATCTAATGGCTTTAATAGAAAATATAAACTAAGCATATAATAAGAACAATAAGAGGATATAAGGGGCGCTAGAGACTTGCTAGGGAGACAATAGATGAATATATAGCTCCCTTATTGTTAGCGTATATATACTAGGAATGCAAAAACTCCTTATCTAAAAAGGAATAATTATAAATGGCCTTATATATAACACAAGGCTCTATAACTATAGACTATACCTAGAATGATGTTATCGCTATATATAATGGGGACACACCCAATCTACATACGCAGTATAGGTGTGCTGCGGCCACTATACAGGCCCCTATAATATAAGATAATGTATAAATTAAGACCAAATAAAATGCGCGAACTGTTACTGAAGCACATATAAGGCGTAGGAGAGAGAAGACTGCATTAAATATAGGAGACAGAAGGAAAGGGCTTAATAGCTACGGGAATAACTGCACGCTAGGTTATATAAATGGAAATAATAGGTAATAAGCTAAGGGGACGCAGGTATCTTCCTAGCGTTTTCTACCTTTAATACTAGGGGGCTAAGCCAGCTATCCCAAGCCTTAACGGGCTAAAAGCGATGCTGTGTAATATTACTAGACCGAACAGGGATATAAGGGACACATGGGATACAAGGGAGAGGACGCCCAGTAGAAAGACCCCTATGGACGGCTATAGTAAGTTTAAGGCCGGGACAATTAAGAATTAGATTTAACGCGGTAAATATAATATACGCAGCTAGCTTATAAGGGGCATATAGCTAACTAGTGAGAATGGGGGAAGAACCAAAGGCAATAATAGACTTAGATTTAGAAAGGCTAGTAGGAATATAAGATATAGGAATAGAAAGCTCTATATAAAATAAGTAGTGGCTAGGGAGCAAATATAGGAGATAGAAGTTCTAAATATTTTAGAGAAAGTAGAAACGGAAGAAGTGAGGAGTAAAGGAGAGGCGAAAAACCCCCGCCAGGGGTCCACTACTTGCCCATTATATAGTATAACTACGGCAATACAAACCACCGTCTAGCAAGGCCCCTACTAGATAGTCTAGACCTAGAGAAACACTATATTCTTACTATATAAGAGCCGTATTATAATACCTATATATAATTAATATACTGCCCCTAAGGATTCTAGCTCCTGTATGAACCAAAAGCAGCTATACGTGTATGCTTTATAATTAGCAAAAATATCAGCCTTACCTTATAGTTATAGCAGGCAGTTAACCTAGATATTGCAGTTATAACTATCCAGATATATAGGGGACTAGTATAAATTATTAATATTTATAACCCTAGGGTTAAAGGGGTAGTATAGATAGAGAATATTATATCTATAATAAGCTTGCTAGAAACTGAATACGCGGAGTCTATTTTACTAGGAGATATAAACCTCCACCACCTATAGTGGGGGGGCATTTATGTTGCTGCTAATTAATAGGTAGAGTACCTACTAAGAGCTATAGATAACGGGGGCCTTAAGCTAGCTACCCCCCCAGGTGCAATTATATGGTAATGGGGCACCGCCAAAAGTATAATTAACCTTATAATTATAGATGAAAACCTATACTAGAGACTTAAAAGGTGCTCCCCTAAAGAAGAATAGGTACTTACCTTAGACTATATCCCTATCCAGATATAACTAGATTTGGACATTAAGGCGCAACCAAATAGTAAAAGATACGCAATAAGGAAGCTTAATGTAGATAGCTTTTTTAATATAATTAAATAATAACTCTAAGACCTAGAAGAAATCCACCCAATACTAAACAAGTAAGGCTTATTGGCTACCCCTAAGGAAATTAATTAAAGACTAGAAAGGATCTAGGTAGTAATTAAAAGTGGGCTAAAAGAGCACTGCCTAGTTTTAAAACCGGGCCCCTACGCGTAATACGTATGGTCCGTATAGTGCGCGGCCCTTGTAGCCGGCTAATGACAAGCAAGGAGGAAATATATAAGCAGCTATAATTCTAAGGATGAGAGATAATATAAAGACATAAGAAACCAGCTAAAGAATACCTTAAGAAAAGAAGTAAGGAATAACTGGAGACGGTTTATAAATGAATATACTATTAACCTAAGTCTCCCCTATAACAAGGGCCTTTGGACTATAGTGAAATGGGTAAAGAAAAAGGCGGGATGCCTAGTAGAAGATCTATACCTACTACCCCTATAAAGAGCAGGCGAACCACAGGCTATAAGCAACAATAACAAGAAGGCAAAGATCCTTATAGAAAGATTTTTCCCTTAACTGGCTCTAGTAGACCTTAGTGATATTACTAGTAAAACACCAGTGACTTGCCTGAGGGTTAATAGCGATATAATAACTAAAGAAATGGCTAGAACTATTAGCCGCCTCTTAAATAACACAGTACTAGGACTAGATAGGATCCTAAACGAAGCCCTAAAGACCTGTGGACTACTTATAGCACCTTGGCTTGTAGACGTAGCTAGAGTATGCTTTGCAATAGGCTACTACCCGTGACTTAGAAGATCTATAACGACAGTTGTCTTATAAAAAGAAGGTAAAGCAGACTACTTAATCCCAGGAAGCTACCGCCCTATTGCCTTAGAAAATACCCTAAGCAAGATCTTAGAAAAGGTTATAGCGGACCATATAGCAGACATGGCAGAGGAACACGCCCTACTACCACAAAGCTAAATAGGGGCAAGAAAGAATTGCTTAATGCTATTAGCACTTATACTACTCGCTGCTACCATTAAAACTGCATGGGCTATGCGAAAGGACTTTATAGTATTAATGCTTAGCCTAGATATTAGTGGCGCCTATAATAATATACCCTATAAGCGTCTTCTATATATCCTTAGGGCAAAGGGCTTTCTAGAATAGATTATTTAATTTATTTAAGGATTTACAGGCTAGAAAGAAATATTACTAGTCTTTAGCGGATACCAGAGCCCCCCTATTACAGTTATAACAGGAATACTATAAGGATTACCTCTATTGCTTATACTCTTTCTCTTCTTTGTAAGTAACCTGCTTAACACCTTTAAGAAAGGGGCGACCTAGGGGATAGGCTTTATTAATAATATAAACCTAATTATATATAGGCTAACAGCCGTAGAGAACTGTAGGACACTAGAGAAAGCCTATAATACCTATATAGAATGGGCAAGACGATATAGAGTCTAATTCTTACTAAAGAAATACCAGCTAATCTATTTTATAAGAAAACGTAACTAATCTATAGATCTTTAGCATATAATCTATATCTAAGGCTTTGGGGGTCAACCGGTTCAAGGCCTAAGGGTATTGGGAGTGTGGGTAGATAGTAAGCTCTAGTAAAGCGCATATGCGGCGCAAGCGGCCTATAAGGGCTAAGTATAGTATATCGCCATATCCAGGATTGTTAATTTTATATAGGGTCCATGCTTCTAGAGGTCACGCCTACTATATATAGTAGTTGTCCGGCTAACTATGACGTATAGATCTAGCATTTAGGCCACTGGAGAAACCGAGAAAGGCCCCCCTAAATTACTTCTTAAACCACTCTAAAAGGTCTAAACAGCCTGCCTTAGGAGTATAATAGGCGGGTATAAGCGAACGGCTATAGTACTGCTTAAGAAGGAAGCTAATATTCCCCCCCTATAACTATATATTGAAGCCAATGCAATGCAAAGGGTGTAAAAGGAATGCAACTCTAACGTTATAAAGTATATTAAGACACGCCTAAATAAACTATAGAGGGACCCTAGGGTGCCCTATAGGAGAAGGAACTAACAACCCTAAAGTAGGGAAGATATATTAGGAAAACAGGTGGAGAAAGTAGAAGAAGAATAGTGCGGCGCTAGGGCCCAGGCCTATATAAAGGAGGAAGGGAGACGCGTAAAAGGCCAGCAAAGATAATAGTAAGGGAGAGAAAGGAGCTAAAGTAAAGCACAAAAGAGTACTGGAAAACTATCTACTATAATATAATACTGGTTGGACCAACGCTGGAGAGATAAATAGGAGTTAAAGGTATAGAGGCAGACTTAGGCAAGGGGAACCTAAGCCGTAGTATAGGTAATGCTATAGGGGGTAAATACCTAAGGGCTCTAAGAGGGCCTAATAAAGGCAGAAAATATAATAGCAACACTCTTAAGAATAGAAATAATAGGACTAAAAGATTGGCTTCACTGGGTAGGTATCCTAGTAGGTAGCCTAAGGTGCGAATATGGCTGGCTAAGATAGACACTAAAACACGTAATACTATTATGCCCCTTACGCACTAGCTAAGAAGCAATACTCTTAGTAGCTAGTACAGAAAACTATAATACACTGCTCTTAATATAGAAAGGCCTTAAGGCGGCTACCCGGTAGCTTATTGGCTAAAATATGCTAGACCAGTTCTGGGTTGCAAAGGAAATAGTAATAGAAGGCAAAGGGGCGAGTAATAGGCGCCCCCTAATAACTCTACAGGAGTAGAGTACAGTGTGTGATACTAGCGCGTCTATAGGTTTGTTATAGCAGCAGTGGTTCCCAAGGAGGTTAAAAAGTAAGGTAGTAGAGCACTATTGGTGACTCGCAGGCGACTGGTGACTTGTAGGCGACTTGTAAGCGAGCCCTAAAAGGTGGGGAGACGGATCACGGGGTTTTCTTAAAAAGAGTTTTCTCCCCATATATAAGGAGTAGTCCGCGTGGGCCCAACAGGGATCCGAATCGGACGTTAAGCAATGAATAATAATAATAATATAGTTTAACTTTTTACTTAGTCGTTAACTTTTGAAACTTTTATATAGTAGCTATACTTTGTCTCCCCTCTTAAGATCTGGTCCCTTAGATCTCTTAGCGTTATAATACCTTTTTATTCTTTCTTATACTAGTTTAGCTGTCTCTTTAAGGTATATATAAAAATCTATTAAGTTCTCCATTCTTTATTTTGCTATACTACTTATTTTCTTTACTTATTATAGTAATAATAACGTCCTTAGCTTGTATCTATAATTCGCCCTAAATAGTAATATGCCTATCCCCTTTTATGGTATTGTATTATATATAAACTATATAACTGGTAACAGTAATACCCAATTGTTTTATATATAATTAATATAATATCTTAGGTACTGTTCTAGCGTTTAATTTAATCTCTTTGTTTAACCATCCGTCTCTAGGTAATATACTATTAACGTTACTGCGTAAACCCCTTATTCCGCTAAAAATACTTCCTAAAATGCTATAATCTTAGGTCTCTATCCGATATAATCTTTATTAGTGCTCCGTGTCTTATAAATACTTTTTTAATATTAATTCTAGCCATATCCTCTACTGAGATTTCTTCTATATATGCTATAAAGTAGCTCTATTTAGTTAACTTATCCACTATTATAAGGATTATATTATGCTCCTATCTAGTAATAGGATCTTTTAACTTTAGCAACTTTATAATAAAGTCCCATAATATAACCTCCTATAGTCTTTTAGGTATTTTAATAGGTTATAGCCCCCTATATAGCTTATACCTTATTAGTTTATTTCTTTAATAGTCTAGACACTCTTTTATAATTTTTCTTGCTAGTCCTCAGATTCCTTAAATAATATACTTCTCTTAGAATCTTAATACTAGGCCTATAGCTCCGTTGTGTCCTTAAGTTATTTACTTATAGAATTCTCTTATAAATTCTTCTAAAATGGATTTTAGAATATAGGTTACTTCTCTATTTTTATACTATTCCATATTTAGGTCTTCTAGTTATACCTCTAGAATCCTTTATAACTATGCACTCTTAGGTACCTTATAAACTTAACTTAGTTCCTCTTATATTGCTTTAATTTTTAGGTAATTATATCTAATTAATCCATCCTTATATTTTTGTAATATTATTTCTAACGGCTTATTATCGTCCTATAACTCGGCCTTTCTGCTAAGTGCGTCTACTCTTGTATTTTTAGTATCCTTAGTATACTAAATTTCGAAGTAATATTCTGCAAGCATCTCTGCCTATCTAACCTGTCTATAATTAAGTTCCTTTATTATCAGAAATCCTATTAGATTCTTATAGTCCGTCCTAACTATAAACGGTTTTTCTATGCCTTATAAGAATGCTCTCTACTCCTTAAATGCTATAACTAGACCTAATAACTCCTTATTATAGATGTTATAATTTAACTCTAGCGTTGTTATCTTCCAACTATAATATGTTACTAGGTGCCATGCGTCCTAGTGCTTTTATAGTAAGTATGCTCCTAATACAAAGTCTAATGCATCTATTTTAACCACTATCTTTAACTATAGTTAATAAATCTTAAGGATTGGATCCTAAGTAAATAACTCTTAAACAATTTCTTCTATTTACTTCCCTATATCTGTTACGGACGCTTTAAGTACAATATTATAACTACTTGAAGAGGAGTCAGAGGGAGCTAGTTGGTTAATAAGGGCACGGTCCAGAATGGAACTAATAGAGCTATATAACAAGAAATAGTAACCGAGGTTTTATAATGTTATACGTAGAGTATATAGGGTACGAAGGGAATATATATATAACCTATATAACACGTACCTTACGTATAAGGAGGATTTCTTAGGAGTACGGATGTGTATTTAAAGGACCATAGTCCCTACCTAGATAGTTCCTTTTCTTATAGTAAATCTTAAAATACAATTAGAGTTAATCTATTAGACAACTACTCTACCAGTTATTATTTGTTTATTATATTATTAACTTCCTATTTACCTACACACTTAGCCTATTAGTAAGTCTACCGTAGTATTTCCTACAAGGCTTTATTATACATTTACTACCTAGTTACAGTATTAATAAAGTTAAATAATATGCTACTAAAAGCACTAGTTATGACGCTATTTACGGCAGCTATAACCTTAGGGTTAGGAGGAGATACTAGTATAAGAGATACTAATTTGCAGCTAGTTATGGTAGGTTAGTTATAGAAAATGGTTAATTAATTAATAGATAATAATTAAATACTTAAAGACCGAATTAATGGAATTAAAGCAGCTAAGGTTAAGCTACTATTAATTAAACAATTCTTAGGAGAGAAGTTAAAGCTTAAAGGGTTTCTTATATAAATGTACTTTAAGGTTATATAAGAAGGAGCAAAGCTAGTAATACCTATGGATTAAGTAGTATACGCAGGATTGTTCTTAACGGGAAGAGCACTTAAGTAGTTTAAACCTTACCTTACCAAAATCTAAGCGAATAGAATAATAACTGCTAATTGAGGAGTATGGTATATATTTACTAACTAGAACGGGTTCTTAGAAAGGTTAATATAGATATTTAGGGATCTAGAAGTAATAACTATAGTGGAAAGAAAACTCTAAAACCTAGTATAACGCACTTTAGTAATTAAGTATATAATACAGTTTTAAATACTTGTAATATAGGTTAAGTGGAATAATAAGGCGCTTATGGTATAGTATAAATAGGGACTTAAGGCTAAAGTTTAGGATATGATTATCCTAATAGAAGATGTAGAAACTCTAAAAGAGTTAATTAATTAGTTAATAAAGATTAATAATAGGATCTATTAAAGGGAATAAGCTAAAAAAGGGCAAGATAGAGTTCTATAGTTATATAAGGCGCAGAGTACGCAATAACAGACGCAGAGTTATAAACTATAGAATGGCGGACTAGAGCTAATAGACCTAAGCAGTACTAAAGAATCTAAGAGATAAAATAAGAAATTATAGAAACCTAAAGGTTAATGTTACGGATAGCTTAAGTACGATGTTATAACTACTTGGGGAAGAGTTAGAAGAAGCTAGTTGGTTAATACAGGCACGGTTTAGTATAAAACCAGTGGAACTATGTGATGAGGAATAGTAACCGAGGTCATGTGGTATTAAATACGTTGACTATATTAAACGAAGGAGACGTTATGTTCAAGATAGATAACACATACCTTACGTATAAGAGAGGATTTCTTAGGAGTATGGTTGTGTATTTAAAGGACCTCAGTCCCTACCGTAGATAGTTCTCTCCTTATAGTAAATCTCAGAATATAATTGGAGTTAATTTGTTGGGCAACTACTCCACCAGTTATTATTATGTTGTTGACTTCTTATTTACCTATACACCTAGCCCATTAATAAATCCACCGTAGTAACTACTACAAGGTTCTATTACACATTCACTACCTAGTTATAGTATTAATAAAGTTAAACAATATGCTACCAAAAGCACCAGTTATAATACCATTGACAACAGCAACTACCTTAGGATTAGGAGACACTAGTATAGCAGATACAGACTTATAAGTGGTTACGAGAGGTTAGTTACAGGAAATGGTTGATCGCTTATTAGATAATAATAGGATACTTAAAGAACGCATTAATGGAATTAGAGCAGTAAAGGTTAAGTTACCGTTAATTAAACAATTCTTAAGAGAAAGGTTAAAACTTAAGGAATTTCTTACGTAAATGCACTTTAAGGTAATGTAGGAAGGAGTAAAGTTAGCAATACCTACGGATTAAGTAGCGTACGCAGGATTATTCTTAATAGGAAGAGCACTGGAATGGTTTAAACCTTACCTTATAAAGATATAAGTAAGCAGTATAACAACTACTAACTAAGATGTATGGTATATGTTTACTAGTTAGAACAGGTTTGCGGAGAGATTAATGTAAATATTTAGAGACCTAAAAGTAGCAACCACAGTGGAACAAAAGCTTTAAAACTTGGTATAACGTTCTTTAGTAATTAAGTATATAACACAATTCTAGACACTTATAATGTAGGTTAAGTGGAATAATAAGGTGCTTATAGTATAGTATAAACAGGGACTTAAGGCTAAAGTCTAGGACGTAATTATTCTAATAGAAGATACGGAAAGTCTAAGAGACTTAATAGATTAGTTAATAAAGATTAATAATAGGATCTATTAACGGGAATAAGCTAAGAAAGGGCAAGACAGAGTTCTATAGTTATATAAGGCGTAGAGTACGCAACAATAGATATAAAGCTAAAAACTATAGAACGGCGCAGAGCTAATGGACCTAAGTAGTACTAAAGAATCTAGGAGATGGACAAAGAAACTATAAAAACCTAGAGGTTAAGGATTAAGTAATTATAGGACTAAGGAGTAGAGGCTAAACTAGGGATCTTAGCAGTAGAAGATGTTTAGGTAGACTCTATAATAAGAAAAATGGTTTAAAGATAGAGCTTATATAAATTACGAAAAACAAGGTTATTTTGCTAGAGACTATAGAGGTAGTTAGAGTAACTACGTGGTAAAGGGCACTAGGTTGTTAGAGTACGGTAACGCGGATATAGGGATATTACATAGGATTAAGGAGTGTTTAATTAAACACTTCGCGTTTTGTTATAACAATATATGCCAAATTTATAAGGACGCTAAGTATGGCGTAAGCTATTAGCCGTAAGAGCCAGAGTTAAGAGGGCTTAAAGGAACTAGAGAGTTAAATAAAGAATAGGATTAACTCTATAAGCTAGATTAAGATATTAAGGTAATATACGGATAAAGATTAGTAATAATAATAATAGAGTTAGAGTATTTATTAATTAACAGTAATAAGGAAGAAAGTAAGGCTAACTAAAAACACTTAAACCTTAGTAACGTAATAGAAGTAGAGACTAAAACCATAATAGAACGCGGATTAGTAATGGGTATTATAACACCGTTAGATATAGTATCCACTACTTTATAAGATAGAAGGAGCAATATTAGTAAAAGATTAGGCAAGTAGATAACTGCTAGTGCCAGCTTACTACTTAATAAAGGTAAAAGGCTATAGGTTTAAGATTCTTAAGAAGAGATAAGGGAAGCTCTAGACTCGCAGGATATAATAAGAACAGCTTAGGAACCTATAACGGACGAAAACTGATGGGAAAGAGTAGTAACTTAGTTTAGTAATAAATAAATAAGTATAGGACGTAAGTTTAAGAACTACAAGTTTGGGGAATAAGTAAGAACATTAGCAATTCTAGGTGAATATAGTGTTTAGCCTAAAGATTAAAAAGTTAATACTAAGATTAAGAAGTAAGATAACTTTAAGAATCTAACTGCAAGACGCAAAAAATAAGAAACTATGGATAAGTTTAGGTAATAAATTATTGTATAGTAAGAGCAAAAGCTAGATAAAAGATTAGCTATGCTAGGTTATATAAGGGACAGAGCACCTATATAAAGGGTTACTAATAGGCCTAGTGCAGGGACGCCTAGAGTAAAGTGGTTAGATAAACTAGAATAAGAAGAGGATCTAGATATCCTAGTAAGGTTTAAAGAAAGACATACTAAAGGATGTTATAATGTAGTAATAATAAGGTACTTTCTAATAGACAGACTATATACACTAAACCAGTTATATGGAAAGTGGTATAGGTAATGACATAATGATAAATAGGAAGATTTTTATATATGGCTAGATGAAAAAGTTGTCTAAGACTAACCTATTATAGAAAAACGTATAAATCACATTAAAGGAGTATTAATTATAATGTTAAGGAATCTAGAAGAAGGATCTAGGGACTAGAGAAGTAAGTAATAAATCTTAGTACCCATAGCAGAAATACTAGTGGTTAAGTTAACTAGGTATAGGTTTAAACTTAAGGATAGGGATAAGCTAAGAGTTAACCTAAGTTACCTAGCGCACTATACGTTATTGTGGATAGCTTATGTGGATAACGTATATAATATATATAGGGCACTAAAAGATAGAAACTAGAAATACCTAGTAAGGATATATTAGGCACCAGAAGAGAAATGGTTTAGAAATGTTAAGTATATATATAGATGGCACCTAGTAGAAGTATAGAGTTAAGGGGACCTAATACTTTAACTAGGAAGATTCCTTATAGAAGAATGCCTAAATGGATAATAGTAGTGGGACTACCTAGAGAACACTTATCCATAGCATATAGAGGAAAAGAAATGAACTAAGTATTAGCTAAGAGTGGACTAAGTACTAGTAGGATCTAGTAGCCAATAGTTGGGAAAAGGGGAGGCCTATAGGACTAGAGGGAACTAGTGGTAGAGCCTTAGACCCTTAAAGGAATTTAAGGATAATACCTAAATTTATAAGTTAAGTGGTAAGATTAGCAGTTTAAGGCATTAATAGATAGTAAAGTAATAAGGAACCACATATTACTAGCGGTAGTAGAAAGGATGGGGTTACTATATAGATAAAAGGAATATTTATAGCTACTTATAACAATTTTAGGAGATTAGATAGCCTATAGAGGAGGTATTATTAATCTTAAAACAGGACCTATTTAGCTAACTATTAAAGGGAGACCAGTTAGGATGTCCTTTAATATCTTACTATTAGGAAAAGATAAGGCAATATTAGGGATGCCTTAGTTACAGGAATATAATCTAAAGATTAATTGGGTTATAGGTTAGGTCGATATTAAAGATACTTAATAATGTAAAGTGCGGTAGTAAACTAAGTTGGTATAATACTAAGTTGGAGCAATATATAAAGAGACTAAGTAAAGCTTAAGTTATATACTAAAGAGATACCATAAGTATGGTAAAAAGTTATAGTTACTAGAAAGTGAAAAGCTGTTAGAGTATATAGCATAGGACTATAAGATAGAGTTAGAACTAGGAATAAGTCTAAGGTTCTTTCCAGTCTATAAGCTTACTAAAATAAAATTAGTAGCGCTTAAGGAGTTTATTTAGGAGAACTTATAAAAGGGATATATTAAACCGTTATAGTTATTAGCAGAATATCTAGTATTGTTTATCTTAAAGAAAAACGGAAAACTTAGGATATGTATAGACTACAGATAGTTAAATAGCATTACTAGGAAGGATAAGTATCCTTTACCCTTAATTAGCGAAATCTAGGATAGGATAGGCAACGCAAAGATCTTTATAAAGATAGATTTAAGATAGGCATACTATTAGATTAGAATTAAGAAAGGCGATAAATAGAAGACAGCTTTTAGGTCAAAGGAAGGACTATATAAACTATTAGTTATGCAATTTGGGCTTATAAACGTACTAGTAATATTCTAAAAGCGAATTAACAGTGTGTTAGGAGAACACCTTAACAAGTTTATTATAGTATACCTTAACAATATTGTTATCTACTTAAAAAGTAAGAAAGAATATAGAGAACATATTAAGTAGGTCTTGAAGAGACTATAAGAAGAATAGATGCTAGTAGCTATTAAGAAATATAAGTTCTTTATAAAAAAGACCAATTTTACAGGATTTATTATTAAACTAGGAAAAATTAGTATAGACCTAAAGAAAGTTAAAGCTATAGTAAGTTAGTAAGAACCAGAGAACGTTACGTAGTTGAAATTATTCCTAGGGTTTTGCAACTACTATAGGAGGTTTATTGCATAGTGGTTAAAGAATATAGAGCCATTTATAAAACTAATAAAAAAGGAGGAACTGTAGTTATAGGGAAATAAATAAAGGAAACTGTTTAAAGAACTAAAGGAGTTGTTTACCTAGGAACCAATCCTTAAGATCTATTAACCAAAGTTAGAAACGGTTGTTAAGATAAATGTATTAGACTTTATACTAGGAGCATATTTACTATAGAAGCACTAGGACGCATAGCACCTAGTGGCGTACTATAGTTAAAAGATAATGCCACTAGAACTGAACTACAATATTTATAATAAGGAGTTGTTAGGTATAGTTACAGCGTTAAAGGAATGGAGAGCATTCTTATAAGGTATAGAGAAACCATTTATGGTTAAGATGGATTATAAGAACCTTACAGGATTCTTAATGATAAAGAAACTTAATTAAAGATAGGTTAGATAGGCGGAGATGCTTACAGAATACTATTTTGAGATTTAGTATATAAAGGGTATAGATAATGCACAAGCAGACGCTCTAAGTAGAAAAGCTAAACTATAAAATAAGGAAAAGCCGTTAGGGGCTTTACTGCGAAAAGATTAAGATGGATTAATTAGGTATAATTATCTAAAAATTGTAGCAACTAAGGAAAGTCAGATCTACAAGTTACTAGAGAGTAATTAGACATAGAAGATCTAAGATATATAGGCAGAGGATCCGGATACGGAACAGTACAAAAATAGAGAAGTAACTTATGTTCTAAGGCCTATTATAAAAGAGTTTATTAAGTTATTTTATAAGGGACTAACTTAAGGATATAACGGAGCTATGGGCCTAGTGTTAAGACTTTAAGAGGAGTATATTATTTAAGGAATCTAGGGACTAGCGAGGTAAGTTATAAGAGAATGTCTAGATTGTTAAAGAAATAAACTAATAAGGTATAAGCTGTATAGAGGGCTATAACCTATTAAAACACTAGAAAGACTATGGGAAGTTATATTATAGGATTTTATTATTAAGCTACTAAAGTTAAGAGATCCTATTATAGGACAAGATTATGACACAATTTTAGTAATAGTAGATAAGCTTATAAAGTGGGGATACTTTATAGCGTATATAGAAGAAATATTAGCAGAGGATATTACTAGAATTTATGTTAAAGAAGTGTTTATAAAACATGGAGTATTAAGCAAAGTTATATTAGACAGAGATTTAAGATTTATAGTAGTATTCTGGGAGGTATTCTTGGCGGAATAAGGAGTTCGCGTAGTAACCTTAATAGCGTATTATCCGCAGACGGATAGGTAAATAGAAAGACTAAACTAGACACTGGAACAGTATCTAAGGTATTATATTAATTACATATAGAACAATTGGGTATTGTTATTACCAGTTATATAATTTATATATAATGCGACACTATAGGTGTTATGGGACACCTCTGTGACACCTTATATATATCTACCTATTTCCACTGTCTACCTGCTTCCACTGACGCAGCAAGAAGAAACCGACCGCGAGACAACAATCTAATGGCAATCTGCTGGCAATCTATGGCAATCTAACAGCAATCTGCCGCATTCTGCTATATTCTGCCAAGACCGCTCCTTAAATCCTATTCTGCTCCGTATATATGTCGACCAAGCAACCAAACTAACGATATATACCCTTTCTTCCCGTTTCCTTACCTTCTCTCCTTACGCAATGTCTTGACTTTATTATACAGTTTATGTACATAGCTTAATAATACCTACTTTGTTATATATTATCGTCGCTTATACTTACTCTGTGATAATAAAAAGGGATAGGTATATTACCTTTTAAGGCAAATTACGGATATAAGCTAAGAACATTATTATCGCTATATTAAGTAAAGAAAACTAGTAGTATAGCTAAGGAAAAAATAGAGAACTTAATAAATTTTTATAATTACCTTAAGAAAACAGCTAAACTGGTATAAGAAAGAATAAAAAGATATTATAATACTAAGAGATCTAAGGGACTAGATCTTAAGGAGGGAGATAAAGTATAGCTACTACACAAAAATTTTAAGAGTTAACGACTAAGTAAGAAGTTAGACTATGTTAAACTAGGACTATTTATAGTTATAGTAAAGATCTTAGAAGTTATATATAGACTTAACTTACTAAAGAGAATAAAGATCTATCCTATATAGTATATTGTAATATTAGAGCCAGTACACGGGAATATTAAGCCACTAGTCTATAAGGCAGATATATATAAAGGTTAAGAAGAGGACAAATAGGAGGTTTTAAAGATTATTAGTTATAAGGATATTAATAATAAGATATAGTATAAGGTTAAGTGGATAGGCTATAATAAGACTACCTAGGAGCTACTAGATAACTTAAAAAACGCTATAAGAAAGGTATAGAAGTATTAAAAGAGAAAGGGTTAGGCAGTATTAATAAAGAAGGATTACTAAAGAATAAGTTACCTAAGGAGGACCTAAGAGGAGCAGCTACCAAGGTATTTAGAGTTATTTCCCTCTCTGTTAGAAGAGAATCCATTCTTTTATTGCCAAGTTTCTAAAGGCCTTGTTCTATAAGTTTCTACTTCTTAAAACGCACCTTTTTATACACCTTTTTAAGACAAAGTAGATAAGCAGACGCCATAATATAGGCCTTAAAAGCCCTCTGCTCTGCGTTATAAGAACATTCTAAATTTACTAAAGCCTAAGTTAGTTTACTATTGAGTTTTATAGCGGTAGATTAAACCTAAAACCTTAGTAGTAATTAATAAGGGTACTTAAAGGTTATTAAGAGTAATAGAGTGCGCATACTAATAATAATTCATTGCTTAACGTCCAATTTGGATCCCTATTAGGCCCACGCGGACTACTCCTTATATATATATAGGGAGAAAACTCTATATAAGAAAACCCTGTAATCTATCTCCCCGCCTTTTAGGACTCGCCTACTAGCGCCTACAAGGCGCCTATGAGTTACCTATGGTGCTCTACTACCTTACTTTTTAACCTCCTTAGGAACTACTGCTGCCGTAATAAGCCTACGGACGCGCTGGTATTATAAACTTTACTCTACTACTGTAGAGTTATTAGGGGGCGCCTATTGCTCGCCCCTTTACCTTCTATTACTATTTCCTTTATAACTTAAAACTAGTCTAGTATATTTTAGCTAATAAGCCACTAGGTAATCACCTTAAGACCTTTTTATATTAAAAGTAGTGTATTATAGTTCTCTGTACCAGCTACTAAGAGCATTGCTTTTTAGTTGGTGTGTTAGGGGCATAACAGTATTATATGTTTTGGTGTCTGTCTTGGCTAGCTACATTTATATCTTAGGCTACCTACTAGGACGCCTACTCAGTAGAGCTAATCTTTTAGTCTTATCACCCCTGTTCTTAAAAGTGTTACTATTATATTTTCTGCCTTTATTAAACCTTCTTAAAGCCCTTAGGTATTTACCCCCTATAGCGTTAACTATGCTATAGCTTAGGTTCCTCTTGCCTGGGTCTACCTTTGTACCTTTAACCCCTATACACCTCTCTAGTGTTAGTCCAACCAGTATTATATTGCGGTAGATGGTTTCCTAGTGTTCTTTTATACTCTACTTTAGCTCCTTTTTCTCTCTTACTATTATCTTTACTAGCCCCTTATACGTTTCCCTTCCTCCTCTATATAGGCCTAGGCCCTAATATAGCACTATTTTTCTTCTGCTTTCTTTACCTGTTTCTCTAATATATCTTCCCTACTTTAGGGTTGTTAGTTTATTCTCCTATAGGGCACCCTAGGGTCCCTCTATAGATTATTTAGGTATATCTTAATATACTTTATAACATTAGAGTTGCGTTTATTTTATACCCTTTATATTATAGCGGCTTTAATATATAGTTAAAGGGGGGAATATTGGCTTCCTTCTTAAGCAGTGCTGTGGCCGTTTGCTTATACCCGCCTATTATGCTCTAGAGGTAGGCTATTTAGACCTTTTAGAGTGATTTAAGGAGTAATTTAGGGGGGCCTTTCTCAGTTTCTCTAATGGCCCAAATACTGGATCTATACGTTATAGTTAGCCAGATAACTGCTATATATAGTAGGCGTAACCTCTAAAAGCATGGGCCCTATATGGAATTGACAATCCTAGATAATATAATATACTATACTTAGCCCTTATAGGCTGCTTGCGCTATATATACGCTCTATTAGAGCTTACTATCTACCTATACTCCTAATACCCTTAGGCCCTAAACTGGTTAACCCCCAAAGCCTTAAATATAAATTATATGCTAGAGATCTATAGATTGGTTGCGTTTTCTTATAAAATGGATTAGCTAGTATTTTTCTAGTAAGAATTAGACTCCATATTGTCTTACCTATTCTATATAGGTATTATAGGCCATTTCTAGTATTCTACAGTTCTCTATAGCTATTGGCCCATATATAATTAGGTTTATATTATTAACAAAGCCTATCCCCTAGGTTGCCCCTTCCTTAAAGGAGTTAAGCAGGTTGCTTATAAAGAAGAGGAAGAGTATAGGCAAAAGGGGTAATCCTTATGGTATTCTTATTACAACTGCAATAGGGGGGCTCTGGTATCCACTAAAGACTAGTAATATTTCTTTCTAGCCTATAAACCCTTAAACAAATTATATAATCTATTCTGGGAAGCCCTTTATCCTAAGGATATATAGGAGGCGCTTATAGGGTATGTTATTATAGGCACTACTAATATCTAGGCTAAGCATTAATACTATAAAGTCCCTTCGCATCGCCCATGCAGATTTAATAGTGGTAGCGAGTAGTGTAAGTGCTAATAGTATTAAGCGGTTCTTTCTTGCCCCTATTTAGCTTTATGGTAGTAGGGCATATTTCTTAGCTGTATCTACTATGCGGTCCGCTATTACCCTTTCTAAGATCTTACTAAGGGTGTTTTCTAAGGCAATAGGGCGGTAGCTTCCTGGGGTTAAGTAATCTGCTTTGCCTTTTTTTATAGAATAACTATTATTATAGCTCTACTAAGTTGCGGGTAGTAGCCTATAGCAAAGTATACTCTAGCTATATCTATAAGCCAAAGTGCTATTGTGGTGGTGTAGATTGGACGTCGCCTACTGTCTTGGCATTTTCCTATATTTATAGAGCCTTTGGCTTCCCTCCCTCTTACATATATATCACGACCCTACCAGTTCACGGAATACATTCTTTTCTTTCTTTATTACCGACAGAGAGACAGACAGACAGACAGACAGACAGACAGACAGACTGACAGACTGACTGACTGACTGATAGATAGATAGCACCGTGACTTTCCTATCTGAGAGACACCGTACCCTTCCACACTATAAGTGGTCTATAGGTCTTTAAGGCCTTATTTAGAATCCCATCTAGTCCTAATACCGTATTATTTAAAAGGCGGCTAATAGTTCTAGCTATTTCCTTTATTGTTATATTGCTGTTAACCTATAGGCGAGTTACTAGTGTTTTGCCTATAATGTTACTAAGGTTAGCTAGAACCAGTTAGGGGAAGAACCTTTCTATAAGGATCTTTACCTTCTTATTATTATTGTTAGTGGCCTATAATTCCCCTGCTCTTTATAGGGGCGGTAGATATAGATCTTTTACTAGGCGCCCTGCCTTTTTTTTGCCCATTTTGCTATAACCTAAAGGCCCTTATTATAGGGGAGGCTTGGGTTAAAAGTGTACTCATTTATAAACCGTCTCCAGTTATTCCTTACTTCTTTTTTTAGGGTATTCTTTAACTAGTTTCTTGTGTCTTTATATTATCTCTTATCTTTAAGGTTGTAGCTACTTATATATTTCCTTTTTGCTTATTATTGGCTAGTAATAAGAGCCGTATATTATATAAACTATGCATATCGCGTATAAGGGCCTGGTTATAAGACCGGGCAGTGCTCTTTTAGCCTGTTTTTAATTACTACCTGGATTCTTTTTAGTCTTTAGTTAATCTCCTTAGGGGTAGCTAATAAGCCTTACTTATTTGGTATTAGGTGGATTTCTTCTAGGTCTTAAAGTTATTATTTAACTATATTAAGGAAACCGTCTGTTTTAAGCTTCCTTATTGCGTATCTTTTACTATTTAGTTGCGCCTTAATATCTATATCTACCTATATCTGGATAGGGATATAGTTTAGGGTAAGTGCCTATTCTTCTTTAGGGTTACACCTTTTAAGTCTCTGGTATAGGCCTTTATCTATAAATATAAGGTTAATTATACTTCTAGTAGTGCCTTATTGCTAATTGCTTTTGGGGAGTGGCCAGTTTAAGGCCCTAGATGTCTATAGCTCTTAGTAGGCACTCTACCTATTATTTAGCAGCGAAATAGATACCCCCCTACCGCGGGTGGTGGAGGTTTATGTCTCCTAATAGGATAGACTCTATGCCTTTAGTTTCTAGTAGGCTTATTGCTAATATAATATTCTCTATTTATAGGACCCGTTTAACCCTAAGGTTATGCATATTAATAACTTATACCGGTCCCCTATACGTCTAAATTATTATAACTGCAATATCTAGGTTAACTGCCTGCCATAACTATAAGGATAGGCTAATAACCTTACTAATTATAAAGCATACGTGTATAGCTGCTTTTAGTTTATATAGGAGCTAGAATTCTTAGGAGCAGTATGTTAATTATATATAGGTATTGTAATACGGCTCTTATATAGCAAGGATATAGTGTTTCTCTAGGTCTAGACTATCTAGTAGGGGCCTTGCAAGACGGTGATTTATATTGCCGCAATTATACTATATAATAGATAGGTGGCGGACCCCTAATAGGGGTCTTTTGTATCTCCTTTATTCCTTACTTCTACTATTTCTACTTTCTCTAGTATTTTTAGAACTTCTATCTCTTATGTCTGCACCCTAGCTACTACTTATTTTATATAGAGCTTTCCATTCCCGTGTCTTGTGTTCCTACTAGCGCTTCTATATTTAAATCTGTTATTATCTCTGGTTCTTCCCCTAATCTTACTAGCCGGCTATATGCCCTTTATGGGTTGGCTGCGAATATTATATTTGCCTCGTTAAGTCTAATTCTTAATTGTCCTGGTCTTAAGCTTGCTATAGCTGTCCATAGGGGTCTTCCTACAGGGCGTCCTCTCCCTTGTGTCCTCCATAACCCTTATATCCCTATTTAGTCTAATAATATCGCGCGGCGTCGCTTCTAGCCTGTTAAGGCTTGGGATGGCTGGCCTAGCCCCCTAGTGTTAAAGGTAGGAAACTCCAGGAAGGCACCTGCGTCCACCTAGCTTATTATAGAGTGCGTATACTTAGCGTTAGAAACTAAGCAAACGTTATAGGATAATTAAACGTTTGCTTTAGTACACTCTAAATATAAAGAAGGTTGCTAAGATAAGGGACTCGCTAATATAACATAAACTAACCCCTCTTTTGCACAACAAGAATATAAAGACGGCATTATTTTACTAAGGGATAGTATAGTCACAACGGTGCGGGTATAATATTGTGCTTATAAAGAAGAAGAAGCTTTAGGTATAATAAGTAAAGATATTAACTAAATTAGTTAAGCGGATATTACACCTCTAGTAGACAATTTAAAGATATTAGGAATCTTTAAGGACAAAGATAAAAAGGAGGGAGATAGTATTATAGACGCTTTAAGTATAATATTATAACTACTTAGAGAGGGGTTGGAGGAAGCTAGTTAGTTAATAAGGGCATGGTTTAGAATAGAACTAGTAGAGCTATATAATAAGGAATAGTAATTAAGGTTATATAATATTATACGCAAAGTATATAGGATATAAAGGGAACGTATGTATAACCTATATAATACGTACCTTATATACAAGGAGGATTTCTTAAAAGTATGGATGTGTATTTAAAGGACCATAGTCCCTACCTAGATAGTTCCTTTTCTTGTAGTAAATCTTAGAATATAATTAGAGTTAATCTATTAGGTAACTACTCCACTAGTTATTATTTGTTTATTATATTATTGACTTCCTATTTACCTATACACCTAGCCTATTAGTAAGTCTACTATGGTATTTCCTATAAGGCTTTATTACAATATCTATAGTTCCTCTTTCTTTATTAGTCTTATAAACGGTTTTATATTTTTAAACTACTATATAATAAACCTTCTATAGTAATTATAGAATCCTAAGAATAATCTTAATTATATAACGTTCTCTAGTTCTTGCTAATTTAGTATAGCTCTAACTTTCTTTAAATCTATACTAATTTTACTTAGTTTAATAATAAATCTAATAAAATTGGTCTTCTATATAAACAACTTGCATTTCTTAATTGCTACTAGCATCTTTTCCTCTTTTAGTCTCTTTAAGACCTATTTAACATATTCTCTGTGTTCTTCTTCGTTTATCGAGTATATAATAATGTTATTAAGGTATACCATAATAAACTCGTCTAGGTGTTCTCCTGATGTACTATTAATTCGTTTTTAGAACGTTGCCGGTATATTTATAAGTCCAAATTATATAACTAATGGTTTATATAGTCCTTTCTTTAATCTAAAGGCTGACTTCTATTTGTCGCCTTTCTTAATCCAGATCTAATGGTACGCTTATTTTAGATATATTTTTATAAAGATTTATATATTATTAATCCTATCTTGGATTTCGCTAATTAAGGGTAAAGGATGCCTATCTTTTTAGTAATGCTATTTAACTATTAGTAGTCTATATACATTCTAAGTTTTCTAAAAAAAGTTTTAGGTATAAACAATACTGGATATCCTGCTAATAACTATAATAGTTAGATATATCTCTTTTATAGGTTCTCCTAGACAAACTTCTTTAAAGCCTATAACTACACTTTAGTTAGCTTATAAATTGGAAAGAACTTTAGACTAGTTCCTAGTTCTAATTCTATCTTATAGTCCTATGCTATATACTCCAACAGCTTCTTACTTTGTAAACTCTATAGTTTCTTACCATACTTATTGTAAGGGCGCGAAGAGGCTTCGGGAAAGATTCGAAGGAACAATATAAATTCTATCTAAATCTGAGGGTATATAGCTCTTGCTAGGAACAAGACGTTGCGTAAAAAAGAGAAAGGAATAACAAAAGAATCTTGCAATTAAACAGTTTAGGGGTCTTAGTCGATGCGTGCGCACATACACACGCGGACGGACTTTGGTAGTATTCGATTGATCTGGCAAAACTTGGTAGAAGTCGATTAAGCTAGCAGAATTTGGCAGAATTTGGTTAAAGCTTCAAGTTCTATCTATTAAGTGTTTTACTAAGACATTCCTACTGTAACTAGGCTAGTCCCGTTATAGTACCCCCCCTTTGGCCGAAGGTCTAAAATAATACAATTTTATTATGTTATATTTTACATTGGGTAGTAGTATAGAGTTTTGCTAGTTCTAATTGTTGAACGGACTAATTAGGATTTTCTATCCCCGGGATAGAAAATCGCTATTAGTTTGGTAAAGGTGGTAAGCCGAACTAATATCTTTACAGTAGGTCTTGGCAAGGCAAATCTAACTAATTAGATAACTTTAACCGCTGGTTAAAGTTCCTTAATATCTTACGCGTTATATAACCGTATTACGAGCGTTATGGTATTCTTTAAGCTCTTTTTAATTTCAAGTTTCCTGCTATTATGTTTCGTGTATTTGTGTTAGGTAGTAGTTGTTTGCCTTTATATCATGTCTATCTAGCTAGAGTAGGCCGCGAAGGATGGTCCTTATAGAATTCTTTTACCAGGGAAGGCGCATCGGTCTTAACTTACTTATAGAGCTCCTAGGTTTATATTTTATATCCTTTCCACTTAATAAGAAGTTTAAATTGTTTAGATTATATTTTCTATCGCATATCATTAATTAAGTTAATAAAGTAAGAACCGTTACCGTTGTCAACAATTATAGGAGGTGGCGGCGGCACTTTATAAGTTATAGATTCGTCTTTTAAGGGTTACAGCAAGCTTACATAAAACATTAGATATATTTTCATCTCAGTTGGCAGTTTAAGCTTATAAGCATACGGGCTTAATTTCTTCTTAATTTAGTATAGGCCCGTAAACTTCTAATTAAGTTTCTTTAAGGGCCGTTAAGTCTTTAGGTTTCGTATATTTAGGTAAACCATGTCACCTTCCTTAAAGTCCTATGCGGGGGCTCGTTCTTTGTTCGTATGCTATTCCTATACCATTTAAGCGTACGTTAATTTACTTTATAATAGTTCCGTTAACTACTTTATTTAATTAGCGAAGTTGTGCGCGTCAATTAACTAAATCCGTTTAATTGTGGGTCCTATCATGTTGATTTTAGGTTATAGTTTAAATCTAAGTTAGGGGTCTTGTCCGTAGGTTGCGTAAAATAGCGTTATGCCTATTAATACGTTTATTATATTGTTTGCAGTAAACTCAGCTAAAGGCAGCCATTTTTCCTAGTTATCTTGCAGGTAGGAGTAGTATATTTATAGGTATTATTCCATAATCGCGTTTATAATTTCAGTTTAACCATCTATCTCCGGATAAAATGTAGTTAAGAGTCATGTTTAAATACTTAATTGTTTATATAGAGCTTGCCAGAAGTCTAAAACGAACTAGCTTCCATAGTCGGATATTATTAAATTAGGAAGTCCGTGTAGCTTAAAGACGTGCTTAATAAAACATTTGGCTACTAATATCGCATTAATTGAGTCCATAGGAATTATATATCGCATTTTTATAAGACGGTTAACAACTACTATAATATTCGTAAACCCGTTACTGTTAGGCAAGTCAACTATAAAGTCAATTGAGATATCTCGCTATCTTTACATTGGAATTAGTAACGGTTAAAGTACTCCTTGCTTCTTTACGTGAGAGGTCTTCCCACGTACGCACGTTCTATAGGCTCGAACGTATTTTCGTATATAGTCGTGCATCGTGGGCTAGTAGTATGCTTGTTAAATAATCTCATAAGTCTTTGCACGGCTAGGATGTCCTACTATAGGGGAATTATGTATAAATTTGAGTATCTTAAATTGTAAGGGTTTGGAATTCGGAACTACTATCTTCTGTTAATAGTATAGTCGATTGTTATAAATTTCGCATTTAGTGAGTGTAATATCTTTATACTATTGTTTTCCTGTTTGAATTGCTTTTATTATATCTGCTATCTATATGTTATTCTTATATTTGTATTCTATTAGCTTATTAATTTCTATTTTCTATTTATTAATTTCTAATTTGTTTCTGTTGAGTTCCGTATTTAGGAATATAGGACGTAGTTTCTTAAAGCGTTTAGGGGGTAATAAGATCCGTAATTAATTTGTAATCCATTCGTCTAAGGCGTTTGTAGGTAAATTTTGTAATTATTATATTAATGTATTAGGCTTCTAATTGAGTTTGCCCAGTTAGTACGTAATCTTAAAGTTGAATTATAAGAGGTATTTAGCCTAATAAATTTGGCGCTGCGTTAACTGCTTTATAGTTATAAAGTACTGCAGGTTTTTGTGGTCCGTTAACACGCGTATTAAAAACAATAATCCTTTAAGTTCTAGACGCCATTGTTTAAAGCATCTAATAATTGCAAGTAGTTCCTTATTGTATATCTTGTAGTTCAATTCGGCAGGGGCGAGCTTTTGAGAGAGAAAGGCTACTAGATGTAGCTCACCGTCCTTATTGTATTGCGATAATACTCCCCCTAGGGCATAATTAGACGAGTTTGTTTTGATAACACATTTAAGGTTAGGGTCAAAGTGGGCAAGAATTGGAGCGGTTGTAAAGCGTTATTTTAAGTTATTAAAAGCTTGTTTATATCTAGCAGTCTATTTAAATTTCACGTTCTTTCTTATTAGGTTTACTAATAGTTGGGCAATTTTTAAGAACTGGTTAATAAATCGGCGGTAGAAATTTGCAAATCCTAGGAATTTTTAAATGTCTTATACGTTACTAGGGCTTCCCTAGTTTATAATCGCAGCGACCTTTTTAGGGTCCATTTTAATTCCGTCGCGGGATATAATTAGGCCTAGATACGTAACTTCGGACGCGTGGAACTTATATTTCTTAATATTGCATTATAAACCCGCATCTTGCAAACGTTTAAGGACCATTTAGACGTGTTTTTAATACTTAGAAAGTGAAGATAAGTAGATTAGGATATTATTAATATACGCGGTAATAAATATATTAAGGAATTTACGGAGTGTATTATTAATGTATTGCTAAAACGTACTAGGACCGTTCTTTATACTAAATGGTATTACTAGGTATTTAAAGAGTCCCTATTGTATATAAAAGGCTGTGTACTTCTTATCTCCTTCTTGGATGCAAATTCGATTAAAGGTAGCGACTATATTAAGCTTTGTAAAATATCGTGCCTTTGCCAGGCGGTTAAGCGTCTCTTAGATTAAGGGGATTGGATATTGGTTTTAAATTGTGATTGCGTTTAGGGCTCGGTAATTAATATAGAATCTTAAGCCTCCTCCTGGCTTTTTAATAAATAATACGGGTAAGGCAAATGGAGATTAACTAGGGTGAATAAATCCTTTTTCTAGATGCTTATTAAGGTATTGTTGTATTATAAGCAGTTCTTCTTATAATATACCATTATAGCGGACCAAACTTTGGTGTTGTACTAGGTTTAAGTTCTATCTTAAAATTATATTTATCCTAATACGGGGGCAGCTGGTCTGTAAATCGTTTTTTAAACTCGTTAATTAGATTGTGGTACTCCTTGGGTATAAGAGGTTAAGGGTTAATATACTGCTTTAGTTCTAGCACCTTCTTAATGTCTTTTATTGTTATAGTGAAGATTTTATGGTCTCGTTTTCTTGCTAATGAAATAAAAGGTGTGGCTTGTATTATATAAATTTTAAGGGGTTTCGATATATTATCTTCGCATTCTTTACTGCGATTAGTAGTTGTAGTTTTGTTGTGTTGGTTTAAGGTTCGTGGTAAGGGTAATTTATATTATATTAAATTCGAATAGTCTTGTACATATTTATAGGGCAGGTGGTATTTTAAATAATAACTTTAGCAATAGGTTGTGCGGAATTTTAGTGTTTCTTTAACCTAGCTAATTAAAGGGTTGTGCCGTTTTAGCTATCTATGTCCAAGTATTATCTTATATTGCTTTAGGGGTGTTACAAATAGGGAAATGTATTTGAGGTATTTGCCTATCCGCATTTTTATAAGAGCGTGGTGCGTTAATTCGCTATATATTAAGGGTTTGCCGTTAAAGCCTTATAGGCCTTAGGGCTTATTAAGTTTCTTTAAATTTAGGCGTTAGGTTTTCGCGTAGTTTATATTAATAAAGCCTATGCTAGTAGCTCCGCTGTCTATAAGGATTTATACCTCCTTCCATTTTTTAAGTATTTGAATTTTGCTAAGTACATTAAGGGAGTTATGTTGTGTATTAGCGCTAAAAGAGCCTAGATACTTATACTCTTCCACTTTTTATCCTAAGGCGCGACTTGGCCCTAGGACGATTCATTTTCCAAGTTAGCTAAGCGTGAGATGCTTTATAATAACTAGGTATAATTTATAGAATAAGTATAAGTTAAGGAGCGAGTATGGCTTAAAGAATAAGTGCGATTTAAGGAGTAGGTATAATTTAAAGACCAGGAGGAACTACGGCGGACTTTTTTAAAAGGGTGAGTTCGGCAATTCCTTTAGATATATCCTTTTCTGCCACATCCGAAGCATTCTCCATTTATGGCTTAAGTCCTTTGTTTGTTGGTTTCTAAGGGTGCGTAGGATTAAGTGGCGTTGAGGTCTATAGGGTCGTGCATAGGTTTCGGAGAAGGGTCGCGCTTTAGGGTATATATTGGTTTCATAAAGTCTTAAACGCGAGGCGTGGTTGGCTTTAGAGAATAAGTTTGTTTGTTATATTAAAGGCCCTTATTAATTCGTTAACACATTATAGCAAATTTAGGTAGGTCCTTTGGCAGTTCCCTACCTACTAACTATACTCTAATTTCATCCAAAATAGCTCATTGAAGAGCAGCAACTTTAGCGGCTTTATTCCAATCTAGTTTGCCAATAAGGCCTAAAAATTCCGAAAAGAAGCTGGTAAAGTCTCGATTCCGTTATTATAGGGTTTTAAGTTTAGTAACAGCGGTGTATTTGTGGCTGGCGTTATTATACGTTCGTTCTAATAAAGAGACGAAGATTTTAAAATTAATGAAGGTGCTATTACGGAAGAATAGGTCTATAGTTCGTGCAGCGTCTTTACTTAATTAAGATATCCTATAGCTAATCTTGCTAGCTTTAGTAGGGTATTAGTTATAGTTTATTAAGAGTTTAAGGCGGAGCTTAGTTATAAAGGGATGCAGGTTATTTTAATTTCTATTAAATATTAGAGGGTTAGGAAGCTTTTCTAATTTTACAGTAGATACTAGGTTTGTTATAGGTATAGGTTAAGCTACTATTACTAGTTTAGGGTTCGCATTTAACGGGCTGGGTTTATATACAGTTATCTTAATTTTGTTTGCAGGTGTTACTATTAGGGTCTCTATTATAAGTGTATTAACGTTGCGGAGTTCTTTACGGAGTGTTTCTATTAATTGCTGATGCTGGGCTTCTAGTGCAGCCCACTACTAAGCTAAAGCATCTATAAAGGCTTCTTGTATTATAGTTAACTGTTCCCTAACTAGGGTTATAATGCTTGTAGTTAACGCGTGGGATTTAAGGTCGTTTACCATTTTAATAGTAGTTGTTTTAGACGCAACGTAATATAAGGGCGCGAAGAGGCTTTGGGAAAGATTTAAAGAAATAATATAAATTCTATCTAAATCTAAGGGTATATAGCTCTTGCTAGGAACAAGATATTGTGTAAAGAAGAGAAAGGAATAACGAGAGAATCTTGCAATTAAACAGTTTAGGGGTCTTGGTCGATGCGTGCGCACGTGCGCACGCGGACGGACTTCGGTAGTATTCGATTAATCTGGTAGAACTTGGCAGAAGTCAATTAAGCTGGCAGAATTCGGCAGAATTTGGTTAAAGCTTCAAGTTCTATCTGTTGAGTGTTTTACCGAGACATTTCTACTGTAACTAGGCTAGTCCCGTTACACTTATAGTATCTTTTTAGTATATAACTTAAGCCTTACCTAGTCTCCTTATATATTTCTCCGACTTAGTACTATACCACTTTAGTTTATTATTGCATTTTACGGCGTTAAGTATCTCTAATATTAACCTAGCCTATAATTTAATTAATCTTTAGGTTGTATTCCTATAACTAAAGCATTCCTAGTATTGCCTTATCCTTTCCTAACAGTAGGATATTAAAAGACATTTCAATCCGTCTTCCTTTAATAGTTAACTAACTAGGTCCTATTTTAAGATTAATAATACCTCCTCTATAAGCTATCGGATCTTTTAAAATCGTTATTATCGGGTATAGATGTTTCTTTTGTTAATATAGTAACCCTATTCTTTATACTATTGCTAGTAATATATAGTTTCTCGTTACTCCACTATTTACTAACACTTTAAACTTTTAATCTTACTACTTAACTTATAAATTTAGGTGTTGTCCTTAAATTCCTTTAAGGGTCTAAGGCTCTATTACTAGCTCCCTCTAGTTTTATAGACCTCCCATTTTCCTAACTATTAGCTACTAGATCCTATTTATACTTAGTCCTTCTTAGGCTAATACTTAGTTTACTTCTTTTCCTTAATATGCCATAAACACGAGTTTTTAGTATATTCCCACTATTGTTGTCTATCTAAGCATTTTTCCGTAAGGAATCTTTTTAGTTAAAGTATTAAGTTATCTAACTCCTAAACTTCTACTAGATGCTATCTATATATATACTTAGTATTTCTAAACCTTTTCTTATTTAGTGCCTAATATTGTCACGGAGTAAGTATAAGTGGTAATAATATATAGCGAAGTAGATATTATTAAGCTATGTATATAAACTGTATAATAAAGTCAAGACGTTATATAAGGAGAGAAGGTAAGGAAACGGGGAGAAAGGGTATATATTATAAATTTAGTTGCTTAGTTAATACATACACAAAGCAGAATAGAATTTAAGTAGCGGTCCTAGCAGAACTTGGCAGGATTTAGTAGGCTTGGCAGAATATAGCAGAATGTGGCAGATTGCTGTTAGATTGCCGTAGATTGCCAGCAGATTGCCATTAGATTGCCATCTTATAGTCGGTCTCTTCTCACTACGTTGGTAAAATAAGTAGATATGTATATGGTGTTACGGAGGTGTCCTATAATAGTACCCCCTTTTTAAACTTAAGCCTTCTAAAAGATGGGGCTATAGTAGTTCTAGGTAGAGTTTATAAAAGTTGTTTACGGCTTATATAAGTCCTATAGAGTTAACGGGTTCCTATAAGGGCTTAATAAAGCCTCTCTATTTCGTAAGGTATATATATTAGCGTTTCCGTTTGTTATAATTAATGTTATTAACTCTTTTAATAAGGTACTTATCCTTACTATCCACTTTAACTAGTAGAGGAGGATCTTAGATCTATCTAGGCAGGGCGTCTAATATAGGGGTAGTAGGATAAAGGACTAATATATAGAATACGGGATGGATTTTAACAGTATTAGGGAGCTTTATTTGGTAGGTATAAGAAGAAATAACCTTTTTAATCTTATAAGGGCCGGCGTTCTTTTAATTAAGTTTCTTAGTTAGTTGTTTTATATTTAGATTTCTTACATCTAGCTAGACAAAGTTACTAATTTAATAGGCTAGTACAGGGTTCGGTTCTTATTTACTACGGCTTTATAGATAGATTAGGCCTATGTTATTTTATTAGTAAGGAACTCCTATAGTTCTTCTATCTTCTTTATAAATTAATTTGCTTTTATAACTTTTAAGGCCTAATAAGCTAGGCAAGGAATATTACTAAAGGGTTTAAAATCCATTTACGGATATTAACTATAGTTAGCCAGAAACGGGGAGACCTTTATGGTTTCTAAGACGAAGTTATTTATAGTAAACTTGGTGAATATAAGCTAGTCTATCCAGTCGTCCTATAGATACGACGTATATATCCAAATATATTATTCCATTATAGCATTTACACGTTCTATTTAACCATCCATTTTTAGGTAGTATGCTATAGATAATAGTGCTTTAATATAGAGTTAGGTAATTAGTTCTTTTTAAAACATAGAGATAAACTAGCTGCCTTTATTGGAGAGAATTATTTTAGGGAGTCTATAGAGTTTTTATACGTAATCTAAAAATAGTCGGGCAATAATAGGTGTTAATACATTAGGATAGGCAATTAAGTGTCTTATTTTAGATAGTCGGTCTATAACTACTATAACGTTTATATAGCTTTTTTAGCCTACTTTCTAAAAAAAAGAAGATAAATGAGTCTTATTAAGCCTCTTTTTGAAAGCATTAGGTGGTGGTAGTAGAGAGGTAGATGGCGAAGAAGTGGATGGCGAAGAAACTGACGGCAAAGTGGTCTATAGTAAAGATATAGGTAACGGAAAGGTAGGTAGCGAAAAGGTATACAGATTTTTAGCGGATTTTGCTCTATCTATATTTTTATTATCTACTAAATCCTATAAAGAGCGCTTTAGTATATATTTTCTAAAATCACATTAGCTATAGGCATAATTTAGTATTAGAAAAGCCTACTCTTTAGGAATAGAGTCCAAAGGCTTAGTAAGAGCAGCCATAGCGTGCTTAACAGCATCCTTATTTATTTCGCGTATATTAAGTTCCTTAACTACCTAGCTACTATTATTCGCATTAATATTATTTACAAGTGTAAATAAAGGCATTATAGATAGTAGAATGCTAAGGGACAGTAGATAAAACAATAATAATAAAGTTTATAGTGCAGTGTTATAAGGTAGAAGGTTAGTAGAGGAAGAAGATATACGGAGATTAATTTAAGGTAAATATCCAATCTACAAATTTTATCAAAACAGCGCACTAACAAATAATCGCTACTATAGTGACTTACCTTAGTAAATATTAGCAGTGCGAATATATAAATACCTTTATCTTAGCTTATGCGGATATCTTTATCCTAGCTTATTATAAGGTAAGGATATAGATAGGGAGTCCAATAATAGAATAATAGGGTATATTATATAGATAGACGAATCCTTAAGGGAAAAAGGAGGAGTCTGTGTGCGAGGTAGGAAGGGTTTTCCTTAGGCACGTGCAGCGCACGTACCTTATAGGTAAGTCACCCCTAGGTCGCCCCAGGGTCGCCCATCCCTTACAGCTATATAACTATCTACTTAGGTTTTACCTAATAATACCCCCCCCTTTAAAAGGATTATCCCTAATCCTTTATATGCTTAAGCCTTAATAAAACCCCATAAAAAACCTTAATAAGGAAAAAATTTAGAGGGGAAAGAGTGTCTTAATTTTGCGTATAGAGAGATAGGTAGTATATATATACGGCACGGAGATATTAAGGAACTTTAACCGGCGGTTAAAGTTATCTAATTAGTTAGATTTGCCTTGCTAAGACTTCCCCGTATTTAACTAAGCTAATAATAATTTTTTTATGCCCGGTATAGAAAATCCTAATTAGTCTATTTAACACTTAGAGCTAATAGAGCTTAACGCTATTACCTAAATTTAGTAGACTCTTAGAAATATTCTAAAAGCTTACTTATATAGGTAGGTTGCTAGTACCTTATAGGTAGGTCGCAGGTTATTTATATATAGCCAGATTTATAAATGGTAAGGCTATATACCTATTAAATCCGCCACTAACCCTACTTTAGCCTTATGCTATACCAGTGTAGCGCCATATATACTTCGCGGGTAGGTTATAGATTACTTATATACAGCTAGATTTATAGACGGTAAGGCTATATACCTATTAAATCCGCCACTAACCCTGCTTTAGCCTTATGCGTTATCTATATAGTATATACATAGAATAGTGTAAGTTATTAGTATAGGTTGCTACTAGCAAGTTACTAGAAGGTCTTAGACCTTAGTTAAGTGGACCCTAGTTAAAGTAGGCCTATTCTCTAATATAAATAATCTGCTAAGCTAGCATAGAGTAACAAACTAGGTCTAAAAAGGGTATTTTCTAAATTAAATTTTGTTGTTAATGTTGCCGTAGCCTTGCTTATAAGTTGCCTGTAAGTTACTAGCATAACTAGGTTACATTAGAGTGTAGCTTATATAGGATATTAATAAATTACGCTTTACCCTATATATATGCTGTAGTTCTTACTATAAGTGTTAACTTGTTCTTTAATCCCTTAGGACGTCCTTTACTCCACTTTTATATAGGTTATATCTTAGCAGCGGCACTTACTTTTTGCCTGCGCTTTAGCTACAAGGCTAGGGTGTCCCACTTACAGTACTTATCTAGCAGTTGTTAACAATTTTTAAGTTCTATCTTATATTTCCATTTATTATACTTATTTAGCCATCCTAGCCATTTAATAAGGTACTATGGTTATCTAGCATAATCCTAGTAGGTAATAATTACTTCTACTTCCTAGCTACCTTTTTTAAGCTCTTTTACTGCTAGGGGTTAAAACCTAGGGCGTGACCTATAAGGCCCTAGTAGGGAGACATAAAAGACTAGGTAGAGCTATACTATAGCAGGTAGAAGCTCTAGCTTATATACTTACTGCCCTATGCGCTCTAGGATCTAGAACAGTCCTATAAACTTGCAATTAAGTTTCTTATAGGGACGTTTTATATAGATGTTTTTAGAGGAGAGCAGGACTTATTTACTAACGGTAAAGTGCTTGGCCAGATAGTAATAATTATAGTATTTTGCCTAAAGCTTTTAGGTATATAGTATTAACACTACTGCTGCCTTATATATAAGGCGCAGGCGTTATAAATACGTCTCTACAAGTTAGACATTTATTAACTTAAACCCCTCCCTACCTTGCTAGGCGTCTTAGACGCTGTTTAGGACTTTATTTAGGATATTTGGTAGCTAGCTATAGGCAAGCTTAATAGGGGAACGCTTTATTATAGTGTGGACCTTAAAGTTACAGGTAAAGGCTGCTTCTTTAAGTAGGGAGGCCTAATTAAACTGTTCCCAGTTTATAAATATATATAGGTATACCTTAAGCTCCTAGTTCTAACACTCCGTCTAACTATTTGTCTGCGGGTAGAATATAGTACTAAGTTTATATTAAACGCGGAAATGGTAGCATATGGTACTCTAGTACTTACTTATAAATATACTACCCCTATTAGAGATAATATTATCTAGAGGCCCTATTTACGCAAAGACTCTAAATAAGAGTTTTATAAGTTATGTAGCATTAATTATCTTATACATTAGATAGTAGTGCACTAGCTTTATAAAACGGTCTATAAAGACAAGGACAGAGTTATACTCTACGCTATTAAGAGTTTTGGACTCTAGGAGATCTATAATAAAGTTAAGTAAATAATACCACTAGGCTTAGGTGGGGACCTAAAGAGGTTATAGCTTACCATAGGGTTTATAGCGGCACGATTTAAAGCGTTGGTAGGCATTATAGTTATCTAGGTATTTATAGAGGTCCTAAGTAAGGCCGTTTTAAGCATACTTCCACATAATTACCTTAAAGGTATAGTTAAAACCATAGTGGCCGCCTATAGGATCATTATAATTCCGCTTAAGGATCTCCTATTATAATAGTATATAATTTAGCACCTAAACCTTATTATTTTACCTTAGGAGTCCTTAATTATTAAGGGTATAGTCCTTATTACCAGCAGGGACTTGCCCCTAAGTTAACTAATTATATATAAAGCATATAAAGGCGTCCCTTTTTTATATTTTATAAATAAAATTAACTAGTAACTTTAGGGGGTGTTTTATAAACGCCGTTTTAGCTAAGGCAGCTACTACTACCTCTTGCTATAGCATAAGACTCTACGCAAAGTCGGTGCTAGCGAAGTAATATATAATATATAGGTAACTTGCTGGGTTGTTATAGGGAACCGTAGCCTAGGCCAAGGGGTCTTCCCTAGGGTTAAGCGCCATTAGGCTAGTTAAAGTAGTTTTAGAGAGAATGGTAGGACGCTCTAGTCCGCCGGCGCTAAGTTTACAAAAGTTGCTTACATACTGCACGCATGCTACTTGCTAGTATAGTATAGTAGCAATAGGGCCGCCCATAAGGCCTATAACCTGCAACTTTTACTGCAATATAGACAGTATAGCATTAAGGACTGTCCTCTTACTACTATTTTTAAAGCCTTTAGCATAATCTAGGCGCTAAAATAGTGTGTTAGCAGTATTTACTTTACCTAGCTTATATTTAATCTTAAAATTAAACTTAGCTAGTTCCTTAGCATACTAGGCCTAGCAAGCAGATAAGCTCTTAGTGGTTATAAAGTACCTAAGATTATTATAATTGTAGAGCACACGCGTTATATGCGCAGCGTATTTAAGGTAATAGCGCCACATCTTAAAGTATTATACTATAGCGAGCAGTTCTTTATTATATATATTATACTATACTTTTAGACCAGTAAGCTTCTAACTGCAATAAGCAATTAGGTACCAGTAGAGTTAATCTCTCTACCCTAAAGGCTGCAGAAGTATACCACCATAGATATAGTTAAAAGCGTTAGTAATTACTATTAGGGGTAGATTAGGGTTAAAGTAGCGAAGTAGAAGAGCCTATATAAACGTAGCGCGTGGCTTATAGGCAGGTTAAACCTATAGACAACGTCTTAGTTAATAAGGTTAATTTAGCACCTATTATTGTATAAGCAATATAGGCGGACTTCACCCTAGGGTATATCTATCGCAACGTATACCATAATGCGTTTCTTCTCTCCCTCTATATTAGGCCGTAGTTACAGTTAAAAAAGATACGCTACTAGGGCTTTAGGTTTTCTAAAGGTTAGCCTAACTTATCCTTACTAGCTTACTTCCAGTATTCTTTATAGTAGTTACCTATAAGTCTCTTTTAACTCGCGTGCGTACCACTAGCGTTTAAGAGGTTCTCTAAGCCATCTAGCTTTTAAGTAATCTCCCTAGGAGTTTGCTTAGAAAAGCGTCGCCCTTTTTAGGTTCTGTTCCCTAAACCTAACTCTATAAAGCCTATACTGCGACCACGCTTTATACGCAATGATTTGCCATTGCCACTTATATAATTTTCTATAAGTTTTATGGTATTAAGCAATTACTCTACATAGCGGATTTTATTAAAGAGGTCCTTAACGGTTCTTACCTATTAAGCAAAGTTCGGTTAAAAGAGCTCTGCTTATAGGTAGGCTAGGAGATATAAGAACCAAAAATCTACCTATTGCTTAGGATTAACAAAAGGGGTATATAAGAAGAGGTCCTCTAAGCTATGCATACAGGTTAGGAAGATATTAAACCTCTAGTTCTCCTTTATAACAGCTATATAGTATATTATAGCATTATTAAAGCGTCTTACTGTAGGGTTCCTAATCTAGTCCTTTTTTTATATTTTTTTATATTTTTATATTTTATATCCGATTGTATTATACTACGTACAATACTGCGCATGCAGCCTCGGGCTATGGCGCTATAGTTCTATATACATAAATCCTTTCTAGGCAGCTTAATATATACTAATAGCTATGTCCTAATAGTTTATAAACCCCTAAGGGTTTATAGCTCCTTAGTAAAATACTAAGTTACTACAACTACTAGGGAATAAGAAAACGGTAGGAAAAACCATAGGAAATCCTAACACCTATCCCTATCCTTTTGCAATTTATTTCTATCCTTTTGCTCTCTACTATTCTTTTACTAGGAGCCTAGTAGGAGTTACCTCCTTCTAGAATCCTATTTATTTTGTCTCTTCTTCTACAGAACCTTCTACGCTAGTACTATACATATATTAGTTTAGCTGCTCTAAGATTCTCACAGTCTTTACTATTAGTAAAGTGTTTTTCCTTACAATTAATGCAAAGAGGGGTAGTGTGCTTGTAAGGCCTGCCTAATACTAAACAGGTAGAACAGCAGTGGTCTTTAGATAAATGTGCAGCCATATAGAATCTATAGGCTCTAATAGAGCATCTGTCTCCTATATGGCCAAATTTTTAGCAGCTAGTGTACTGCGTAGTAGGAGAGACTTTAAGGTATTTTACTACCTTAGTAGCTATACCTGCAATTAATATCTCTTTTTGCTTAAGGATTTCTTATCTTTTTTCTTTATTCTCTATAGTAAAAACTATAGAGCCAAATCTGGTCTATGGATTGTATCTTTTTTCACTAGATGAGATCCATCTAGGTAGTCCTTATATCCTTATAGGATTAAAGGTTTTAATCTCTTTTTTTAGAAGCTTAGAGCCTCCTTCTCTTAGAAAAGGTAGGGTAGGAACCCTATGGGCTATAATTTAAACCCATAGTTCTAGTTTTTGTTCTCTTTAAAAGGTAAAGCAGTTATGCCAGATCTCCTTATATTTAACTAGGAAATCTGCATTATACTCTTCTATAGTCGTAAGGAGAATATTTTATTTTCCTTTAGTTCTAGCTATAGACGCTAGTACTGGCTTTTTTACTTGCATTTTTAATGCAAATAGTTAATTAACTTTGTTTCGTATAGAGAAGGTATCTAAAGGTTGGTCCTTTTGGTCTGTAATTAGGACTAGCTTTCTTTCTTATAGCTGCTTTTTTCTACTTCTAGTAGAAGTAGAAGGGGTAGGAAATGGTAGTAACAAAGAGGGTAGAGAGGACGAAGTAGGGAGGTCCTTCTTTAGCCTCTCTGCGTAGGTTTCTTTAGTAGAGGCTACCTCCTTACAGAGAGCTCTTACTTCTTCAACTAGTCCTTTTAGGACATCTTTTGTCTTTTCTTTTTCTTTTATAAAGGGATTTTCTCCTGCTAGGATACTACGTGTATAGTCCTCTAGCTGCTTAACTTGTTCCTTTTTGTTTTCTTCTTCTTCTAGCCCTTTATAGGCCTGGGTTAGGCTATCTAGAGCCTTTTATAGGT